>Ga0182745_1003676_pt1 | contig 13109 bp, 9 predicted proteins | sample eDN3rd30CKraftBY_FD_128523 | JGI IMG/M metagenome (GOLD analysis project Ga0182745, IMG submission 128523) | Enriched backyard soil microbial communities from Emeryville, California, USA - eDNA 3rd pass 30_C Kraft BY (version 2) (version 2) | ecosystem: Environmental > Terrestrial > Soil >...
CGGCTCTTTTGCGTTCTGAACTTCGTCAGCCTGCATCGACGAATCCTGAGGATTCACCTGCTTCGGCTTCCTTGTCAGAACACACATCACTCGATCTCGCCTGACAAAGCACCTTTCCGGACAGACTCTCAGATCGACATCAAAAAGTCGAAAGCCGGGCCTATGACGGGTGACTTTCTTCGGGTGGAAGAAACCGGTCGACTGGGTAGCGTTCTCCGTCGAATTCAACGAGGTCACCGGATTTCAGCTTTCGTCGTCGTCGAAGTTCGATCGCACCATTTACCCGGATTTCTCCAGATTGAATCAAAACTTTGGCTTGTCCGCCGGTGCCGGTCAATCCGGACAGTTTGAGAAACTGGTCGAGACGGAGTGGTTCTGGAAGCAATTCAGACTCATTCGACAAAAGGCGGGGACGTGGACGTTTGCACCTGCAGAATGTGACAAGCAATAGGGTGACAAGCAACGGGGCAAATCAATGACAGGCAATAAAACAGCCGGCACGGTGCCGGCTGTTTCGAGGTTCCTGGTCGGAATGAGTGGGAATCATTCCAGTGCAGGATTTCAGATCGGTTTAACGTTTTCCGCCCGTGGGCCTTTCGGACCGCGACCTTCGGTGAACGAAACCCGTTGACCTTCTTGCAGTTGTTCGAAACGAACACCTTCCAGATTCGAGGAATGGAAGAACAGATCGCTTCCTTTTCCGGTGTCGATGAATCCAAAACCCTTGTCCGTCATTTTCTTAATTGTGCCTTCAGCCATCTTCGGTGTACTTCCTGCTGGACTTCTGAGTCCGATGTCGCCCAACAACACGTTTTGAGCCGCGACCACCAGACAGCGTGATATTGACCGGATCGGCCGGGCAGGTCAACACAATAGCCAATTTTGATCGAAGTTGACTCGTCGGACTGCCCGCCTGCCGCTTCGGTCAAACCGGACCTGGAGATCTTTCACTCTGCCAGACATTGCACAGCCTCGCGATACTGCAGCACAGCAGGAAGTTTCGGATCGTGATGGACGCTGTGGCTTCTCTCGCGTATTTTGTGTTGTTGATTTCGAAATCTGGTCGCGAACAGCATGAGTGAAATGAATCAGCCCGTCTACCGCGTTGAACTGGATCTTTTTACGGGACCGCTGGACTTGCTGCTGTATCTTGTGCGTCGCGACGAAGTGGATATTGTCGATCTTCCGATCGCTCGGATCACGCAGCAGTTTCATGAGTTCCTGGACGTGCTCCAGCAACTCGATCTCGATCTTGTGGGGGACTTTGTGGTCATGGCCAGCATGCTGGTCGAGATCAAAAGCCGTAGCGTGTTGCCGGCACAGGATGAAAGCCAGGAAGAACCTTTAGCGACCGGAGCGACTGGAGATCCTCGGTCGGATCTGATTCGACAATTACTTGAATACAAACAGTTCAAGGAGGCGGCCACAGCATTGGAAGAGCAGGCTTTGCAATGGCAGGAGCGCTATCCACGTCTGTCGGATGAACGTCCCGCCACCGGGAAAAATCCGGCTGCAGACCGTATTAAGGAAGTGGAGTTGTGGGACCTGGTCAGCGCACTGGGGCGCGTCCTCAAGCGGAACGATGTCGAGGGGAGTTCCACGATTCGATATGACGAGACTCCCATTCAGACTTATGTAGAACAGATCGGAACCCATGTTCGTGCTGCGGGACAGGTTCCTTTTACTTCTCTCTTCGACCAACAGACCATTCGCAGCAAGATCATCGGGATGTTTCTGGCGGTGCTGGAACTCATTCGTCATCACGGTTTTCGTTGCCAGCAGGGAGCGGACTTTGCCGAAATCCTGCTCCTGCCACCGCTGGCAGAGATCGATGCGTCACAAAAGGTTTCCGCAGAGGATGCCCTTGACCCACACGCGCTGACGGACAACATCGAAGATAATTCGCCTCCTGCACAAGAGCCGGATGCGCCCTCCTGAGCCCCACTGAAACAGACGCAGCTGAAATCTTCCCGGAGGAATTTTGCCAGAGACCAGTTTGGGCGATCATGCGCCCGCGTTGAAAAGGTTTTACTTGATGAAAGACTGAATACCGCGAGGCAGCACCCGGGTACCATACGATGGTCCCCATAGGATTCATTAGCAAAAGGGTTTGAAACCCGCATGATCTGGCCGGCCGGCTGGCTTTCTATTCGCAATTCTCTGCACCATGCACTGCATCATCCTGCCAAAAAGGCGAATCTTCCCGGCTCTGCTGGCCAAGAGTGGACGACAACCTCACGACCTGTCACCATGCACAGACACCGGAGCGGCAATCAGGAAGCGGTCGTGTCACGGCCAGAGTTCTTGTTGTTTGGACCACTCGTTTTTTAGCGCAAGTTGCTCTGGCCGGTATCCGCGGGAAAGTCTTTCATCAAGTGAAACCCCTTCGACGCGGGCACATGCTCGACCAAACTGGTCTAGCCCATATCGTTCCAATCCATCCGGTCTCCACAATTTTTGAAATTCTGATTTGAAATTCTTCGAATTACGGGAATTCATCAAGACGTCAAACTCATGAATTGTGGTGACTCAATTCCCATTTTGAATCACATTTTTCAGGCCGATAAGGCGTGTTATGCATCGATGTCTGGTCACCGGCGGCGCCGGATTTATTGGCAGTCACCTGACCGAACGACTGCTGAGCCTGGGTTATCAGGTCCGCGTGGTTGACGATCTGTCCACAGGACGGATTGAAAATCTCAAGCGGGTGCAGGACCATCCGCATCTGACTCTGATCCATGGTTCCATTACAGATCCGCTGTTGCTCACAGAAGCGGTCCAGGGGATTGACACCATTTATCACCTGGCGGCTGCTGTCGGGGTTCAACTGGTGGCCAAAGATCCGGTCCGCACCATTGAAACGAACATTTACCCCACGGAATTTCTGCTGCGACAGGCAGCTCAGACTGGGTGCCGCTTCTTTCTGGCCTCCACCAGCGAAGTCTATGGCAAGAATCCGAAAGACCGCTGGACCGAAGAAGATGATCTGCATTTTGGCCCCACCTGCCGCCCTCGCTGGGCTTATGGCTGTTCCAAGGCGATCGACGAATTTCTTTCGCTGGCCTATCACGCCAAATTTCAGTTACCGGTGGTGATTGGACGGTTTTTCAATGTGGTGGGACCGCGCCAACTGGGCAATTACGGCATGGTGATTCCCCGGTTTATCGAGCAGGCTCTCAATGGTGGTCCCGTTGTCGTCTATGACGATGGCCAGCAGGTTCGCTGCTTTGCCCATGTGCGGGAAATTGTCGAATGCGTCATCAAGCTGGTGGAATCTGATCAGGCGGTCGGCAGAATCTTCAATATCGGTAGCGATCAGGATATTTCGATTCTGACCCTGGCCCGGGAAATCATTGGGCGAATCGATCCCCAGGTCCCAATCCAGCACCTGGACTATCGAACTGCCTATGGAAAAGATTTTGAAGACGTCCGTCGCCGAGTTCCCGATGTCACTCGATTGGCCGAGACGATTGGCATGAAGCCGAGGCTTCCGCTGGGAGAAATTCTGGATGATGTGATCGCCTGGAAACGTGCGACACGCATGGCCAATGGCTCCTGAATAGAGGAACTGAAATTTTGATCTGAGCGTCTGTCCGAAAAAGTGCTTGATTGATGAAATGCCAAATGCCGCGAGGCAGGACACGGACGGTGCCCAGGACACGGACGGTGCTGGGTGAATGCACTCTCTCCTGTCAAGGCTTGGTCTTGAGGGACGTGATCGCAAAAACGTCCTTCGTTGTCGGGCTTTACGTTGAGATCTCTCCTGATTTTCAGAGTTAACAATGCGCTGAGTCTTCTCAGGAATTTCAACATTTGATTACAATGGGAATAGGTTCCAAGTTATCCGGTTGAGTGAACAGCTTGATCAGAGAGGTCGAACACCATGGCCGCCCCCCAGGAACACCAGCAGGTGATTCAACAGACGCGCCGTCGAATTGGCGTTGCTCTCGGCTTGCGAACAGGAGTGGCCGTTCTATCCGGCTGGTTGCTGGCCTGGGGCATTCTGGTGGTGATCTTACGTGCCAGTCTCTCAACGTCTCGCGGTCCGCTGTTATGGGGCCTGACGGGAATCGTTGTGGCGGTTGCCTGCGGCGTGATTTCCGGGATTCGTCGTCGTCCCTCATTGGAGACCGTACGTGCCTTGCTGGATCACTACTGGCATTCTGGCGGCTTGCTGATGGCATCCGCGGAATCCAATCCAGCCGGCTGGGCCATCCGCATTCCCGACGCGGCCGTTCCGCGAGTTCGCTGGGTGGGACGTCGGCACTGGTGGATCCTGCTGGGATGCGGCCTGTTCGCCATGACCAGTTTTCTGGTCCCCGCGCGTGTGGTCAATCAATTCAGGCCAAATCGATTACAGGTGGGGACGGAAGTCGAGAAGCTCGCGGAGAAAATCGAAGTCCTCAAAGAAGAAAAGATTCTTCCTCCGGAGCGGGCGAAAAGTCTGGAAGAAGCACTGCGGCGACTTCAACAGGAGGCAGCCGGGAACGATCCCGGCAAGACCTGGGAAGCCATGGATCACCTGGAACAGGCCATTGCCAAAGCGAGCGCTGAAGCCGCCGCCGATGCCCTGCGGAATGCTCAAAAATCCGCACAGTCTGAAGAACTGGCGGCTGCACTGGATAAAGCCCGGGAACAGATGAATCCCAGCGATCTCACCACCGCGATGAACCAGTTGTCAAAAGACGTCCTAAAGGCGGCCAAGCTGGATGAATTGCTGGCCGGTGAGATTCCTGACGAACTCAAAGAGCAGTTGGAAAAGGGAGAACTCACCGCACAGCAACTGGCGGAGCTCTCTCAGAAACTGGGGGAATGCAAAGAATGCAACCTGGCCAAAGCACGGAAGCTGGCCGCTGCCCGCATGATCGATCCCGCACTGCTCGACAAGCTGGACGGACAATTCCAGATCGACCCCGATGCGCTGGCCGAACTCCTGGCAGCTTGCGAAGGCGAACAGGGAATTCAGATGCTGCTGGCGGAAGGGAACAAACCCGGCCGGGGCGGGGTGAATCGGGGGCGGGGTGATGCCGCCATGACCTGGACCGGCGGATCAGACCGGAACGGAATGGAGTTTAAGGAAAAAACACTTCCTCCCGGTGCCGTTGCTGCACTCAAAGACGCCCAATTACAAGGAGTGAGCATCGCGGCCCCGACTCCGAATTCCTCGGAACCATCCAAAGCCGGTGGAGCCCTGGATCCCACTCAGGCTGGCCGCGGTTCTGCCCGCACACAGGTTGTTTTGCCCGAACACAGAAAAGTTGTCCAACGTTATTTTGAACGCGAATCATCATCAGGAACACCATGACGCAGAATCTCGAGGCGGCAGAAGGTCATTCGGGACAGGCCACATTGCTGTCACCGGACGAGATTTCCTCAGCAACGGCGCTGATTCAACGAGTCCTCACCCAACTGGACCGAACTCTTCTGGGGCGGCAGCAGCTTCATCGTCTGGTACTGGTGGGAATTTTGAGTCGTGGCCATATCCTGCTGGAAGGGCTCCCCGGTGTGGGAAAAACCGCCCTCATCAAAGCCCTGGGACAAGTCCTGCACCTGCAATTCAATCGCGTGCAATTCACTCCCGACCTGATGCCCAGCGATATCCTGGGGACGCATATTCTTCGTGAAATTCCCGGCGGCGGACGGGAAATGTCGTTTCAGTCCGGACCGATTTTTACAAATATCCTGCTGGCCGATGAAATCAACCGGGCCTCTCCCAAAACGCAATCGGCACTCCTGGAAGCCATGCAGGAAGGATGCGTCACGCTGCTGGGACAGACACGGGAATTGCCGCGTCCATTCTTCGTTCTGGCCAGTCAAAATCCCATCGAGCTGGAAGGAACCTATCCCTTGCCGGAAGCGCAACTGGACCGGTTTCTCTTCAAATTGAACGTTTCGGACGTCAACGTCGACGTGCTCACAGAAATCATTGCAACCCGTCGCCGCGGCGAACCGCCCGTTCCGGAAGCTCCGTTGTCTGCTGAGGAATTACAAGACCTGATGCGGGCGATGGAACAGGTCTTTCTGCCTCGTCCGGTGTGCCGTTACATCTCCCGGTTGGTCGCAGCCACGCATCCACAGTCTGCAGAAGCCACTGCCGAAGTGAACTCCTATGTGAATTACGGAGCTTCACCCCGGGCGGCCATTGCCATGGCGGAAGCAGCCCGCGCCCATGCCCTGCTGGAAGGACGCCCCAGCGTTGGCTTTGATGATGTCAAAGCCATTGCCGTTCCGGTGCTCAATCACCGTCTGATCCTCAATTATAAAGCTCGGTTCGATCAGATCGGGACGCTGATCGTCATTCAACAATTGCTGGATCGCCTGGACCCTGCAGGTTTGAAGCTCCCGGCAGACCTTCACATTCAGCCGTTCGAGGTGGCCGGGAGATGAGTTTTCACATAGGAATAATTGCCTTCTAGACCAGTTTGCTCTCTCATGTGCCCGCGTCGAAAAGGTTTCACTTGATGAAAGACCGAATACCGCGAGGCAAATTCACTATAAGATTTACAAAAACGCTCTAATTGAGACCTCTTCATTTCTAAAACGTTGTTGAACTGGGCCGGACTTTCATGAAACATCTGCTCCTTGCGTCCGTTCTCCTTTGCAGCGTGTGTGTCCCTTCCGCTTTGGCGGCTCGATATGGCGAAATCGAAGTGACGTTGCTGCCGCAGGCGATCCCGGAAGGGGACGCCCAGACACTGACTTTTCAGGGATATCTCGAATTTCGGGTGCTCATTCGCAATCACTCGGCAAAACGGGATCATCAGGTTCGGATCATTCAACCTGGCAATCGCTCGCGGATGTCCCACAGCCATCTCCAGCAGAATTCGCGGACAATTCACTCCGCACATGGAACAAGCGTGGTCGTCTCGTTGTTTCAACCGCCGATTCCAACGTTTGACAGTTCGATTGCCATTGAAATTGATGGAATCCGGCAGGAAGCACTGGTGCCGGCCAGATCCAGCCGGACACAAGGTTATTTTTCTGGAGCCAGGCCGGTGCTGGCGATGCTGGCGGGACGTGGCGTCCCGCAATCCTGGAAAGACGACGTGGCGACGACGACCAGCAACGAAGTCCTGTTCTTTCGCAGTGAATTGCCCGTTTCTGAATGGAGCTCAAACTGGCTGGGCTATACCTCTTATGACGCCGTGGTGCTGACTCCTGCCGAGGTCGATACACTTCCGGCTGATGTTCTGGTCGCCTTGCAATGCTTTGCCCAGGCGGGCGGGACGATCATGATTTACAGCCCGCAGGAAGCCTCACCCGAAACCTTTCCCGGCAGATTGAAGACGAGAAACTCCAGTTTGAATGCAGATGGTACAATTGGAGTGGGATTCGGACGCATCAGCATGGCCACAGACGGCATGGAATGGCCCAGCACATTATGGGTGACTCGAACCAAGTCTGATTCTCCGCCGGGAGATCATACGGTCCGTCTGATTCATGAATCGCAGGTCCCCATTCGGGGAATGCTGCTGCTCGTGATTCTCTTTGCCCTGGGGATCGGTCCGTTGAACGTCTGGTGGCTTTCGCGGCGCAAAAAGAAAATGTGGCTGTGGTGGAATGTTCCGCTGTTTTCGATACTCACCTGCCTGATGATCTTCACGTATTCACTTCTTTCTGAAGGAGTGCGGGGCGAGTCCCGAACCGTGCTGCTGACGCTTCTGGACGAAGAGGCACATCGTGCCACGTCGCTGGGGTATGTTTCCTATTACTGTCCGCTGACCCCTTCGGATGGGTTGCATTTCCCTTATGACACGGAAGTGATTCCTCTGGATGAAAACCGGGATTACAATCGCTGGGGTGGTTCACCGGAGTCCGGCCAGCCAAAAACAATCGACTGGACCAGCGATCAACACCTGATCAGCGGCTGGGTTCCGGCACGTGTCTCCGCCTGCTTTGCCATTCGTCGAAATGAAACCCGCAGAGAACGCCTGGTCTTCCACAACACAGACGCTGGTGGCCTGAAAGTCGTTAATGGACTGGGAGCAGACCTGCAAACGCTGCATTATCTGGATGAAAATGGTGTCCATTATCAGGGATCGGACGTGCCGGTAGGACAGGAAGTTCAACTGAAACAAGTGACCTCAGATGTGGCCCTCCTTCCGGAAGCACTCCAGCAGGTGTATCGTCAGAATTGGGATTTTTCCATTGGAGACATGAAAGCCTCTCCGGAAAAATATCTGAGAAAAGGGAGCTATATCGCCGTCCTGCAGGAGAGTCCCTTTCTGGAAGCCTCTTTGAAGAAGACGAGACAGAACGGAAATTTCAACGTGATTTACGGGCTGAGCGCGGGAGCAAAGCATGGACATTAAAGTCGATCAGCTAAAACGCCATTTCGACGGGACCAAAGCGGTCGATGGAATTTCATTCACATTTTCCTCGGGACATATCTTTGGTTTTGTGGGACCCAATGGTGCCGGCAAGACCACGACTATGCGCATTATGTCCACGCTGGACGAACCAACTTCCGGGGATGTCACCATCGACGGCGTCTCCGTAGTGGATTATCCGGAAAAGGCCCGGCACCTTGTTGGGTTTATGCCGGATACGCTCCCCGCACACAGCGACATGACCATTCATGAGTATCTGGACTTCTTCGCCCGGGCCTATGGTCTGAAAGGGGAACGCCGGACATCCATGGTGGAGAAGATCGAGGAATTCGCGAATCTGACCCGCATCCGCTGGAAATTTCTCAAAGACCTGTCCAAAGGGATGAAACAACGGGTCAGCCTTGCCCGTGCACTGGTTCATGATCCCCCGGTGCTGGTCCTGGACGAACCGGCAGCCGGACTCGATCCTCGGGCGCGAATCGAGCTTCGTGAACTGCTGAAGATTCTGGCCGATCAGGGAAAAGCGATCCTCATCAGCTCGCATATCCTCACAGAGCTTTCTGAAATCTGTAACGGAGCGGTGATTATTGAACAGGGTCGGCTGCTCCGGGCCGGCCAGTTGGATCAGCTGACGGCTGGTGATTCGACCGATCGCCGATTAATCATCCGCTGCCTGGGACCGGTCGAGGCATTAAGCACTGCACTCATGCAGTCTCCATTAGTACGCGAATCTCGTGTGATCGGGACCGTGGTTGAAGCCGAGATTTCGGGCGGCGATGAAGTGAGTTACGAACTGTTACGCTACCTGTTGCAGCAGGAACTGCAAATCGTTGAATTCCATCAGCATCAGGCGGATCTGGAAGACGTGTTCATGACCGTGACACAAGGGCAAGTTCAATGAGTCGTCTGGAAGCTATCGCACATCGCCTAGATGACCGGGCCAATCCCGTGGTCGTAAAAGAATTGCGTCAGGCGGTTCAGAACCGCCTGGTGATCGCCGTTTTGCTGCTGTCGCTATTGATCAATGTGATCATTACCTCTTTGGCACTCACGACCGATGTCAACACGCTGACCAATCGGGCATCCGGTCAGAACCTGTTTAGTGCGCTCTTCGTTTTTCTGGTCGGAACATGCATGGTTTTTGTTCCATTATATGCTGCCATTCGATTAACAATGGAACGGAATCATGCAAATATCGACCTGCTTTATATTACCACGATTTCTCCATCTGCGATTATCCGCGGGAAATTCTGGGCAGCCGTGGCACTCACCGGTTTGATCTATAGTGCGAGCATGCCCTTTCTGTGCTTTACATATCTACTGCGCGGGATTGACCTTCCTTCAATCTTTATTGCACTGGCATTTTCGTTTTTAAGTACGCTGTTTTCCATCATGACGGCCATTTTCGTGGGGAGCGTTTCCGGAGGAGCGTTATTACGTATTCTGCTGGCCCTGGGGCTGCTTTATTTCGGTTCGATACAGACCGGCCTGACCGTCACCGTGGGAATGCTGTTTGTCAGCCAGGGGCTCGCCGCTTATTTCTCGCGTACCGATGCCTGGACGATCGCGGGGATGGTGCTGCTGCTGGGCATCACTGGATTCATTCTGTTCTATTTGCTGGCGGTGGCGTCTATCAGTGCGAAGTCGTCCAATCGAATGTATCCCACCCGGATTTTTCTCACAGCCTGCTGGATCGGTTATGGAATTCTCGCCGGAGTATGGAGCTGGATCGAGTCTGCACAATATCCAGTGATGATCTGGTTTATGTTCAGTCTGATCAGTCTGAGCGTGATTCTGGGGTTGATTCTGGCCGAACGGGAATCCTGGTCGCCCAGAATCCGTCGCTATATTCCGCGTAACACGGCATTCCGTTTTCTGGCATGGCTGTTCTATACCGGATCAGCCGGCGGAGTGATCTGGATCCTGTTCCTGATTCTGTCGACCATGGGATTCGGCTGGCTGGGAGCCCAGTACTTTCCGGCCAAGACTGCCTATGATCCAAAGTTCCAGGAACTCTTCCCAGCCATGCTCTTAGTGACGTTGTTCACCTGGTGTTATGCCATGAGTGGACTGTTTCTACGACGAATCTTTGCACCTGCCAGTTCTCCTATTCTCTCCGTTGTTCTGGGAGTGATGTTATTAGGACTGCTGAGCACGATTCCATTATTTATTGCCTATTCACTTTTTGGGATGCGAGTCCGGACATACGAACTCCCCATCGCCTTTATCATTATGAACCCTTTTGTTCTTGTGGACTGGAATGTTGACCGGTCTCCATTCATGATCTTCCAGGCAGGCTGGGGGGCACTCATGCTGGTTTTGTCCGTTCCCTGGTTTCGTATGCAATGGAGAGAATTTCGTCGCTACGATCCGGAACCTGTTCCGGAGCCGGTGCAGGCACAACTGGTCGCAGAACCGTCTGTTTAGACCAGTTTGGTCTATCATGTGCTCGCGTCGAGAGAGTTTCACTTGATGAAAGACTGAATACCGCGAGGCAAGTTCGCCACAAGATTTACAAAAACGCTCTAGAGCAAGTTGCTCTCTTTGCTGGAAAAAGTGAGTCCCCGTGATGCCGGATGAAATACGCCAGTTCCTGATTGCCGGTGAACAGGCGGGGGCACGTTATCGTTTTGCTTCACTGGGACGCACTCCACAGGGCACCGCAGGAACTCAGCTGGCCCGGTCTGCCGGCGAAAGCATGGAGTTCATGGAACACCGTGACTATCAGCCCGGCGATGATCTGAGACGCATGAACTGGTCGGCCTATGCCCGCAGCGACAAACTGGTCGTCAAGGTTTTTCGACAGGAAATCTGTCCGCACTTCGATTTGATCCTCGACGGCTCGAAGTCGATGCAGCTACCGGGAACGCGCAAGCTGGAAGCAGCGGTCGGCCTGGCGGCGGCACTGGCCTGTGCTGCCGAGAACTCCGGATACAGTCGTCGCACCTACCTGACGCAGGACGGCTGCCGCCCCGTGCAGGGTGGCACGGAACGCCCCCCGGCCTGGCATGGACTGCAATTCACCAGTTCACACAATCCGGCAGAGTCTTTTCGGCTGCAACTTCCCAGCCTGCGGCCGCACGGAGTCCGGGTGATCATCAGTGATTTACTCTGGATGGGAAACCCGCTGGAAGTGCTTAACCCGGTGACGGACCGGGCCGCCACCACTCTGGTTTTGCAAGTCCTGGCTGCGGAAGATGCCCATCCACAGGAACTGGGAAATCATCGACTTGTGGATAGTGAATCCGGACAAAGCCTTGATCTCTATCTGGAATCCAGCGGAGTCGACCGGTATCAGGACAACCTGAATCGGCATCAGCAAGCCTGGCGACTGGCTTGTCGGCAAACCGGAGCAACATTCCTGTCCTTCATTGCAGAAGATCTGTGTCAAGGCTTTGACCTGTCGCCGCTCGTTGAGGCGGAAGCGCTGGTCATGTCGTGAAATTAGGGGTTAGAGAATAGGAAATAGGGATGTTTTTTGCGTTGCCGTGGATGTTGCTGGGACTGCTGGGGCTGCCTGCCCTGACAGCCATCTATTGGCTTCGCAGCCGTTCGCGGCCCCGTGTTGTCTCCAGTCTGTTTCTGTGGTCGGACCAGCGGATTCCCCGACAGGGGGGCAAAGTTGTTGAAAAGCTTCAGACCCCGCTCGTCTTTTTTCTGGAGTTGATCGCACTGGCGGCCATGGCGCTGGCGGCGGCAGCTCCAGCCCTGGTTCGTTCTCAATATTCGCGTCCGCTGGTCATCGTGCTGGATGACTCCTACTCCATGCAGGCAGGAGATGAAAAATCCTTTCGCGATCAGGCGACTCAAAAACTGGCTGCGGAATTTCGCCGTATTAACTATGTGGCCCGTATCATTCTGGCAGGCGCGAAACCTCGATTGCTCAGTGCGGTGATTCGCACGCCCGACGAATTACATCAGGCACTTCAGGACTGGAAGTGCAACAGTCCGATCGCGGGCCTGGATTCGGCAATTTCCCTGGCCAGTGAAATTGGGGGAGAGACATCGCGCATTCTGGTGCTGAGCGATCATCCACCCGATGCGGACCTTTCGGCAGGAAAAATCCAGTGGTGGGGATTCGGTGCTCCGCTGGGAAACTTGGCTTTCACAGCAGCAGCCCGAGATGCCGTCGATGGAGGGGATGGTCAACTGGGGGATCGAGTTTTATTGGAGATCACCAACTTCAGCTCCCAACCAGCCCAGGCATCTTTGGTACTGGCCGGCATGAGCGACAAATCTTCCAGCAGACAAGCGGTGAATCTGGCCGCCGGGGCCGCCAGTCGCATCATTCTGAATATTCCCGACAGCACTGGAATTCTGCAGGCCAGACTGGATGCGAACGATCTGCAGGCAGACAACAGCATCTCGCTGGTTTCTTCGCGGAAGCGACCATTGCGAGTCCAACTGGCCATTGCGGGGACCAGTCCTGCTGCACAGGACTTGCAGTCCAGTCTGACACGGGCGCTGGACGCCACTGGTCAATGCGAGTTGGTCCACGCCCGTCCGGAGTTGATCATCACCAATCGCATTCAACCTTCTACGGAAGGAGCCCATCAATGGGAAATTCTGAACGGCCCCGAGCCGGTCAGTTTTGAGGGGCCCTTCGTCATGGACCGCAGCCATCCACTCACCACTGGGGTGTCATTAGAGGCCGTCATCTGGACCGCTCCCAAAGAGGTCATGCCGGAAGGCAACCCAATCATTACCGCCGGCAACCATACCTTGATGACGGACATCGAGCAGGTTTCGGGTCGGCACCTGTTTCAAACAGTCTTGACG
>Ga0182745_1003677_pt1 | contig 13106 bp, 8 predicted proteins | sample eDN3rd30CKraftBY_FD_128523 | JGI IMG/M metagenome (GOLD analysis project Ga0182745, IMG submission 128523) | Enriched backyard soil microbial communities from Emeryville, California, USA - eDNA 3rd pass 30_C Kraft BY (version 2) (version 2) | ecosystem: Environmental > Terrestrial > Soil >...
CACCCGGGGCAGCGCAACAGCCTCGATGCGTTGTGCAAACGCTACGACATCGACAACTCGGGCCGTGAGCTGCACGGCGCGTTGCTCGACTCGGAACTGCTGGCCGACGTCTACCTGGCGATGACCGGTGGCCAGACCAGCCTCTCGCTGGCTGGGCATGGGGCTGACGGTGACAGCGAAGGGCAGGGCAGTGGCAGCGAGATCCGCCGGATTACCGGGCGTGCACCGGGGCGGGTGATCGTGGCCAGTGCCGAGGAGCTCGAGGCGCATGCCGAACGCTTGGCGGCGATTGCCAAGTCGGCGGGTGGGCCTTCGATGTGGCAGGCGTTGACCGAGACGCCGGCTGGCTGATTCTTCGTCTGTACCGGCCCTATCGCCGGCAAGCCGGCTCCCACATATCACTGCTCTCAAGCACTGTGGTGTACCTGTGGGAGCCGGCTTGCCGGCGATAGGGCCGGTACTGTAACCATCAGGCTCTACTACCCTGAGAGGGACGATCCGTCCTTCGGAGGTAGCCGCCTGATGTACAAGGACCTCAAGTTCCCCATCCTCATCGTCCACCGCGCCATCAAGGCCGACAGCGTCGCCGGCGCGCGCATCCGTGGCATCGCCGAGGAACTGCGCCAGGACGGCTTCGACATCCTCGCCGCCGCCGACCACGCCGAAGCGCGCCTGGTCGCCGCCACCCACCACGGCTTGGCCTGCATGTTGATCGCCGCCGAAGGCGTCGGTGCCAACACACACCTGCTGGAAAACATCGCCGAACTGATCCGCCTGGCCCGTGCTCGTGCGCCCAACCTGCCGATCTTCGCCCTTGGCGAGCAGGTCACCCTGGAGAACGCTCCCGCCGAGGCCATGGGCGAGCTCAACCAGTTGCGCGGCATTCTCTACCTGTTCGAAGACACCGTGCCCTTTCTCGCCCGTCAGGTGGCGCGTGCAGCGCACAATTACCTCGACGGCCTGTTGCCACCGTTCTTCAAGGCCCTGGTGCAGCACACCGCGCAGTCCAACTATTCCTGGCATACCCCCGGCCACGGCGGTGGCGTGGCCTACCGCAAAAGCCCGGTGGGCCAGGCGTTTCACCAGTTCTTCGGGGAAAACACCCTGCGCTCGGACTTGTCCGTATCGGTGCCGGAGCTGGGCTCGCTGCTCGACCATACCGGCCCGCTGGCCCAGGCCGAAGCCCGCGCAGCGCGCAATTTCGGCGCCGACCATACCTTCTTCGTGATCAACGGCACTTCCACCGCCAACAAGATCGTCTGGCATGCGATGGTCGGCCGTGATGACCTGGTGCTGGTGGACCGCAACTGCCACAAGTCTGTGGTGCACGCCATCATCATGACTGGCGCCATCCCCATCTACCTGTGCCCGGAGCGTAACGAACTGGGCATCATCGGGCCTATCCCGCTCAGTGAGTTCACCCCGGAGGCAATCCAGGCAAAAATCCAGGCCAACCCTCTGGCGAAGGGGCGTGAGCCGCGGATCAAGCTGGCAGTGGTGACCAACTCCACCTACGACGGCCTCTGTTACCACGCCGGGCTGATCAAGCAGGTGCTGGGGCCAAGCGTCGAAGTGCTGCACTTCGACGAGGCCTGGTTCGCCTACGCGGCATTTCATGAGTTCTTCGCCGAGCGCTACGCCATGGGCACCCTGTGCAACACGCACAGCCCTCTGGTGTTCAGCACCCATTCGACCCACAAGCTGCTCGCCGCCTTCAGCCAGGCGTCGATGATCCATGTCCAGGATGGCGCGCAACGCCAACTCGACCGCGACCGGTTCAATGAAGCGTTCATGATGCACATCTCCACCTCCCCGCAATACAGCATCCTCGCCTCGCTGGATGTGGCGTCGGCGATGATGGAGGGGCCTGCGGGGCGTTCGCTGCTGCAGGAGATGTTCGATGAGGCCCTGAGCTTTCGCCGGGCCCTGGCCAACCTGCGCGAGCACATCGCTGCCGATGACTGGTGGTTCAGTATCTGGCAGCCACCAGCGGCGGAGGGAATCCAGCGCCTCGATGCCCAGGACTGGCTATTGCAGCCGAGGGCCGAGTGGCATGGTTTTGGCGAGGTTGCGGACGACTATGTGCTGCTCGACCCGCTGAAGGTGACATTGGTGATGCCGGGCCTGAGTGCAGGTGGCGTGCTGGGCGAGCACGGCATTCCTGCGGCAGTGGTCAGCAAGTTTCTCTGGGAACGCGGCCTGGTGGTGGAGAAGACCGGGCTCTACAGCTTCCTGGTGCTGTTCTCGATGGGCATCACCAAGGGCAAGTGGAGCACGCTGTTGACCGAGCTGCTGGAGTTCAAGCGCCACTATGACGCCAACACCGCGCTTGGCACGTGCCTGCCCAGCATCGTCGCGGTCGACGCTCCACGTTACCAGGGCATGGGCCTGCGCGATCTGTGCGATCAGTTGCACGCCTGCTACCGCGCCAATGCCACGGCCAAGCAACTCAAGCGTCTGTTCACGCGCTTGCCCGAAGTGGCCATGACGCCGGCGCGGGCCTACGACCTGATGGTGCGTGGGGAGGTGGAGGCGGTACCGATCGAGGCGCTGCTGGGCCGGGTCGCTGCCGTGATGCTGGTGCCTTACCCGCCGGGCATTCCGTTGATCATGCCGGGCGAGCGGTTTACCGAAGCGACCCGCTCGATCCTCGACTACCTGGCATTCGCCCGTGCTTTCAACAGTGGCTTCCCCGGCTTCGTCGCCGATGTGCATGGCCTGCAGAACGAAAGTGGCCAGTACACGGTGGACTGCATCAAGGAATGCGAATGATCTCGACGCCGGTGCGCGCCAGCTCGAATCGGTTTTCACCCAAGTGGTTGACACGGTCACCAATGGCCAGGCGATAGGTCGTGATCGGCGCGCCCAGGGTGCTGCCGTCGGTTTGCAGGGTCGACTCCTGGAACTCGTGAACGGGGTAGATGCGGCCTTCGGCGTCTCGGGCGTGGAACTGGCCGACCATTACTGCTGCCATTTAGGTGGAAACCTCTGAATTACGTAAGAAATGTCTGCAGCGATAGACCGTGCAACATAGCCGGAGTTTTCAAGGCCGGCAAAAAAAACCTAAACGCCGAGGAACGGTCATCTATAACTACAACGTCTCTTTAGCCAGCAAAGGTTGGAAATCGCCATGAGCCAGGTGTATTCGGTAGCGGTCGTCGTCGGCAGCTTGCGCAAGGACTCCTACAACCGCAAGGTGGCCCGCGCCCTTTCAGAGCTGGCACCGTCCAGCCTTGCCCTGAAGATCGTCGAGATCGGCGACTTGCCGCTGTACAACGAGGATGTCGAGGCCGCAGGTGTGCCCGAGCCGTGGAAGCGCCTTCGCGAAGAGATCCGCCGCAGCGATGCCGTGCTGTTCGTCACCCCGGAGTACAACCGCTCGGTGCCAGGTTGCCTGAAAAATGCCATCGACGTAGGTTCGCGGCCTTACGGTCAGAGCGCCTGGAGCGGCAAGCCCGCGGCCGTGGTGAGCGTGTCGCCGGGGGCCATTGGCGGCTTTGGTGCCAACCACGCCGTGCGCCAGTCGCTGGTCTTCCTCGACATGCCCTGCATGCAGATGCCAGAGGCCTACCTGGGCGGTGCAGCGAACCTGTTCGATGACAGTGGCAAACTCAGTGACAAGACCCGGCCGTTCCTGCAGGGCTTCATCGACAAGTTCGCCTCTTGGGTCAAGCTGAACCGGGCGGTCTGAGCTCACGCCCTTGCCGGCAGCCATTCCAGCTGTAGTCAGGCCGGGTAATCCTTACAGCATTGTCGCTCCTGAATCTCGTTGCTGGAGCGACAATGTCCAACACACCCTCGGCGATGCGCACGGCCGATGAAAAAATCCTCGGCGCCACCGATGACTTCATTGCTGCAAGGCTGCCAGCCTGGTTGAAGCAGGCTTCACGCGCCCAGTTGTCAGGATTGCGTGCGGCTTTCAATACTCACCAGGCCAGCCAGGCGCGCCTGCGTGGGCACACCCTGAAGCTTGAACCGCTCGACGTATTCGCCGAAAAGCACCTCAAGGTGCTGTTGGCCAAGCCACTGCCCGAGGGCGTGGAGTTTTCACAGCTGGAATGGCTGGTGGTGACGCCCTGGCTGGGTACGCTCGGCAGTTCTGACATGCAGGCGTTTGGCTACAAGGCAACACGCACCTCCGGCATCTTGCGGCTGATGAGCAACTTCGAGCTGGGCAACTCCTTCTATGCCGGATCCGGCCTGGTTGCGCCTGGCCAGGATGAAGTGCTGTCGATCTCGGATACGGAGCTGGTGTCCACGTGCCGAAGGCTGGATGTGGGAAAAAAATATCAGGATGAGTTGGATCAGGTCTTCAACGCTGAGGCCCTGGGCATCCTGGCCGATGACAAGCGTTCCGGGCTTGCCTTGGCAAGCAAGATTGCAGCGATGAAAGGCGACATTTCCGCCAAGGTGGAAATCGCATTGCTTGAAATGACACGCGAACAGATACATCTGGAGAAGTCTGGGCTGCGTGGTTACGGCGGAACCTTGCAGGTTCTGGGTCAGGTGGCGGCCGATGGCATGCTGGTCCGCTTGCGCGATGTGGAGGGCAAGCAGGTGGGTGTCCTGCTCTACCTGCCGAGCGATCCGTTGCAGGCATTGCGCTACTTCGCTGATGAATCTTCGATGAACAGTGCCCTGGCCGCATTGCTGCAAGGCGAATCCTACCTTTCCTTTTTCACTCAGTTGATCAGCCTGAAAAACCGGGCCAGTTTCGTCGAGCAACTCGGCAAGCGCCTGAAAGACCCGAAACCTGACCTTGACCTTGAAGGTGTCGTGGTTGAAGGCAGCATTTTCGACGCGCTGGCCAGTGCCCAGGTCAAACGCACCAAAGAAGATGCGCGGTTACTGCTGGTGCCAACCGCCGAGGCCGATGTCAAGGCCGCCCGCGCCCGGCATGAGGCCTGGAAGTCAGCAGGCCTGAACCTGATCAACCTGGCAGGGCTTTTCATCCCGGTGCTCGGTGCGCTGTTGCTGGGGCAACTGGTGTTGCAGACCTTGAGTGATGTCTTCGAGGGCGCACAGGACTGGTACGAGGGGCACCGTCATGAAGCCTTGGAGCATATGCTCGGCGTGGCCGAAGCGCTGGCTGTGACCACCGCGACCGTGGTCGGCGTGAGTGTCGTGCGCAGTGCCCTGGTCGCTGCCATGGAACCCGTCAATGTAAGAACCGGTATCAAGCGTCTGTGGGACGACAGTCTCGTGCCTTACGAGTCGGTGCCCGAGAACATTCCCCTGCGTCCCGATGGCTTGTATGGCGATGGCAAGCAGCGCTGGCTGCGCTCCGGTTCACGTTACTACGAGGTGCATCGGCCTGACCCGCAGGGCCCTTATCGGTTACGCCATCAGCGTCGTTCAGGGGCATACGAGCCCGTCGTGCTGCATAACGATGAGCGATGCTGGCGGCCGATATGCGAGCGGCCCTGGGAGTGGGATGACCGTGCGCGAATGCTCGATCGGCTGTGGCCGCAGCACCCGATGATCGGTGCGCAACGGGCGGAGCAGGTGTTGCGCGTGGCAGGGGTCGATCAAGATGAACTGCGTGGCATCCTGATGGAAAACCGGGTGTTGCCTGTCAATCTGCGCGAAGCGCTGCGCAGCTTCGAGGCGGATGAGCAAATCGGGCGGTTCTTCGACCATTTGCAGCGCAAACGTCTGGATGCGCAGGATGAGAAGCTATTGAAGTGGTGCGAGGGGTTGCCCGATGTGGGCAAGGGTATCGCGCAGGTACTGAAGGCAAAGCTGCAGCTGCGCGGGGCGCTTTACACGCACCTGACACGGCCGGACATTGTTGGAAACGACCCTTTGTTCAAACAGTTGCAGAGGGATTTTCCTGGTTTGGGAGATAGCTATGCCAAGCTGCTGGAAGGCGGGGCCAGTGCGCTTGAACGCAGTGAAGCAGTCAGCAATCGCAAGCTTCCCCAAGGGTTGGCGCTCAAAGCGGCTTCGTTGCTGCGTGTGGCGAGAATCAGCAAGGCCTTGGCGGGCCTTTACCTTGCCAGCGGCTATTGCACGGAAACCGGCGAGCTGGTGTTCGCATTGCTCAATCAACTTGACCCTCGGACCATCAACATCAACCTGTGTGAGGGTGAAGTCGACGGACGCCTGGTGGCGAGTCTGGTGGCGCAGGGCCAGGGAGAGCCATTACGGACACTGGTTCATCAGGAGGGGCGGTTCAATGCCTTCGAGGCTGATGGCAGCAAGTTTGAGATTTCCGTAGACGACCCGGGCGATCTTTTCGAAGTCATCACCGCATTGACGACGCCTGCCCAATGGGCCGAGTTGGGGGTCGAGGGGGATGACGGGGTCAGCCAGTTACTGCGGGCCCGGGCACTGGAGCAACTGCCTGAAGGCCATGAGGAGATTGCCCGCTTCATGGAGTGGCCAGAGCGCACACGTTGGTTCAACCCGGGGCAACGCCTGGAAGACGGCCGGGTCGGTTACCTGCTCAGTGGGCGCGGTGCAGAGCGCGCGAGAACGTCTCGGGAGGTGTTGCGAGACGGTATGCGCCGCTACTTCCCAGGCTTGAGCGAAACGCAAATCGGTGAGGAGCTGCAGCGAATGCTGGCAGGACGGGCTTCGGCGTACGATCTGTTGCTCGAGTTGCAGGACGACCACGAGCAGTTGGAAGTGACGCTGCAACGCTGGCAAGGCAGTGAGCTCAATGATGCCAGGCGGCAAATCCGTGGACACGTTGCCCAACGTCTGAGAAGAGCGTGGGGCGCGCAGGCCGAGCTGGAAGCGGTGAACGATGACGGTGTGGTACGGCAGCGCCTGAGCCTGACTGACTTGACTATCACGACCCTTCCGGCATTTGCGCTACAACTGAACTTCACCTACATCACCTCGTTGGTGATGACCGGTACAACGATCAGCGAAGTGCCGTCACAATTTCTCAGTGCTTTTCGCGGTTTGCGGGTTTTGAGCATGGGGGGGAATGCCCTGCTGCGGGTTCCAGAAGGTATTTCCTACCTCACCGAGCTGCGCGAGCTGAGCTTGGCGCGCAACAATATTCGACTGGACGCTGCCTCCGAGCAGGCATTGACCCTATTGCCGCGCCTCTGCTCGCTCGACCTCAGCCATAATCCTCTTGGTCAATTCGCGATGAGGTTCAATCATCTGCCGCACATGGTGAAACTCTATTTGCGTAACTGTCGCCTGGGTACCTGGCCGCTCGGCGTGGAGCTCTGTGGCTTTCTCGAGGTAGCAGACTTGCGCTACAACCAGTTGCCGGCTGCGCCAAACGACTTGCTGCTCATGCCGTATGAGTTTCGCCGCGCTTTCCAGCTTGACGGCAATTCGATAAGCAGTGGAGACCTGCAGCGCTTCTACGCGTTGGACAGCATACCGGAAGAGCCGTCTGCGCCGCCCGTCTCGGCGATCGATGCACGCGCGTGGTGGTCAGGTGCAGATGCCCAGGGCCAGGTCAGCCTCGGTAAACGCTGGGACGAATTGCAGAAAACAGTGGAAGGGCAAAAGTTTGTTGGACTGTTGGGCAACCTGATTGCGTTTGCCGACTTCAGCTGGAAGCGGTCGTACCTGTTCGAACAGGGCTGGAGCGTGCTGACCGAGCGGGAAAACAATGCCGTGTTTCGCCAGCAAGTCGACGCATTGATGGCCCAGCCGATGACAGATGACAACGCTGTCATCGACCGTTTCAGCCAGTTGTCATTGCACTTGCGCATTGCTCGGGCAGAGGCGCGTGTGGCTGTTGGCCGCGGTGCCGAGCTATTGGATTTCGGGCGGGCGTTGATGCGGCTGGACTTCCTGGATCAGTACGCTCGTCGAGATGCCGACCGGCGCCAGCAGTTGCGCGTGCGCGTAGACCGCACGAGCATTGTCCTGGGCTACAGGGTACGCCTGCGCCAGCGCTTGAACTTGCCCCAGCAGCCGTTGGCACTGCGCGAGTCGCAGGACGGTCGGGTATCCGGGGAGCAGTTGCTGGAGGCGCTGCGTGCCTTGCGCGAGAACGAAACCCATGAAAATCTGGCAGCCAGCCTCTGTCGCCGGTCGTTCTGGCAACGGTATGTGGAGCTTGAGAATGCCGGTTCATTCAGTCACTTGACTGATGTGTACGCGCAGAGGCGCAACCTTGTCGAAGGGCAGCGTGCCCAGTTGGGTGAGCTCCAGTATCGAGCCAGCCTGAACGCGCTGGAAATCGAAAAGGACGCCGATACCCATGCCTTGAGGCTGCAGCTCACCTTGCAGACCATTCGCAGCCTTGAGAGAAGTCGGGGTTAGGCAAGGATTGCGCTCGGGCGATTTCACCCAGCGCTTTGGCGCGCAAGCCCGCACCTGCAGGCTCGAGGTTGTGCCTGTAGGCGCGGGCTGGGTGCAGCAGCGATGGATCAGGATGCCTGCGGCATTTCCCCTTTGGCCAAGCGCCGGTTGATGTCGGCGATCACCTCGGGCAGCTCATTGATGGTGTCGATCAGGTAGTGCGGGCGTGAACGCTCGAACATCGCGTGGATACGTTTTCGCTCGCTTTCCAGCTTTTCCGCACTCAGCGCCTGATAGCCTTCCCAGGTCAGGCCCAACGCATTACCCGAGCACACCAGGGCGACGGTCCACATGCCGGCGCGGCGGCCCTCCAGGATGCCCGGCACCGTGTCGTCAACCTTCACGCAGGCCGCGACATCATCGATACCCAGGGCAATCACGTTGGCCAGGGCCTGGGCTGGCCATGGGCGGCCATTCGGGGTTTCGTCGGTGGCCACCACATGGTCGGCGACATAACCGTTGTTGGCCGCCAATTCCACCACCTTGTCCATCACCACTTTCGGGTATCCCGAGCACGAGCCGATCTTCAGGCCGTCCTGGCGCAGGCCGGTGAGGGTGTCCAGGGCGCCAGGGATCAGCGCCGAGTGCACGGCGATCTTTTCGATCTGCAGTGGCATGAAGCGGTTGTAGATGGCGGTGACGTCATCATCGGTCGGCGTGCGGCCGAGCACCTTGCGATAGCGCTCGGCGATTTCCGGCACATCGCACAGGGTGCGGATGTGGTCCCACTTGCCCATGCCCATCGGGCCTCGGGCTTCTTCGATCGAGACCTGTACATCGAACTCGGCGAAGGCTTCGACGAAGATCTGGGTCGGGGCGAAGGAGCCGAAGTCGACCACGGTGCCGGCCCAGTCGAGGATGGCGGCTTGCAGCTGGGTAGGGTTGCTGTAGTTCATGTGCGCGTTTTCCTGAAATTGAGAGGGCAGCGAGTCAGATGTCCAGTACTTCCATTTCCCGCAGCACGTCGGCCACGGCATTGACGGCGGCCTGCATGCCGTCCGCCCCGACCACGCCAATGCAGCCTACGCGGAAGGTCTCGACCTGGGTCAGCTTGCCCGGATAGAGGATGAAGCCCTTGGCCTTGACGCGTTCGTAGAAGTCCTTGAACTGGTAGCGGGCATCGTTCGGCGCGTGGAAGGTGACGATGATCGGCGCCTGGATCTCGGCTGGCAGGAAGCTGCGCAGGCCGATGGCGGCCATGCCCTCGAGCAGGGTCTTGCAGTTGTTGGCATAGCGCTGGTGGCGGGCGGGCAGGCCGCCTTCCTCGTTGTACTGCTGCAAGGCCTCTTGCAGGGCCCCGACCACGTGGGTCGGCGGGGTGAAGCGCCACTGTCCGGTCTTGGCCATGTAGGCGTGCTGGTCGTGCAAGTCCATGGCCAGCGAATGGGAATTGCCTTCGGCGGCGGCCAGGGCGGTCTTTTCGGCGAATACGAAGCCCATGCCCGGTACGCCTTCCAGGCATTTGCCCGAGGCGGCGATCAGTGCTTCGAAGGGGATCTGGCGGGCGTCGATCGGCAGCGCACCAAAGGAGCTCATGGCGTCGATGATCAGGCGCTTGCCGTGGCGTTTGATCACCTGGGCGATCTCTGGCAGCGGGTTGAGGATGCCGGTGCTGGTTTCGCAGTGGATCAGCGCCACGTGAGTCACGGCCGGGTCCGCGGCGAGCAGGCGGTCGACGTCGGCGGCAGTGGTCGGTTGGTCTTCGGCGGTTTCGAAGGTGCTGAAGGTACGGCCGAGCACTTTGCAGATCTTCGCCAGGCGTTGGCCGTAGGCGCCGTTGATCAGTACCAGGACCTTGCCGTCACGGGGTACCAGGGTGCCGATGGCGGCTTCCACGGCGAAGGTGCCGCTGCCCTGCAGGGGCACGCAGTGGTGGCTGGCGCTGCCGTCGATGATCGCCAGCAGCTGCTCGCAGACGCTGGCGGTCAGTTGGTTGAAATCGCGGTCCCAGGAGCCCCAGTCCACCAGCATGGCTTGGCGGGTGCGCAGTGACGTGGTCAATGGGCCGGGGGTCAGCAGAATCGGGGCGTTGCTCATTCCGTGGTTCCTCACAAGCTGCGATGGTCGCCGGTTGGTTGGGCGCTGAAACTACGGGGCCTAGGTTGCAATTCGCCAGGCTATCAATCAAATTGTTTGTTGTTATGTCAGCTATAAGTCAGGCCGATACGAAATGAACCTGTTTCAGCTTCGTGCTTTCGATGCCGTTGCCCGCGAAGGCAGCTTCACGCGTGCCGCCGAGCGTCTGTTCATCAGCCAGCCGGCGGTCACCGGGCACGTCAAGGCACTCGAGGAGCACTATCAGATCACGCTGCTCAGGCGTACCGCTCGGCGCGTCGAACTCACCGAAGAAGGCACGCGCCTGGCGGCCATCACCCGTGCCATGTTCGGCCTGGCCGAGGAGGCGCAGGCCATGCTCGAAGCCAATCGTCAGCTCCTTACCGGGCGTCTGGAGGTGGCTGCCGATGGGCCGCACCGGGTCATGCCCATGCTGGCGCTGCTGCGCGAGCGCTATCCAGGCATTACCGTCAACCTGCGCCTGGGCAATGCGCAGGAGACCCTGGCCGCGCTGCTGTCGGAGCATGCTGACGTCGCCGTGCTGACCGAGATCGAGCCGCGCAAGGGGCTGCATCTGCAGAGCCTCTGCGCGTCGCGCTTGTGCGCATTGCTGCCCGTAGGCCACGACTGGGCCAGCGGCGAGGGTGACCTGCCGCTGGCCGCACTGCACCAGCAGATCATGGTCCTGCGCGAGCCGAGCTCGACAACCCGGCGTACGTTCGACAAAGCCTGTGCCCAGGCCAAGGTACAACCGCGTGTACTGCTGGAACTGGACAGCCGCGAGGCGGTGACCGAAGCCGTGGCCTCGGAACTGGGCATAGGTGTTGTCTCGTCGACCGAGGTGGCGCATGACCCGCGTGTGGTGGCTCGACCGTTGGCAGGAGAGGGGCTGCATAACCAGCACATGCTCGGTTGCCTGGAGCGGCGCCGCGAATTGCGCTTGATCCAGGCCTTCCTTGGCTTGGCGGCAAGCCTGTGAGGCCGCGTCTGGTTGCCGTAAGATGGCCGCCAACGAGCAAGCTGGCGCCGGATGGCCGATGAGCGAGAAAGATACGATTTCCATGCAGCTGGTGCGTGAGGCGCTGTTGCAGAGCTGCCCCGACAGTGATGCCGCTGGCGCCCTGCTGCGACGCGCCGGGATCGATGCCAGCCTGTTCGAACAGGCTGATGCAAGGGTGCCTGCCGGCGCCTATGCGCGCCTGTGGCGGCTGTTGTCGCAGCGCTGCAACGACGAGTTCTTTGCCATGGATCCCCGTGGCCTGCGCACCGGCAGCCTGGCTCTGCTGGCGCGCGCCGCCATGGCCCAGCCCAGCCTGGGTGAAGCATTGGACGTGGCCTTGGGTTTCCTTGGCCTGATGCTCGAAGACCTGCAACCGGTACTGGTGCGCCAGGGCAGCCTGGCCGAGATCGTCATTGGCGAGCCACGGGAACAACCGCGGCGCGCCTTCACCTATTTCACCTTCTGGATGATCGTGCATGGTGTGGCCTGCTGGTTGGCCGGACGGCGCATTCCCATTCTGGCCATCGACCTGCGCTGCGCCGAGCCAGCGTTTTGCGATGACTATCGGGTGATGTTCTCCGAAAACCTCCAGTTCGACCGTCCGCGCACACGCATGATCATCGCCGCCGATTGCCTGGCGCTGACGCCCAGGCGCACGGCGGAAGACCTGCAGCGCTTCCTGGCGGAGGCGCCCGGCAACATCCTGGTCAAGTACCGCGACCCGGACAGTCTGGCCCGGCGCATTCGCCATGACCTGCGCCAGCATGACCCGGCGGGTTGGCCTGATGCCGAGCGCCTGGCGCTTGAGCTGTGCATGTCAGCTTCCACGCTGCGCCGCCGGCTGGCGGAAGAGGGGCAAACCTATCAGGGCCTGAAAGACAGCGTGCGGCGGGAACTGGCGATCAGTTGGCTGGCCGACGCCGAACTTGGCCTGGCGCAGGTTGCCGAGCGCCTGGGGTTCGCCGACAGCAGTTCGTTCTACAAGGCCTTTCGCAAGTGGTTCGGTTGCAACCCGGGACATTACCGCACGTTGGTGTTGCAAGGGGACGGCGCGAGCGTCTCGTAGTTTGCTGTTGCGCCAGTTCCCTCTGCAGTGTCGAACCGCCGCTGCAGCACTGTATGCGCTTTCCGACCTTCAGAGGTGTAGTGATGGCGCAAAGCAAACAGCCTGTCAGGGCGCTCGACAAGTACGCCGATGCGTTCGTGGCAACCCGACTGCCCCAGTGGCTCAAGCAAGCATCGCCCGGACAGATCAACAAACTGCGTGACTGTTACACGGCGCACCGCAACAGTCATGAGCCACTGGACAAGGCACTGCGCAGCCTGCCAACGCCCCAGGCCTACGCGCTGAAGGTATTCACACCTTTACTCTCGAATTCAGCGGCCACCCTGGGGTTCGACAAGATGCAATGGCTCGATGTGCGTCGTCGCCTGGATGTGCCCGTTGGCATTGGCATACCCACCGATGAGCTCAGATACGTGCGAACACCGGCGTTGTTGACCCTCATGCAGAATTTCTCCGATGGCGATCCCTTCTATGAGGGCAGTGGATTGGTGGTCGAGGGCGAGTCGCTGGTGCTGATCGATGGGAACGGGTTGGCCAAGCAGTGCCGGAAGGCGGATGCAGGCCAGGGTTATCAGAAATTGCTGGCATCCACTGTCACCGATTCAGTGCGCGGAAAATTGGCCGCGCACAAGCGCACAGGTTTCGCGTTGGCACTGGAATTGGCGGCGCTCAAAGGGCAGCTGGACGGTGCTAGCCATGCAGCCC
>Ga0182745_1003678_pt1 | contig 13105 bp, 10 predicted proteins | sample eDN3rd30CKraftBY_FD_128523 | JGI IMG/M metagenome (GOLD analysis project Ga0182745, IMG submission 128523) | Enriched backyard soil microbial communities from Emeryville, California, USA - eDNA 3rd pass 30_C Kraft BY (version 2) (version 2) | ecosystem: Environmental > Terrestrial > Soil >...
AATCGCGCGAACGCCATGTTGAAGGCGCGGGTTCGGGCTGCGCGGCGCCTCCATGATGCCGTGTGGCGCGAGGTCGAGGGGATGAAGGCCAGCCGTTCCTGGCGCGCCACCATGCCCGTGAGATGGTTGGCTGGAAGGTTCAGGCGGGACGACGCGCGAGCGCAGGATCCCGCGGTGCGAAGGGACGCCGAGCTCATTCGCGCGTCGGGTCTGTTCGATGATGCCTGGTACCTTGTGATGAATCCCGACGTCCTTGCGAGCGGTGCCGATCCGATCGAACACTATCTGTTGCATGGTGCAATCGAAGGGCGGGACCCAAGCGAAGAGTTCAAGACCGTCGCCTATCGCGACTCATGTCCGGGCATGGCCGCATCTGGGTGCAATCCGCTGGTTCACTACATCCGACAGCGATTGGATAATGAGCGCGAAGCGAAGCCGGCGGAACATCCTTGAGATCGGTAGTCAGGCATCCAGGGGCGAGCGTGAGTGAAGCGCTGCAATGGTTGTTCTCCGAACACTGGGCCGAGCGTTCGGGAAGCACGGACGCGCGTGGTGCCTTCGTGCGGCCCTGGATGCAAGCGGGCAGGGGTGCGATCGGGATGGTTGCCAAAGACGCGTGCCGTCGCCGTCGCCTGAATCCCCTGCACGACGTTGCCACGAACTGAGACAGGATCCCCATGCCAACACAGTCGACTTCCATGAGCAACGAGCCGGTGACGGCGGACACCATCAGTGTCCGGAAGCAGGTCGCGCTGGTCCGTGGTTCCGAGATCTTCGACGAGTCGTGGTATCTGGAGCAGTACCCCGATGTCGGCCTGCTGGACATGGACCCGGCGGAGCACTACGTCCGGTTTGGCGGTCGCCTCGGCCGATCGCCGGGCCCGTCGTTCGATGCCGCTGCCCATAGCACGACCGACACGCACGCCTCGGTCTCCGGTTTTGTCGGTTACCTGCTCGCACGCGAGCGAGACCGCGTCCGTTTCGACGGTTACGTCGATCGCATGGAGCGGGGGAAAATCTCGGGCTGGGTGGTGGATACGTTGCGTCCCGGCAGCGCGGTTGAACTGGAGTTGTATGCCGACGGCGAGTTGGTCATGCCGTTCTCCAGCAATCGTCCCCGCGTCGATGTGGGACGGCTCGGATACGACGGTGAAAACGCCGGCTTCGAGATGTCGTGGACATCCAATGTCTTCCCCGAGGGGACGGAACTGGACGTCAGGGTCAAGCTGACGGGGAATTCGCTCAAGCGCAGCCCCCGCACGGTCGCGCTGAAGCATCCACCCATGGCCGCCGCAGCGGCAAGGTACCTGTCGGCCGTCCGGGGGGGGCTGGTGCAGCCTGTCACGGTGCTGGTGCCTGTTTACAATGCGCTCGATGCCGTGTCCGAGTGCCTGGCATCGCTGGCCGAGCATTTGCCCCCTTGGTCGCGCGTACTCGTCATCGACGACTGCAGCACGCAGCCTGGTATGCGGACTCTTCTCGACCGCTATGGCGACCGGCCGCGCTTCGTGGTCGAAAGGAATGCCGAGAACCTCGGTTACACCCGGACCGTCAACAAGGGGATCGCGGCGCTCCCGGGGAACGATGTCGTGCTGCTGAATAGCGACACGGTGGTCACCGAGCGATGGCTGCACAACCTCAGATATGCCGTGTATGCACTAGATCGCGTGGCGACGGTGACTGCGCTATCCAACAATGCCGGCGCGTTCTCCGTTCCCGTGATTGGCGAGGAGAACCTTGTCCCACAAGGCATGGACAACGCAGGCTTCGCCCGCGCCGTCACGTTCGCGACGACAGGCGCGCTGCTGGAGGTCCCGACCGGCAACGGATTCTGCATGTATATGCGCAGGTCCGCGCTCGATTACCTGGGAGCCTTTGACGAGCGCAAGTACCCCCGCGGCTACGGGGAGGAAAATGACTTCTGCATGCGCGCAGTGCGCGCGGGCTGGCGCAACGTGGTCTGCGACAAGGCGCTTGTCTTCCATAAGCGGTCGCAAAGCTTTCGCGAGGAGAAGACCGCGCTTCTCCAGGCGGGCGCAAGCCAGCTGGCGCAGGATTTCCCCGAGTACAAGGCGCTGACCAGACGATTCCGGGACATGGAGTTCAATGCGCTGCGCGCCCGGATCGGCAAGGCGGTTCGTGCCGCGGAAACGGTGCCTGCCAGGCGTCGCATGCTGTTCGTGATCTCGACGCAGACCGGCGGGACGCCGCAGACAAACATGGACCTGATGCGCGCGCTGGACGATGCCTACGACTGCTTCCTCCTGCAGTGCGACGGCGGGCTGATCAGCCTGTATGAACTCGTTGGCGACGAGTTGCGCCCGCGCGAGAAAGTCGAACTCGCCGTCCGGGTAGAACCGACGGCCCATGCCTCGGACCAGTACGACCAGACCGTGGCGGACTTCCTCTATCGATACTCGATACAGTTGCTGCACATCCGCCATATCGCATGGCACAGCATGAATCTTGCCGAGATCGCGCAGGCCATTGGCATCCCGGTCGTCTATTCGCTCCATGACTTCTATTCCATCTGTGCATCGCACAACCTCCTTGACCATGACTTGCGGTATTGCGGAGGGCGCTGCACGCCGGGCGAGGGCAATTGCACCAGCGCACTCTGGCCTGCAAGCCCGGTGCCCGAGCTCAAGCACAAATTCATTCATCATTGGCGTGCGCGCTTCGAGCGTTTTTTCTCGAGTTGCAATGCCTTCATCACGACCGCATCGTCTGCTGCCGCCCTGATAGAATCGAACTACCCGATGCTCGCTGGCCGGGTTCGCGTGATTCCGCACGGCCGCGATTTCGCCGGCTACACGGCGACGGCCGAGCCCCCCAATTCCGCGAGCCCCTCGCGCGTCCTGATTCCCGGCAACATCGGCCCCGCAAAGGGGAGTGAGCTGATCCGCCAGATGGCGAAATCCGATAACGGGAAGCGATTCGAGTTCCACCTGCTCGGTGCGGTTGCGCAGGGCTTGCAAGGTGTGGGCGTCCAGCATGGCCGATACGACAGGGCTTCCTTCTCCGAACGCGTCGCGAAGATCCGGCCGACGCTGGGCATGATCCTGTCGATCTGGCCGGAGACGTACTGCCACACGCTGACTGAAATGTGGTCCTGCGGAATCCCCGTGCTTGCGATGGACATCGGCGCAGTCGGCGACCGGATACGTGCTTCCGGGGCAGGGTGGCTGATTCCGCCGGACAGCCAGCCTGACGATATCCTGCTGGCACTGGAAACGGCGTTGGCCGATACTGCGGGCTACGCCCGCCGCGTGCAGGCGGTCCTGGACTGGCAGGCGGCAGAAGGACAGCACAACACCACCGCTGCGATGTCGTTGCATTATCGCGACGTCTACCAGGGGTTGCTGGATCGTCGTTCGGAAGACTTGCCCGTCATCCGCGCTCAATAAACGACGTCACGGAGCGGGCTGGAGATTTTCGGGCGCGAAGTAGCCGGCTGGGATCGGCGTGCAGGCGGGGAAGGGGGGCCCTGGTTGGCCGGCAACGGGCAGGGGAGGCTTTCGTCAGCGCGCCCCTGCGTTCGCCGGCGATACCGGACCACGGATGGCCCCCACGGCTTCGCTATCATACCGGCAGTATGGCGGACGGATCGCTCATGCAGCCCGGAGCATCTCTCCTAGAGAATCACTGACCGAATCGCGCCCGGAATGGAGCCTGAATGGAAACACCAAGTTACAGCGTGGTCATTCCGGTCTACAACAGCGAGGCGGTTGTCGCTGACACCGTGCTTCGGACAGTCAAGTTCTTCGAGCAGTTCGACGAGTTGTTCGAGATCATTCTGGTAAACGATGCCAGCCCGGACAACAGTTGGAACGTGATCGCGGACATCGCGCGCCGCGACCCGCGCGTGATCGCAATCAACCTGTTGCGCAACAGTGGACAACACGCAGCCAACCTTTGCGGGTTCCGGGCTTCCCGCGGCCGCTGGCTGGTAACGATGGATGACGATCTCCAGAATCCGCCAGAAGAGATCGCAAGGCTCGTCGAGAAGGCCGAGGCAGGCCACGACCTTGTCATCGGCAGGTTCCGGCAGAAGCAGCATGCGGGCTATCGCAAACTGGGGAGCAGGGTGATCCGCGAGCTGAATCGCAGGATATTCGGCCAGCCGCGGGACCTTACGCTAAGCAATTTCAGGCTAATCAGGCGCGATGTGGTAGATCGCATCAACGCCTATCGGGGGCCGTATCCCTACATCCCCGGCTTATGCCTGCTGTATGCTGCCCGGGCCGCCAACGCCGACGTGGAGCATCATTCGCGCAAGGTGGGGAGCAGCAACTACAACTGGCGCAAGATTGCCTTTCTGGTAAGTGCCATTCTCTTCAATTACTCCTCATTTCCGTTGCGGGTGGTTGCCGCCGTAGGAATGGGGGTTGCAACGATAGCCTTTGCGCTCGGCATCTTCTACCTGGTCGATGGCATGTTCTCTAAGAGCCAAGTGCCCGGTTGGACGACGCTGGTGGTGCTGCTGGCCTTCCTCAACGGCGTGCTCATGGTGATGGTGGCAATTCTCGGCGAGTACGTCGTTCGCATCCTCAACCAGATCAGCGTTGCCGATCCCTACATGGTGGCCGAGCGAGTGGATGCCGATGCGTGATCACGCGATCATCGTGGGGGCGCAGCGATCGGGGACGACGTTCCTGTACCAGGCGCTGGACTGCCATCCGGACGCCTGCATGGCCAGGCCGCTGCGACCGGAGCCAAAGTTCTTCCTTCGCGGCGATTTGGGCCCGGAGCGCTACGAAGAATACTTGTCGATCCACTTCGGACATCTCGGCAACGAGCGCTTGCTCGTGGAAAAGAGCACGTCCTACATCGAGCATGAGTCTTCTGCGGTGCGGATCAAGGCCATGCTGCCGCAGGCGTGCATCATCGTGATCCTGCGGGACCCCGTCCAGCGCGCGTACTCCAACTGGCGTTTCAGCAGGGACAATGGGATTGAGGACCTCGATTTCGCGCGCGCGCTTGATGCTGAGCAGGATCGCTGCGCACGTTGGGATCGGGACCTCTACTCGGTATGCCCGTTCGCCTATGCGGCGCGCGGGGACTACGTCCGCCACCTCGAGGTATGGGCGCGACACTTTCCCCGCGAGCAGCTTCTCGTGGTCACCAGCGAGGCGCTGTTCGAGCAGGGCACCGGCGCATTGGCGCGATTGCTGGCCCGGCTCGGCCTGTGCCCGGATGCGATTGAACCGGGCCGGTCCCGGATCAATGCCGCGGGCGACGCCGAGGGTATCGACCCGGAATCGCTGCTCCGCCTCTCCCGCCGTTACCGCGAAAGCAACCGGCGCCTGGCGGATGAATGGCAGGTGGACACGTCCTCATGGACGGGGTGAGGCAAGCATGGCGCGGCCGGTTGCTGCCGTTGGGGCTGGTGCTGTTGACCGTTGCCATCCAGCTGGTGGCGGCATGGATCTTGGACGTTGCGGCCAAGCGCGAGTTGCGATGGGACCTGTTGGCCGCAGGAGCAGTCGCCGCCGCCGTGGTGCTGAACGGATTGCGTTTCCTCGTCTGGGGTTTTGCGCACCGCCGATTCCCGCTGAGCCTTACCTATCCGTTCACCGCCTTGTTCTTCCCGTTGGTGCTGATGCTTTCCTATTGGCGCGGCGAAGCGATCGCGTGGGCGCAGATCGGCGGCACGATGCTGATCACGCTGGGGGTGGCGCTGATGGCATTCGGTCCGCACAAGGGCAAGGCGCGATGACCGCGCTTCCGACCTCCCTGCGCTCGAAGCGTGCCATCAATGGCTTGTATGCCTGGGCGATCCACTGGGGGCATGCCGTTCTCGAGGTGTTTCCGGGTCCGCTCCGGACCCTGGCATGGCGCGTGTTCCTTGCCCGGTGCGGCCGGGGCGTACTGATTGACCACGGCGTTTACTTCAAGTATCCATGGCTGGTCGAGATTGGCGATGATGTCAGCATCAACCGGGGCGCCGAGTTCTATCCGGGGATGGTAGCCCGGGCACGGATTCGCATCGGTTCAGGCGTCAGGATTGCGCCCAATGTCCGCTTCCATTCCGCGGGGCACGACCCGATGAAGGGCGAACTGGACGAAGTCGCGGGCGATATCGACGTGGAGGACGGGGTGTGGCTGGGCGCGGCCTGCGTCGTGCTCCAGGGCGTGCGTATCGGCGCTGGAGCCGTCGTTGCTGCAGGTGCCGTCGTAAATCGGGACGTGCCTGCACAAGCCATCGTCGCCGGGGTGCCCGCCAGGGTGGTGCGGATGAGGGATGTCGTGACGTGAGTGGCTGGGCTTGGCTTGCGCTTGCGTTGGCCGCGACCGCGGCGGGGCAGGTGGTCTTCAAGCTTGCGTCCGAACGGCGTTCGCGGCCAATGACCGGGGGCGCGATCGCCATGTTCTGCGTTGCGCCGGCGGCTTCGTTCCTGGCCCTTCACGAGCTGAGCCTCGCGACGGTCTACAGCAGCACCGCAATCACGCAGTTGCTAGTCGTGTTCGCCGCGATGTCATTGTTCGGCGAACGATACTCGGCCCGGCAGTGGGCGGGCTTGGGGTTCATCCTGGCCGGCGTTTTCGTCTTCAATCTGTACGGAACATAGTGGTACGAGACACAGTGAACAACATCAAATTTAATCGCCCGTACATGACGGGGCATGAGCTGGAATTCATTGCCCAAGCGCATGCCAATGGCCATCTCTCCGGCGATGGCGAGTTCACCAAGCGTTGCCATCGGTGGCTGGAGCAAAGCACGGGGTGCCAGATGGCCCTGTTGACGCACTCATGCACCGCGGCCCTGGAGATGGCGGCGTTGCTGCTGGACCTGAAGCCGGGGGACGAGGTGATCATGCCCTCGTTCACGTTCGTTTCCACCGCCAATGCGTTCGTCCTGCGTGGTGCCACGCCGGTGTTCGTCGATATCCGCGTTGATACGTTGAACATCGACGAAACCCTGATCGAAGCCGCGATCACAGCCCGGACCCGTGCCATCTGCGTGGTGCATTACGCGGGGGTGGCTTGCGAGATGGATCCGATCATGGCCATCGCTGCCGCGCACGGGCTCAAGGTGGTGGAGGATGCGGCCCAGGGCATCTTCTCGACGTACCGGGGCAGGCCGCTGGGCAGCATTGGCGCGTTCGGCGCGCTGAGCTTCCATGAAACCAAGAATATCATCTCCGGTGAAGGCGGGGCGCTGCTCATCAATGACAAGGCGGACGGCCGGCGCGCAGAGATCATCCGCGAGAAGGGCACCAATCGAAGCCAGTTCTTCCGAGGGCATGTCGACAAGTACACATGGGTCGACGTAGGTTCGTCCTACTTGCCGGGGGAGATCACCGCGGCATTCCTCGCCGCCCAGCTCGAGCAGGGGGAGGCGATCACGCGCCAGAGGCTGGAGATCTGGGCCCGCTACCACGCATGGGCGGCCAGTCACGAACTCGAAGGCCGCGCGCGCCGTCCCATCATCCCCGCGCATTGCGTACACAATGCGCACATGTACTACCTGCTGCTTCCGGGCCTCGAGGCGCGCACGGTCTTCATCGAGGGACTGAAATCCGCTGGGGTTGGATCGGTTTTCCACTACGTGCCACTGCACTCGTCTCCCGCGGGGAAGCGCCTGTGTCGCGCGCATGGCGACCTTTCCATCACGGACTCGGTGAGCGACAGGATCGTCAGGTTGCCGCTGTGGATAGGAATGCAGGACCGGCTCGACGAGGTTCTCGAGGTGTGCGATGAAGTGCTTGCAGGCCTGTAACTCCCCCAATACAAAGGATCGATAAGAATGTCCTCCTGGAAGCCGGCGATGCCGACCATGCCGAATTGGCCGAAATTCTGGCGCATTGCGTCCTGGCTGTTGCTGGCCGCCGGTGTCGCGCTGATGCTGTGCACAAGCGCCTTCTTCTACGGGGGCCAGAAGGTCGACGAGTCGGAGATCGTCATGAATGCCGTCGCGATCGCGGGCGGCGGCTGGCAGCCGCAGTGGTCCGGCTACGGGCATCTGGGCATGTACATCGCCGCCGCGGCCCTGGCGTTGTCATCGCTGGCCCTGCAGGCAGTGGGCGTGGTGTCGAGCTACGCGGATGGCATCTACCTGTTGTTTCAGGACGAGGGCGCGTACCGGGTCACGCGCTTCGTCTATGCGCTTGCCGATGTCCTGACTGCGCTGTTGCTGGCCAAGGTCATCATCAAGATCACGGGGCAGCGCCTGGTGGCGGTCCTGTTCGTCCTTGGATTCCTGTTTTCGGCCGATACGTGGCGCTACGCCAACTACATCCGCGCCGATTCGCTGGTGTCGCTGTTCGTCGCGGTCGCCATCTACGCCTTGGCCGTGGGACGCACGCGCTCCACGCCCTACGTCGTAGGCCTGGCGATCGGCGCGGCAATCGCGTGCAAGTACTCGGCGCTGGTGTACTTCGCGCTGGTCGTTGCTCTGGCCATCGACGAGCCGGACAGGCCCCGAAGCTGGAAGCAGCGGGGCTCCATGATGGCCGTCGCGACGGTCGTGGCCATAGCCGCTGCCTTCGCGCTGCAGCCGCGGTACAACTTCGCGGGCATCCTCTCGGCCGCCGGCAACCACCTGAGCGGTTCGCACTTCACCAGCGAGGCCAATTCCCTCGGCGACCGAATCGCCATGCTCGGGAAGCTGGCATTGAGCATCGAGTCGCTCGCGTGGCTCTTCATGCTGTTCATGTGGCTTGCTGTCTTGCGCTGGCGCAGAAGCGCGGGATTGCTGCTTGCCACCCTGGTCGGGATACTCCCGTTCGCCGTATCCAACTTCCCCCGCGAGTACTGGCTGCTTCCATTCGCTGATGCGGTCAGGGCGGCGGGATGGCTTGGCATCGCCTGCCTGGTGGAGTGGATACGTGGCCGGGTCGGGCCACGCGAGCAGCGATGGGTGACGGTCGGGCTCCTGGTCTTGGCGGCGGGCATCCTCTGGGTCGATGCCCGCGCGCTCGCACAGCAGCGCAAGGGGCATACGCAGGTCACCAATCGAGAAACCGCGCGCCGATGGCTATATGTCAACGCCGCGAACCGCGTCCCATTGACCTATTCCTACGAGAAGAACTACATCCTTCCCCGGGCATACTCCTTTGGTGATTATCGGAGTGCCGCTCGCTTCTCGCGCGTGTTCATCTTCAAGCGCGAGAAATTCGACTCCCTGCATGCACTGTTCGAGCGCCGCCTGTACGAAGGCGAGTACCGGGACTTCAGCGAATCGACGAAGGTTCCACAGTTGCGCATCAGCCTGGGTTCTGGGACGGCCGCGCGCGTGAACGGGAAGCTGCGGCTTTGCAACGGAAAGAGCTGTTACAAGCCCAAGCGATCGCCCTGCAATGCGGGCCAGGCCGGCGTGATGGGGCGATGCTTCACCTACACCTGGGACATGGACAAGCCGGCGCTCAAGTCGAATCTGCAGGACCTCAAGCTGCACGTTGGCGCCCAGATTCCCGCCTATGCCATGTGCTGGTACACCTGCGGCAAGCAGGGAACGCCGCTGACCCGTGCCCGGCTTTCGGGCGAGATCGAGCTGGTTTCGCTGGCGCCGCAGCTTTTTGCCCCGACGCGAATGGTGTCGCTGGACAAGATCGCAGAATCCGGGAGGCTGGCGCCGGGCGAGTACCTGGTCACGAGCCCGACCGCCTACGTACCGTGGCTCAGGAAGGTCGGGGCGCTGGGTCGGGGCGGGAAACAGGCTCCGTCGAAAGTGCTGGCGCAACGCCTGCACCTGGAACCGGTGCAAAGGTTCCATCGCGACGGCGGCCCGGCGATCGAGGTCTACCGCAACAAGGTGGCGCGCAAACAGGCGATGCCCAAGCCATCGCCTGTGCCGACCACCACGACGGGCAAGCAAGTCGAGGCTGTTCCCTCACCGTGACGCGCGGGTGGGCTCGCCGCGCGAGCCCACCCGTTGCGGGCGAACGCGGGACGAACGCCTAGCCCAGGAGGTCGATGACGTGCCCGGCCAACTGCTCGGCGCTTTCGTCCGCGGTTTGCAGCACGACCTCGGCCGAGAGCGGCGGCTCGTAGGGTGAATCGATTCCCGTGAAGTTGCGAAGCTGGCCCGCGCGCGCCTTCGCGTAGAGGCCTTTCACGTCGCGTCGTTCGGCAACTTCGAGCGGCGTATCCACGAATACTTCCAGGAACTCGCCTTCGTCGAACAGGCTGCGGGCCATCTGGCGCTCGGCGCGGAACGGCGAGATGAAGCTCACCAGCACGATCAACCCCGCATCGACCATCAGTTTCGCGACTTCGGCCACGCGGCGGATGTTCTCCACGCGATCCTCGTCGGTGAATCCGAGGTCCTTGTTGAGTCCGTGCCGGACGTTGTCCCCGTCGAGCAGGTAGGTATGTCGCGCCCTGGAGAGGAGTTGCTTCTCGACGAGGTTGGCGATGGTCGACTTCCCAGATCCGGACAGGCCGGTGAACCAGAGGCAGCGCGGTTTCTGGGCCTTGATGAGCGCGCGCGCGCCCTTGTCGACGTCCACATGCTGCCAATGGATGTTACCGGCGCGCCGCAGCGCGAAGGACAGGGTACCCGCGGCGACCGTGGCGTTGCTCTGCCGGTCGATCAGGATGAAGGCGCCGAGTTCGCGGCTGTGGTCATAGGATTCGAACGGAACCAACTGGTCGAGGTACAAGTTGCAGAAGGCGACTTCATTGAGTTCCAAATGCTTGGCCGCCAGTTCTTCCTGTGTATTGACGTCGATCTTGTGCTTGATTTCGGTGATCGTGGCGCCGACGGTACGAGAGCCCATCTTGAGCCAGTACGGCCGGCCAGGGAGCAAGCGTTGGTCGTCCAGCCACAACAGGTGCGCGGCGAATTGGTCCGAGACCTCGCAGGGGGTCGAGGCCGCGGCAAGGGTGTCGCCACGGCTCGCATCGATCTCATCGGCCAGGGTCAGAGTAACGGCCTGTCCGGCACTGGCCTCCGCGAGGTCGCCGTCGGCCGTCACGATCCGCGCGATCGCCGAACGCCGCCCGGACGGCAACGCCATGACCTGCGAGCCCGGAGTGATTGAACCCGAGGAAATGGTTCCGGCGAATCCCCGGAAGTTCTGGTCTGGCCGGCTGACCCACTGCACGGGCATGCGGAAGCCGATGTCCTTGCCGGCGCGATCGATCTCCACGCCCTCGAGGTGCTCCAGCACGGTGGCGCCGGCATACCAGGGCATTGCAGTGGAATGGGCGAGGATGTTGTCGCCTTGGAGGGCCGATACAGGGATGCAGGTCACGTTGTCGATGCCGAGTTGCGCGGCAAGAGCGCGATATCCTTCGGCGATCTCCTCGAACCTTGGCTGCGCATAGCCGGCGAGGTCCATCTTGTTGACCGCCAGCAGGACATGGCGGATGCCCAGCAACGAAACGATGTAGCTGTGGCGCCGGGTCTGCGTCAGCAAGCCCTTTCGCGCATCGACGAGGACCACCGCGAGATCCGCCGTGGACGCTCCCGTTGCCATGTTGCGCGTGTACTGCTCGTGCCCGGGGCAATCGGCGACGATGAACTTGCGCTTGTCGGTGTCGAAGAACCGATAGGCGACGTCGATGGTAATGCCCTGCTCGCGCTCGGCAGCCAAACCATCCACCAGCAGGGCGAAGTCGATCTCGCCGTGCTGGGTGCCATGGCGCTTGCTGTCGGCTTCCAGGGTCGCGATCTGGTCGTCCAGCAACAGTTTCGTGTCATGCAGCAGGCGACCGATCAGGGTGCTCTTGCCATCGTCGACGCTGCCGCAGGTGATGAAACGCAGCAGGTCCTTGGTTTCGTGCTGCTGCAGGTAGGCGGCGACCTGCGCTTGGGCGTCGCTCGTACGACTCAGGTTCATCAGAAGTAGCCCTCTTGCTTCTTCTTCTCCATCGAGGCGGACGGATCCTGGTCGATGACACGCCCCTGGCGCTCCGAAGTGGTGGAGACCAGCATCTCGGCGATGATCTTTTCCAGGGTGTCGGCCTCGGACTCGATTGCCCCGGTCAGCGGGTAGCATCCCAAGGTGCGGAAGCGGACCTTCCTCGTCGCCGGCTGTTCCCCATCGCGCATGGGCAGGCGATCGTCGTCGACCATTATCAGCGCGCCGTCGCGTTCGACCACAGGGCGCTCCTTCGCGAGGTACAGCGAAGGCACCGGAATGTTCTCGCGGAAGATGTACAACCACACGTCCAACTCGGTCCAGTTGGAGATCGGGAACACGCGCACCGACTCGCCCTTCTGGATCCGGGTGTTGTAGATGTTCCACAGTTCCGGGCGCTGGTTCTTGGGGTCCCAGCGATGGGTCGAACTGCGAAACGAGAAAATGCGCTCCTTGGCACGCGACTTCTCCTCGTCACGGCGCGCTCCGCCGATCGCGGCGTCGAATCCCCACTTGTCCAGCGCCTGCTTGAGCGCCTGGGTCTTCATCACGTCGGTGTGGACGGTCGCGCCATGGCTGATCGGGCCGATGCCCTGCGCCAAGCCGTCCGGGTTGGTCCAGGTACGCAGCTCCAGCCCGGTTTCGGCGGCGCGGCGGTCGCGGAACGCGATCATCTCGCGGAACTTCCAGCCCGTATCCACGTGCAGTAGCGGGATCGGCGGGCGGGCCGGGTGGAAGGCCTTCAGCAGCAGGTGCAGCAGGACCGAGCTGTCCTTGCCCACCGAATACAACATCACCGGGTTGCGAAACTCGGCCGCGACCTCGCGCAGGATGTGGATGCTTTCCGCCTCGAGTCGATCGAGGTGGCTCATGGGCTGGGCAGGGGACATGCTCGGCGGGCTGGGTAATGGGACAGTGATTCTAGCGGTTCGCACCGCTCCGGGGGCTGTCAACGGACGGACGTGCCCACGTTTGCGGCAACTCGCGTTGACAACGGCGATTGTCGGTGGTGCACGCGGTGTGGGGAATCCGGCATCCACCTCTTTATACTGGGAATATGCGACGCTGTGGGTTGCCCATCGGACGCATTCGACCGCTCCAAGCTCCGTTCCGGCGCGGTGCGATCCGGCATGCGGATGTTGCGCTTCCACCGAGGTCGCCGCATGCATGCATGACAGCCCGATTGATGCGGAGACCCTCAATGCCCCACCTGCCCGAGCACGACCCCGCATCATGAAGTGGACGATTTCGCCCGCAGTAGGCCTCCAGGATCGCGAAGCCGTGCTGATACCGGA
>Ga0182745_1003680_pt1 | contig 13097 bp, 11 predicted proteins | sample eDN3rd30CKraftBY_FD_128523 | JGI IMG/M metagenome (GOLD analysis project Ga0182745, IMG submission 128523) | Enriched backyard soil microbial communities from Emeryville, California, USA - eDNA 3rd pass 30_C Kraft BY (version 2) (version 2) | ecosystem: Environmental > Terrestrial > Soil >...
ACGCCCGAACGTGGAAACTTCGGTTTCTGAACGCCCAGGGAGAGGGTGTCAGACTCTCGCTTTGAGAGCAGTCCTCGTTGAACTGAGAATCCCACACCCTTCAGGGGTGGGAGTGTCAAATCCCATTGCGACGAAGTCCGCCGAGTGCGGACAGCGTCCACACATGGGTTCGGAGCGCATCTCAAACCATTGCCGTTCGCGAGGGAAGGGGGAAGTCGACGCGTCACTTCAAGGATCCGGAGCACGCAACATGATGGTTGATTTCTCAAGAATGAATCGAAAACACGGACCTGATGGTGTCATCAACTCCTGCCTCCCCCCCCTTCCCTTTTGAGTTCGGTTGGACCGAGGCACGCGATCCGCTCTGGTATGCGACGACAATTAAGGAAGCATTAAAAAATTAAAAGATAGCTTAATCACCGTTGCGGCGATTGAAGGATTCTCTGAGGAAAGCCCGGCGAAATGTGGATTGGACTCCAGGTCAGGTGCGAGAGACTGCCAAGAAGAGACGCTGGGGACTTCCTTCGGAGGGAGGTTTTGGACTATGATCAAGCTACGCGCTTGATTTCGTATTGAAGGGCGAAGCCGATCGTACCCCCCACCGATCCCCCGGCCGGGGTGAGCTTTACGGGCGCAGACATTGCCTGGTCTCCCACCGTCGGTGTCGAATTCGATGCCACCGACGCATTCCACGCTCGCGAGCACGCACAGCGTCGGGAGTCGTTGAGCTCGACTTTGCCGGGTCGTCAGGAAAATGCGAGTCGCAGGTTACGGAAATCCCTCGATGGATTGGGCCCACCGCGTCGCTTCAGGGTGATGTGGATTGATCCAACAAGCGGGATTTCACCGGTTGTATCCAGCTATTCCGCCTGAGCGAGCTTTGCGGAGTTGTAATACCTCCGTGTATTTCACATCTATGTGACGTGTTGCCGCACGGCTTTTCTCACTCGCATTGAAAGCAATCGAAATAGACAACCCACCCTGGGATTGAACGAATCATCAAATCCAAGAGTTTCGAGGTTCAATTAGCGGAAAAATGAGCAATCAAAATCCTACTCAGTCGTCCACTGTGGGAGGGTTGACCCTCTCGCCCGCACTCGACTCGGTCACCGAAGCCGCGCAGATTCCTCCGCAACCCGTCCCCACGATCGACCGTCGAGTTCTCCAGTTGAGCGCGTTGGCCGTCGCGCTTGGGGTCTCGGCGGCCTTTGTCGCTCAGGCCCTCCTCGCCTTGATGGCCCTGGTGACGAACCTCGCTTTCTACGGTCGGCTCTCTCTCCAGGAGGCCGCCCCCGCGCACGCGGTGAGCCATTTGGGCTGGATGGTGATTCCCATCCCGATCATTGGAGCAATTCTGGTTGGGATCATGGCTCGATTCGGGTCGAAGGCGATCCGGGGCCACGGGATTCCCGAGGCGATGGAGCAGGTTCTTACCAATGAAAGTCGGATCCCCGCGCGCTTGACCTTTCTGAAACCGGTCTCCTCGGCCATCTCAATCGGGACGGGCGGTCCGTTTGGGGCGGAAGGTCCAATCATCGCCACGGGAGGCGCGCTCGGCTCGGTACTGGGCCAGCTCATTCCCGCGACCGCGGCCGAGCGCAAGACCTTGCTCGCGGCCGGAGCGGCGGCGGGTATGGCGGCCACTTTTGGAAGTCCTGTTTCGGCCGTGCTTCTCGCCATCGAGTTGCTTCTCTTCGAATATCGTCCGCGGTCGATTATTCCCGTCGCTTTTGCCGCGGCGACCGCGACAGGCCTGCGCATGGTGTTCGAGGGGATGGAGCCGGTCTTCGCCATGCCCACCTTGGGGCAGCCCTCTGGACCCGCCCTGACGTCTTACATTGTCATCGGGCTCATCATGGGGCTGGCCGCCGTGGTCGTGACCCGCATCGTTTACCTGATCGAAGACGCGTTCGAGCATCTGCCGATTCACTGGATGTGGTGGCCCGCCGTGGGAGCGCTGGCGGTGGGGGTGGTTGGCTATTTCGCGCCCGACACCATGGGCGTCGGTTATTACAACATCACGGCGATCCTTTCCAACGAGCTCTCTGTCTCGGCCATCCTTTTCCTATGCGGTATGAAGTTCATCTCCTGGTCGATCTCGCTGGGGAGTGGAACCTCGGGGGGGACGCTCGCTCCGCTCTTCACGATTGGAGGGGGGATTGGGGCCACGCTCGGAAGCGCGGCGGCGGCACTGGCGCCTGGTCTTGGAATCGATGTGCGGATCGCCGCGCTAGTGGGCATGGCGGCCATCTTCGCCGGCGCCTCGCGGGCCATGCTCGCCTCGGCGGTCTTTGCGTTCGAGACCACGCTCCAGCCCGTCGGCCTGCTCCCGCTTCTGGGAGGGTGCGCAGCGGCTTACCTGGTCGCGAGCTTGTTGATGCGTAATTCGATCATGACCGAGAAAATCGCCAGACGCGGTATTCGCGTCCCCGAGGAATACGTTGCCGACGCTCTGGGCCAGGTCCTCGTACGTGACGTGGCATCGACCGGAGTGGTGACCTTTCGGACCTCGGATTCCCTCGCCTCCATACGCGACTGGATTATCTCGAATGCGCCCGGTACCTCGCACCAGGGCTTCCCCGTTCTGGACGATCACGAAGTTTTGGTTGGTGTGGTGACACGCCGAGACTTGATCGACCCGACGGGGTCCTTCGATCGCCCGCTCTCCGACCTGATCAGGCGCAGGCCCATCTTCGTCTACGATGATTGCACCGTGCGCCAGGCGGCCGAGCACCTGGTGAACCATGGAGTCGGACGACTTCCAGTCGTCTCGCGCGCGAGTGGGAAAACCGTTGTAGGTATCATCACGCGTAGCGATATCCTCTCGGTCTTCCAGGGGCGCATGAAAGAGCATCGTTCGCAGTCCCCCACCTTGCGCGTGCCGCTTCCGAGGTTTCTCTGGACTTCCGAAGTCGGTCGATAACCGATCCCTACTCGACCCAGCGGCCTGAGGTAGCCTGAAACGAAGGGCGAAGGTATTCGTCAGGCCGATCGGTCAGCCCCGAACGAGTTCGGGGCTGATGAGCCAAGCGGAGGTGACAGTAAGTGGCAACGGGTTGGGATCTGTTCGTTTCTTGAAAAATAATTATGTTGGTGTGAAAGAATGGCGGCTGCCATGTGAGTGGAACGACTCATTTTCGCCGAAGACGAAACGTTTTAGCGAGAGCAAGCACGATTCGTGCGCCACTTGGATTGAGTTGAGGGCGCCGCGACACCGAGGTGTCTCTTCCCTGGGAGCGCGGGCGTCCCGCCCGCAATTGGAAACGCGAAGAGTGGGCTAGATGCCCACACTCCCGGGAGGGGCGACCTTGGGCCTGTATCCCCCCGCGGATCCATGCAAGTTGCCCACTAGCCAAGCCCAGCGGTCGTATCCCTCTGTCCCCCGGCGGAGTCGGCCAGCACGATGGTCAGTACCCCGCCCAAGGGGGAGTGCCGATTGGGTACGAGAGCTGTCGACTCACGCTCGCAACCGGTACCAACGCCGGCCCTACCAGACGATGTAGAAGCTTCCGTCAGCTAATGCTTCTACAGGTCTTCAAGCTGGTGCTTGCTGATTCTCGGATTTCCATTCGCTCACGAGGACTCCCGTCACGATGAGCGAGGCCCCGATCAGGGCAAAGGCCGTGATTCGTTCTCCGGCAGCGTACCCAACCAAGCCCGCCCAAACGGGTTCGCAGGCATAGATCACGGTGGCCCGAGTTGGTGAGACGGACTTTTGGGCCCAGTTCATGGTGACCTGGATCCCCGCGCTGGCGAGTCCTAGACCACAAGCGATCCCGACGAGGAGCCAGGAGAACGGAGGGAACGTCTCGCGGGCGATCGGCATGCTGGCAAATGCCAGGAAAGAGGTCACGGCCACCTGGACGACGGTAATCCGTCGGCTGTCCACGGAGCCGGCGTATCGTCCGATCAAAATGATCTCCACCGCGATCGAGACCGCTCCCAGGAGCGTCAAGATTTCACCCCAGCCGAAATCTCCAGACCCCGCCTCGGGGCCGGCCAAAAGCAAGAGTCCCGCGAACGCGAATCCGATCCCAATCCAGCTCAATAGGCGAGGGGGCTTCCGGAGGAATCCCCATTGCAGGATCGGTACGGCCGGTACATAAAGCGCGGTGATGAATGCGGCCTTGCTGCTCGAGATCGTTTGCAGCCCGTAAGCCAGGAGTACAAATCCAACATAAATCGAGGCCCCCGTCGTGACGCCTGCTTGCACTTCACGTCGGGTGAATCCTCTCAACGTTCGCACCGAAATCAATAGCATGCACATGGTTGCAATTAAGAACCGAATCCCGACGAAAAAGAGGGGGCCGCTCACAGTCAGCGCCTGCTGAATGGCGAAGAAGGTCCCGCCCCAGACCATGGTCAAAATTAGAAGTGCAAGTTCCTGACGATTAAATCGTGGTTTCGAGTGTGTCATTTGAAAATAACAGAGAGCATGAAATTCACATCGGCCTGAGAGCTCCCCCGAGCCTTCACGCAGCCATCGGTCCTGTTCATTGCCCTTCGCACGGATCACCCCTCGTTGAGAAATGAGAGGGGGCGTGGATCGGCGAATCAGGGAGGGATGGAGGATGCCACTCCCCCTTGGGTGATTCCCTCATTCTAGGGAGTTCGTCAACAGGATCACTGCCGGATGTTCCCGCTCACTCGGCCCGATCACAAGCCGATTCCGTCTCGAGGCCGACCCAACTGGAGCGATTGCGTGTCGGTCGAGTCGTTTTGACGCCGATTGGCCAGCCCGGCCTTATGCGAAGTCGACCTCTGGGTCAGCGCTCCCTTGAAAAGTGATAGCTCCGGGGTTATGGTTTCACCATGCAAGTCGGATCTGACCATATCTTCCGTGCCCTCGGCGATCCAAGCCGCCGCGCGATTTATGAGCGGCTGATCCGTGAAGGGGAGCAAACCGTCCGTGCCCTGACGGACCATGCCGGTATTTCTCAGCCGGCGGTGTCCAAGCATCTCGGAGTGCTCAAGGCCGCGGGACTCGTTATCGACCGCCCCCAGGGACGGCAGACGCATTATCGAGCTGATCCCAACGGGCTCGCTCCCCTCGTTGACTGGATGAAGGCGTATGGCTCCTTCTGGCGCAATCGGCTCGACCGACTCGAAAACCTGCTGGATAAAATTGAATGACGATACGGGTGCTAGCACGATCTGGATCAAGAATTGGCCGTCGCTTCGATTTGGTCTCGACTACAGGAAACCCCCTTCTCCGCACTGGGCCTTCCTCCTGTTTGTGAGGGTCGGTGCCTCAGAGCGGCAAGCGGAGTTGGCGTCCTCCGCGGGTCTCAGACTCGTCGGTCAATGAGGATAGGGAGACTCCGAGTAGCCTGAACCCCTTGCTGACGGGGAAGAGAGGCTCGAGTAATTCGTGGATGATTTCTTCAAGTGCCTCGCGAGAGGCAACGGGGGCTTCAACGGTTCGGCTGCGTGTGATCTGTTGGAAGTCGGCGTATTTGGCCTTGAGCGTCGCTGTTTTTCCTCTGAGAGTTGAGCGTTCGCAGTGAGCCCAGACCTTGCTGATCAAGGGTTCGAGCACGGCACGAGCCTCTTCGGAAGTGAAGAGGTCGGTGTTGAACGTCGACTCGGCGCCGATCGACTTCCGGACGCGGTCGGGACAAACGGGTCGATGATCGATCCCACGTGCCAGCGAGAAGTAATACGGACCAGCCTTGCCGAAATGCTGTTGAAGAAACAACAACGACTTGCGCTTCAGGTCGCCTCCATGGTTAATTCCAAGCCGCTCCATCTTCGCACGCGTTACGGGACCGATTCCGTGAAATTTCCCTACAGGTAAGCTTTCGACGAAGGCCGGGCCCTGCTCTGGTGGGATGACGAAGAGACCGTCTGGCTTGCGTTCGTCTGACGCGATCTTCGCAAGGAACTTGTTATAGGAGACGCCGGCAGAGGCTGTGAGCCCAGTCTCCGAGCGAATTCGCGACCGGATCTCCCGAGCGATTTGGGTGGCCGAGGAGATCCCCTTCAGATTCTCGGTCACATCAAGATAAGCTTCGTCCAGCGCCAAGGGCTCAATCCGAGGCGTGAACTCGGCGAAGATGGCCCGAATCTGATGCGATACCTCACGGTATATGTCGAACCGTGGCTTGACGAAGATGAGGTCTGGGCACCTTCGTTTTGCCGTGATCGAGGGCATGGCGGACCGAACTCCGAAGCGACGCGCCTCATAGCTTGCAGCGGCCACCACCCCTCGCTCACGCGAACCCCCCACGGCGACCGGTTTTCCTCGCAACTCCGGCTGATCGCGTTGTTCCACCGACGCATAAAAGGCGTCCATGTCCACGTGAATGATCTTACGAAGCGCCTCAGACTCACTCACATTCCCTTCCCCGCGTTGAAGGATTGAGCTCAGGGACCCCTCTCGATCCAACCTCGGTGCGAAAAACGAGTCGCCCCGCCTCTCGTTCTCACCTGCCACATTGGAGGCCGTTGCATCCTCCGGCTGCGACTCTTGAGGAGTCTACCACATGAATGTCCAGTTGTGTACGGGTATGCGCTGGTTTGGCCCGGCAAACGCTGAAGATCGAGTTGGAGCGTTCTGGATGAACCCCGAAGCGAGTTGTTTCACGTGGGAATCCGGGAAGTAACTTGCTGGTCCGATTGATGTTTGAGAACACTGCCCGTGGAACTCTTGATCCTCCGTGCACCGCTTCCTACTCATTGAATTCGGAGCATCTTACCTGTGCGAGAAACGTATCTTCGCCTCCAATGGGTGGCGCAAGGCTTGCTCGCTTTGGCTGCCTTGGTAGTCCTTGGCCTTTGGGATATTAGGCTGTTTATATGAGAATGTTTAATGGTAAGCGTAGATGATAATTCAGGCAAAGTAGATGAGGTTGAAGTCGATAATATGTGATAAAGCTAAATAGTTATAATAGCTGTTGTGGAATTGCGGATTGTTTGTGCCGAGGGTTCTCTCTCGTCGGATTTGGGTTCCCGGTTGACTATTCATAACTTTTCGGCTATGGTTTGTCGTCCGATCCGGATCCGGCGACCCATTTCAAGCCGGATTTAGGGGTTCTCCCACTGTGAGTTCCAGACGCCTTGTCAAAGGGCGGCCCGCTGGTCCGACGGTATTCGCAAGAGCAAGGCTCGACGACCATTTATCGATTCGGTCAAGGCCCCTGCCCGTTTGGGGAGGAGTCCACGGTAGGGTTCAAATCACAGCTTACTGCTTAAAGAGAGGGATCGATGACTCAGGCCGAGAAGACCACCGATTCGCAGACCGAAACGCTGACAGTTGAATATGATTTGCATCATTCACCTGAGAAGGTGTGGCGCGCGTTGACCGACCCTGCTCTGCTGATGGAGTGGCTTCTTCCAACGGTCAATTTCAAATTGGAGCCGGGCGCCGCCTTTACGTTCAAGACGAGGCCACAACCTGGTTGGGATGGTGTTGTGAACTGTCGATTCCTCGAGATCGAGCCAAAGCGAAGTCTCCGCTATTCGTGGGTCGTGGGCGACCTGGACACCATCGTGACGTTCACGCTCACACCAAAGGAGTCGGGCACCCTTCTTTCGCTCGTTCATACCGGCTTCAAGCTCGACCAGAAGGAAAACCTCGCCGGTGCGCGCTACGGCTGGAACATGATGGGGGGGCGGCTCGTCGACCTGCTCGCGAAGGTTGATTGAACTGGCTCGCGTGATGGCGTCAGGAATCATCAAGCACCATTTCAGAGGATGTCCAGCCCCCCCCTTGGCTCCCCTTTTCACCGGAGGTTTCATTGAACGGGAACGAATGGATTCGACAGATACACCGCTGGGTGTCCATCCTCTTCACCTTGGCCGTGCTTCTGAATCTCGTGGCCATGGTCGGAGGAGAGCCCGCCATCTGGGTGGGACTCCTGGCGCTCATCCCTCTCGTCCTGCTCCTCTTCACGGGACTATACTTGTTCGTCGCGCCGTATGCCTCCCATTGGGGCAGAACTCGCCGGAATGCTGCTTCAAAACAGTAGAGAATCAATAACATGAGCACGGATGCGAAGTCAGCCAAGCAACACCCTGCTGACACTCACGACCTGATTCGCGTGCAAGGGGCGCGCGTGAACAACTTGAAGGATGTGAGTGTGGCGATACCCAAACGCCGGCTGACGGTGTTTACCGGAGTTTCGGGATCGGGCAAGTCGTCCTTGGTGTTCGGCACGATCGCGGCGGAGTCGCAACGGCTGATCAACGAGACCTACAGCGCCTTCCTACAAGGGTTCATGCCGTCACTGGCTCGTCCCGAAGTCGATGTCCTGGATGGACTCACCACCGCGATCATCGTCGACCAAGAACGCATGGGGGCGAACTCTCGCTCGACGGTAGGGACGGTCACGGACGCCAACGCGATGCTTCGGGTCTTGTTCAGCCGAATCGGCAAGCCCCACGTCGGTTCGTCCAACGCGTTCTCGTTCAACGTCCCGTCGGTTCGGGCGGTCGGTTCGATTACCGTCGAGAAAGGGAGCGGTAAAACCGAGAAACGCGTCTTCACCGTCAACGGCGGGATGTGTTCGCGCTGCGAGGGCATGGGCTCGGTTAATGATATCGATCTATCGCAACTGTACGACGAAACCAAGTCGCTTAACCAGGGAGCTCTTACGATCCCTGGTTATACCGCCGACGGGTGGCACGTGCGCATCTTCGAGGCCGCGGGGCTCGACCCGGACAAGCCGATTCGCAAGTACTCGAAAAAAGAGCGAGATGCGTTTCTCTATCAGGAACCAACCAAGGTCAAGATCGCTAACACGAACTTCACCTACGAGGGGCTCGTTCCTCGGATTCAGAAATCTTTTCTGTCCAAGGACGTCGATGCGATGCAGCCGCATATTCGGGCGTTCGTCGAACGCGCGGTCACCTTCACCGCCTGTCCCGATTGCGGTGGTTCCCGCCTGAACGAGGCGGCTCGGTCCTCGAAGATCAAGGGGATGAACATCGCCGAAGCCTGCGCCTTGCAGATAAACGACCTGGCCGAATGGGTGCGAGGCTTGCAAGAGCCGTCCGTCGCGCCCTTGCTCGCGACGTTGCGGGAGACACTCGATTCTTTCGTGGAGATCGGTCTGGGTTACCTCAGTCTCGACCGGCCGTCCGGCACACTCTCGGGGGGCGAGTCTCAGCGCACCAGGATGATCCGGCATCTCGGGTCGTCGCTTACCGATGTGACTTATGTTTTCGACGAGCCGACCGTTGGCCTGCATCCGCACGACATCCAGCGGATGAACGACCTGCTCTTGCGCCTGCGCGACAAGGGAAACACCGTTCTCGTGGTCGAGCACAAGCCGGAGACGATCGCAATCGCCGACCACATCATCGACCTCGGTCCTGGCGCGGGAACGGCGGGCGGCGTGGTGGTGTTCGAGGGAACTCTTGACGCGCTTCGGGCTAGCGACACCCTGACCGGGCGACATCTGAACGACCGGGCTTCGTTAAAGCCGAAGGCGCGGACGCCAACCGGTTTCATGCGGGTGCGCGGAGCGAGCACGCATAACCTTCAGAAGGTTGACGTCGATATCCCACTCGGGGTGCTCGTGGTGGTGACGGGTGTGGCCGGGTCGGGCAAGAGCTCGCTGATCCAGGGTTCGGTCCGTGGCCGTGAGAAGGTGGTCTCCGTCGATCAAACCGCGATCCGCGGCTCTCGGCGGAGCAATCCCGCGACCTACACCGGCCTGCTGGAACCGATCCGCAAGGCCTTCGCCAAGGCTAACGGGGTGAAGCCCGCGCTCTTCAGCGCCAACTCCGAGGGGGCCTGCCCGACCTGTAATGGCGCGGGGGTCATCTATACCGACCTCGCCATGTTGGCCGGAGTCGCCACCGTCTGCGAGGACTGCGAGGGGAGGCGCTTCCAGGCCTCGGTTTTGGAGTACCGCTTCGGCGACCTCAACATCGCCGAGGTCCTCGACCTGTCGGTCGAGAAGGCGGTTGTCTTCTTCGGTGAGGGAGCGTCGCGGACCCCCAGCGCTCATGCGATCCTGAAGCGCATGGCCGACGTGGGACTCGGCTATCTTCGGCTCGGACAACCCCTCACCACGCTCTCGGGAGGCGAGAGGCAGCGGCTGAAACTCGCGACCCACATGGGAACCGACGGTGGGGTCTACGTGCTCGACGAGCCGACGACTGGACTTCACCTGGCCGATCTCGAGCAACTCCTCGGCCTGCTAGACCGCTTGGTCGATTCTGGTAAGTCCGTCATCGTGATCGAGCATCACCAGTCGGTGATGGCGCACGCCGACTGGATCATCGACCTGGGGCCAGGGGCGGGGCATGATGGTGGGCGGGTCGTCTTCGAAGGTACCCCTGCCGATCTGGTGGCAGCCAGGTCCACCCTAACCGGTGAGCACCTGGCGGACTTCATCGGATACCAACCCAGGGCGACATCACGGTAAGCAGGTGGATCCGGTCCTCCTAGTCCTTCGCGTCCGACTGCTTAGAGTCGTCCCTCCGCGTCAGGGCTCGTTGTGAATCTCGACGGTGAACCGAGTACCGCCGACTGCGGGCGCCCAGTTCGCGATGTTGACGCTCGGGGCGAAGTTCGGCCTGACGACCGCCAGGAGGTCCACCCTCTTGGGGTCGGCGGGGGCCACGGCGACACTCAAGTTTGGCGGAGGGAGCGCGAGGTGTGGCGCGGTGCCCACTGGGAACTTCGGCAGCTTGACGAAGCCGTAATCCAGGGTGAGGTGCGAGTATGCGTAGCTGTGCATGTCGGCGACTTGGGGGGCGTTGGCGTAGACGATGGGCGAGACCGTGACCGTGTAGAGGACACCGTACCAGGCATCGACATCGGGGTTCGCGCGGTCGAGTTGGTTGCAGAGCAGGAGCATCCGCTTGATGTGGCCCTCAAACACCCGGTGGGCGTTATTCGCGGCGGTCGTCAGAGGGGTGAGGTTGGCGTCGCTGAGGCCGCTGCCCCCTAACTCTGCGTTGAGGAGGTGGCCGGCCTTCCAGCGCTTGGGGCTGTTGTCGTTCAGCAGCCGCATGACCGGCTGGAGGCTGTTGCTGGTGGTCGGCGTTCCGCGCTGAAGGCCGTCGCCCAGGTCGGGGCCAAGCAACGCGGTCATGCTGGAGCCACCGGTGTGAATGATCCGATTCGCCGGAACGGTCAGTGGGCAAGGGCCATAGGATCGGACAGCGCCGTGGGTTACGGAGATGATGTCGCGGCGGACGCTCGTCTTCCGGTCCCGTCCCCCCGTCCCCGGCGCCGCGGGGATCTTCCGACTTGCCATGATCGCCGCTCCTCCCGGCCAACTCCCTGCCCGTCCGCCCCGCATCAATGGAGTTCCCGGGCGGGCATCGCAGGCGTCCTCGACGCCATCGTGTCGGCCGATCTTGTTTAAGAAAACGCGAATTGGACCAGGGTTACGGGGCTGTGTCAAAGAAAACTGGAAAAGAAAGCGGCCAGACCTCTCCGAGTGGCCTTTCGGTTGCAATTCACCGTGGCCCCGCATGAGCCTCTTCAAGAAGTCCACGTCCACCTGTCTAGCCCGGATATTTCATCCGCCCTCGGATCGCTCGTTTTCTTTGGAACGTATAAGTGTAATTTGTTGGTTCTGGGTCCACCAGGGCCGCGCAAGGCCCATTCTGCGCGCACCTTCCCCCTGACCCCCAGCCACGAGGGCGCTTGCCGACCACCATTTCCCTCTGCTTAACCCGTCTCAGGCGTCGCGGAGGTGGGTTGATTCCTCAAACGCGCAAAGGCCTCCCGAAATACCGCTTGATACGGGTAACTCGTCGCCAGGTGAAACACCACCCGACGCACACTCACCTTCACTCGCGCGGCCACCTTGAATAACTTCAGTCGGATCGTGCCGACCTGTGCCCGCTCCAATTCCGTGCCCCTCAGGGCGGTTCGACGCAACGCCTGCACCAGCACGTACGCCGCCGCGCTCAGCAACAAGCGGAACTGATTGGCCAGCAGCCGATGACAACTCGTCCGGTCCGCGAACAGGTCCAACTGCTGCTCCTTGATCCGGTTCTCCATCTCGCCACGCTGGCAGTACACCTCCTCATAGAGTTCCTGGGGATCTCCCGGGACGTTGGTCACCACAAACCGTGGGTTCGCCCCCTTCGCCGTATGTTCGGCTTTGACGATCACACGCCGTGGCCGGTCCCATGTCCCCGCCGCGTAGCCGAACGATCCAAAAATACGTTGTTTTTGACCGGTGCGACCGAATTGCCGCGCGGCTCGCTCGATCTCATCCCGCGCCAGACGTTTCAAGGCCGTGTTCTTGGGCAAGCCCAGAACGTAGCCGATCCCGTGAGAATCGCACCAACGCATCAGTCGCCAGCGGCAAAACCCGCTGTCGGCTCGGATCGTAATCTTCACCTCGGGCCAGACGGCGCGGAGTCGTTGAACCAGCAACTTCAGGACGGCGCGGGTATGCTTGCATGCGTCAATCTTGCTGGGGCGTAGGTAGGACACCAGCAATTCCTCACCGCAGAAGACGTACAACGGCAAGAAGCAATAACTGTCATAATAACCGTGAAAGAACCGCCCCTCTTGATGGCCGTGGATGCGATCATCGGTGGCGTCGAAGTCGAGGATCAGGTGCTCAGGGGGTTCGGGATAAGAGGCGATGAATTGCTCGACCAAGACCTCCGCGATGCCAATCAGGCTGGACCGTTCGATGCGGTTTTCCAGTCGGCAGAGGGTGGGGGGTGAAGCGAGCTTCACCTCGTCCTCGGGAGTCTTGCCGGCAGCGATTTGGAGGGCGGGGTCAGTGCGAAGGGTTTGATGGTCGTTGAGGTCCTCGTAGCCCGCGGCGAGAGCGATGATCCGCTGAGTGAGCATGGACTTCTGATCGTGGATGACGGTGGGAAGCCAGCGGGGATCAGGGATGGCGCGATCGAGAGCGTCGAAGAGTCCGAGTCGTTGGCCGACTTCTCTGAGCAAAAGCATGCCGGTGTCGGAGGTCAGTCGTCCGCCCTGAAAATCAGCGATGACGGCCTGGGAGCCAAGTCTGGAAAATTCGAGGGAGTCGGGGTTACAGTGTGTCATAGCGGCGGCCTTGCAAATTGGGGACATGGGGTGTTGCTAATCCATATCCTCCAATATGTTAGGCCGCCGCGCAACTAATTTATTCGGCGATCGGATGAAATATCCGGGCTAG
>Ga0182745_1003682_pt1 | contig 13094 bp, 13 predicted proteins | sample eDN3rd30CKraftBY_FD_128523 | JGI IMG/M metagenome (GOLD analysis project Ga0182745, IMG submission 128523) | Enriched backyard soil microbial communities from Emeryville, California, USA - eDNA 3rd pass 30_C Kraft BY (version 2) (version 2) | ecosystem: Environmental > Terrestrial > Soil >...
AGCGCCAAGGCGTTCGCGCGCAAATCCCACAGGAATGATTGGCCCGAAACAAACGTAGGAGCGAGCGCAGCTCGCGATGCGCCGCGCGGGCGGCGCTCGGTCTCCCAGGCGACGCACCTCTACTGCCATACAGGCGGCGCTCGATCTCCCAGGCGACGCACCTCTACCGCCATACAGGCGGCGCTCGATCTCACGGCCGCTGAACCTGTAACGGCAAGCACCCGTCAGCCCCACCCCCAATTCCCTGACCTCCGGCAGATGAGCCCCCGGCGCGCCTATGATAGAGTGGCGGCCTTTTTCCGAAGGGGCGTTTATTGTGTGGGAATTGGTCAAGTCCGGTGGTTGGATGATGCTGCCGATCATTCTAAGCTCCATCGCTGCCATGGCTATCGTCGTCGAACGGCTGTGGACCTTGCGCGCCAGTCGCGTCACCCCGCCGCACCTGCTGGGCCAGGTGTGGATTTGGATCAAGGACAAGCAACTGACCAGTGACAAGCTCAAGGCCCTGCGTGCCGATTCGCCACTGGGTGAAATCCTCGCGGCGGGCCTGGCCAATTCGCGTCACGGTCGGGAGATCATGAAAGAGTGCATCGAGGAAGCCGCCTCGCGCGTCATCCATGAACTGGAGCGCTACATCAGCACCCTCGGCACCATCGCCGCCATGGCGCCTCTGCTGGGCCTGCTGGGCACCGTGCTGGGCATGATCGACATTTTCAGCGCCTTCATGGGCTCGCAGATGACCGCCAACGCCGCCGTGCTGGCCAGTGGTATCTCCAAGGCCCTGGTCACCACTGCGGCTGGCCTGATGGTCGGTATCCCGGCGGTGTTCTTCCACCGCTTCCTGCTGCGTCGCATTGATGAACTGGTGATCGGCATGGAGCAGGAGGCGATCAAGCTGGTGGAAGTGATCCAGGGCGACCGTGAAGTGGAAGTGGCCGGAGGCAAGGGGTGAAGTTCCGGCGCAATCGCCAGCGGGAGAACGTCGACATCAACCTGGCGTCGCTGATCGACGTGGTGTTCGTCCTGCTGCTGTTCTTCGTGGTCACCACCACTTTCACGCGCGAGACCCAACTGCGCGTCGAGCTGCCCGAGGCCACCAGCGCCGAGCGGGCGCCGGCTGACCAGGGCAAGCTGGTGGAAATCACCATCAGCGCCGAAGGCGTGTACTCGGTGAACAACCACCTGCTACCCAAAAGCGACCTGGCCACCCTGAGCGAGGCCATAGAGCGCGAGTCGGGCGGCGACAACACGCTGCCGCTGGCCATCAGCGCCGACGGCAAGACCCCGCACCAGGCGGTGGTCACCGCAATGGATGCTGCCGGCAAGCTCGGTTTCAGCCAGTTGCGCATGACCACCGTCGAGGCGGCCCAGGGCACGCCTTGATGGCTTTCACCGACCGCTTGCTCGCCGCCTGGTACGCCGGGCATCCGTCGCTGGCGCTGCTGCGACCGCTGGAGGCCTTGTATCGCCGCGTGGTCACGCGCAAGCGCGCGCGTTTTCTAAGGGGTGACAGTGCCAGCTACCGGGCACCGGTACCGGTCATTGTGGTGGGCAATATCACCGTCGGTGGCACCGGCAAGACGCCAATGATCCTCTGGCTGATCGAGCACTGTCGCCAGCAAGGGCTGAAGGTGGGCGTGGTCAGCCGTGGCTATGGTGCCAAGCCTCCACGGCTGCCGTGGCGGGTGCAGGCCGATCAGCCGGCCGGTCAGGCGGGCGACGAGCCGCTGCTGATCGTGCAACGCACCGGCGTGCCACTGATGATCGACCCCGATCGTGCCCAGGCCGTGCAGGCATTGCTGGCCAGCGAACCCCTCGACTTGATCCTGTGCGACGACGGTATGCAGCATTACCGCCTGGCCCGTGACCTGGAACTGGTGCTGATCGACGCTGCCCGCGGCCTGGGCAATGGCCGCTGCCTGCCGGCGGGGCCGTTGCGTGAGCCGGCCGAGCGCTTGCGTGAGGCTGACGCGGTGCTGTTCAACGGCGCCAGCGAAGACCGCACCGATGGTTTCGGTTTCCGCCTGCAGCCGTCCGCCCTGGTCAACCTGCGCAGTGGCGAGCGCCGTCCGCTCGACTATTTCCCCGCCGGCCAGCGCTTGCATGCGGTAGCCGGTATCGGCAACCCGCAACGTTTCTTCAACACCCTGCTGGGGCTAAACTGGCAGCCGGTGCCGCATCCCTTTGCCGACCATGCGCAGTTCAGTGCCCGGAGCCTGGCTTTCAGCCCGCCACTGCCGCTGGTCATGACCGAGAAGGATGCGGTGAAATGCCGGGCCTTTGCCGCGGACGACTGGTGGTACCTGGCCGTCGAAGCGCAGCCTACGCCGGCTTTCAGCGCCTGGTTCGACAACCAGCTGCAACGCTTGTTGCGCCAACCCTGAGCCCGTTTTCAATTTCCGGCCACCTGGCCTAAAGGAAGCCTCCAATGGACACCAAACTGCTCGATATCCTCGCCTGCCCGATCACCAAGGGCCCGCTCAAGCTGAGCGCCGACAAGACCGAGCTGATCAGCAAAGGCGCTGGCCTGGCCTACCCGATTCGCGACGGTATCCCGGTCATGCTGGAAAGCGAGGCGCGCACCCTGACCGACGACGAGCGCCTTGACAAATGAGCCTGGATTTTACGGTAGTGATTCCCGCCCGGCTGCGCTCCACGCGCCTGCCAGGTAAACCGCTGCTGCTGATTGCTGGCAAGCCGATGGTGCAGCATGTGTGGGAGCAAGCCCGCAAGAGCGGTGCCAGCCGTGTGGTCATCGCCACCGACGACACCAGCATCCTCGAAGCCTGCCAGGCCTTCGGCGCCGAAGTGCTGATGACCCGTGCCGATCATGAGTCCGGCACCGACCGGCTGGCCGAAGTGGCTGCCCACCTTGGCTTGCCGGCTGATGCCATCGTGGTCAACGTGCAGGGTGATGAGCCGCTGATCCCGCCGGTGATCATCGACCAGGTGGCGGCCAACCTGGCTGCACATCCGGAAGCCGGCATCGCCACCCTGGCCGAGCCTATCCATGAGCCGGAAACCGTGTTCAACCCTAACGCGGTCAAGGTGGTGAGTGACAAGAACGGCCTGGCTCTGACGTTCAGCCGGGCGCCGCTGCCCTGGGCCCGCGATACCTTTGCCAAGGGCCGTGACGTGCTGCCGCATGGTGTGCCATATCGCCGCCATATTGGCATGTATGCCTACCGTGTCGGCTTCCTGCAGCACTTCGTCAGCTGGGGCCCATGCTGGCTTGAGCAGGCCGAAGCGCTGGAGCAGCTGCGTGCCCTGTGGCACGGCGTGCGCATTCACATCGAGGACGCCATCGAGGCGCCTGCCGTGGGTGTAGATACCCCTGAGGATCTGGAGCGCGTACGGCGCTTGCTGGAGGCCTGATGCGCGTCCTGTTTGTTTGCCTGGGCAACATCTGCCGCTCGCCCACTGCCGAAGGCGTGCTTCGCCATCAGTTGCACGCCGCGGGGCTCGCCGACAAGGTGCAGGTAGCTTCTGCGGGTACCGGTGACTGGCATGTCGGCAAAGCGCCAGACAGCCGCACCTGCAAGGCGGCTCTGGCACGCGGTTACGATTTGTCTCAACAACGCGCCCAGCAGGTCAAGGCATCGCACTTCGCCGAGTACGACCTGGTGTTGGCCATGGATGAGCACAACCTGCGCGATCTGCGCGCCCTGCGTCCGTCCACGGCGGTGGGCGAACTCGACCTGTTCTTGCGCCGTTACGGAGCAGCACTGGATGAGGTGCCAGACCCGTACTACGGTGGCGCCGACGGCTTCGAGCAGGTGCTGGATCTGGTGGAAGCGGCTTGCCAGTCGCTGGTGCTGGAAATCAAGGGGCGTCTATGACAGTGCAGTGGCAGGAGCAGGTATCGCTCAAGCCTTACAATACCTTCGGCATTGACGTGAAGGCGCGCTATTTCAGCCAGGTGCAGGACGACCAGCAGGTGCGTCAGGCACTGAGCCAGGCACACCAGAAGGGCCTGCCGGTATTTGTGATCGGTGGTGGCAGCAACCTGCTGCTGACCCGCGATATCGATGCTCTGGTGCTGCACATGGCCAGCCGCGGTCGGCGTGTGCTCAGTGACGATGGCGAGCGTATCGTGGTCGAGGCCGAGGCCGGTGAGCCATGGCACGCGTTTGTGCAGTGGACGCTGGCGCAGGGCTATTGCGGGCTGGAGAACCTCAGCCTGATCCCTGGCACCGTGGGTGCCGCGCCGATGCAGAACGTGGGCGCTTACGGGGTGGAAATCAAGGACGTATTCAACGGGCTGACAGCCCTGGATCGTGAGACTGGCGAGCTGCATGACTTCAGTTTGGCGGAATGTGCTTTCGGCTATCGCGACAGCCTTTTCAAGCGCAACCCCGGCCGCTGGTTGATCTTGCGTGTGCGCTTTGCCTTGACCCGCACCCTGCACGCTCAACTGGACTACGGTCCGGTGCGCCAACGCCTGTCTGAGCAGGGTGAGAGCGAGCTGACCGCGCAAGCGATCAGTGATGCAATCTGCAGCATTCGCCGCGAGAAGCTGCCAGACCCGGCAGAGCTTGGCAATGCCGGGAGCTTCTTCAAGAACCCGGTGGTGACGGCTGATCTGGTCGAGCGTATTCGTGCGCAGTATCCGGGGGTTGTGGCATATCCCCAGGCTGATGGTCAGGTGAAGCTGGCGGCGGGCTGGTTGATCGAGCAGGCGGGCTGGAAGGGCCATCGTGAGGGTGATGCTGGCGTGCATCGCTTGCAGTCGCTGGTGCTGGTCAACTATGGGCAGGCGAGCGGGGCGCAGATGCATGCGCTGGCGCGGCAGATCCAGGCGGATATCCTCGAGCGGTTTGGGGTTGAGCTGGAGATGGAGCCTAATCTTTACTGATTGGCTGCCTGTGAACCTCCCGTAGGAGCGGGTTTACCCGCGAAGAGGCCGGGACAGCAAGCCAAAAAAAGCCCCGCCAGTGCGAACTGGCGGGGCTTTTTCATTCAGCTTTGGCTATCAGCCGTGATGAGGTTTGTGCTCATCGGCGGATTCCAAGGCTGGTTCCTGGGAGGCTGCAGCAGCTTCCTGTGCGGCTTTGGCAGCAGCCTCGGCCTCACGCTTGCGGCGACGCACTTCACGTGGGTCGTTCGGTGCGCGGCCGTTGGCCAGCATGACAGTGGCAGGTTCGGCCGCTGCAGGTGCAGGTTCGGCCGCCACTTCTGGCTGGGCTTCGACAACCGGGGCAGGCTGCACGGCAACCGGGGTGACTTCGACCATGGCCGGGGCCTGTTCGCTCTCGCCGCCTTCCACCGCAGGGGCTTCTACTGGGGTTTGAGTGGCCACGGGTTCTGCAACCACGGCCGGCTCAACAGCAGGAGTATTTTCAGCAACAGGCTGCGGGGCAGTTTCGACCACAGGCTCGGCAGTTGCCTCGGCTACGGTCACTGGCTCGGTGACCGGCTGCTCTACCGCTGGGGCCACGGCTGCTTCTTCAGCTTTGGCGACTGCTTCGACGGGCTCAGCCGGCTGGGCGGCTTCGCTGCTGTCGGTTTCTGCAACAGCAGCGACTTCGGCGGTGGCACGTTCTGCCTGCTGGTTGGCCTGGGCTTCTGCGTCGGAGCTGATGTTGCTGCTGGCAACAGCGGCAGTCACGGCAAGGCCGGCGGCCAGTTCGGCACTCAGCTCGGTGGCCTGGTGCTGTTGTGGCTGCTCTTCGCTGCCTTCTTCTTCACTGCCGTCGATCAGCTCGCCATTGGCGTTGCGCTGACGCTCACGACGGTTGCTGCGACGACGCTGGCCACGGGAGCGGCGGCGCGGGCGCTCGCCATCGGTGCCTTCCTGCTCGTCTTGCAGCAGCTCTTCGCTTGGCAGTTGCTCTTCGGCCAGTTCGGCAGCCTGTTCGGTTGCTTCTTCGGCAGCGCGTGGTTGGCGCTCTTCGCGTGGTGGGCGCGGGGCACGTTCTTCGCGAGGGGCGCGGTCTTCACGTGGAGCACGTTCTTCACGAGGTGCGCGTTCTTCACGTGGAGCACGTTCTTCACGTGGAGCACGTTCTTCACGAGGTGCGCGCTCTTCGCGTGGAGCACGTTCTTCACGAGGGGCGCGCTCTTCGCGTGGAGCACGTTCTTCGCGAGGGGCACGCTCTTCACGAGGTGCGCGCTCTTCGCGTGGAGCACGCTCTTCACGCGGCTGGCGCTCTTCACGTTCGGCTGGCGGGGTAGCGTCCAGCGGCTCGCGCAGTTCGCGAACGCGCTCTTCGCCGCGGTTGCTACGGCGGTCTTCGCGTGGCTGGCGTGGAGCACGTTCTTCACGCGGTGCACGTTCTTCGCGTGGGGCGCGCTCCTCACGCGGTGCACGCTCTTCACGTGGGGCGCGTTCCTCGCGCGGTGCACGCTCGGCACGCTCTTCACGCGGCTTGCGTTCTTCGTCGCGGCGGCCGTTGCGGTTGCGGCTTTGCTGGCGGCCGTTGCGGCGCTCTTCGTTGCGCGGGCTGCGTTCGGCAGCCGGTTTTTCGGCGGCGGGAACCACTGGCGCGGCGGCAGGCTCGTCCTTGCCGGCGAACAGGCTGACCAGCGACTTCACCAGGCCCTTGAACAGGCTTGGCTCCGGAGCGCTCGGGGCAGGGGCGACCGGGGCGGCAGGCTGGGACTCTTCAGCGGCGGCCGGTACCGGTGCGTTGGCGCGGGCCGGGGCCGTCTTCACTGCGGCTTCCTGGCGTACCAGGGTGCGAGTGGCGGTCGGCTGCGGCGCTTCTTCGGCTTCGGCGGCGGCGATTTCGTAGCTGGACTGGTTGTTCAGCACTTCAGGGTTGTCGTCGCGCAGGCGCTGGACTTCGAAGTGCGGGGTCTCCAGGTGGTCGTTCGGCAGGATGATGATGCGCGCACGGGTGCGCAGCTCGATCTTGGTGATCGAATTGCGCTTTTCGTTCAGCAGGAAGGCGGCCACCGGGATCGGCACTTGGGCACGTACTTCGGCGGTGCGGTCCTTCAGGGCTTCTTCTTCGATCAGGCGCAGGATGGCCAGCGACAGCGACTCGACATCACGGATGATGCCGGTGCCGGAGCAGCGTGGGCAGACGATGCCGCTGCTTTCGCCCAGCGATGGGCGCAGACGCTGGCGGGACATTTCCAGCAGGCCGAAGCGTGAGATGCGGCCTACCTGCACGCGGGCGCGGTCGGCTTCCAGGCATTCGCGAACGCGCTCTTCAACGGCGCGCTGGTTCTTCGCCGGGGTCATGTCGATGAAGTCGATGACGATCAGGCCGCCGATGTCACGCAGGCGCAGCTGGCGGGCGATTTCCTCGGCCGCTTCCAGGTTGGTCTGCAGGGCGGTTTCTTCGATGTCGCTGCCTTTGGTGGCGCGCGCCGAGTTGATGTCGATGGACACCAGGGCTTCGGTCGGGTCGATCACGATCGAGCCACCGGACGGCAGGTCAACCACGCGCTGGAAGGCCGTCTCGATCTGGCTTTCGATCTGGAAGCGGTTGAACAGCGGCACGCTGTCTTCGTACAGCTTGACCTTGCTGGCGTACTGCGGCATCACCTGGCGGATGAAGGTCAGCGCTTCTTCCTGGGCTTCGATGCTGTCGATCAGCACTTCGCCGATGTCCTGGCGCAGGTAGTCGCGAATGGCGCGGATGATGACGTTGCTTTCCTGATAGATCAGGAATGGCGCGGCGCGGTCTAGCGACGCTTCCTTGATGGCGGTCCACAGTTGCAGCAGGTAGTCCAGGTCCCACTGCATTTCTTCGCTGCTGCGGCCAAGGCCGGCAGTGCGCACGATCAGGCCCATGTCGCCCGGCACGGTCAGGCCGTTCAGCGCTTCGCGCAGTTCGTTGCGCTCTTCGCCTTCGATGCGGCGGGAGATGCCACCGGCACGTGGGTTGTTGGGCATCAGCACCAGGTAGCGGCCGGCCAGGCTGATGAAGGTAGTGAGGGCGGCGCCTTTGTTGCCGCGCTCTTCCTTCTCGACCTGGACAATGACTTCCTGGCCTTCGCTGAGCACTTCCTTGATGTTGACCCGGCCTTCTGGGGCCTTCTTGAAGTACTCGCGGGAGATTTCTTTCAGCGGCAGGAAGCCGTGACGTTCGGAACCGAAGTCGACGAAGGCGGCTTCGAGGCTGGGTTCGATGCGGGTGATCTTGCCTTTGTAGATGTTGGCCTTTTTCTGCTCGCGCGCGCCGGACTCGATGTCCAGATCGTAGAGACGTTGGCCGTCCACCAGGGCTACACGCAACTCTTCGGGTTGAGTCGCGTTAATCAGCATTCTTTTCATGTTGTACCGTCGGTTTCCGGGCTGCCGGAAACGGCGTTCGGCACACACGACGTCTCATGGTCGGTGCCAAGGTGCGCAAAGGGTGGCCGGGCCACCCCCGTGTCGAGCGACGTTCGGCACCAGCCGGTTGCCCAGCCTGCCGTTGTCGCGACGACGCGTCCTGTTTGCTGCGGTGCCAACAAGGCCCCGGTGGCTTCGAATTGGAATCCGAATCAACCAAGCGGGCCTTGTGCACTCAGTCAGGAGGAGGAATCAACCGTCAGCCGTGGACACCCAGGGGGCATCTGTTCAGGACCTTATCCGCTCGCCAGCCGTTCAGTGGGCTGGTGGCCGGACGCGGTGCTACACGGTCCGAGGGCTGTGCATCTCCACCCTGCACGTATCCCTGATAATTCGGGTGCTGCCGCGCGCTGAATCCGCAACGGGTTGCATTTTTCGCCAGCGCTGGTTCTGCGCTGGCGCCATTCATGTCCAAGGCAGGTATTTCCGAAGCATTCGCCGGGCGTTGCGTGGAAGCGACTCGCGGGCAGAGGTGCAGCGAAAAGAATCGGGTAAGCAGGTGAAACACCGCACTTGTCGTTTTTTTTCGGTCTTCTCTACACGGCGCTGGTGGCGATTCCAGGCATTTCGGTAAACTGGCGAAAACCCCGTAGGACGGCCTCGCGTCCTGGAGAATTGCGAAGGTCAGGGACCGGCAAAGAGCCTGGTGCCGCTGGCCTGCCGCTTTTGGCGGCGTTCGCGACTATAGCAGCAATGATTAAGTGCTTCAATTCCATAAAAAATTGTTATGATCCCGCAATGACGACCAATACCCCTCCGACTTCCGGCGTTCAGCTGATCGAAGTCGCGCCGGAGCTTGCCGGCCAACGCATCGATAATTTCCTCATCACGGCCCTCAAGGGCGTGCCCAAGACACTGGTCTACCGCATCCTGCGCAAGGGTGAGGTGAGGGTCAACAAGGGCCGCGTCAAGCCGGAGTACAAAATCCAGGCCGGCGACATCGTACGGGTGCCGCCCGTTCGCCTGCCGGAGCGAGACGAGCCGGCACCGGTGGCCCAAGGCCTGCTGCAGCGCCTGGAAGCCGCCATTGTCTACGAAGACAAGGCGCTTATCGTGATGAACAAGCCGGCCGGCATCGCCGTGCATGGCGGCAGTGGCCTGAGCTTCGGGGTGATCGAGGCGCTGCGCCGGTTGCGCCCGGACGCCAAGGAGCTGGAGCTGGTGCACCGCCTGGATCGCGACACGTCTGGCCTGTTGATGATTGCCAAGAAGCGCAGCATGCTGCGCCACCTGCATGCCGCCCTGCGCGGCGATGGTGTCGACAAGCGCTACATGGCGCTGGTGCGCGGCCACTGGCCAACCTCGAAAAAGCAGGTCAACGCACCGTTGCTCAAGAGCAACCTGCGTTCTGGCGAGCGCATGGTCGAAGTGAACGAGGAAGGCAAGGAGGCGCTCACCCTGTTTCGCGTGCTGCGCCGCTTTGGTGACTTTGCCACCATTGTCGAGGCGCGCCCGATCACCGGTCGTACCCATCAGATCCGCGTGCATACCCTGCATGCCGGGCACATGATCGCTGGCGACAGCAAATACGGCGACGAAGATTTCAGTCGCGAAATTCGTGAGCTGGGTGGCAAGCGCCTGTTCCTGCATGCCTATGCGTTGACCGTGCCGCTACCAGACGGTGGCGAGTTGAAGCTCGAGGCGCCTGTGGATGAGGTTTGGGCGAAAACCATTGAACGGCTGAGTGCGTCCTGATCCATGAAAAAGGGCTATGAGCTACTGATCTTCGACTGGGATGGCACTCTGGCCGATTCCATTGGGCGTATCGTCCAGGCCATGAATGTTGCCGCCGAGCGTGCCGGCGAGGCGCAGAGCAGCGACGCTGCGGTCAAGGGTATCATCGGTCTGGCCTTGGACGAGGCGATCCATACCTTGTACCCACACCTGTCGCCCGCAGGGGTTGCCAGCTTCCGTCAGCACTATGCCGATGTCTACGTTGCGCTGGATCAGCAGCCTTCGCCGCTGTTCGATGGCGTGGTCGAGTCGCTGGATGCCTTTCGTGCCGAGGGTTACCGCCTGGCGGTGGCCACCGGCAAGGCCCGTCGCGGGCTGGATCGGGTGCTCAAGGCCAATGGTTGGGAGCAGTTCTTCGATATCACCCGCGCCGCTGACGAGACCCGGGGCAAGCCGCACCCGCTGATGCTTGAGGAAATCCTCGGCCATTGTGGTGTCGAACCGGCGCGTGCGCTGATGGTCGGAGATTCGGCATTCGACCTGCAAATGGCCAGCAATGCCGGCATGCATTCGGTGGCGGTTGGCTATGGTGCCATGTCGCTGCAGGCGCTGGCCGAGTTTGGTCCGCAGGTATGCATCGATCACTTTTCCCAGTTGCGCGAGTGGCTGGGTGGTTCCGCAATTCCACTTCCAAGGTAGGTAAGCATGGCAGACGAATGGAAAGCCCCCGAGGCCGAGCGCGAGGAGCGCGAAGAGCGCAACAGCTGGAAGCTGCTGGAAAAGACCTTGCTGGCCAGCGTGCAGGAGCAGCGACGGTCACGGCGCTGGGGGATCTTCTTCAAACTGCTGACCTTCGTCTACTTGTTCGGCATTCTGGCGTTGTTCTCGCCGCTGATGGACATGGACAAGGCTGCTTCGCGCAGTGCCAGCCATACCGCGCTGGTCGAGGTGCGCGGGGTGATTGCCGATCAGGAGGCTGCCAGCGCCGACAACATCGTCAAGAGCTTGCGAGAGGCGTTCAGGGACGACAAGACCAAGGCTGTGGTGATGCGCATCAACAGCCCGGGTGGCAGCCCGGTGCAAGCGGGTTACGTGTATGACGAAATCCGTCGCCTGCGTGCTGAGTATCCCGCCATCAAGCTGTATGCGGTCATCACTGATCTTGGTGCTTCCGGTGCCTATTACATCGCCAGTGCGGCGGACGAGATCTATGCCGACAAGGCCAGCCTGGTGGGTTCCATTGGCGTGACGGCGGCCGGTTATGGCTTTGTCGGCACCATGGAGAAGCTGGGGGTCGAGCGGCGTGCCTACACTTCGGGTGAGCACAAGGCGTTCCTTGATCCTTTTTCGCCGGAAAAACCAGAAGAGACCCGGTTCTGGCAGGGTGTGCTGGATACCACGCACCAGCAGTTCATCGCCATGGTCAAGCAGGGGCGGGGTGAGCGCCTGAAGGATAAGGAGCACCCGGAGTTGTTCAGTGGCCTGATCTGGTCGGGTGAGCAGGCCAAGGCGTTGGGGCTTGTGGATGGCCTGGGCAGTGCCAGCTATGTGGCGCGTGAGATCGTGGGTGAGAAAGAGTTGGTGGACTTCACCGTTCAGGAGTCGCCGTTCGATCGCTTCTCCAAGCGCGTGGGGGCCAGCGTGGCTGAGCACCTGGCGATGTGGATGGGGTTCCAGGGGCCGCAGTTGCGCTGAGGGCTCGTCGCGCGGTGTTTGTCGCGCGATTCGCGGGGTTTGTGAGGTCGAGCGCCGCCCGCGCGGCGCATCGCGAGCTGCGCTCGCTCCTGCGTTTGTTTCAGGCCAATCATTCCTGTGCCATTTGCACGCGAACGCCTTGGCGCATGACGCAATATCACCTCGCACAAACAAGGCGGTCGCGCGCGCCTGTAACAGGCGTTACTGGCCCGAAACAAACGTAGGAGCGAGCGTAGCTCGCGATGCGCCGCGCGGGCGGCGCTCGACCTCGCTGACAACAAAAAAACTCAAGCCAGGCTAAGGTATCTCCACCCCTTCCATTCCTGTGTCATTTGCGCGCGAACGCCTTGGCGCATGACGCAATATCGCGTCGCACAAACAAGGCGGTCGCGCGCGCCTGTAACAGGCGTTACTGGCCTGAAACAAACGTAGGAGCGAGCGCAGCTCGCGATGCGCCGCGCGGGCGGCGCTCGATCGCGCTGACAACAAAAAACTCAAGCCAGGCTAAGGTATCTCCACCCCTTCCATTCCTGTGCCATTTGCACGCGAACGCCTTGGCGCATGACGCAATATCGCGTCGCACAAACAAGGCGGTCGCGCGCGCCTGTAACAGGCGTTACTGGCCTGAAACAAACGTAGGAGCGAGCGTAGCTCGCGATGCGCCGCGCGGGCGGCGCTCGACCTCGCTGACAACAAAAAACTCAAGCCAGGCTAAGGTATCTCCACCCCTTCCTTCATCAGCATATCCACCAGCCGAATCAACGGCAGCCCGATCAGGCTGGTCGCATCGCACCCGTGCGTGCCCTGGAACAAGCTAACCCCCAGCCCCTCCGCCTTGAAGCTGCCAGCGCAATCCAGCGGTTGTTCCGCTGCCACATAACGCTCGACCCGCTCCCTGCTCAACTCGCGCAGCGTCACCGTAAACGGCACGCAATCCACCTGGCAGTGCCCGGTTGAGCTGTTGAGCAGCGCCAGCCCGGTCAGAAAGCTCACCTGTTGCCCGCTGCACTCCAGCAGTTGCTCGCAGGCGCGCTCGAACGTGTGCGGCTTGCCCAGCACCTGCTCACCCAATACTGCAACCTGGTCCGAGCCGATAATCAGGTGCCCAGGGTAGCTGTCTGCCAGTGCCTCGGCCTTTTGCCTGGCCAGCCGGCGTACCAGCTCCACGGGCGGCTCGCCATCCAGGCGTTGCTCGTCTATATCGGGGCTTGCCCAGGTGAAGGGCAGGTGCAGGCGTGCGAGCAGTTCGCGGCGATAGGCAGAGCTGGAAGCCAGTAACAAAGGAAGCATGGTAGACTCCGGGTTCGGTTGAACCAATTCTATCACGCACGATGCCGCCTAATTTCCTTTGACAGGGGCGGGGGGCATCCCTAGAATGCTGCGCCTATGTTGAATGACCCGATTCCACCTCACGTTGACCCGCGCAAATTAGCCGATC
>Ga0182745_1003684_pt1 | contig 13091 bp, 13 predicted proteins | sample eDN3rd30CKraftBY_FD_128523 | JGI IMG/M metagenome (GOLD analysis project Ga0182745, IMG submission 128523) | Enriched backyard soil microbial communities from Emeryville, California, USA - eDNA 3rd pass 30_C Kraft BY (version 2) (version 2) | ecosystem: Environmental > Terrestrial > Soil >...
GAATGGCTGACATAGATCACCGGGATGTCGAGTTCGTCATGCAGCCGTTCGAGATAAGGCAGAATTTCCTGTTTGCGGGCGATGTCCAACGACGCCAACGGTTCATCCATCAACAACAGGCTGGGGCTGGTCAGCAAGGCGCGCGCAATCCCGACGCGCTGACGTTCGCCGCCGGATAGTCCCGCCGGCATGCGTGCCAACAGATGCGCGATTCCCAGCAGTTCCGCGGCCTGCGACAAATCCACCCGGCGCTGGGACACAGGGATTCGCTTCAAACCGAACTCGAGATTGCGCCGCACCGTCAGGTGAGCAAACAGGCTTGCCTCTTGAAAAACATAGCCCAGCGATCGACGATGCGTGGGCACGGCAACGCCGGCTTCGGTATCGAGCCAGACCTCGCCATTGACGCGCAAATAGCCGTGCGACACCGGCGCCAATCCCGCCAGACATCGCAAGCACGTCGTCTTGCCGGACCCGGAATGACCATAGAGCGCCGACACCCCGCGCCCGGGCAAACGCAGATCAACGTCCAGCGAAAACGCCTCGTAATCCACGCGAAAGCGCGCCTCGATCAAGGGCGAATTTTCGGTCTCATGTAAATGCTGCGACGACATCGATGATCCGTCCTCGCACTAGAACAGCGAAGCCGTACGTCGCCGCGTATACAACAGCAGCAACACGACAAAGGCAAAGACGACCATTCCACCCGACAACCAATGCGCCTGCGCGTATTCCAGCGCCTCGACATGATCGAAAATCTGCACGGACACGACCCGTGTTTCTCCCTCGATGTTGCCGCCCATCATCAACACGACGCCGAACTCACCCACCGTATGCGCAAAACCGAGGATCGCGGCCGTAATGAATCCGGGTCGCGCCAGAGGCACCACAACGGAGAAAAAACAGTCCCACGGACTCGCGCGCAATGTAGCGGCGGCCTCCAGCGGACGGCGGCCAATCGCCTCGAACGCATTCTGCAAAGGCTGCACGACAAACGGCAGCGAATAAATGACCGAAGCCACGACCAACCCGGCAAAGGTGAATGGCAACACCCCCAACCCCAAGGCTTGAGTCGCCTGCCCGATCCAGCCGTTCGGCCCCATCGACACCAACAGGTAAAACCCAAGCACCGTCGGCGGCAACACCAGCGGTAACGCCACGATGGCGCCAATCGGACCTTTCAGGCGCGATCGAGTGTGCGCCAGCCACCACGCAATAGGAGTACCGACGATCAATAGCAACACCGTCACCAGTGAGGCCAACCTGAGCGTCAACCAGATCGCGGCAAAGTCGGAGGAATCTAGCGGCATGAGAAACAGAAATCTCGAACAGCGCCTATTGTGCCCCTAATTGATACCCGTATGACTTGATGATCGCGGCGGCACCGGGGCTTTTCAGATACGCCACGAACGCGGCAGCCACGGGATTGTCCTTGCCCTTGGCCAAAACGACGGCGTCCTGTTTGATGGGGTCGTGTAAGTCCTCCGGGACAATCCAGGCCGAGCCCGAGGTCAGCTGGCCGTCTTTATAGATTTGCGACAACGCGACAAAGCCCAGCTCGGCATTGCCCGAGGCGACGAACTGCTGGGCTTGTCCGATGCTCTGCCCCTCGACGACTTTAGGCTTGAGGCTCTGCGCCACGCCGAGTTTTTGCATGACTTGCATCGCCGCCAAGCCGTATGGCGCGGTCTTTGGATTGGCGATCGATAAATGCCGGAACGTGTTTTCCTTGAGCACGGCGCCTTGCGCATCGACATAATCGGGCTTGGCCGACCACAACGCCAACGTGCCGATGGCATACGTAAACCGCGAGCCCGGCACGGTATCGCCTTCGGCTTCGAGTCTGGCGGGGCGATCATCATCGGCGGCCAAAAACACCTCGAACGGCGCGCCATTTTTGATTTGCGCATAAAACTGTCCGGTCGCGCCGAACGACGCCAGGACTTTATGACCCGTGTCCTGCTCGAACTGCTTGGCGATCGCCTGCAGCGGCGCAGTGAAATTGGCGGCAACCGCGACCTGCACCTCGGCCGCCACGGCAGACACGGGCACGGACAATAAACCCACGGTAAATACCACGGCAAAACGCATAAAAGTCATGACAGAGTCGCTCTGTGAAAAAAAGTCCGGTGAATGGAATGGCGCGTAGCTTTCGTTATATACGTGACTATATAACGAAAATCGCAAATTTCCGGCCTGCCAAGCGATGCCCTTGACGCTCCTCAGATCTGCACGCAAGAGATCAGTGCCCAAGTAGGACATCGCACGGACGATGATTTCAGTATCCGTGCGGCCTGGGATCAGTATGGTTTCGATCGCTCCAAGGCGTTGCCCGGCAACAGCGTGAGGTCGAAAGGATCGCGGATATATTGCAGTGGTATCCGGTGGTCAGCGTCGGTGTGGCTTGTACCTTTTAAGAAGAACAGGGGGTCTCACGCCCTCTGCGTCGGGTCGATCACGAGCTGACCTCCGGGCACCGCGGAGACATCACCGACCCTTCACAGGGCGAGAGGCGTCCGATATGACAGCAAGTGGATTAGCCTGACGCTGCGCTCTGGCAGCTCGAGCGTTCAGATGCCCTGCGGGAGGATAAAAATTGGGGTGATGTGGTTGCGGTTGCGGTTGCAGCTGGGGTTGCGGCTGGAGTTGCGGCTGGGTCTGGGGTTGCGGCGGCGGCGGCTGAACAGATCCCGTCCGATGCTCGCGTTGGCTGTTGGCATATTTCCAATAAACAATATCCACGGCGGCATCAACTAGAGCATTGTTGCCAAAGACGGCGACGCTCGACAATTTCACGGCCGAGATAGCCACGCCCTGCATGTCGCTCTTTTGAGCGTATGCGGCGAGCATCGCGCATGCCACCAGTCCATCCGTCACGACACCATACCGCCCCAGGCCAATCGACACGTCCAGCGCAGCCTCGGCGAAACGATCGAATCCGGCTATCGCGTGCAATGCACCGGCCAACGCCAACAGCGTGTCGGCCCGGTTGACGCTGTCTACGTTGATATAGCTGCGCAAGAAGGTGAGCGCGGCTTCACTGCCATGTATGCCGACAGAGGCGCTCGTGCCATAAACATGGCCCATCGCCACGAGAGCCTTTTTGAGATTGTAGACAGGCCTCGTCCAGCCTGGCGCCTCCTGTATCCAGTCGTAGTTGGCAGCCGCCCACTGGGGCGCCAATGGAATCGCGGGAACGTACGCGCTCAACGCGGACACGATAGTATTGTTGGCCAGCATTTTTCGCCTCTACACTAAGTCGGTGCTTGTCGGCGCGTGATCGGCGGCTGCGTTCGCCGATGTCGCCACCATCAGAATTTGTTCTATTTCCCGGTTTGCGACAGCGGTGGCCAAGACATCGACATGCTTGGCAAATGCTTCTAGCACCGCGACGAATACGCTTTCTGTCCAATGCGGCTCGTCAGGCGCCCAAATCAATCGATATACGATTTCCCGCGTTTGCGGCACAGCGGCGATGCTCCCCGAGCCGCTCCACCGTGGGTCCATATTCGCCGCCAATAACGCGCACAGCGTATCGGCGCGCATCGTGTCGTCGGCAACGCCGATCAGCCCGGTGAAGATCAATGCCGCCTGGCCTGGTATAGGTCCGATACCGAGCAGATGTCCCGCCCTGGAGCCCAACGCCAGTACGCCGTTGTGATCAATGTTCAGAGAAATATTCAGGGCACGCTCGATACCATGCCCCCATTCGCGCAATTGCGTTACCGAATCGATGGTCACGTTCGCATCCTATGTACACCGAGAATGTCGAATGAGTAACCATGATGTGTCGCCGGTTCCGACGAGGGCGTACGCCCCGTCGTTGACTGGCAACGGTGCAAATCAGCGCAACATCAAATGCCGCAATCCGGCGCCATTGGAAGCAGCGAGGCTCACGTCAAACGCGAGGGATCACGCTGAGCGGCTCAGCACCAGCATGATGATCAAGATCGGACCGGCATTGAAAAGACCGTGCAGCAGCATGGCCGCCCCGATGCCGCGCCGCACGCGCATCCAGCCCAACACCAATCCCGCGGACCACTGAGGCAAGACCAGCAATGGCAGCATCCAATAAGCGGTATCCGCCAGGCGAAAATTATTCAGATGCACGCCGGCAAACGCCAGCGCGGTCAAATGGAATACCCACGGAAAACGCCAGCGGTAGTAGCGGCGCCAATCCATTTGCCAGCCGGTGCGTTTGAGGCGCCCTCGGCGCAGCGGCAGACAAGCCAGCAACACCACGGCCACCGCCCACGCGATCGTCCACCCCTGCGCTCCCCACAACAAGGGCGGCAAGATGGCGGGACAAACCCATAAGGCCTGGCGGGGACGACGCAGGCCGTAGCGAAACAGCATTTCCTCGATAAATGGCGCCCACGCGATGGCCGTCAGCCACGGGATCACGGCCATGTCCATGCGATGTGAGGCACCGCTGGAACTCGCCACCAGCACGGCGAGCGGTCCCAACGCGACAAAGTTCAATAGCCACAAGACCCCAGCCCAGGCGAGCACGCGACCAAATGAAACGCCCGGCCACCAATCGCTGAGCAACCCGCTGCCGGCACGACGTCCCGGCAGACGACGCAAGTCCGGTTGACGCAAAAAATGCCAAAAATCGGCGAGTTCGTCGCGGAATCGCAGCTTGCTGGGTGGGGCGGCCATCATTGAGCTCATCGCAATCAGGCCGAATTGCCGCTATGCAGCTCGCGCGTTGCGCGTTCCATATCTCCGTCCAACATGGCCGGCACGATGATGCGGCAACGACGGATCACTTCATCAATCTGGGTCTGCTCATCGCGGCGCGGAGGATGCAGCACAAAATCAGCGACTTGTTGCGCGAGGCCCAGCGATCGCGGATGCCCGATACCGATGCGCAAACGCCAGAAATTCGGACTGCCCAGGGCGGCCTGGATGTCTTTCAGGCCATTGTGGCCGGCGTGGCCGCCGCCTTGTTTCAGTTTGACCTGACCGGGCAAAAGATCCAGCTCGTCGTGCAGCACCAAAACCTGTTCCGGCGTCAGTTTGTAAAACCGAGCCAAGGCGCCGACTGACTGGCCGGAGCGATTCATATAGGTAATGGGCTTGAGCAACAGCACGTTTTCACCGGCGTGACGCGCTTTGGCGACCAGGCCGAAGAAGCTCTTTTCCAGGTTGAAGCTGGCGCGCAGATCATCGGCCAGATGATCTGCCAACCAAAACCCGGCGTTATGGCGAGTGGTTTCGTAGTCCGGGCCCGGATTGCCCAGGCCCACAATGAGACGGATAGCAGTAGACATGGTCAGCATGATAAAGGGGAAACGCCGTCTTTTGCCGTCGCGACACCGCGCGACAAAAAACAAAACCCTGCGAATGCGAAGCGCATGCGCAGGGTTTGAAAGCGAACGCCCGGCTCAGGCCGGGAGCGTCGACTTAGGCTTCAGCGGCGGCTTCGCCTTCGCCTTCGTCAGCGGCAGCGCCGCCCTTGAGGACAGCCGATGCCAACAGCGGGTTGGCATCGCCACCGTGGGCGACGTACGTCACGCCCTTGGGCAGCTTGATGTCAGCCAGGTGCACCGAAGCACCGCCCAGCAGGTCGGCCAGGTCGACTTCGATGAACTGCGGCAAGGCGGCCGGCAGGCAGGTGATTTCCAACTCGGTCAGCACGTGGCTGATGATGGCGTTGCTCAGCTTGACCGCGGGCGAGGTTTCGCCGTTGATGAAGTGCAGAGGCACCTTGGTGCTCAGAGCCTGGCCTTCCTCGACACGCTGGAAGTCAACGTGCAGGACTTGCGGCTTGTAGGCGTGCCATTGAATCGAACGCAACAGAACGGGTTCAACCTTGTTGCCTTCGACATGCATTTGCAGGATCGAAGCGTGGAATTCTTCTTTGCGCAGGGCGTGGAAGATTTCGTTGTGGTCGAGTTCGATGTTCAGAGGGGCAGCCTTGCCGCCATAAACGATGGCAGGAACGCGGCCCGCGCGGCGCAGGCGGCGGCTCGCACTCGAACCCTGGACGCTACGCGCAGTGGCATTGAATTTCATGGATGACTCCAGACTATCTGGCAGTGATGACACCGCCGGTTAAATGGCACGGCACGCATTGGACGTACCGTGTGGTTCGCTCGCCTGCCGCGACCAGCAGACGAGCAAATTCAAAAAATCAGACCAACGTCGATCGGATCAGTCAGAAAACAGCGAGCTGACCGACTCGGCGTTGGAAATACGCAAAATGGTCTCGCCCAGCAATGCCGCACAGGACAACTGGCGGATCTTGTTGCTGGCGTGACCTTGTTCCGACAGCGGGATGGTGTCGGTCACGACCAATTCGTCGAGCTCGGAGCCCTCGATACGGTCGATGGCGCCACCGGACAACACCGGGTGCGTGCAATAGGCATACACGGCGCCGGCGCCGCGGTCCTTCAGTGCCTGGGCGGCCTTGCACAGCGTGCCGGCGGTGTCGACCATGTCATCCATGATGATGCAGGTACGACCATCGACCTCGCCGATGATGTTCATGACCTCGGAGACATTCGCGCGGGGACGACGCTTGTCGATGATGGCCAGATCGGCTTCGAGCTGTTTGGCCAGCGCACGGGCGCGCACCACACCGCCGATATCGGGCGACACCACGACCAGGTTCGAAAAGTTGCGGCGCCAGATATCGCCCAACAAAATCGGACCGGCGTAAATGTTGTCGACCGGGATATCGAAAAACCCCTGAATCTGGTCGGCATGCAAGTCCATGGTCAGCACGCGATCGACGCCGGCAACCTGGAGCATGTTGGCCACGACCTTGGCCGAGATCGCCACACGCGCCGAACGCGGACGACGATCCTGGCGGGCATAACCGAAATACGGAATGGCGGCGGTGATACGCCCAGCCGATGCGCGGCGCAAGGCATCGACCATGACCATGATTTCCATCAGGTTGTCGTTGGTCGGCGCGCAGGTGGGCTGCAAAACGAACACGTCTTTGCCGCGCACGTTTTCGTTGATTTCAACCATCACCTCGCCATCGGAGAATCGGCCGACGGTCATCTTGCCGAGAGACATATCAAGATGGTTGACTACGTCCACGGCCAAGCGGGTGTTGGCCGTGCCGGTAAAGATCATGAAGCTGTCGTTTGCCATGATGGAAGCTGCTGCGATGGTCGATTAAGACGCGAAAACGTGTACTGCTTGCTGTACGGAAATACACCGGGAAACCCGGCAAACAAAAAAGCTGCTGAACCGTGGCCAGTGTCTGACAGGCGCGTTCAACAGCTTTTTTATAGAATTATTTGGCTGGGGAGGAAGGATTCGAACCTTCGCATGCTGGAATCAAAATCCAGTGCCTTAACCAGCTTGGCGACTCCCCAACTATCTTGCGATCCAATCCCGCAACGGATGCTGAGCCAACCCGGGACATACCCGTATCAACCTGAATCCGACTTGCGTGTTGCCAGTTAATTCACTAGCGACGCGCATTGTAGCGGTAATTTCGTGCTCTGCCAAAACGGCCTGGTCGATTGTCGAAAACTGGGCAAACAAACACGCGCCAGATCCCGACATGCGGACGTGAAACCCACGTCCCGATAGCCACTGCGCTGCCTGAGCTACCTCAGGATAGCGCCGATAAACCACCGGCTCCAAGTCGTTTCTGCCAAAAAATTCTGGTGCTGTCTGTGTTGCAGAACCTGCGCCAAAACTTTGTGAAGCAAGAAAGTCCGCTATTGTGACGGAAGAAGAATCCCTTGTCAAATCCGGATCGGAAAAAACATTTGCCGTGGGCACGCTCGTGTCGGGCTGGGCCACGAGATAGGCGGCCTCGGGCAGATCCAACGGTGACAGAATTTCACCCACGCCCTCGGCGAATGCGGACTGTCCGAACACGAAGACCGGGACATCGGCGCCCAATGGCAGGGCCAGCCGCATCAGCTCGCGGCGCGACAAATCCGTACCCCATAAGCGATTCAGTGCAATCAGGGTCGAGGCCGCATCGCTGGAACCGCCGCCTAGACCGCCGCCTTGCGGGATGCGTTTTTCAAGGGTGATATTGACCCCCTGCCGTATTCCCGTGGCCTGTTGCAATGCCCGGGCCGCGCGCACCGTCAGGTCTTGTTCGGCCGGCACGCCAGGCAAATCAGAAACGCGTTCGATACGGCCATCGCCGCGCGCCTCGAAATGCAGGGTGTCGCACAAATCGATGAACCGAAACGCCGTCTGCAGCAAATGGTAGCCATCGTCGCGCCGACCGACCACATGCAAAAACAAATTCAGCTTGGCCGGCGCCGGGACGTCATACATCATGGTTGGTCAACCGCCAGGCGCACGCTAATCCGGCGACCCGGCTCGACCCGCTGCAACACCAGCAAACCCGGTCCCTGAGCGTCATAGCGCGACAGACGGGCCTGCCAATCGTCCTGCTGGAACGAAACGGGATGGCCCACGTCGTCACGCTGTACTTGCGTGGCGGATGCCTCGGCAACCCGCCCGCGCATCCAGTCGCGCAGATGCGACACGGGAATCGGGCCGCCCAGGGCTTGCTCGGCCAGCGCATCGGGATCGTTGGCCTCGTAGACCGCACCGTCCGCCTTGGTCAGCGAGGCATAACCGGGACGTCCTTCGACGCGCGCCTCGGTCGATCCTAGCGGGTTGGTCAGATCCAGCCGATAGCGGCTACCGTCGTCGCGCCAGCTGAAGCCGCCTTGTACGGCCTTTTGCTGCCCATCGGATTCGGTCACCGTGATCGCAAAGCGGCCGTTCCGGGAAAACGCCCCGTCGTCCGTGCTCAAGGGCGCCTCGGGCACACTGGTGCAAGCTGCCACCAAGGCGCAGGCGCCCACCAGCAGCCACGCGCGCAGTCTGGAGAACCCTGCCGTCATTTCGTTCCCTCAAGCTCCACGCCAAGTCGCTTGGCGGTCTCCAGCAATGTGCGGTTTTTCGGATCTTTGCTGAACCCGGCCCGCAGTAATTCCTGGGCTTTTTCGCGTTGCCCCTGATTCCACAGCACTTCGGCCCAATGCGCCGCGATGTCGGGTTCGGGCTTTTGCGCATAGGCACGCGACAAGTAGTCCTCCGCCGCCTGACTGTCGCCCATGCGGAATTTGACCCAACCCATACTGTCCAGGACAAAAGGATTATCGGGCAGCAGTTCCAACGCCTGCGTAATCAGATCCAACGCCTCGGGCAAGCGCTCGTTGCGATCCGCCAGGGTGTAGCCCAAGGCGTTGTAAGCATGCGCATGGTCGGGGTCCAATGCGATGACCTGCCGCAGTTGCATCTCGAGGTCTTTGTAGCGCCCCTGACGTTCGTACAACATCGCCAGTTCGTACTTGATCTCTATCGTGTCCGGCTGCGCCTGGTTGGCGGCCTCCAGGATCTTGACGGCATCGTCGATACGATCTGCATCGCGCAATATTTGCGCCTTGGTCAAGATCCCTTGGATCTGGTCGTCTTCATCGTTCGGCTGCGCGGCATCGACCATCGTCAACGCCTCATCGACCCGCCCTTGTTTGGCCCGTAAGGCCGCCTGACGCATTTGTGCGGAATAGCGCAACGCCGGGTCATCGATCTGGCCCAATTGCGAGATGGCCTCATCGTACTGGCCCTGATCTTCGGCAATGCGAGACAACAGCACGCGCGCATCGGCTTCGGCGGCGCCGGCGTCCGACGCGCCCTGAACGATGGACTCCTGGCGCTGATTCTGGACGTCGAGATATTCCTGCAGCAACATGCGCGCCTGGTCTTTGCGGTCGGCCTTGTAGGCCAATTGCGCCTGCAGATACAGCAAATCAAAATCCTCTGGCGCGCGACGCGACATCGCCTGCAACTCGGCCAACGCGGCGTCGTAATCGCCTCGTTCGGCGATCATGCCTGCCAGTGACAAATGCAATTTACGCGCGTCGGGGTGCTTGGCCAGAAAGGCGCGCGCATCGCTTTCCGCGCGAACAGGATCGACTCGCGCGCCATATTCCAGCACGCGCTGCGCGGCGGCCTCCGAATTTGGGTCGGCTTGCAATGCCGCGCGCGACTCGGCCACGGCGCGTGCGTCTTCACCAGCGGCCTGAGCAACATCGGCCAGCGCCAAATGGGCCTCGGGCAGCGTGCGCACCTCGGGGCTGAACGAGTCGTTCAAAATCCGCAGAGCCAAACGCCGGTCGTTCAGACGACTGAGCACCCCTAGCGCCTGGCCAATCGCGGCGGGCTTGTTGGGGGAAGCATCAATCCGGTTACGCAACGCTGCCGACAATCCGGTTGTTTCGCCGTTGGCGGCGGCCAAGGCCAGCTCGGTCGAACTCGCCTCGACATCGTTGGGCGCCTGGCGCGACCACGCGCGCGCGGCCGCCAAAGCGCCACGGAGATTGCCGCCCGCGAGCTGGAATTCCAGGGCACGCCGCGCCAGACGAGGATCGCCGGTTTCCTGGGACAGCCCCAACAGGGTCGTCGCTGCCGTGTCGTACATGCCCCGCTGCGCTGCGATCTCGGATGCCACCACGCGAAAGAAGATATCGCCAGTCAGCGACACATAGGGCAATTGGCCCGGACGCAGGCGTATGACCTGGGTCTCCGGAGCTCGGGGCTGAGTCGCCATGCGCGGCCCCGTCGCATCGCCCGGCGTCGAGCCGGCGGCCAGCGCCGGCAATGGCAGTAAACCCGCCAGCGCACACGCCAGCACGGAAGTGAGGAAATAAACTGGTTTGAATGACGACTTCACACGACCCGCCCGGTAAATGGCACAATCATCTGTACACGTTTAACCATCTTACACTGGCTCATGCCGGAACTCCCCGAAGTCGAAACAACGCGTCGTGGAATCGACGCCGTCATTACAGGCAAGCCCCTGCGCCGCCTGATCGTGCGCGAGTCGCGCATGCGTTGGCCGATCCCCGCCGACCTGCCGTCGCTGCTGTCCGATCGCACCGTATTGGAATGCGCGCGCCGCGGCAAGTATCTGTTGCTGCGTTTCGAGCACGGTACGCAGATCGTGCACCTCGGAATGTCCGGATCGCTGCGCAGCGTACCCGCCGACGAAGCCCCGCGCAAGCACGATCATGTCGATTGGGTCTTTGAACATGCCACGCTGCGATTGCACGATCCGCGGCGTTTTGGCGCAGTGCTGTGGCATGCCGCAAGCGATGGCCCCGTCATCGCGCATCCTTTGCTGGCCAAATTGGGCATTGAGCCCTTTGACCCGCGTTTTGACGGCGCCTGGCTGCACCAGCAGTTTCGTGGCCGCAGCATTGCCATCAAACAGGCCTTGCTGGCGGGCAGCGCCGTGGTCGGCGTCGGCAATATCTATGCCTCGGAAAGCCTGTTTCGCGCGGGCATCGACCCGCGCACGCCGGCCAGCCGGGTATCGCGGGCGCGCTGTACACGATTGGCCGACAGCGTCAGAGCGACCCTGGCCGATGCGCTCGCATCCGGCGGCAGCACCCTGCGCGACTACGTCGGCGCAACCGGTCAGCCGGGCAGCTATTTCGAGATCCACGCCGCCGTTTACGAACGTGACGGCCTACCCTGCCGGGCCTGCGGCACGCCAATCCGGCGACTGGTGCAGGGCCAACGCGCCACGTATTACTGCCCAAGCTGCCAACGCCGCTGAACGACCCTGGAAAAAGCGATCCCGCGCTGCGAATAGACAGATTCGTGCACGGACGTAAGGTGTGCGTATCGTTCACCAATCGCGCACGCGGGCAAAAGGATGCGTGTGTCACTCACCCATCGTGTGAACTGCCCGGAAACGTGCGTGTTGTTCACCCATCGCGTGCGCCAAGGCACGCCTGTCATTTGCCCGTAGCCTGAGCTGACGAACGACATCCGCATCATTCGGCAATTGCGTAGGCGTAACCGACAGCGTATCGCTAATCGAAAACCTATCCTGCTGACGCAAGCCGTTCGCCTATGACCTCGACCAGGCCATTAACCCGCACAAAATTCGTTTATAGCAAACGTATTGCACAACAACGAATTACAAACTATATTGACTGCATCGAAGGGCCGCCCCCCGGCCGACAACGAGACAGGAGACACCGTGAGCAAACAATTCGCCTCGCACGCCGATATGGCCGACAAAGTCGTATCGTTCGAAAAACTTTCCGACAACGCCTACGCCTACACCGCCGAGGGTGACCCGAACACCGGCGTCATCATCGGCGACGAGGCGGTGATGGTGATCGACACCCAGGCCACGCCCGTGATGGCCCAGGACGTCATTCGCCGCATCCGCGAAGTCACCGACAAGCCGATCAAATACATTCTGTTGTCTCACTATCACGCGGTGCGCGTGTTCGGCGCCTCGGCCTACAACGCGCAGGAAATCCTGGCGAGCCGGGATACCTATGATCTGATCGCCGAGCGCGGCGAGCAGGACAAGGCCAGCGAAATCGGCCGTTTCCCCCGCCTGTTCCGTAACGCCGAGTCGATTCCACCCGGCCTGGTATGGCCCACGATGACCTTTCAGGGCGCCATGACGGTGAACCTGGGCAACCTGGAAGTCCACCTGCTGCAAGTCGGACGCGGCCACACGAAAGGCGACACCATCGCCTGGCTGCCGGAGCAGCGAATTCTGTTCGCCGGCGATCTGGTCGAATACCAATCCACCCCCTACTGCGGCGACGCGTATTTCCGCGACTGGCCCACGACGCTGGACGCGCTGGCGGAATTCGGCGCCGAGAAAATGGTGCCCGGCCGCGGCCCGGCCCTGAAGAGCGCCACGGAGGTCCGCCAAGGCCTGGCCGGCACGCGCGCATTCCTGACCGACCTGTACAGCGCCGTGAACCGCGGCGTCGCCAACGGCAAAGACCTCAAGACGATCTATCGCGAGGTCTATGACTTCATGCAGCCGCGCTACAGCGACTGGGTCATCTTTGACCACTGCATGCCTTTTGATGTGTCGCGCGCCTATGACGAAGCGACCGGCTACGACGATCCGCGCATCTGGACCGACAAGCGCGACATCGAAATGTGGAAACAACTGGAAGGCTGATGCTCCCGCGTCAGCGTCTTTTGCAGAAAAGGCCGGGCGTTTCACGCGCCGTGCCGCCACCGGCAGCGATCGCGCCGCCTGCTAAAGACGCCTGACGCCGGCACCACAATCGCAACACGCTCGCGCATGTCCCCATCAGAGGCCA
>Ga0182745_1003688_pt1 | contig 13087 bp, 7 predicted proteins | sample eDN3rd30CKraftBY_FD_128523 | JGI IMG/M metagenome (GOLD analysis project Ga0182745, IMG submission 128523) | Enriched backyard soil microbial communities from Emeryville, California, USA - eDNA 3rd pass 30_C Kraft BY (version 2) (version 2) | ecosystem: Environmental > Terrestrial > Soil >...
GAGCTGGTTCAGCTCCAGGGAGATGCGAGGCTTCAGCGTGCGGTCGATGGGCGGCAGCCGCTGGCTCCGCACATCCACCGGCATGCGCCGGGCGATGTCTGGCAACACCTTGCCCGTCAGGTCCCCCATCTGGTGGGGCGCGAAGGCGCGCTCCTGCGGCAGCTTCTCCAGCCATGCCCCCGTGAGCGCCTGCTCTCCCAGGGGACAGAGCGTGCCGCCGCACAGCGCGATGCCGGCGCTCACCACCTCGGTGAGGCGCGGGTCCTTCGCCACCTTGAGCACCGTGTTCTCGCCGCGGTCCTCCACGGTGACGTGGGGCATCAGGGGCTCGCTCGTCACCGAGACCAGCGCGCCATCGAAGAGCACGGTGCGCGCCGGCTCCAGCGCGCGCAGGAGCGCGGTGAGCCGCTCGGGCGGAAGCGCGCCCCGGGTGGGCTTCATCAAGAGCTTGTCCGCGACGAGGTCGCAGGGCTCCACCTGGATGCGGGCCGCTTCCACGGGGTTGGTCAGCAGCGACGCCAGGCTGCGCGCCAGCAGCCGCGCGGTGTTGTCGGGCCGCGCCACCAGCCGTTCGAGCTGAAGGCCGCCATCCACGCGCTTGAAGCGGTACACCATGCGCTCGGGCTTCGGTGTGCCTCCTGCCTGAGCCACGGGCCGGGTGGCGGGGGCGGCCGTGCGCGGCGGCGCGGAGGGGCGCCGTGTCATCGACTGATGGAGGACCAGCGCCGCCGCCACCACGTGCTCGCACGGGTCCACCCGGCCGCGGCAATCACACTCCCAGATGGCTTCATCCAGGTAGAGCACCGTCTTCACGGGAGCGGGCCGGCCGGCGATGCGGACGCGCAGCACGGCCTCTTCGTCGTCCACGGACTGCACCGAGACAGCGCCAGCGCGAGCGAGGCCCGTGCCGGCAGACCAGGTGTCCGGGCGCGCTTCCTCCCGGACGGCATCGAGCAGCTCCGCGGTCGCAGACATACGAGGCCTGCTTCCCTATCCCCATGCCGCGCCTCGCGCAACCCGGGCCGCGCTTCAGGAGGGCCGCGAAAGCAGGGGCGAGCCCCGTGCATTCAGGGCGTGGTCGGTCGGGCGCATTCTCTTCTTGCACCATCGGCAAGTTGTAGTTGGAGCCCAAAGTGATGCCCCCCAGACGCACCTGGCGATGGTGGGGACCCACCGCGCGGCCCGGGCGAATGAGCGAGCGGGCGGCCTCGTCGGGGGTGAAGCCATACGTCAGTCGAAGTCACCGGTTGGAGAAGGCCGGGCCTGGGGGTGACGCCGTTGTGACCTTGCGCTCCTGCGCCCCCAGGCCATCCATCAGCTCTGTCCATGGGGCGCGACCGCCCCCCATTCCCGTGCCGCTCCCTCGGTTGCTCGAATCGACGTATTGCGTTGCTTCCTCGAAATGGTGCTTGGCGAGAGCACATTTTTTTGTCGGTCGCTGATGTGATGAGGGTTGGGGACGAGCCCACGGCATTGTAGATTGGCGTCTGGCTGAGGTTCGCGGCGGGGCTGCGTGCGTCGGCTCCTGACCACCCATGACCGAACGGTGTTCGAGGCTTCCGCCCAAGGGCTGGGTTCCTCGCCGCGCCAAACTTCAAGCCTCCTCCAAGGGGGTTCCCAGGGAGAAATCCGCCGTGCCGCATGACACCGCGCTCATTGCCACCATTGCCGTTGGACTCGGTCTGGCCTTCGTTGGTGGGTTCGTCGCTCGATGGCTGAAGCTCCCACCCTTGGTGGGCTATTTGCTTGCGGGCGTGGCCGTGGGGCCATTCACTCCGGGCTTCGTGGCGGATGGCGGGCTCGCCGGCCAGCTGGCGGAGATTGGCGTCATCCTCCTGATGTTCGGCGTGGGGATTCACTTCTCCATCAAGGACCTGCTCGCCGTGCGCAACATCGCGGTGCCGGGCGCCATCGCGCAAATCGCGGTGGCCACCGTGATGGGGACCGTGGTGGCGCACTGGTGGGGCTGGAGTCTCGGCGCGGGGCTCGTGTTCGGCCTGGCGCTGTCGACCGCGAGCACCGTGGTGCTGCTGCGCGCGCTAGAGGAGCGTGGGATTCTCGACTCGGTGAACGGCCGCATCGCGGTGGGCTGGCTGATTGTCGAGGACCTGGCGATGGTGCTTGCCCTGGTGCTGCTGCCGGCGCTGGGCAATGTCTTGGGGACCGCCGAGGCGCAGCCGTCCGTCGCGGTGGAGGGAAACAGCCTCTTGCTGACCCTGGCCCTCACCCTGGGGAAGGTCTGCCTCTTCGTGGCGCTGATGGTCGTCGCCGGCAAGCGGCTGGTGCCGTGGCTCCTGTCACAGGTGGCCAAGACGGGCTCCCGTGAGCTGTTCACGCTGTCGGTGCTGGCGGTGTCGCTGGGCATCGCGTTCGGGGCCGCCGCGCTCTTCGGCGTCTCGTTCGCGCTGGGGGCGTTCTTCGCCGGCGTGGTGGTGAGCGAGTCGGAGCTCAGTCATCGCGTGGCGGAGGACTCGCTTCCGCTCCAGGACGCGTTCGCGGTGCTGTTCTTCGTGTCCGTCGGCATGCTCTTCGACCCGATGGTGCTGGTGCAGCAGCCGCTCCAGATTCTCGCCGTGGTGCTCATCGTCATCCTGGGCAAGTCGCTGGCGGCCTTCTTCATCGTGCTGGCGTTCCGCTACCCGGTGAACACGGCCCTCACTGTGTCCGCGAGCCTGGCGCAGATTGGCGAGTTCTCGTTCATCCTGGTGGGGCTGGGCGTCACGCTCGGGCTGCTGCCGAAAGATGGCCAGAGCCTGGTGCTGTGCGGCGCGCTGCTGTCCATCACCCTGAACCCGCTCGTCTTCAAGACCATCGACCCGATGCTGGCGTGGTTGCGCCGCCACCCGAGGTTCGCCGCGCGGATGGAGCACCCGGACGAGGACGAGCTGTGCGACCTGCCCATCGGCATGGGCGACGTGCAGCTTCGGGAGCACGCGGTGCTGATTGGCTATGGGCGCGTGGGCGGCGTGATTGGCCAGAGCCTGACGGAGCAGAAGATCCCCTTCGTGGTGGTGGAGCAGAACCGCGAGTACGTCGAGCGCCTCCGCGAGGAGGGCGTGCCCGCCATCTATGGCGACGCGGCCGTGCCCGGCATCCTGGAGCACGCGCATCTCGACAAAGCCTCGATTCTCATCGTCGCCACGCCGGACGCGCTGCAGGCCCGCGAAATCGTGGCGCAGGCCAAAGGGGTCAACGCCTCGCTGCCCGCCGTGGTGCGCACGCATGGCGACGAGGAGCGGGCCTACCTGGAGTCATTGGGGGTGGACCGGGTGGTGATGGGCGAGCACGCGCTGGCGCGGAGCATGCTCGACTACGTCCTGGAGCGCCTGGCCGCGCTGAAGCGAGTGCCTGTGATGCAGGCACCCGCGAATGCCCTGGTGCCTTGAGGCAGGCCGGACCTGCCGCCGTGGTTTGACGCGTCCACCGTGCGGCGTCTGTGATTGAAGCGGCCGAGGCGCCAGGAGCGCCTCGCCCGTGGTTCCAGTCTCCGCGTCCACCCGGACGGGGACGCGGCGGCTGGGGCTACATGTTGCGCCGGTACTGCCCGCCCACCTCGTACAGCGCGCGGGAGAGCTGGCCGAGCGTGCAGACCTTACAGGCATCCATCAGCGCGGCGAAGATGTTGCCATTGTCGAGCGCCGCGCGGCGCACGGCCTCCAGCGCCTGGGGCGCCGTCTCCGCGTTCCGCTTCCAGAACGCGTCGCGCGACGTGATGGCGTAGTTCTTCTCCTCCGTCGTGGCGCGAATGACCTCGGGCGGCGCCACCGTTGGCGAGCCCTTGGGGTCCAGGAAGGTGTTCACGCCGATGATGGGCAGCGTCCCGTCGTGCTTCAGCGTCTCGTAGTAGAGCGACTCCTCCTGAATCTTGGAGCGCTGGTACATGCGCTCCATGGCGCCGAGCACGCCGCCGCGCTCGGAGATGGCGCGGAACTCCGTGAGCACCGCGGCCTCCACCAGGTCGGTCAGCTCCTCGATGATGAACGCGCCCTGGTTGGGGTTCTCGTTCTTGGCGAGGCCGAACTCCTTGTTGATGACGAGCTGGATGGCGAGCGCGCGGCGCACGCTCTCCTCCGTGGGCGTGGTGATGGCCTCGTCATAGGCGTTGGTGTGCAGCGAGTTGCAGTTGTCGTTGAGCGCGAGCAACGCCTGCAGCGTGGTCCGGATGTCGTTGAAGGCAATCTCCTGCGCGTGCAGGCTCCGGCCGGACGTCTGGATGTGGTACTTGAGCTTCTGCGAGCGGTCGTTGCCGCCGTACTTGTCCCGGATGGCCTTGGCCCAGATGCGGCGCGCCACGCGGCCGAGCACCGCGTACTCGGGGTCCATCCCGTTCGAGAAGAAGAACGAGAGGTTGGGCGCGAAGTCGTCGATGTGCATCCCGCGCGACAGGTAGTACTCGACGAAGGTGAACCCGTTGGCCAGCGTGAAGGCGAGCTGGGAGATGGGGTTCGCCCCGGCCTCCGCGATGTGGTAGCCGGAGATGGACACCGAGTAGAAGTTCCGCACCTTCTGGTCGATGAAGTACTGCTGGATGTCGCCCATCACCCGCAGGGCGAACTCCGTGGAGAAGATGCAGGTGTTCTGCGCCTGGTCCTCCTTCAGGATGTCCGCCTGCACGGTGCCGCGCACCGCCTGGAGCGTCTTCGCGCGGATGCGCTCGTAGACCTCGCGCGGCAGCACCTCGTCGCCGGACACGCCGAGCAGGAGCAGGCCCAGGCCGTCATTGCCCTGCGGCAAATCGCCCTGGTAGCGCGGACGCGGCAGCCCGCGCTGCTGGTAGAGGGCGTCGATCTTCTTCTCGACTTCCTCGACCTTGCCATTCTCGCGGATCCACTTCTCGCACTGCTGGTCCACCGCGGCGTTGAGGAAGAAGCCGAGCAGCATCGGCGCGGGGCCGTTGATGGTCATGGAGACCGAGGTGGACGGGTCCGCCAGGTCGAAGCCGGAGTAGAGCTTCTTCGCGTCGTCCACGTTGGCGATGGACACGCCCGAGTTGCCCACCTTGCCGTAGATGTCCGGCCGGTGGTCCGGGTCCTCGCCGTACAGCGTCACCGAGTCGAAGGCCGTGGACAGCCGCTTGGCGGGCAGGCCGTTCGAGACGTAGTGGAAGCGCTTGTTCGTGCGCTCGGGGCCGCCCTCGCCGGCGAACATCCGGGCCGGGTCTTCGCCCTCGCGCTTGAGCGGGAAGACGCCGGAGGTGAAGGGGAAGGCGCCCGGGGCATTCTCCCGCAGCAGCCAGGTGAGGATGTCACCCCAGTCCTCGTAGCGGGGGAGGGCAATCTTGGGCACGCGCAGGTGCGACAGCGTCTCCGTGTAGAGGTCCAGCTCGATGACGCGGTCGCGGACCTGGAACTGGTACTTGGACGCGGCGTAGCGGCGCTTCGTCGCCGGCCACTCGGCCAGCAGCCGCCGGCAGTCGGCGTGGAGCCGGGACTCCAGGTCACGGTACAGCTCCACCAGCTCGCTCAGGTAGGCGGGCTCGCCCTCGACGCGCTCGGTGACCTGCACTGTGTCCGAGGCGTCCTTGGGCTCGACGATCTCCAGGCGCTTCTTGCCCACGTTGGTGCGCAGCGCCTCGATGGTGCCGTGGAGCTGGTACATGCGCCGGGCGATGGCGGCTTGGGCCCTCACGAAGCCGTCGTAGGACTCGCAGGCCTCCACGATCTCCGCCAGGTAGCGCGTGCGCTCGGGCGGGATGATCCACTTCTTCTCGCTCATCCCCGGCGTGAGCTCGAAGCTGGACCTCAGCGGCGCGCCCGTCTTCGAGGCGAGGACGTCGATGATGGCCCGGTAGAGCTGGTTCATCCCCGGGTCGTTGAACTGCGAGGCGATGGTGCCGTACACGGGCACGGCATCATCCGGGGTGGAGAAGGCGTTGTGGTTGCGCTTCCACTGCTTGCGCACGTCGCGCAGCGCGTCCAGCGAGCCGCGCTTGTCGAACTTGTTGATGGCGATGAGGTCCGCGAAGTCGAGCATGTCGATCTTCTCGAGCTGCGTCGCCGCGCCGTACTCGGCCGTCATGACGTAGAGCGCCACGTCCGAGTGCTCGGTGATTTCGGTGTCCGACTGGCCGATGCCGGACGTCTCCACCACGATGAGGTCGAAGCCCGCGGCCTTGCAGATTTCGATGGAGTCGCCCACGTGCTTGGACAGGGCGAGGTTGCTCTGGCGGGTGGCCATCGAGCGCATGTACACGCGCGGGCTGTCGATGGCGTTCATCCGGATGCGGTCACCCAGGAGCGCGCCGCCGGACTTGCGCTTGGACGGGTCCACGGACAGCACGGCGAGCGTCTTGTCGGGGAAGTCCGCGAGGAAGCGCCGGACGAGCTCGTCCACGAGGCTGGACTTGCCCGCGCCGCCGGTGCCGGTGATGCCCAGCACGGGCACGCGCGGCCCCTTGGCCTGGATGTGGGCCATGGCCTCGCGCAGGGCCGCGCCCTCGGAGGCGAAGTTCTCCGCGATGGTGATGAGCGGGGCGACCCGCGAGGGCTCGCGCAGCGAGGGCGCGTCGAGCAGGGGCGCGAAGTCCGCGGGCCGCTTCTCGAAGTCACACTGGGAGATGAGGTCGTCAATCATCCCCTGGAGGCCCATGGCCCGGCCGTCGTCCGGCGAGTAGATGCGCGTGACGCCGTAGCGGTGGAGCTCTTCAATCTCCGAGGGGAGGATGGTGCCGCCACCGCCGCCGAAGACCTTGATGTTGGCCTTCCGCTCGCGCAGCAGGTCAATCATGTACTTGAAGAACTCGACGTGACCGCCCTGGTAGGAGGTGATGGCGATACCCTGCACGTCCTCCTGGATGGCGCAGTCGACGATCTCCGCCACCGAGCGGTTGTGCCCCAGGTGGATGATTTCCGCGCCCGAGGCCTGCATGAGCCGGCGCATCACGTTGATGGCGGCGTCATGCCCGTCGAACAGGGAGGCGGCCGTCACGATGCGGACGTGGAAACGGGGCTTGTAGGGCTGGGGAACGGGGGTCTGCTGGACGTTTCGCACGGCGCGTACAGTAAGAGCGCCGTGAATGCCGAGGCAAGGGATTGGAGCGCGACTGACCGCTCCACGACGCGGCCTGTCAGGCCCTCGTTTCGGGGAGGAACGCGCCCAGCACCCGCAGTGCGGCCGAGGTGGGCGTGACGCGGCCTTCACGCACGTCCGCCTCCAGCGTGGGCACCAGCGCGGACACCCCGGGGTGCGCACGCAGGGCCGCCCGGAGTCCGTCCTGCACCATGGTCCACATCCACTGCACCTGTTGCGCCTTGCGGCGGCGCTGGAGCGTGCCAGTGGCCTCGTCGCGGCCGAGCCGCCCCTCGACGGAGCTCCACAGCTTCTCGATGCCGCTGCCCTCCAGGGCACTGCAGGTGGTGACCTCCGGCTCGGCGCCCGGGCGCATCAGGTGCAACGCGGCGCGTAGCTCCGAGCGGGCCCGCTCGGCCCGGGGCTTGTTGTCGCCGTCCGCCTTGTTGATGGCGAGCATGTCCGCCAGCTCGAGGATGCCGCGCTTGATGCCCTGCAGCTCGTCCCCGGCGCCCGCCAGCATGAGCACCAGGTAGAAGTCCACCAGGTCGGCGACGACGGTCTCCGACTGGCCCACGCCCACCGTCTCCACCAGCACCACGTCGAAGCCCGCCGCTTCGCACAGGAGGAGCGTCTCGCGCGTCTTGCGCGCCACGCCGCCCAGCGTGCCGCTGGAGGGGCTGGGACGGATGTAGGCCGCGGTCTCCCGGGACAGCCGCGCCATGCGCGTCTTGTCGCCCAGGATGCTGCCGCCGGACACGGTGCTGGACGGGTCGATGGCCAGCACGGCCACGCGCCGGCCGGCGCCCACCAGGTGCATGCCCAGCGCGTCGATGAACGTGCTCTTGCCCACGCCGGGCACGCCGCTGATGCCCACGCGCCGGCTGCCGCCCGTGTGGGGGAGCAGCCGCGTGAGGACTTCCTGTGCGAGCGCGGCGTGGCGCGGGTGCTCGCTCTCCACCAGGGTGATGGCGCGCGCGAGCATGGCGCGGTCGCCCGCGCGCACGCCGTCCACGTAGGTGTCCGCGGGCAGCGGCTTCACGCCTCCTCCAGCGCGGCGGCCAGCTTGTCGAGCAGCTCGAGGGCCGCCTTCGAGATGACCGTGCCCGGGCCGAAGATGGCCGCGGCGCCCGCGGCGCGCAGCGCGTCGTAGTCCTGCGCGGGGATGACGCCGCCCACGACGACCATGATGTCCTCGCGGCCCAGCGCCTTGAGCGCCTCCTTGAGCTGCGGCACCAGCGTCAGGTGCCCGGCGGCGAGCGAGCTGGCGCCCACCACGTGTACGTCGTTCTCCACCGCCTGGCGCGCGGACTCCTCGGGCGTCTGGAACAGCGGGCCGATGTCCACGTCGAAGCCCAGGTCCGCGAACGCGGTGGCGATGACCTTCTGGCCGCGGTCGTGCCCGTCCTGCCCCATCTTCGCGATGAGGATGCGCGGCCTGCGGCCGAAGCGCGCGAGGAACGCGTCGGCCTTCGCGCGCGCCTCGGTGATGCCCTGGGCGTCCTTGCCCGCCTCGCTGGAGTACACACCCGTCACGCTGCGCACCGTGGCCTCGTAGCGCCCGAACACCTTCTCGAGCGCGTCGCTGATTTCGCCCACCGTCGCCTTGGCGCGGGCCGCGTCGATGGCCAGCGCCAGCAGGTTGCCCTCGCCGCGCCGGCCCGCCTCGGTGAGCGCGTCCAGCTTCCGGCGGACGTCGTCCGCGTCGCGCTCGGCGCGCAGCTCGCGCAGGCGCGCAATCTGCGCCTCGCGCACCGCCGAGTTGTCCACCTTGAGAATCTCGATGGAGTCCTCGCGCTCGGGCGGGTACTTGTTCACGCCGATGATGGCCTGGCGGCCGGAGTCGATGCGCGCCTGGGTGCGCGCCGCCGCCTCCTCGATGCGCAGCTTGGGAAGGCCGGCCTCGATGGCCGTCGTCATGCCGCCCAACGCCTCCACCTCCTGGATGTGGGCCCAGGCCTTCCGGGCCAGCTCGTGGGTGAGGCGCTCCACGTAGTAGCTGCCGCCCCACGGGTCGATGACGCGCGTGGTGCCGCTCTCCAGCTGGAGGTAGAGCTGCGTGTTGCGGGCGATGCGCGCGCTGAAGTCGGTGGGCAGCGCGATGGCCTCGTCGAGCGAGTTGGTGTGCAGGCTCTGCGTGTGGCCCTGGGTGGCGGCCATGGCCTCCACGCAGGTGCGCACGACGTTGTTGAAGACGTCCTGCGCGGTGAGGCTCCAGCCGGACGTCTGGCTGTGCGTGCGCAGCGCCAGGCTCTTGTCCGTCTTCGGGGAGAAGCCCTTGATGAGCTTCGCCCACAGCAGCCGGGCGGCGCGCAGCTTGGCCACTTCCATGAAGAAGTTCATGCCAATGGCCCAGAAGAAGGACAGGCGCGGCGCGAAGGCGTCCACGCCCAGCCCGGCCGCGAGCCCGGCGCGCACGTACTCCACGCCGTCCGCCAGCGTGTAGCCCAGCTCCAGGTCCTGCGTCGCCCCGGCCTCCTGCATGTGGTAGCCGCTGATGCTGATGCTGTTGAAGCGCGGCATCTTCTCCGCGGTGAAGCGGAAGATGTCGCCGATGATGCGCATCGAGGGGCCGGGCGGGTAGATGTACGTGTTGCGGACCATGAACTCCTTGAGGATGTCGTTCTGGATGGTCCCGCTGAGCTGCTCGGGGCGCACGCCCTGCTCCTCGGCGGCGACGACGTAGAGCGCCAGCACCGGGAGCACCGCCCCGTTCATGGTCATGGACACGCTCATCTGGTCGAGCGGAATCCGGTCGAACAGGATGCGCATGTCCTTGATGGAGTCGATGGCCACGCCCGCCATGCCCACGTCGCCCGCCACCCGGGGGTGGTCGCTGTCGTAGCCCCGGTGCGTCGCGAGGTCGAAGGCGATGGACAGGCCCTTCTGTCCGGCCGCGAGGTTGCGGCGGTAGAAGGCGTTGGAGGCCTCGGCCGTGGAGAAGCCGGCGTACTGCCGCACCGTCCAGGGCTGCTGCACGTACATGGTGGAGTAGGGGCCGCGCACGAAGGGCGGCAGGCCCGGCAGCGAGCCCAGGTGCTCGACGCCCTCCAGGTCCTCGCGCGTGTACACCGGCTTGACGGGGATGCCCTCGGGCGTGTCCCAGCGCTCGGCGCTCCGCGTGGCCTCGGCGGCCTGGCGCCGCTGCGCGTCACGCGCGGGGGCGGCGGCGTTCGTTTCGGGGGCGTCGAAGTCGATGCCCGAGAAGTCCGGTACGTGGGTCCGCATCAGGCCACTCCGAGCTGCTGGTGCAGCGAGGACAGGAGCGAGAAGAGGTCCGCCCCCGCATAGAAGAAGAGGTCCACGCCCGCCGCGCGGAAGGCGGCCTCGTGGTCGCCGGGACGGCCCGCCACGGCCACCGCGCGCGCGCCCTTCGCCTTCAGCGCCGCGGTCAGCGCCGGCACCCATTCGGGGTAGAGCGCGTCTGGTCCGGAGATGACGGCGAGCGGCGCGCCCGACGCGGCGAAGCGCTCCGCCGCGTCCGCGAGGTCCGCGAAGCCGTGGGCGTCCACCGGCTCGATACCGCCCGCGGCGAGCACGTTGGCCGTCCAGGTCGAGCGGGTGGTGTGCTCCGCCACCGTGCCCAGGCTGGCCAGGAAGGCCCGCGGGCGCGTGCCCTTCGCGGCGAGGTGGCGGTCGCTCGCGTCGCGCAGGGACTCGAAGGCCTCCGCCACCCGCGCCGGGCGCAGGGGCAGCGCGCCCGTGGACGCGCTGGCGCTGGCAGGCGCGGGGTGTGGCTCTCGCGACACGGGCGTTTCACCCAGGTGGGGGAACTCGCTCACGCCGACGATGGGCAGGCGGCGGGTGCGCACGGCCTTGTCACGCGCCGCGCGCGTCTCCTCGAGCACCCGGGCCACGTCGCCCTCGGTGAGCGCCCGGGCCATGCCGCCCAGCGACTCGATGCGCCGCAGCTCCGCCCAGGCGGCGCGCGCGATTTCCTGCGTGAGCTGCTCCAGGTAGTAGCTGCCGCCCGCGGGGTCGGCGACGCGGTTGAGGCTCGACTCGTCGCGCAGGATGAGCTGGGTGTTGCGCGCCAGCCGCCGGGCGGACGCGTCGGGCGTGCCCAGGGACTCGTCGAAGGGCGAGGTGCTGATGCTGTCCGCGCCACCGACGACGGCGGCGAAGGACTCCGCGGTGGCGCGGAGGATGTTCACCCACGGGTCGCGCTGCGTCTTCGTGGCGCTCGCGGTGCGCGCGTGCAGCACCATGGCCTGGGCCTCCGGCGATGCGCCGCAGGCGGCCACAGCCTTGGACCACAGGAGCCGCGCGGCGCGGAGCCGGGCAATCTCCGGGAAGAACTGTCCACCCACGGACAGGGCGAACTGGATGGAGCGCGCCGAGTCCTCGGGGGACACGCCCGCGCGCTCCAGGCCGCGCAGGTGCTCCACGCCGGTGGCGATGGCCCACGCCAGCTCGTGCACGGACGTGGCGCCCGCGTCCGCGTAGGCGCGCGTGGACACGAGCAGCACCCGCAGCCCCGGCGCGGACGCTCGCAGCGAGGTGACGAGGGGGGCGGCCTGCGCCAGCGCCGCGTCCAGTCCCAGGGGCGACGCGCCCGTACGGGCCAGGATGCCGAGCGGGTCGACGCCCAGGCAGCCCTTCAGGGCCGCGCGGGGCACGCCGGTCTGCTCCGCCGTGTGCAGCAGGTGGGTCGCGGCGGTGAGGGGCTCGGCCTCGGGCTCCAGGTGGACCGCCGTCTTGTCGAGCGGCGCGTGGGCGAGCAGCCGCTGCATCGCGGCGGCATCGGGCACGCGGATGCCCCGCGCCTCACCCAGGTGGAGCCACACGCCCCAGGTCCCCCGGTCCAGGTCCGTGCGGATGGCCTCGGCGGCCCGCGACACGTCCGGCTCGCTGTACTCCTGGCACGGCATCCAGCCGCCCTCGGTCAGCCCCAGGGACTGGGTGCCCCGCACATAGGGCGCCACGCCGGGCGGCTCGGGCGGCGCGGCGGGCCCCTCCTGCTGCGTGTAGAGCGGCTGGAGCGACAGGCCGCCTTCCAGCTGGGATTGGAGCACGGAGAAGGGCTTGCCCTTCAGGTCCTTGTCCACGAGCCGGCGCCAGTCCTCCAGCGAGGGGGCCGGGAACTCCGAGGCGATATGGAGAGGCTCTTGCGCCATGCTGCGTCCTCGCGGGGTGGGAGTCGCACCGTCCATAGGCGCAATGGCCCGGCGGGGCAATGGCTTCGAAGGGCCCGCTCAGTCCTCCGAAGGGATGTCTTGGCCCTTGAAGCCCCAGTCCTCCAACACTTTGGCTTCATCCTGCGCGCTTTTTGTCTTCTTGAAACGGGCGCCGGACACGCCCTTGACGCGCCGCTCACAGGCGGCCCAGGTGGCGTGGCGCTTCACGCTGCTGCCCACCTGGCTCAGATAGGAGTACGCCTTGGCGCCCGCCTCGCGCTGCTCGCGGGGCTTCTCCTCCGGAAGCGACATGTCCTCCGGCAGGTCGTACACGGCCACGCCGTAGCCCTGGAGGGGGCCGTTGTAGAGCTGCGCGCCCTTCTTCTTGGCGTAGGCGACGGCGATGGCGTCCACGCGCTCGTTGCCGGGCACGCCCACGTGTCCGCGCACGTAGAACCACGCCACGGTGGCGGCCTCGCCGTCATGGTCCTCCTTGCGTCGGGCCAGCAGCGCCATCAGCCGCTTCCAGTAGGGCGCGTTCGCGACCTCGCCGCCCTCGGCCGTCTTCCAGCCTCGCCGGCTCCAGCCAAAGGCCCAGCGGGTGGCGCCCTGAATCACGTAGGTGGAGTCCGTGTGGATGTGGATGGGGCCAGGCAGGTGCTCCAGGTGGCGGAGCGCCTTGCCCACGGCCGTCAGCTCCATGCGGTTGTTGGTGGTCTCCGGCTCATGGCCACCCAGCTCGGTCACCCTCCCATCGGGCGTGACGATGAGGGTTCCCCAGCCACCGGGGCCGGGGTTGCCCGAGCAGGCGCCATCCGCGAAGACGAGGGTCGGGCGGTGCGTCATGCCGGCACCCTATTCGGCGCGGCGGACTCCCGCCAGGAACCCGCGCGGACGGAGTTGCCCTCAGCGCGCGGCGCTCAGTGACGGGGCGGGGCGGACGCGCGCCAGCGCCGCGCGCA
>Ga0182745_1003691_pt1 | contig 13082 bp, 6 predicted proteins | sample eDN3rd30CKraftBY_FD_128523 | JGI IMG/M metagenome (GOLD analysis project Ga0182745, IMG submission 128523) | Enriched backyard soil microbial communities from Emeryville, California, USA - eDNA 3rd pass 30_C Kraft BY (version 2) (version 2) | ecosystem: Environmental > Terrestrial > Soil >...
CCGACCTCGACCACCGACCACCGCACCATCAACGACAATCACATCGATGGCGCGGTGTACTTCGATGCCTCGGTGGCCTACCGGCTGAATGCGGTGAGCGCGTTCTCCGAGATGGAGTTCTTCGTCGCGGTCACGAACCTGGCGGACAAGGATCCGGTGGTGGTTGCGCCCGGTCCGAGCGGCGTCGCCTATGCGACCTCGGCCAACAATCCGTCGCTGTACGACAGCCTGGGCCGCGTGTTCCGCGCCGGCATACGCTTGAAGTTGTAGCGGTAGCTGGAGTCGTCGCCGGCAGTAACCAAAGGGGAGGGACGATGCGCGCAGCCCTGTTGGTGATGACCGCCTGGCTTTTGCAGGCGGTCCAGGTCACGGCGTGCGCGGACGATGCGCCTGAGCGCCCGGCCGGATCGAATCTGACTCACCTGCTCGAAGCCGAGCTGTCGCGCTGGCCGGCGCGGACGGGTCTCTACGTCAAGCACCTCGGTACGGGGGAGCAGGCCGGGGTGCGGGCGCAGGAGCATTTCGAGAGCGCCAGCACCATCAAGGTGCCGATCATGGTGCTGGCCTATCGGCTCGCCGACCAGAAGCAGCTCGATCTCGACGCGCGCTACGAGATCGAGGCCGCCGATTACCGCGGCGGCTCGGGCGTCTTCAAGTACGCTGACGTGGGATCGAGGCCGACCCTGCGCGATGTGATCACACAGATGATCATCACCAGCGACAACACGGCGACCGACATCATGATCGCCCAGGTCGGCGGGCGGGAGCGGCTGAACCAGTTTCTGCGCCAGTCGGGGTTCGCGGCCTTGAGGCTCAATGGCACGACCTACGAGTTCTTTCGACTGGGCTTCGAGGCGCTGGACCCGAAATACCGCTCGCTTACGCCGCAGCAGGTATTCGCGCTCACCACCGATCGGCCCGCGTTCACCGAGCCGTATCGTGAGTTGATCGCGCAGGTCAAACAAGCGTCCGCGCGCGCACGAATGAAAGAAGGCTCCGCTGACCTACAGAACACGGACCAGGCGCGCTGGTTCGGTGTTGCAGCGCCCGCAGAGATGGCTGCGGTGCTCGAAGGAATCGAGCGCTGCACGCTGACGCGCAGGGAAAGTTGCGATGAGATGAAGCGCATCCTGCGTGCCCAGCAGGTTCGCCACAAGATTCCGCACTATCTGTCCGTTCCGGTCGGCAACAAGACCGGGGATACCGGGTCGGTCACCAACGATGTCGCCATCGTCCAGGCGCACTCCGGACCGGTCGTGATCGCTTCCTACAACATGGACGTGCGCGGACAACGTACGGAGCTGGACGATCGCATCGGCGAGCTCGCGCGCCGCATCGTCGGCTATTTCGATGGCGCTCGCTGATCCGAGGTTCGAGAAACCCGTCCGGGAAAGAGGAGGAGTCCGATCGGCTGCAACCGCACCGCAACATATTTTGCCGGTATGAATTGTGAGCCCGCCACCGCCGGGCCGTAGTGCATTGAGCCGCTTGCGTGGGCGCCCTGAGTCTCGACCGGGTGTTTCCACCGGCTATGGCTCAAACGTATTCAACTGGACACTATCGATAACCGCGCCGCACTCCCAAGGAGCGCAGGCGCGGACTACTAGTGTGCAGGGGGAGCATCGATGGGGTCTTACGATGCGGGCGGCGTAACAGCTGTCCGCCCGCCCAGTTCGCCGAGCCGGCGCCGGATCGCGCAGTGGCTGTGCCTGATGCTGAGTACGCTGCTGGCAGTCCGGGGCTTCGCTCAGGGCGATGCGCTGTCGCGCGAGGTTCATTTCCATATCCGCTCGCAACCGCTGGCGCTGGCGATCATCGAGTTCTCCGATCAGGCGCAGATCCAGGTGATATCCGCCGGCACGCAGGTTGCCAACGTGACCACGGCCGGCGTGGTCGGCAAGCGACGCATTGGCGATGCGCTGGGCGCGCTGCTGCAAGGCACGGGTCTGAAGTACGCGGTGATCAATCGGGACACGATCTCGATCAGCCCGGTATTACCGCCGACCCCGACCGTTGCGGAGTCGAAACCGGTCGCACCGGCCAACGCGGATGAGCTCAAGCCGGCCCGGCAGGTGCAGGAGCAGCTCGAAGCGGTCGTGGTCACTGCAACCCGCATCGTGCGCGACGGCTACGAAGCCCCCACCTCGACCACGGTCGTCGGCGCCGACCTGATCAAGGAATCGGCGCCGGAGAACCTGGCGGACCTGGTCAACGAGCTGCCGGCGGTGGTGGGCAGCGCTACGCCCCAGAACTCGAATCTTTCGCTCAGCAACGGTCAGGCCGGCATCCACGCCCTCAACTTACGCGGCCTGGGCACGGTGCGTACGCTGGTATTGCTCGACGGCAAGCGCTCGGTGCCCTCGGCGATCACCGGCATCGTGGACATCAACGATCTGCCGCAGGGATTGGTCGAGCGGGTCGAAGTCGTGACCGGCGGCGCTTCGGCCGCATACGGCTCGGACGCCATGATGGGCGTCGTGAACTTCATCCTGGACAAGAGCTTCACCGGGCTGAAGAGCGAGCTGTCCGGCGGCCGCACCACCTACGGCGACGACGACAACTGGAAGGGCACGGCCACGGCCGGCTTTGCGTTTGCCGAGCGTCGCGGTCACGTGCTGCTGAATGGTGAATACACCAAGCGCGAGGGCATCTACGGCGTGCCGCGTAGCTGGAACAAGCACGGCTGGTACATCATGAACAACCCAGCCTACACGCCGACCAGCGGCCTGCCCGAACGACTGGTCGTGCGCGGCGCCAGCCTGACCACGGCGACGCTCGGCGGGATCATTACGGATACCTCGCTGCGGGGCATTGCGTTCGGACCGGGCGGTGCGCATCGGCCGTTCGAGTATGGCCCGCTGGTGCGCGATCCGTGGATGCAGGGCGGCGAATGGGCCAGCAACCAGTTCAACAACTACAACACGCTCGATCAGGAAGTCGAGCGCAAAGGCTTGTTCGGGCGCGTCAGCTTCGCGATCAGCGACGACTTCGAGATCTTCGCGCAGGCCTCGCGCAATGAGTCCGAGACGGTGTCGTGGCTGCTGCAGCAGTTCAATCTCAGCAACATTGCCGTGCGCGCCGACAATCCGTTCATTCCGGCCGTCCTGGCGCAGCAGATGGCCGACGAGCACATCCCGCAGTTCACGCTGGGCACCATGAACGGTGACATTCCGACCATCGCATTCGGCGGCGAGCGCCAGGTCGTGCGCTACACCGCCGGCTTCGAAGGCAGGTTCGACCTGTTCGGCAAGCCGTGGACCTGGGATGCCTACTACCAGAAGGGCATCACCGACAGTTCCGAGACGGCCTTCAACATCACCTCCAAGGCACGCTTCGCCGCGGCGCTGGATGCGATCGTGGATCCGGCGACGGGCCTGCCGGCGTGCCGCAGCACCGTGCAGGTCGATCCGGACAACGGCTGCATGCCGTACAACCCGATGGGCGTGGGGGTCAATTCACAGGCCGTGCTCGACTACATCCTCGGTTCGCCGCATCGCGACCAGACCTTCACCCAGGAGGTCGCTGCCGCCACGCTGCGCAGCTCGCCATTCGACGTGCGGGCCGGCCCGGTGTCGATCGCCCTGGGAGTCGAGCGCCGCGAGGAGCAAGTCAACGGCAGCAGCGACCCGATCTCGCAGCGCAATGGCTGGTTCGCCGGCAACTATCTGCCGACCTTCGGCCGCTACCACGTGGCCGAAGCCTTTCTCGAAACGGTGGTGCCGCTGGCGAAGGATCGGCCCGGCGCGCGGGCGCTGGATCTCAATGCCGCCATCCGTCGTACCGACTACAGCACCTCGGGGCTGGTCTCGACCTGGAAGATCGGCGCGACCTGGCGGCCCATCGACGATCTGCGCCTGCGCATCACGCGCTCGCGCGACATCCGTGCGCCGAATCTCAACGAACTGTTCGCGGCCGGCACTGCCAACACGAACAGCGTCACCGATCCGTTCAACGACAATCTGAGCGTCCTGTACCAGGGCCTGGCGGTGGGCAATCTCGATCTGCAGCCCGAGAAGGCCGATACGCTCGGCATCGGCGTGGTGTTGCAGCCCAGGTTTCTCGAAGGCTTCAGCGCCTCGATCGACTATTACGACATCGAGATCCACGATGCGATCGGTACCGTCAGTGCGCAGGTCATCGTGGACAAGTGTTTCGCGGGCCTGCAGCAGTTCTGTGCCGCCATTACCCGCGGCATCGGCGCCGGTGGACTTTCGCAGATCACGCAGATCCGGCTGTCGCCGTTCAATCTCGTGGAGCTGAGGGCGCGTGGCCTCGACCTGGGGGCGCGCTACCGGTTCGGTCTCGCTCGCCTGGTCGAGGGCTGGGACGGGGATGTGACGCTGCGCATGCTGGCGACGCACTACCTGGAGAACTATCAGGACAACGGCGTCAATCCGCCGCTCGACTCGGTCGGCAGCAATTCCAGCAACGGTCCGCCGGACTGGATCTACCGCGCCACGCTGGCATACAGCAACGATCCGTTCACGCTGACGCTGACCGGGCGCGGCTTCAGCTCCGGCACCTATCTCAACAACTACATCGAATGCCGTTCCGGCTGTCCGGCGTCGTCGGCCGATTCCCCCACCATCAATGACAACTCGCTGCCGGGCGCCTTCTATCTCGACGCCTCGTTCTCCTACCGGCTGGCGCGCCGCAACGTCGACTGGGAGGTTTTCTTCAGCGTGCAGAATCTCGCCAATCGCGACCCCGCTGCGGTGGCGCAGGGGCCGGCCGGCGTGTCCTTCGCGACCACGCCCACGAACCCCATCCTGTACGACACGCTCGGGCGCATGTTCCGGGCCGGTGTACGCATGCAGTGGCGATGATGTGAAACACAGCGCGCCGCGCCGGCGCGCCTCCCGGTGACGGCTCTGTTTCCGGATCGACCCCTCCAAACGTATGTAAGCAATGCATAGCGGCCACACGGCGCGGTTCGCCGGCGTGTCTGCGCGGCTGCGTCATGGGTCTGGAAAGGCATGCAATGAAAAAAGCAACGTCCTGGGGGAGTCGTTGGGTCAGGTCGACCGAGGCCGGCCTGGCAGTGCTGTGCGCGGGGTCCGTGCTACCCCTGATTGCGCTGGGTCAGGAGATCTCCACGCCGCGTCAGGAGGCCAGCCCGTTGCAGGAGGTGGTCGTCACCGGCAGCCGCATCGCGCGCGACGGTTTCGAAGCGCCGACGCCGCTCACGGTCATCGGCGAGGATCAGATCAACGCCGCGGCGCCTGAGAACCTGGCCGACTTCGTCAACGAGCTGCCCTCGGTGGTCGGCAGCGCCACGCCGCAGAATTCCAACCTGTCCTTCAGCAACGGCCAGGCCGGTATCAACGCACTCAATCTGCGCGGCCTCGGCACGGTGCGCACGCTGGTGCTGCTCGATGGCAGGCGCTCGGTGCCCTCGGCCATCACCGGCATCGTCGATGTCAACGATCTGCCGCAGGGGCTGGTGGAGCGGGTCGAAGTCGTCACCGGCGGCGCCTCGGCCGCCTACGGTTCCGATGCCATGACGGGCGTCGTCAATTTCGTGCTGAACAAGAATTTCACCGGATTGAAGAGCGAAGTGTCCGCGGGACGGACCACCTACGGCGACGACGACAACTGGAAAGGATCGATCACCGGCGGTTTCGCCTTCGCCGACGGGCGCGGCCATGTGCTGCTGAATGGCGAATACACCAAGCGCGAAGGCATCTATGGCGTGCCGCGCGACTGGAACAAGCACGGCTGGTACATCATGAACAACCCGGCCTATTCCGCAACGAACACCAGTGTGCCCGAGCGGCTGGTGGTGCGTGGCGCCAGCCTGACCACGGCGACCTTGGGCGGCATCATCACCAACACTGCGCTGCGAGGAACGACCTTCGGGCCGGGCGGCTCGCATCGACAGTTCGAATACGGCTCGCTGGTGCGCGATCCTTGGATGCAGGGTGGCGAGTGGGCCAGCAACCAGTTCAACGGCTACAACACACTCGACCAGGAAGTGGAGCGCAAAGGGCTGTTCGGACGCTTCAGCTTCGAGATCACCGACAACTTCGAGGTCTTCGCGCAGGCTTCCCGCAACGAGTCGGAAACCCTGTCGTGGCAGCTGCAGCAGTTCAACCTCGGCAATGTCGCGGTGCGCGCCGGCAATCCGTTCATTCCGGCGGACATTGCCCAGCAGATGGCCGACCAGAACATCACGCAGTTCACGCTGGGTACGATGAATGGTGACTTGCCGACCATCGCGTTCGAAGGCGCGCGCCAGGTCACGCGTTATACCGCAGGCCTCGAGGGCAACTTCGACCTGTTCGGCACCCAATGGAATTGGGATGCGTACTACCAGAAGGGCACGACCGACAGCTCCGAGACTGGCTACAACATCAGTGCCAAGGCGCGCTTCTCCAATGCACTGGATGCGATTACCGATCCGGTGAGCGGCCTGCCGGCCTGCCGCAGCACGGTGGAGGTCGATCCGAACAATGGCTGCGTGCCGTACAACCCGATGGGGCTGGGGGTGAATTCGCAGGCGCTGCTCGACTACGTTCTCGGCTCGCCGCAACGCGATCAGACTTTCACGCAGGAGGTCGCGGCTGCCACGCTGCGCGGCTCGCCGTTCGAGCTGTGGGCCGGTCCCGTATCGGTTGCCGCAGGCGTCGAGCGCCGCGAGGAGAAAGTCAGTGGTCGCGCCGATCCGACCTCGCTGATCAATGGCTGGTTCGCCGGCAACTACCTGCCGACCTTCGGCAAGTATCACGTGGCCGAAGCATTCTTCGAGACCGTCGTGCCGCTGGCGAAAGGGCTGCCCGGCGCGCAGGCGCTGGACCTGAACGCCGCCATCCGTCGTACCGACTACAGCACCTCGGGGCTGGTCTCGACCTGGAAGCTGGGAGCGACCTGGCAACCGATCGACGACCTGCGCTTCCGCGTCACGCGCTCTCGCGATATTCGTGCACCGAACCTCAACGAGCTGTTTGCAGCCGGCACCGCCAACACCAACAGCGTCATCGACCGCTTCAACAACGACCAGAACGTCCAGTACCAGGGACTGTCGGTGGGCAACCTGAGCCTGGTGCCCGAGAAGGCGGACACGCTGGGCATTGGCGTAATCCTGCAGCCGCGCTTCATCGAGGGCTTCACGGCATCGATCGACTACTACGACGTGCAGATCAGCGATGCGATCGGCAGCGTCGGTGCGCAGACGATCGTCGACAGGTGCTTCGAAGGCCAGCAGGCGTTCTGCGCCGCGATCACGCGCGGCATCGGCGCCGGCGGCACGTCGGTGATCTCGCAGATCCGCCTGTCACCGTTCAACTTCATTGATTTCAAGGCTCGCGGCGTCGATCTCGAAACCAGCTACCGCTTCGGACTCGATCGCCTGGTGGCGAGCTGGGGTGGCGATGTGACCTTGCGCGCGCTCGCCACGCGTTACATCGACAACTACCAGAACACCGGCGTCACCACACCGGTCAACTCGGTCGGCAGCAACTCCGGCAACGGCCCGCCGAAGTGGATGTATCGCGCGACTCTGACGTACGGCAACGATCCCTTCACGGTGACGCTGACGGGACGCGGCTTCAGCTCGGGGACTTATCTCAACAACTACATCGGGTGCAGTTCCGGCTGCCCGGCATCGTCGGCTGAATTCCCCACCATCGACGACAACTCCCTGCCGGGCGCCTTTTATCTCGACGCCTCGTTCTCCTACAAGCTGAACGCGGGCGGTTTCGACTGGGAGGCGTTTGCCAGCGTGCAGAACCTGCTGAACAAGGATCCGGCCATGGTGGCGCAGGGCCCGGCAGGCCTGGCGTACGCCACCACGCCGACCAACCCGACGCTGTATGACATCCTCGGTCGAGTGTTCCGGATTGGCGTGAGGATGCGGATGTGAGTGCAATGAAGAAAAACATCGTGTTGACGGCGGTCGCCGCGGCGGCACTGGTCCTGATGGGCGCGGCGGCGACGGCCGCGGACAAGGCACAAGCGGCGCAGCCGCTGCGCTACCAGGCGGATTTCGCCTGGCCCAAGCTGCCGCTGCCGAACAAGTGGGCGCTCGGTGAGATGGGCGGGCTCTATGTGGACTCGCGTGATCATGTCTGGGTCGTGCAGCGTCCTGGCACGCTGCTGCCGTTCGAGAAGGCTGCTGCACTCGATCCACCGAGCGCGAGTTGTTGTTATCCGGCGCCGCCGGTGATCGAGTTCGATCCGCAGGGCAACGTGGTGCAGGCGTGGGGCGGCCCCGGCAAAGGATACGACTGGCCCACGGTGGAGCACGGCATCACCGTCGATCACAAGGGCAATGTCTGGATCGGCGGCAGCTCGACGCGCCCGGGGCGCAACGGCGAGCCGCCCGACGGCATGGTGCTCAAGTTCTCGCGCGAAGGAAAATTCCTGATGCAGATCGGGCACGCGGGGCCATCGAAGGGCAGTCTCGACACCACGCAGCTCTCCGGGGTTGCGGACATCGCGGTCGATCCCGAGACCAACGAAGCCTACGTGGCGGACGGCTATGGCAATCACCGCATCGTGGTGTTCGACGCGGACACGGGTGCGTTCAAGCGCATGTGGGGCGCGTATGGCAAGCCGCCGACCGACGACGACGCCGGTCGATACGATCCCGCCGCGGCGCCGGCGAAGCAGTTCCGCAACGTGCACTGTGTGAAGGTGTCGCGCGACGGCTTCGTTTACGTGTGCGATCGCGACAACGATCGCATGCAGGTGTTCAAGCGCGACGGCACGTTCGTCGCCGAGTACATCTACGGCAAGGAAACGCGCCCGCCCGGCACCGTGGGTCACATCGGCTTCTCGCCCGATCGCGCGCAGAGCCTGCTGGCGGTGGCCGATCTCGGCAATTTCCAGATCCGTCTGGTACGGCGCGCCACCGGCGAGGTGCTGAGTACGTTCGGCGAGTTCGGCAACTATTCCGGACAGCTCAACCGTCTGCACCAGCTGGCTTTCGACTCGAAAGGCAACCTGTACACCGCGGAAGCCGCCGGCAAGCGGGTGCAGAAATGGGTGATCGCTGCCGGGCAGCTGCCGCATTGAGGCAGGAGGAATTCCGTATGGCTGCTTTCGAAAGATGTTCCTCGCCGCTGTTGTTCGCGCTCGCTGCGCTCGGCTGTGCTTCGCAAGCTGGCGCCGAGACCAGGCACTACGCGGTGAGCTGGTTCGCGCAGGCGACGTATTCCAACGACCACGACTGCTCGCACGGCGTGCATCCGGAAGTGGAGCAGATCTACCTGCGCTATGCCGAGCGCCTGGGCGCCACGCCGGCGCAGATCGCGACCTGGCGCCGCAAGCAGATGGAAGGCGAGGACGTGCGGGATCTGGATCAGCTGATGATGAATCGCGGCCGTATCGACGGTAAGCCGGTGAACCCGTACACGCAGCCGGCGGCGGTGGTGGATCTGCAGATGCCGGGACTCGATGGCAAGTACGCCTTCGGTTTCAACCTCGACGGCAAGGGCGCGGACGATCCGAACGCGTTCGAGGATCCCGAGACCCATGAGCGCGGTGTCGATCATCAGCTTTACCGTGCATTGGGTTGTACCCGCGCTTTCCGCGGCTCGCTGGAGAGTCGGCCGACTTACTACGCCTGGGCGTGGGGTCAGCTGAAGGACTCGCAGCCGGCCTGGATCGTCACGGTCAGTGGTGACGATCTGAGCAAGGACGGTCCGGTCAGCGTCTCCATCGAGCGCGCGCTCGAGTATCTGCGCTCGAACAGCGACGGCACGCCGCGCTTCGACATGGCTTATCGCATCGATCCCGATCCGCGCTCGCGCAACACGTATCGCGGCGAGGTCAAGAACGGCGTGGTGTCGATCATCGAGCACGGCAAGCTGCGGCTGCTGCAGAACCCGCTGGTGGCGCCCGAGCTGGAGCTGAGCAACGTGCATCTGCGCTTGGCGCTGCAGCCGGATCGGACGGCGCGCGGCTTCATGGGCGGCTACCAGCCGTGGCATCCGATCTATTTCGGCATCGCCGGCGTGGGCTTCGGCGGCGAGCAACAGGTGACCGGCGACGTGCCCGGCTTCTATCACCTGATGAAGCGCTATGCGGATGCCGACCCGGATCCGGTCACCGGTCAGAACCGGGCCATCTCGGTGACGTACTACCTCGAAGCCGTGCCGGCATTCGTGCGCCCGGCCGACGCCACCCAGCAACTCACGAGTCGCTAATCGCATGGAGAACCGGATGCAGGTCAAGAGCAGATTGCGTGCCCCGATGTGGGTATGGGGCGCGGCTGCAGTCGTAGCCGTCGGCGGCATCGCCGCGACGGTGGTGAGCATGCGCGCCAGCGAAGAGCCCATCGCCTCGGGGCCGTCAGTCACGCGCCGGCTCACTGCCGAGCAGTATCAGAACATCATCGAGGATGTTTTCGGTTCCGACATCGATCTGGGCGGTCGCTTCGAGCCGGATCTCCGGGTCGACGGCCTGTTTGCCGTCGGCGCCAGCCACGTGAGCGTTACCGCCGCCGGCATGGAACAGTATGACGCCATGGGCCGCGCCGTCGCCGCGCAGGTCGTGGATGCAAATCATCGCGACATGCTCATGCCCTGCAAGCCTGCCTCGGCCGAGCAGCCGGATGAGCAATGCGCGCGGGAGTTCCTTGGCACGGTCGGCCGCCTGCTGCATCGCCGCCCGCTTGCCGACGAGCAGTTGCAGGCTTACGTGACGGCGGCGACGCAGGCTACGCAGATCACCAAGAGCTTCTACGACGGCGTGGCGCTGTCGCTGTCGGCGATGCTGTCGGCACCGGATTTCCTGTTCCGCGAGGAAGTGGTCGAGCAAGATCCCGACCATCCGGGCAGCTATCGCCTGGATGCGTACTCCAAGGCCTCGCAACTCAGCTTCTTCCTGTGGAATTCGGCGCCCGATTCGAAGCTGCTGGCGGCGGCCGAGAAAGGCGAGCTGCACAGCAAGCGTGGTCTGGCGCGACAGGTCGAACGCATGATGGCCTCGCTGCGTCTGGAGTCCGGCATGCGCGCCTTCTTCGAGGACCAATTGCGCTTCGATGAATTCGAAACGCTGGCCAAGGACTCCGCGCTGTTTCCGAAGTTCAGCGCGCAGGTCGCAGAAGATGCGCGCGAACAGACGTTGCGCACGATCCTCGATGTCGTGTTCACGCGTGACAGCGACTATCGGGAGATCTTTACCACCAAGAAGACCTTCCTCACACCGGAGCTCGGCTCCATCTACCGTGTTCCGATCTACAACGACGGGCCGAACGGCTCACCCGACCAGTGGCAGCCATACGAGTTCGCGGCCGACGATCCACAGACGGGCATTCTGACCCAGGTCGCATTCACGGCATTGCATTCGCCTGCCGGCCGCGGCTCGCCAACCATTCGCGGCAAGGCGGTTCGCGAAATCGCCTTGTGCCAGAAGGTGCCGGCGCCGCCGGGCGATGTCGACTTCACCCAGTTCGAGCTGGCCAGCGCATCGCCGACGAGCACCGCGCGCGAGCGCTTGGGTGTGCACGCAAGCGTGCCGTCGTGCGCTGGTTGCCACAAGATCATGGATCCCATCGGCCTGGCGCTGGAGAACTTCGACGGCAGCGGCGAGTTCCGCACCATGGAGGGCAATGCGCGCATCGATCCCAGCGGCGAGATCGACGGCATCAAGTACGAGGACGCCAACGGGCTCGGCAACGCCATCTATCGCAATCCGGCCGCTGTGGCCTGCATCGTCGACCGGCTTTCCGCACGCGCGCTCGGCCGCACCACGAGCTCCGGTGAGCGCGGCTGGTTGCGAGATCTCAAGGAAGACTTCGCCGACAACGGCTATCGCCTCAGCGCGTTGATGCGCGAGATCGCGCTCAGCCGGGCTTTGTACAGTGTTTCGGCTCCTGCACGGGAACCCGCGCAGCAGCAGGTGGCGGCGGCTTCGTCCGCGGATCGTTGAATCGGGAGTCTGCAATGCGTAACTTGACCACGCGAAGAAGAGTGCTGCGCGGCATGCTCGGTGGAGCAGCCGTGTCGGTCGGCCTGCCATTTCTCGACTGCTTCCTGAACACCAACGGCACCGCGCTCGCCTCGGGCGCGCCGCTGCCGACGGTGTTCGGCTCCTGGTTCCAGAACCTCGGCCTCAATCCCGGCCGCTGGAAGCCGACGGCCGTCGGCAAGGGCTACCAGAACAACGTCGAGCTCGCGGTGCTCGATGCCTACCGTGAGCGCATGAACGTCATCAGCGGCACCAAGTACTTCCTCGACGGTCGCCCGCTGGAGACGCACGTGAGCGGCGTGCAGATTGCGACCATGGGCTCGATTCCGGCCGGTGTCAGCTCGGACCCGAGCCTGGATACCACGATCGCCGACGTCATCGGCGACAAGACGCGCTTCAAGTCGATCGAGATCTCCTTGAGCGGCGGGCGGCAGAGCCTGAGCCGCCGCAAGGGCGGCGCCATCAATCCGTCGGAGCCTTCGCCGGCCGCATTGTATGCGCGCGTGTTCGGACCGGAATTCAAGGATCCGAACGCAGCTGAGTTCACGCCCGACACGCGAGTGCTTGCACGACGCAGCGTACTGACTGCCGTCGCGGACGAGAGAAAGGACATCATGAAACGCATCGGCGCTGCCGATCGCGCGCGCCTGGACGAATATTTCACCGCGGTGCGCCAGATCGAGCAGCAGCTCGACCTGGAGATGCAGAAGCCGGCGCCCCTGAAGGATTGCAGCATTCCGCGGGCCGTGCCCGAAGCCGAGGTCGGCCGCAACGTCGCCGCGGTCGAGCGCAACAACAAGTTGTTTGCCGAGCTGCTGGCACATGCGGTGGCCTGCGGCCAGACGCGCGTGTTCAACATCAACTTCGGCACGCAGGGATTGAGGACGCCCGGCGGCGTACGTGACTGGCACAGCCTCACGCACGAGGAGCCGATCGATCCGAAGTTGGGTTACCAGCGCGACGTCACCTGGTTCATCAACTTCGCGACCGGCACGTTCGCCAAGTTCCTGGGCACGCTCGACAGCTACCGCGAAGGTAGCAGTACCGTGCTGGATCGCACGCTGATTCTCTGGCAGACCGACCACGGCTATGCCCGCACGCACACCATGGACGATCTGCCCATCCTGACCGTCGGCAACGCGGGCGGGCGCATCAAGACCGGAATGCAC
>Ga0182745_1003692_pt1 | contig 13081 bp, 14 predicted proteins | sample eDN3rd30CKraftBY_FD_128523 | JGI IMG/M metagenome (GOLD analysis project Ga0182745, IMG submission 128523) | Enriched backyard soil microbial communities from Emeryville, California, USA - eDNA 3rd pass 30_C Kraft BY (version 2) (version 2) | ecosystem: Environmental > Terrestrial > Soil >...
AAATTTTGGAAAAAGATTTTTATGATAAGCATAAATGGATGATGGAAAAGGGGAATATCCAGTATAATCAGTGATAATATCTCAATTTATCTTGAATTCAGATGAAATGGCAGGATTATTTTTATAAATGGAGAAATAGTAATAAGAACTGGGAATTAAACAGAATGAAGCATTGCAGTATTCAATCCGGTTTAATGAGTTAGCCCAATGGCAAGTTTCTATAGAATGGAGAGGAATTTTTATGGCACAGGAAACAAAAACGAATACATTACCTTCAAGAAGTGAAATAGCTCCTGAAGATACGTGGAGACTGGAAGATATCTTCGCAACCGAGGAAGATTGGGAAGCTGCCTTCAAAGCGGTAAAGGAAGACCTCAAGAAAGCGGAGGCGCATAAAGGGACGTTGGGAGAAAGCGCAGAAAAGCTATTTGCGGCCCTCCAACTTCAAGATGAGGTTTTCGAGAAGCTAGGGAAAGTTTATTCTTATTCACATATGCGCAATGATCAAGATACAACCAATCCATTTTATCAAGGGATGGAGGATCGGGCAAAAGCTTTATACGCACAGGCAGCGGCTGCGTTTTCATATATGGTTCCTGAACTATTGAGTATTGACGAAAGTAAAGTGGAAGGGTTTTTGGAAGAAAAAGAAGAATTGAAATTATATAAACATTCTTTAGAGGAAATTAATCTTCAGAGACCCCATATCCTATCAGCAGAGCAGGAAGAACTATTGGCGCAGGCATCAGAAGTACTCGATGCATCGGGTAATACTTTCGGTATGCTTAACAATGCCGATCTGAAATTCCCGACCATCAAGGATGAAGAGGGAAATGAAGTGGAAATTACTCACGGAAGGTATATCAGATTTCTTGAGAGTGAAGATCGCCGTGTACGTGAGGAGGCATTTAAAGGGGTATACAGCAAGTACGGGGAGTTCCGTAATACATTTGCTTCAACACTGTCAGGTGAGGTGAAAAACCACAACTTCAATGCCACGGTTCGAAAATATGATTCAGCACGCCAAGCGGCGTTAAGTAATAATAACATTCCGGAGACCGTATACGATAATCTCGTTAAAACGGTCAACGACAACTTGCCATTACTGCACCGTTATCTTGATTTACGTAAAAAGGTACTGGATTTAGATGAACTTCATATGTATGATTTATTCACTCCTCTTGTTAAAGAAGTGAAGATGGAAGTGACATATGACGAGGCCAAAGATTATGTCCTTAAAGGTCTTGCTCCGCTAGGGGAGGACTATTTGAACGTTTTGAAAGAGGGATTTGAAAACCGTTGGGTCGATGTGCATGAGAACAAAGGGAAACGAAGCGGTGCCTATTCTTCGGGGACATACGGGACGAACCCTTATATTCTAATGAACTGGCAAAATAACGTCAATAACTTATTCACGCTCGTTCATGAGTTTGGGCATTCGGTCCATAGCTACTATACACGTAAACATCAGCCATATCCATACGGGAATTATTCAATATTTGTAGCGGAAGTTGCATCCACTTGTAATGAAAACCTGTTGAATGATTATTTACTGAATTCGATCGAAGATGAAAAGAAACGCATCTATTTACTGAACCATTACCTGGAAGGCTTCCGTGGCACATTGTTCCGACAAACGATGTTTGCAGAGTTTGAACATACCATTCATTTAAAAGCCCAAAATGGGGAAGCGTTGACGGCGGATATGCTTACTAAGGAATATTATGGGCTGAACAAGAAATACTTTGGCGAGAACGTGACCATTGATGAAGAAATCGGTTTGGAATGGGCTCGTATTCCACACTTCTACTATAATTACTATGTTTATCAATATGCAACTGGAATCAGTGCAGCAACAGCATTGAGCAAGCAAATCCTTGAAGAAGGAGAGCCTGCTGTCAAAAGGTATCTGGAGTTCCTGAAATCAGGAAGTTCCGATTATCCGATTGAAGTACTCAAAAAGGCCGGCGTCGATATGACAAAAGCCGAGCCTGTACAAGAAGCCATGAATGTATTCGAAGAAAAATTAAATGAGTTGGAAGAACTTTTGAATAAATAGGATGTGGATAGGACCCGAACATTTCGGGTCCTTTTCATCTTTATCTGGATGTCCGTCATAATCCTTTAAAACGATTTCTCTGATTTAAGCTATGAAGAATTATGAACAAAACAAAAAATAAGATAGGGGAGGTAAAATACAGAGGAATGAGGTCCATGATACCGAGTAGCTGGACAAATAGCGACCCCATCAAGAGTATGAGTAGAATAAAGCCTTTCAATTTGGTCACCTCCAACCTGGCAGCAGTAAAAACTCATCTGCTCATTATTAGATAGTATGTTTTAGAATAAGCAGTATTCTAAGAATATGACAATAATGTGAAGTCGCGCACAAAGTTCTTGCAAATAAGGTGTGTAATCTGCTATAGTACAGATATAGAAGTTATCACATCCCAAACATATACCCCTTTGTTTGTTCGTCGTGAAATTTCTCCTATCCCCTTAATCGTATAAATAGGTGAAAACCCCAGCAAATTTCGTGATTTGCCGGGGTTTTTCATGTGCATGAAATATAATGGTACCGGTAGTGATAAAAGTTGAACGTAAGCTGAATGAATAAAAAGAAATGTTTAGTTATTATTGTGACACATTTCACAAATAGACTCAATCCCATACTAAATCAGCTATCAAAACACGTATGGCCTAAAAATTAAAACCGTCTCTTATTTAGCTATATATACTAGAAAGGATAATAAAAGACGAAAAATATATATTGTGAACAATTTGTGAAAAGTTACACATATGGTTGAAACATAAATGGGTTATCTGTTATATTGTATATTGTGAAGTGAATCACAAACAAACTTATACCCCTTTGTTTGATCGTGAAAAATTTCTCCCATCCCCTTATTTCTTATAATAAAAAAACCATGCAATCTTTTGATTTGCATGGTTTTTCCTTGTTAATATATAACAAAGAAGCAAGTCAAATTCATGACTGTTTCTTTGTGTATCTCCAAAACGTTCCGTATTTAGCAGGAATTTTCTCTGCCAACTGTTTTAAAACAAGCTTTTTCATTTCCAACTCGACGGTATTCTTACTCATATTATAAACCGTTTCAATCTCCTTTGTGGCCACTAGTTTGAAACAGCTTAGAAATTCTTCGAGAGAGGGAGGGGGTGCGGGGGCTGGAAGACCATTCAGCATATCTTCTAAAATTTGAACATATACCTCGTAAGAATAGACACCTGAAACCTTTATTCCCTCTTCTTCAATATTTTGATTGAAAAAGACAAGGGAAGGTATTTCAGTCACTTCCATTTCACTTGTGATTTTCATGTCACATTGAAAGCCTTTTGCTGCACTGGAAGAATTGATGTCATAAAGGAATTCCTCCACATCCAAACCGACCATTTTGGCACATTCGGTCAAGACCTCGATATTGGATATATCCTTTTTACCTATGAATACATATTCTTGAAGCTGCCTTAAAAAACGAATGGCCAATTTACGGCCCTGCAATTCCGCTGCCTTTATTGCGATGGAAGCTGTATATGGAGAAGAGATTGGGTTTTCAGACCAAAGGCTTCCGTCGCAGGACATTCCCGAGCGGCTGGCTGTCTTTTCCCAAACTTGAGCAAGGTTTTCATAATTTTTATTTTTCCCCATATTAAGAGAATCGATTTTACCGCTTAAAACATGGCGTAAACTGAACAGTTGGCCATATTCTATCTGTAATTTCCTAATAATTGGTTCTAAGCCCCAGCATTCGGGACAAAGCGGATCAACAAAAACATAAATTTCAATTGGCTTTTTTCCTATTTCATAGCAATGCTGCGTCTTGATCCAATCGGAAATATTGAAAACTGGTTTTTGTGCGCTCAACTGTCTTCTCCTTTCCCGTCAGTTCCGGATGTATTGATCATATGCTGTGCCGTCAAATAGAGGCGGTGATAGAAAAACTCCCTAATCTCACCTTCAAGGCCAACTTCGTCCATGGCTTGATACATGCATGAGAGCCATGCTTTCGCACGTTCTGGTGTAATTTCAAAAGGTATATGTCGAGCCCGCAACATAGGATGGCCATGCTCTTCGGTATATAAAGAGGGACCGCCTAAATATTGAGTCATAAATTGTTTTTGCTTACGGACCGTTTCAGTTAAATCGTCAGGGAATATTGGCTGCAGATCCGGGTGTTGACTAACGTTGGAGTAAAACACATCAATTAATTTGTGTAATTGCCCTTCTCCAATTAATTCATATGGTGTAGGGTTCCCTTGCATCATGTTGATTACTCCTTTTAAAGAAAGATGGTTGATATTTAATCATATTTTATCAATGACGTACTGATATAACAAATATATAGCTTATAGAAAATTTTACATCTGTAGTATGACACAGGGAAATGATCGAAGATGACAGCATTTGAGGAGCTTTACCATTTGTTCAAGGTGCGTGGAAGAAGCAAATATAGACATGAAAAAACTGACCCATCATAAATAAACAGGGTCAGCTTGCTTTAGCTTGAAAATGTGCCATAAACTTTTTGGACATAGTTCTGAGTTTCTTTAAAAGGAGGGATGCCGTTATATTTATCGACATTTCCTGGCCCAGCATTATATGCAGCAAGGGCAACCTGAATGTTCCCGTCATAACGAGCCATCATTTGACTTAAATATTTACTCCCGCCCATGATGTTTTGTTCTGGATCGGTTGCATCATCCACCCCAAGGCTTTTTGCAGTTGCTGGCATTAACTGCATAAGGCCGGTTGCACCCGCATAACTGGTGGCTTCAGGGTTGAAGTTCGATTCTTGTTTAATGACAGACTTAATCAGTTTTTCGGGGAGATTATATAAACTTGCCGCCTGGCTGATGATATGATCATAGTTTGTTGCGTTTCCGCTGCTCTGATTGTTAGCATGGGCAGCGGAAATCGGGTTGATGTTCGATGTCAGGCCGATGGGTTGAAGAAAGGACTTCTTCGCTTCCGTTTCCACATTGGATAATAAGGAACCCAATGTCTGCGAAGCACCTTCTAGAGCATCACCCGAAACCAATGCCGAGAGCATGTCCTGGAAAACGGATCGAGATGAATTTGTATTTTTGATGTTGCCGTTCGTGAATTGCTGGATTGCCTGCAATTCCATAAACGTTTTGAAATCTTGGATTTTAAAACTCTCCACCTCCGAATGGGTTCAAACAGGATTATTTTTGGAATTTGGCACGATAAAACCTCTTAACCTTATTCTCAGTTTCCCTTACCGGAATTTTAAGGGTTTCAAGGAGGGTCAGGAAGTTTTTTTTCCCGGCTTTTGCATCCGACACTTCATATTCAAGCTCAAAGTCTTCCTGATTCAAATACGAACTATGGTCTAAAACGAGCAGTCCCTCTTTGTAAGGAAATTCAAAACGGTCTGTCTGTAGTGTCCCAAAGCAGGTAAAGTCTTTTGGATCAATTCCGCACTCGAGGATAAGATGTCGGATCTCGCCATCAGGGAATATGTTATGTTTCAGGAAGCCATATGCGGTTTCTTCAGGAATATCTTGATTCGTTTCCAATAATCCTTCTTTAGCGGGCTGTTTTAAAGTCAGCTCGTATCGCCCATTTTTCTCCCTGATCCTAAGTGCAGAGTCTTGCTGTTTCAAAGAGAATCCAAGTGTATCGAAGTAATGGTTTTTCTGTGTTTTAAAGTTCGATGCCCCGACATGAAAGTATTCGATCAGTTGACGAAATTCTTTTTCGCTTAAGAGGTTTTTAAATTCAATTTCAATATGCTGGTTCATGTGTCCCATCCTTTCTCGCTGATTCTTAGGTTAATCATATAAGAACCATTCCAGCTGTCAAATTGAATTCAATAATTTTTTGCTATTGTACTTGAATTTTTAGGAATCAATTGCAGGATATGATAAAATATAAACGTTGAGCACGAGAATTGGTCAATCGTATATATAGAAATTTAGTACATATTCTTTGCTAGAGAAAGATGTAATAGGATCCAGTGGTGAATTGGCATAAAGTCATTTGGCTGCTGGGTTTAGGAGAGCGTTCTGCCCATACCAGAGTTGAACAGGCGCTTTTTAGATAGATATAGGTGGTGTGGCAATGGAGAGTTGGGACGATTTCTTGGCGCCTTATACTCAGGCTGTCGAAGAATTGAAGGTTAAGCTAAAGGGTTTAAGGAAACAGTTTGAGAGAGAGAATATTCACTCACCGATCGAATTTGTAACAGGCAGGGTAAAGCCGATTGTCAGCATATTGGATAAGGCGAGCCTAAAGGACATTCCCATTGATAAATTGGGAACTGAGATCCAGGATATTGCAGGGCTTCGCATGATGTGCCAGTTCGTGGATGATATCGAACAGGTTGTTGAACTTTTACGAGGTCGAAATGACTTCGAGATAGTCGAGGAGAGGAATTATATTTCCCATAAAAAAGCTAGCGGCTATCGTTCTTATCATGTTGTAATCCGCTATCCGGTCCAGACGATCCATGGCGAAAAGAATATCCTTGCCGAAATTCAAATCAGGACTCTTGCGATGAATTTTTGGGCGACGATTGAACATTCTTTAAATTATAAATATAAAGGCATTTTCCCGGAAGATATTCAACTGCGACTCAAACGTGCAGCTGAAGCTGCCTTCCTGCTTGATGCAGAGATGTCGCAAATCCGTACGGAAATCCAGGAAGCACAGCGTCTTTTTTCCCGGAAGAAAGATTCTTGAACAAATAAATGGGTAAACGAGAAGAAATCTAAATTGAAGGTGGGATTACATGAAATTTGCGATTACGTCAAAAGGAGATGCGAAATCGAATACTTTAATGCAAAGGATGCGAACGTATCTTCAGGACTTTCATTTGGAATACGACGAAGATCAGCCGGATATTGTCATTTCTGTCGGTGGTGATGGCACTTTATTATATGCTTTTCACCGTTATAAGAATCGATTGGATAAAACTGCCTTTGTTGGAGTACATACAGGACATCTTGGGTTTTATGCAGATTGGACCCCTGATGAAATTGAAAAATTGGTGATAGCTTTAGCGAAAACCCCATTTCAAATAGTGGAATATCCACTGCTCGAAACGATTGTCCGTTATCAGCATGGAGGACGGGAAAACAGATTTTTGGCTTTGAATGAATCGACAGTCAAAAGTGTTGAAGGGACGCTCGTAATGGACGTTGAAATACGCGGCCAGCATTTCGAGACGTTCCGTGGAGATGGTTTATGCATTGCGACGCCATCTGGAAGCACGGCGTATAATAAGGCGCTTGGCGGGGCCATCGTCCATCCATCAATCGATGCCATCCAGATTACCGAATTGGCATCCATTAATAACCGGGTGTTTAGAACGGTAGGATCTCCACTTCTGCTGCCGGCACATCATACATGTATGTTCAGGCCGGTCAATGCGGTCAATTTTCAAATTACGGTCGACCATTTGTCCTTGCTTCAGGAAAATGTAAAGTCGATACAGTGCCGGGTGGCAGATGAAAAGATCCGATTTGCCAGATTCCGCCCTTTTCCTTTCTGGAAAAGAGTGCATGATTCATTTATTGCTAATTAAGGAGATAGACTCACCTCATGTCAAATCAAAACTTTTCTTTGACCTGGTCGGTTTCTGAAGAGGATTCTGGCTCTTTATTGCGAGAGTTTCTCAGCAAATGCGATATTTCAAAACGAGCATTAACGGATATTAAGTTTAAAGGTGGATATATCCGGTTGAACGGCGAAGAAGTAACCGTAAGGGAACGGATTGAAACAGGTGACACCGTCACCGTCATATTCCCGCCGGAGCAGGCAAGCGAAGGCCTTTTACCGGAACCGATCCCCCTGGATGTCAGGTATGAAGATGAGTTTGTATTGGTGGTGGCCAAGCCCCCTTTCATGAATACCATTCCTTCCCGCGAGCATCCCAACGGCAGTCTGGCGAATGGCTTGGCGGGTTATTATAGGAAGACGGGAGTACAGGCGACGATCCATATAGTTACACGTCTTGACCGGGATACATCAGGTCTGGTTTTAATTGCCAAGCACCGGCATATCCATCACCTATTAAGTGAACAGCAAAAATCAGGACAGGTTAAACGGAGATACCAAGCCATAGCTGAGGGGATCGTTGAAGGACCTGTAGGAGAGATAGTGGCGCCAATCGGACGAAAATCGACCAGCATCATCGAACGGGAAGTTAGGGAGGATGGCCGGCATGCCTGTACCCTATTTAAGGTATTGGCACACACAGAGTCCCATACATTCCTTGATTTGGAACTCCAAACAGGGCGTACGCATCAAATCAGGGTCCATATGGCTCATATTGGTCACCCGCTGGCTGGTGATGATTTATATGGAGGGAACAGGAGAGGTATACCTCGCCAAGCCCTGCATTGTTTTGAGCTGAAATTTTTACATCCTTTCACAAAGAAGATGATGTTGTTTCAAGAAGAGTTGCCAGAAGATATGTCCCGTTTGCTCGATGGAAGTAAAGGATGGGATTCCTGATTTTATAACGGGGCACATTAAAACGAACGATTCAGGATTTTGAAAAAAATCATGGACGCAAAAAAACTCACCAAGATGGCGAGTTTTTTTGGTTAATCAAAAGATGTCCTGAATTTTTCCGCTATATATGGCATGGTTGAAGGCACTTCTTGAAGATCCATTTCGGGATAACGGACAGCCGTCAGTTTTCCACCGAAGACGCAGCCTGTATCAATATTGTATGTATGATTGACTTGTCTAGCTTCAGGGACAGGTGTGTGGCCATATACGATCCAAGATTCCCCTTTGTATGATTTGGCCCAGTCTTTCCTGACCGGAGACCCATCCGGATGTTTGGAGCCATTTATATCACCATAGAGGACAAATGTTTTTACTTTACTGCTATATTGACCAATATAGTCACTGCGAATTCCTGCATGGGCAATGATCAATCGCCCTTCATCCATGATTTGATAAAGTGGGGAGCGTTCATATAGATCCATGAATTTTTTTCGGATTTTCTTCTGCTCCCGACTGTTCAGTGATTCATATTCAGCTACAGTAGTTTCTAAACCGTGTGAAATTTGTACTTTATTGCCTGAAAAATAACGATACAATTTATTGCAGTGGTTACCTGGGGCATACCTTGCTATATTTTGGTTAATGACTAATTCATGGACAACCTCGATTACTTGAAGGGAATTGGGGCCGCGATCGGTTAAATCCCCTACAAAGCCGAGAATCCTTCCAGAGGGATGTACAGGAACCCCAGTCTCCCATGTATAGCCCATTTTTTCGGTCAGCTGCCTGAATTCAGCGAAACATCCATGAATGTCCCCTATGATATCGATGTTCATTTGACACATCCTTTGTTTGTTTTGTATATGTTTATGGTATTAGTATAGTATTATTTAAAAAATAAAATATAAACGAAGAAATGAAAAATTTGTTTTAGGAGGTGTATGTTATGGAGGAGATGAAGGACCGGGAGAGGGAGCGGGAGAGTAGTCAAGTGAATAATGAGTTTTTGCTTGAAGCGCTTAAAACGGAAAATCTAGACCAGTTCCGTACGGAGTTCCTCGAAATGCATCCTTATGATCAGGCTCAATTTTATACAAGCTTGTCAGATGAATTCAGATCCGTCATTTACACATATTTGTCACCGGAAGAAATGGCGGACCTTTTTGAGAATATAGAAATAGATGAAGAGGATTATGAAAGCCTGTTGGCTGAAATGAATCCTTCTTACGCAGCCGATATGCTTTCCCATATGTATGCGGATGATGCTGCTGACGTCCTGAATGAAATCAATGATGAGCAGGCCGTCAGCTATTTGACCATCATGGATGATGAAGCGGCAAGCGAAATCCAGGAACTTCTGAATTACGAGGAATCTACGGCAGGAAGTATCATGACGACAGAGTTCATTGCCATTGAAGCAAATGAAACGGCTCGATCAGCCATGCAGATCTTAAAAAGGGAAGCTCCGGATGCGGAAACGATATATTATGTGTTCGTTACCGATCAGGAAAAGAAGCTGCTTGGTGTTTTATCGCTCAGGACTTTGATCATTGCAGATGAAGATGCTTTAATTGGTGATTTAATGGATGACAGGGTAGTTTCCGTACCTGTATCTGAAGACCAGGAAGAGGTGGCACGAAAAATAAGGGACTATAACTTCCTTGCCGTGCCGGTCGTCGATTTCCAGAACCATTTGTTAGGGATTATTACGGTTGATGATATCATTGATGTCATGGATGAAGAGGCATCCGATGATTATTCTAAACTCGCCGGTATATCTGATCTGGATCATGTTGATAAGAGTCCATTTTCAGCTGCAAAAAAACGGCTGCCATGGTTGGTCATCCTCTTGTTCTTAGGCTTGCTGACTGCGAGTTTGATCGGGCGATTCGAAGAGACACTAAGCCAAAAAGCGATTCTGGCTGTATTTATCCCATTGATTGGCGGCATGGCTGGAAATACAGGAACACAAGCATTGGCAGTGGCGGTCAGAGGAATCGCAACAGGTGAATTAGAACAGGAAAGCAAGTGGAAACTAGTCCTTCGAGAGGCTGGAACTGGCCTTATTATTGGTCTGACATGCGGAATTGCCATCATTTTCATCGTCTATTTTTGGCAAAAAGATTTAATGCTGGGGTTATTGGTCGGTATTTCGATTTTCATAACTCTGATCGTTGCCACACTTGCCGGTTCAATCGTCCCGCTTCTCATGCATAAAATGAAAATCGATCCAGCAGTAGCTTCAGGTCCTTTCATTACAACTATAAATGACCTTATCAGTATTCTTATTTATTTCGGATTAGCAACATTATTAATGGGCTATTTACTATAAGTCAAAGAAGGCCCTCCTGGAGGGTCATTCCCAGAGGACTTTAGAAAACGGTGTTTTTATCAAAGGAAATTTGATATACTGTCATTAGTAGCAGGTACTAATAACTTGTATTAAAAATAGGAGGTCACATACGATGACTTTTTCATTAGAGGGAAAAACGTTTGTCATAATGGGTGTTGCGAATAAAAGAAGTATTGCTTGGGGAGTTGCCCGTTCCTTACATAAAGCAGGTGCAAAGATGATTTTCACTTACGGAAAAGACCGTACGGAAAAAAGCGTTAGGGAACTATCTTCTACATTGGAAGGGGAGCCCTCCATCATTTTACAATGTGATGTAACGAAGGATGAAAGCATTGAAAAATGTTTTGCGACGATTAAGGAAGAAACAGGTATCATTCATGGCGTGGTACACAGTGTCGCATTCGCTAACAAGGAAGAACTGGACGGTGAGTTCGTCAATACGAGCCGTGAAGGGTTCTTGCTTGCCCATAATATCAGTTCATTTTCTTTAACGGCTGTAGCTAAAGCGGCGAAAGAAATCATGCCGGAAGGCGGCAGCATCGTCACAATGACGTATCTTGGCGGTGAACGGGTCATGCCTAATTATAATGTAATGGGAGTGGCTAAGGCTTCACTTGAAGCCAATGTCCGTTACCTGTCAAGTGATCTTGGCAAAGATAACATTCGAGTGAATGCTATTTCAGCGGGACCTATCCGTACCCTATCCGCAAAAGGTGTTCGCGACTTCAATACCATTTTAAAGAAGATTGAAGAAGAAGCACCGCTTCGTCGTACAACGACACCAGAAGAAGTAGGGGATACGGCAGTATTTTTATTAAGTGACATGTCCCGCGGGATTACCGGGGAAAATATCCATGTGGATTCCGGTTACCATATAATCGGATGACAGTAAAAGAAGGGGACCGATATCGGTCCCCTTTTTTATTGATTTTCCACTCCTCAGGAATCCTTAATTGCTGCATCCTCATTTGAAATCTATCCGATTTTTTTCATCTTCAAATGTTTTAGTTTTCTCCATAAATGCCCAGCATATCCAAGCTTGGTTGATGTCCTTTTTTGAAGGAGTGTCACATCTCCAGCATAAAGAAGGGTGAGTTTCATATAAATGATACATAGAGCGGATATTCATTGTTTGCGAGAATCGGCATAAAGCTGCTTTCAACCCTATTCGAGAAAAAGAAGGAGGGGTATCATGGACGTGGAAAAAGTTGGTGTGCCTTGTGCTGATGGAAAACAAACCATACAAAATACGCTGAAGAGACATATCAATTTACATGGAAAAAATATCAGTACTTCATATACCGCCGAGGAATTGGTGGAGCTATTGTCCCGACTTCCAGCTTTTGCACCTAAGCCTGTTTGTAGGTTCATCATCAATGACCGTACACTATTCGGGAAATTGGAACAAAAAAAAGAATCCAGTTTGTTCATAAGGCATAAATTCGGGAAAAAAGTTGTCCAATACCAAATGGAACAGCTGCAGTCCGTGGATATTCTGAAATATTAAGGAGGGTTTTCATGTCAGGGAAAAATGGCGATAAGGAATCCAAACCACTTATATATGTCGATCAAGCAAAAATATCAGATCTGCGTGGAAATATGCAAAGTGATTTTCGAACGAAAAAGGCTAAACCTCAAGACAGCGCTGAGCCGGAACTTCAGGAAGAAGCCGAGCATAAAGAAGAAAAAATCGAACAGGTCAAACGCGAATTTGGTGTTTATGATGCCATGATGGAAATTGAAAAAGAGATTACGGGATTAAGGAAAATCACGGAAGAATATGTCCCTGAGCAAGCTCCGGTTGAAAAAATGGAACATCCTGAACAAATAGAACAGGAAAATGAAAAGCCAGTTAAGAGAAAAAGGAAAAAGGTGGAGAAGAAAGAATCTTCCCGTGACATCATTTCCCGCCTATCCAATCATCAAGGTTTTCCAAAACCATTATGTGAGGCTGTAATTAACGGAGAAAAGCTTCGGTTTCATGTGTTGGGCATGAGAGGGGAATCAGTGAAAATTAAAAGAGGGAACCATATCCGTTTCGTGGGTCTGCCGAATATCATCGATGCCAAAATAATTGAAGAATCCAAGTGAAGGAGCAATATTAAATGTTTCCCCCACAAAATGAATTTACTTTATTTATCATATTAGGCTTGGCTTCCTTCAGGCTGACACGTTTGATCGTCTTCGATAAAATTATGGAGCCGTTGCGCCGCCCCTTTTTTAAAGAG
>Ga0182745_1003696_pt1 | contig 13074 bp, 8 predicted proteins | sample eDN3rd30CKraftBY_FD_128523 | JGI IMG/M metagenome (GOLD analysis project Ga0182745, IMG submission 128523) | Enriched backyard soil microbial communities from Emeryville, California, USA - eDNA 3rd pass 30_C Kraft BY (version 2) (version 2) | ecosystem: Environmental > Terrestrial > Soil >...
ATCCTCCGAGATCGCGGCATCGGTCCGGGTGGCGCGGCGCGGGATCGCGGGTCGCGAGGTGACGCGGCCAAGCGCCTGCATCTCGATCAGCGAGGCGAGGAGGTTGGGGCAGATCGCGACCACGCCCAGCTCCTCCCCCGGCCCCTCGACAACGGCGAGGAGGGCGCGCTCGGGCAAAAGCTCGGTCAATTCCGGCAGTGAGATCGAGGAATGCGCGACCTTCTCGACAAAGACGGCGAGGCGGTGCGCACGCTCGGCCGCGCGCGCAAGCGCGGTCGATGCCGCGCGCTCGATCCCCGGCGCCTCGGCCGGACCTGCCGGTGGCCCGCCCGTTCCCTCGCCGGGCCGCTTGCGCGCCTGACCGGCGATCAGCCGCCGCAGCACCGTGCTGCCCCTGCCTTCGCCGGTCATGCCGGCCGCATCGCTTTCTGCGCCATTCATGTCTTTGCTGTCCGAATCGCCTTCGCCCTTGCGGCGAGCCTTTCAGAAAGCGGTTTCGAAAGGGTTTACCCGGCCTCGGCGGCGGGGGGGTCTTCCTCGCTTCGGGCGGGGTCGCGCGGCCAACGCGGCAGGCTGATGCGGAAGGCAGCCCCGCCCTGTCCGGGCAGATAGCTGATCGACCCGCCAAGAAACTGCATGATCTCGCGGCAGATGGCGAGGCCGAGGCCCGCGCCCCCGGCCTGCGGCGTATCGGTCAGGCGCGAGAATTTCTCGAAGATCAGCGCCTGGTTCTCGGGGCGGATCCCCGCGCCATTGTCGCTGATGTCGATCTCGGTCCCGCCATTGCGCAGGCGGCGGGCGTCGATCCTGATCTGCGGCGCGGGCACGTCGCAATATTTGCGGGCATTCGCGATGACGTTGATCAGCACCTGAAGTAGCCGGTCCGCATCGGTCATCACCATCAGCTGTTCGGCCGGCAGATCGCGCAGCACCGCGAAATCGCGCCGCGCCTCGGTCGCCTGGGCCAAAGCCAGCGCGCGTTCGATCAGGTCATGCAGGTTCACCACGCGCGGCGTCAGGCGGGCGCGCCCGCCCTCCAGCACGGTCAGGTCCAGAAGATCCTCGATCAGCCGGGTCAGGCGGCTGGCCTCGTCATGGATGATGCCGGCAAAGCGCGGGCGGTCGCGGTCGGGCAGACCCGGCTCCATCAGGATTTCGGAAAACGCGCGGATCGAGGTCATCGGTGTGCGCAATTCATGGCTGATCTGGCCAAGGAAAGCGTCCTTCTGGGCGGAAAGGGCGGTCAGCTTGTCATTCGTCTCGCGCAGCTTGCGGGCCGTCCGCTCCAGTTCCCCGGTCGCGGTCTCGAGGCGCTGGTTGTCGGCGCGGGCAAGGCTCGCCTCGCCCGCGACATCCATCAGGTCGGCAACCGTCACCGCGCCGCGACCGGCGACCCTGCTCATCAGCGCGGCGGCGGTTGCCGCGCCGACGGTGCCGGCGATGGTGCGCTCGAACTCCGAGAGGAAGCGCGGGGTCAGGTCGGGCAGGTAGCCCGACTTGCCCTGATCCGCCGCCGCCTCGCGGAAGATCTCGAGCGCGTGGTCGCTGCCCCAGAGCCGCCCGGCCAGCGTCAGCACGGCCTCGGCGCGGGCCGAGCTGGTGCTGTCGGCAGCCGAGCCGTCGGGCGCGATCGCATGGACGAAGGAGAGACCCTGCATCCGCTCGACCGGGTTCGGGAAATCGAGGAGCGAGACGAGGACCAGCAGCATCATGTTCAGCCCGAGCGACAGCAGAACCGCCCCGGCGAAGGGATCGAGGCCGGCGGGCATGGCGGGCGGCGGCACGAGGCCCAGCGAGGGCAAATAGATCAGGCCGAGCCAGATGGCCGAGCCGGTGGCGATCCCGGTCATCGCGCCCCGCCGCGTCGCGCCCCGCCACATCAGCCCCGCGACAAGCGCGGGCAAGACCTGCGCCATGCCCGAGAATGCGACGATACCCATGACAGCCAGCGCCGATGTCCCGCCGGAAAGGTGGTGATAGGTCCAGCCCGCGCCCATGATCAGCAGGATCGCGATGCGGCGCGCGTTGAGCATCAGGACGCGCAGATCCTCGCGTGCGGCGCCCGGCAGGCGATGGGCGCGAAAGCCGCCATGCCTCAGCCACAGCCACATCGGCACCAGCCAGTGGTTTGCCATCATGGTCGAGAGAGCGATGGCGCTGACTACTGCCATCGACATGGCCGAGGAGAAACCGCCGATGAAGACGAAGCCCGCCAGCGCGTGCTGTCCCTGCGAGAGCGGCAGCGCGATGACATGGAGGTCAGGATTGGCCCCGGCGGGCAGCAGGTCATGCCCGACCACGGTGATCGGCAGGACAAGGAAAGTCAGGATGAAGAGGTAAAGCGGAAAGGCCCAGCCCGCCTGCCTGAGGCGGTCGTCGTCATTGGCCTCGACCACCATGACGTGAAACATGCGCGGCAGGACGAGGACGGCGGCGCCCGAAAGCGTGATCAGCACCAGCCACCGCTCGGGCTGGATGGTCCATCCCGCGCCCTCGGGCCGGCTGGCCATGCTGTCGATGCGCGCCAGCACATCCGCCGGTCCGTCGGCAAGGCCCCAGAGGACGTAGGAGCCGACGGCGATGAAGGCGAGGAGCTTCACCACCGCCTCCAGCGCGATGGCCATGACGACGCCGTGGTGACGCTCATCCGCGGCAAGGTTGCGCGTCCCGAACAGGATGGCGAAGGCGGCAAGCCCCAGCGCCGTCCAGAGGGGGATATTACCCGGCGGCGGGCGGCCCTCCTCGGCGAAGGCCGAAAGCGCCATCGAGACGGATTGCAATTGCAGCGCGATATAGGGCGTCGCGGCCGTGACCGCGATCAGCGTCACCAGCGTCGCAAGCCCGGCGGATTTCCCGAAGCGGCTGGAGATCAGGTCCGCGACCGAGGTGATGCGATGCATCCGCGCCACGCGGACCAGATGCCGCAGCCCCCACCATGCGCCGGCAAAGACGATGCCGGGGCCAAGATAGATCGTCATGTATTCGAGACCGGAGCGGCTGGCATAGCCGACCGCGCCATAGAAGGTCCAGGCCGAGCAATAGACCGAGAGCGAGAGCGTGTAGATGATCGGCCGGTTCATCCATTGCCAGCGCCCCGCCGCGGCCGCGCGGTCGGCGCAATGGGCAAGGATGAACATCCCCGCGACATAGACGATGGCGGCAAGCCCGAGGGTTTCAGGCGTCATCGTCTTCGTCCGCCCCTTCCGCGGTGCCGCCGATGACGTGATGCAGCGTCGCGGTCACGATGATCGTGGCGAGCCAGCCAAGCGCCAGCCACAATGCCCCGGTCGCAAAGCTGAAGACCTGCGGCCGCCAGATCGGCGGTACCAGAACCAGAAGCGCGAAGGCCACCGGCACGATCCGCGTCGCGTCGATCATCCGGCGGCGGCGGTAGGCCCGGCGGCCAAGGAACAGGCGGCGCGACCCCAGCCTCATGCCGGACCGAGGATCGAAGGCTCGTGCCGGGCGGGACAATAGCCGCGCGGGCAGATGCGGCAGGCAGGGCCGACGGGCAGGGCGGGGCGGGCGTCGTCATGCGGGGCGGGCAGCAGCAGCATCTGCGCCCGGCTGAGCGGCGGGCCGTCGAAACCCATCGGCAGCAGCCTTTCCGCGACCGCCCAGGCCAGGAAGCGCGCGCCGCCCGGCGTCTCGATCAGGCGCATCACCGGAAGCTGCGGCTGGGCCAGCGCCTCGAAGAGTGGCCAGAGGGCGCAGCCCTCGCCCGGACGGGGCAAAGCGAAGCCCGGCGGGGCCTGCCGGAACAGCGGCGCGCCCGAGCCGTCGCAGATGATCAGCCCCGCCTGCGCCCAAAGGCCGGGCCGCAGCATCCCGAGGCGGCGCAGGACCAGATCCAGCGGCCTGCCGATCCGGGCCGCCATCGCCGCCGGGTCGAGGCCGCCCGAATGCCGCGCCGCCTCGGCAAGCTGGGCGTCGGGAAGCTGGGCCCGGTCGCGCCCCTGGACGGTCAGCAGATCGAAGGCCAGCTTGCGCGCCGCATCCGAGGCCAGTTCCGTCGCCTCGCCCGGTTCGGGCTGGCCGGCGGCGATCCAGCTTTCCACCTCCTCCTGCGGTGACATAGGCACGGCGTCATCCTCGAACGTGTCGAGATAGGCGACCAGCGATTGCGCGGTGCGCGACAGGCGCTGGCTGTCGGTGTCGAGCGAGTGGTGGAAGCGGTCGCGCCAGTCGGCTTCGATATCCGGCGTCTCGGCAAGGATCGACGCGGTCGAGCGCACCGAGGTCACCGCCGACTGGACCTCATGCAGGGTCGCGAGGAGATAGGGGTCGCGGGTCATGCGATCCGAGAGCGCGACCAGCCGCCGCTCCAGCGCATCCGCCCGCCTGACCGCCGCGGCAAGAACATTGGCCCAGCCGGGATAGCGCGCGACGAATTCGGCGATCTGGTCCAGCTCGACCGTCAGGGACTGGTCGCGCGCCATCGCCACGGCCTCGCGCAGGGCGGCGACCATCTCCTCCTCACGGTCGGAGGCGAGTTCGGTCACGTCGATCCTGAGCGCCTGCGCCAGCCGTCCCAGCAGCGCATCGTTCACCGGACGGCGGTTATGCTCGATCAGGTTGAGATAGGCGGCGGATATGTCGGCGCGCTTGGCCACTTCGGTCTGGCGCCAGCCCTGCGACAGCCGCCGTTCGCGGATCAGCGTGCCGATCAGCGAACGCTTGGCTCCGCTGCGGCCTGCGGCCGGTCGTCCGGGGGGAGTGTTCGATGGCGCGCGCCCCATGCCCTAGGCCCTGTCGCCGGTCTCGTCGAGGTGGCGGATCGCCTTGACGACCAGATCGGCGAAGCTTGTCGCGCCCAGCTTGTCCTTCAGCGTCTGGCTGACATTCGAGACGGTCTTGTAGCTGATATTGGCGCGCTCGGCGATCTCGCGATAGGCGAGGCCTTCGGCGATGGACCGCAGGATGTCCAGCTCGCGCGGGGTCAGGCGTGGCTGCGCATTGATCGCGCCCGGCCGCTCCATCAGCGCGATCTTGCGGGCGAGGTCGGCGGGGACATAGTCGCGGCCATGCGCCAGCTCGCTCAGCGCCTCGCAGATCTCGTCCGAGGGGGAGTCCTTCATGATGATCCCGTTGCAGCCGGCCTGCAGGGCGCGGCGGGCGATGATCGGGCTGCGATGCATGGTGAAGACGAGGATCGGCAGATCCGCCCCCGCCGCGCGCAGGCGCTGGATCAGCCGGACCCCGGCCAGCTTCGCCTCGCCCATGGTCAGATCGACCACGATCACATCGGGCTGCTGCCGCCGCCAGGCGCGAAAGCCTTGCGAGGGGCAGGAGGCGGCGCTGACCTCGCAGTCGATGCGGCCGCGGGTGATGCGGTCCCAGCCCTCGGCCACGACCGGATGGTCGTCCACGATCAGCACGCGCAGCGGCTTGGCTTCGGGGGCGGGGCTGGTCTGGGCAAGGCTCATGGGCAAGGTATCCTGAACTCGGTGATGGTGCGGCCTTCCAGCCGGCGGGGCGGGGACCAGCTTGCGCCAAGTGCCGCGGCCCGGTCCCGCATCCCCGCCTGACCCAGCCCCGGACGGCCGGGCGCGGCGGGGCCGGTGCCGTCATCGCTGACGCTGGCCAGAAGATCGGCTCCCGTGGCGGAAAGCCCGACCTCTATCCGGTGGGGCCGGGCATGGCGCAGGGCGTTCAGCACGCTTTCGCGCACGAAGCGATAGACGGCGATCTGGCCCGCCTCGTCAGGCTCGGGCAGCGGATCGCCCGCCTTGAGTGTAAATGCGGTATCCGGCGCGATCTCCTCGAAACCGATCAGAAGCTCCTGGATCATGTCGCTGAGGCTCGCCCCCTCGGCCGGGCTCAGGCGAAGGTCGTCGATCGCGCCCCTGACACCCTTGCGGATCGCCTCGGAATGGCGGGCGACCGCGCCAAGCGCCTCGGCAAGATCCGGGGCGGGTGCGGCGCGCGACGCCTGACCCACGGCGGCTTGCAAGGCGAAAAGCTGCGGCCCGATCTCGTCATGCAGGTCCGAGGCGATGCGAGCGCGCTCGCCCTCGGCCAATGTCATCATCCGGCCCTGCAGGCGACGGTTCTCGGCGCGCTCGCTGGCGAGATGGGCGGCGAGCGTATTGATCCCCTCGCCAAGCGCATCGAGTTCGATAAGCCCGGTCGCCGGCGCGTGGCGGTCGAGGTCGCCCGCCCGCATCCGCCCCAGCGCGCCGTTCAGCTGGCCAAGCTGGCGCAGCACGAGGCCCGTGACCGCAAGCGTCACCCCGATCGCCACGAAGGCGGTGCCAAGCAGCAGCGGCACTAGAACGCGCAGGTCGCGCCAGGTTTCGGCGATCTCATCCTCGGGTGCGGTGCTGATCTCCAAGACGCCAAGGACGTTGGGATATTGCACGATCGGGAAAAGATCGCGGGTCGGGGCGGGGCGCAGGATCTCGGTGAACCAGGCCGGGGCCGGATGCTCGGGCGCGGCGCGGGGGGCAAGCGCCACGGGCTTGCCGGTGGCATCGCGCAATTCCGCGGTGACATGGCGCTGCGCCCGGATCTCATTCGCAATCGCGGCCGCCTCGAGCATCATGTCGCGCTGACCGAAGGATGTGGGCAGCCTGACGGTCGCGACCGACTTGGCAAGGATGAAGGCCGATTCCGTCTCGTTTCCGACCGAGTCTCGGGCGTGCCAGATCACCACCGAGACCGAGATCGCGAACATGGTGATCCAGGCAAGGGTCGCGCCCACAAGCGCGATCGAGCGCAGGCGCAACCGGCGGCCCCCGAAGGCGGCACGCCTTCCGCCGATCGCGCCGATCTGGCCCGTTGCGTCCATCATCCTCCCCTGCCGCCCTCGGGCGGCTTCCCCGAGGAAAAGACTAGGCCGCCGCCGCGCGCCGGACAAGCCTCGACTTTGACGGAGAAAATCAGCTCGTGGCGGGTTTCGCTTCCAGAACGTCCGGGCGGCCAAGCAGGCGGCGGACCAGAACGAAGAACAGTGGCACGAAGAGGATGCCCAGCACCGTCGCCGAAACCGTTCCGCCCAGCACCGTCGCGCCGATGGTATTGCGGCCATTCGCGCCCGCGCCGGTCGACATGACCAGCGGCAGCACGCCCAGCGAGAAGGCAACCGAGGTCATCATGATCGGACGGAAACGCTGGCGCGCCGCCTCGATCACTGCCTCATAAAGCGGCTTGCCCGAAATCTCGGCCTGTTCGCGGGCGAACTCCACGATCAGGATCGCGTTCTTGCCGGTCAGGCCGATCACGGTGAGCAGGCCGACCTGGAAGAACACGCCATTGTCGAAACCGCCCAGCCATGCCCCGATCAGCGCACCAAGAACCCCGATCGGCATGGCGAGCATGACCGCGAAGGGAATCGACCAGCTTTCGTAAAGCGCCGCGAGGCAGAGGAACACCACCGCCAGCGACAGCGTATAGAGAAGGGTGGTCTGGTTCCCCGCATCCTGCTCCTCAAGCGAGAGGCCGGTCCAGGCGACATCGAAGCCCTCGGGCAGCACGCCCGCCAACTCCTCCATCGCGGCCATGCCTTCGCCGCTGGAAATGCCGGGAACGGGACTGCCCTGGATCTGCATGGCCGGCACGCCGTTATAGCGGTAGAGGCCCTGCGGCCCATAGGTCCAGCGCCCCTCGGCGAAGTTCGAGAAGGGCACCAGCCCGCCCGAACTGTTCCGAACCCGCCATTTCTCGATATCGGTGGGCACGGACCGGGAATCGGCCTCACCCTGCACATAGACGCGCTTGATCCGGCCCCGGTCGATGAAGTCGTTCACATAATTGCCGGCCCATGCGACCGAGAGGAGGCTGCCCACATCGGTCGCGGTCACGCCCATCGCCCCGGCCTTGCGCCAGTCGATGTCCAGATTGTATTGCGCCGCGTCCTCAAGCCCGTTCGGCCGGGCCGAGGCGATGCGCCCGTCCTGCGCCGCCGCCCCAAGCAACTGGTTGCGGGCATCCAGCAATTGCTCATGCGTCTGGCCGCCGCGGGCCTGAAGGTAGAAGTCGAAGCCCGAGACGTTGCCAAGCTCGATGACCGAGGGCGGAACGATCGGAAAGACCATGGCGTCGCGGATCTGGCTGAGCGCCGGGAAGGCGCGTCCGGCGATCGCCTGAACCGACTGGTCGGGCCTCGTCCGCTCGGACCAGTCCTTCAGCCGGACGAAGGCGATGCCCATGTTCTGGCCCTGTCCGGCAAAACTGAAGCCGGTGACGCCGAACATCGATTCGACATTCTCTTTCTCGGCGGTGGTGAAATAGTCCTCGATCTGCTCGATCACCGCCGCCGTGCGTTCGGTCGTGGCTCCGGTCGGGCCCTGCACCAGCACGAACATGATCCCCTGATCCTCGTCCGGCAGGAAACCCGTGGGCGTGCGCAGGAACAGGAAAACCATCGCCGCCCCGATGCAGAGATAGACGATCATCATGCGCAGCGGCCGCCGGATGATCCAGTTCACCCATGAGCTGTAGCCATGCATCGTCCGGTCGAAACCCCGGTTGAAAAGGCCGAAGAAGCCGCGCGTCTTGTGGCCATGCTCGTTTCGCAGGAGCGTGGCGCAAAGGGCAGGGGTCAGCGTCAGGGCGACCACGACCGAAAGCCCCATGGCCGAGGCGATGGTGATGGCGAACTGCTTGTAGATCACCCCGGTCGAGCCGCCGAAGAAGGCCATCGGCACGAAGACCGCCGACAGGACCAGCGCGATCCCGACCAGCGCCCCGGTGATCTGACCCATGGATTTCTTGGTCGCCTCGCGCGGTTCGAGATCCTCCTCCTCCATGATGCGCTCGACGTTCTCGACCACGACGATCGCGTCATCGACCAGAAGGCCGATGGCCAGCACCATGGCCAGCATGGTCAGCGTGTTGATGGTAAAGCCAAGCGCCGCAAGGATGCCGAAGGTGCCAAGGATGACGACCGGCACCGCGAGTGTCGGGATCAGCGTCGCCCGCCAGTTCTGCAGGAACAGCAGCATGACGAAGAACACCAGCACGATGGCTTCCACCAGCGTCTTGACCACCTCCTCGATCGAGATCAGGACGAAGGGGGTGGTGTCATAGGGGATGACATAGCTGACCCCCTCGGGGAAGAAGCGGGAAAACTCCTCCATCCGGGTCTTGATGCGCTCGGCCGTGTCGAGCGCGTTCGCGCCGGTCGCGAGGCTGATCGCGATCCCGCCCGAGGGCAGGCCGTTATAGAGCGCGTTGGTGGCATAGCTTTCCGACCCGATCTCGACCCGCGCCACGTCCTTGAGCAGGATCAACCCGCCATCCGGTTCCGCCCGCAGCACGATCTGCTCGAAATCGGCGGGGGTCGACAGCAGCGATTGCGCGGTGATCGTGGCGTTCAGCATCTGCCCGGCCGGCGCGGGCCGCGTCCCGAACGCCCCGGCCGAGATCTGTGCGTTCTGGGCCGAGACGGCCGAGATGACGTCGCCCGGCGTCAGCTCGAAGGCGGCAAGCTTCGACGGGTCGAGCCAGATCCGCATGGAATATTGCGCCCCGAAGACCTGCACCGAACCCACGCCCTCGATCCGGCTGAGGTCGTTCACGAGGTTCGAGATCATATAGTCGGAGAGGTCCACTTCCTCGAGCGAGCCGTCCTCCGAGATGAGGGCGATGACCATGAGAAAGCCGGAAGCCGATTTCTCGACTGTCACGCCCTGACGCTGGACGGTCTCGGGCAGGAGGCTCGTCGCCTGCGAGAGCTTGTTCTGGACCTGAACCTGCGCGATGTCCGGGTCGGTCCCGGTCTCGAATGTCAGCGTCGTCGAGGAGGTGCCGGCAGCGGTCGAGCTTGACGAGAAATACCGCAATCCGTCGAGGCCGGTCATCTGCTGCTCGATGATCTGCGTCACCGTATTCGCGACGGTATCGGCCGAGGCGCCTGGATAGGTCGCCTGCACCGTCACCGTCGGGGGCGCGATCTGCGGATACTGGGCCACCGGCAGGGTCAGGACCGACAGGATCCCGATGCCCATGATGAGGATGGAGATCACCCAGGCAAAAACTGGCCGGTCAATGAAAAATCGCGCCATGTCAGGTTCCTGTGCGGATTTCCTCGATCTGACCTCAGCCCTTCGGGGGTTCGGTCTGCTGTGGTTCCGCGGCCGGGTCCGCGGAAGGCTCGGATGGTTCGGAAGGCGCGGCCGGCGCGCTCGCCCCCGGGTTTTCGGTCGGGGCGGGAGGCGGGGCCTTTTCGGGTGCTGTGGCCTCGGGGGCTGGGGCGGCGGCCCGTTCCTCGGGCGTGACCGGCATTCCGGGGCCGATCCGCTGGACGCCCTCGACGATCAGGCGGTCCCCGTCGCCCAGCCCTTTGCTGACGACCCAGCTATTGCCGAGATCCTGCAGGATGGTCAGTTCGCGCTGCTCGACCTGATTCTGGGCATTGACCACCAGCGCGATCGGCTCGCCCCTGCGGTCGCGGCTTACCCCTTCCTGCGGGGCAAGGACCACGTTCTGCACGGTCGCCTGCTGCACGACGGCCTGCACATACATGCCGGGCAGAAGGATCCGGTCCGGGTTCGCGAAGGAAAGGCGCAGCGTCATCACGCCGGTCGTCTCGTTCACATAAGGTTCGGCTGCGGTCAGCGTTCCCTTCTGGTCGTATTCGCTGCCATCGGCGAGGCGCAGCGTCACCGTCCGGTCCGGCGGCGCCTGCATCGCCATCTCGCGCCGCCACCGGATGATGTCGGCCGCGGATTGGGTCACGTCGACATGGACCGGGTCGATGGTGCGGATCACGGTCAGCGGCGTCGCCTGACTTGCTGTGACCAGCGCGCCCTGGCTGACCTGGGTAAGGCCGATCTCTCCGTCCAGCTCGGCGCGGACGGTGGTGCGGTCAAGTTCGATACGGGCGGATTGAAGCTGCGCCTCGGCCACCTTCAGGGCGGCCTCGGCGGCATCGCGCGTGGCCATTGCGGTGTCGCTGGTGCTTTCGCTCGCGACATTGCGCTCGCGCAGGGCGCCAAGCCGGTCCGCCTCGCGCCGGGCATTGTCGGCCTGTGCGCGGGCCTGCGCGACGGCGGCTTCGGCCTGCGCGACCGCGGCCTCATAGGTCGTGCGGTCGATGTGGAACAGGGGATCGCCGACCTTGACGCGGCGCCCTTCCTCGAACAGGCGCTGGGTAATGATGCCATTGACCTGCGGGCGAACCTCCGCCTCGGCCGAGGCGGTGACGCGGCCGGGAAGCGTCGTCGTCAGCGCCACCTCCTGAGCGTGCAGCGTCACGACGGTCACGGTGGGCGGCGGCGCATCGCCACCCGGCTGCTGTGCCGACGATGGCAGGGGCGCCAGTCCGACCGCAAGCGGCAGGACCAGGGAAATGGCAATCCGGCACGCGCGCGCTGGCATGGTCTGTCTCCGGAGAATTGCAGGCCTGTGGGTAATAACGACGAGTTGAAGAGGATGATCAATCCCCATTCTGGCCGCCGTAGCAAGCAAATTCCGGGCGGGATCACCGATTGCCGGCGTTGTGGTTCCGCGAGAGGTCAGCGCGATCCCGGCGGGCAGATTGGACTTGCGATCCGGCCCGGCCTGATGCTATCCGATGCGCCGACGCGGGTGTAGCTCAATGGTAGAGCCGCAGCTTCCCAAGCTGATGACGAGGGTTCGATTCCCTTCACCCGCTCCATCGTTTCCATATAACGCTATGAAATTGCTGCGAAACTTGCGGGGCTGTCTTGCACCAGTCCACCCTTGAAGCCACCCGCTTGAACATGCAGGCCGGGCTGAAAATATGCGGGAATTGTCGCTCGCGGGATCTCCCAAGGCATACAATTCAACTGCCGGTGCAAGCTGGGGAATCAATGCTTAGCGCTGCGGTTCACCGATGATGCTTCCACGATCATCTCATTCAGGGCATGAAACTGCCTGATGGTCGCGGTTTTCCCCAACCAACTCCTTGGCTGGTCACTGAGGAGATGGCCCGTGCGGCTGGATCTCGGATGAGAAAGGTGCCCTTGAATGTCGTACCGAGAGGGTTGGCCATGTGGTCGTGACCGCGTTCATCCAGCATCGCATATGCGGGAGTAATGTCGATTGACTGGAGGCCTTCAGGGCAAGGCGCATATGCCGTCCGGTACCACTGCTCGGTCATCATGGGCATCTGGAGCAGCCTGTTGAAATTCCGCACCACCCCCAGCTTCCCCTGAAAGGGGTGCGATACGGGTTCAACTTCTGTCTTGGTCACTATAAAAGTCAACTAGTTAGGAGATATGTCCTGGGACATGTGTCGAGAATGGCCTTCGGACGGGATGCGTATCAACCGCCTGTCGAATCGCGGTTATACATTTGGAGTAGGTGGCAAAAACCGCGCCCCGCGATGCGGAGATCGTAGATCAAGCTCGCGTTCAGGGCGTAATCAGATGACTCATCACGGGGCGGTGAAATCAGTCCCGGCTTCATCCCGTAGTAATCGCATTCCTCATGGATAGATCTTGGAGCGGGGCCAACCATAGACAGTTCTCCCCGCAGCAAATTCCATAGAAGTGGCATTCCCTCAAGTCCGGTTCGCCGAAGCAGATAGGCGAGTTGCGGGCTGTGAGCAGAGAGTTCGGAGACGTTGAAGAAGAGGCAATTGATCACTTGACCCCTATGACCCCAAATCCGTCGAGTGTGAAAAGGCTTCAAGCCCATGACGAGGAAGGGTAGGCTAAGAGCCGCTATGGCGATGGCAATAGGAAATGCCGCAATCGCGGCTAACCGTTCGATCAGGGATTGGCGTTGTTGCGCAAATCAGCGTTTGGGCTGACGTTCCCCTTTCCTGCGGTCCTTCAGGCGATAGGCTTGATCTCGGCCCTGCCGAGGGCCGAGACGCGGTTCATGATTGCGATGCGGATCTGGATTTCGGCGGTCTGGCGGTCGGGGTCTCGGGACATGATCCACTCACCGAAGAGCTTCAGGCGGTTCATCTGGGCCTCGACCCGACTTCGGACATGGTAGCCCGCCCACTTCTTCCAGAGTGCCCTGCCGATGTGCCGGGTTGCGCGCAGGATCTCGTTTCGCGCAACTGCGGCGGGACAGTCTTCTTTCCATGCGCGACCGTTCCGGCGGATGGGTATGACAGCATCGCCGCCGCGCTCGATGATGGCAGTGTGGCATCGC
>Ga0182745_1003699_pt1 | contig 13064 bp, 10 predicted proteins | sample eDN3rd30CKraftBY_FD_128523 | JGI IMG/M metagenome (GOLD analysis project Ga0182745, IMG submission 128523) | Enriched backyard soil microbial communities from Emeryville, California, USA - eDNA 3rd pass 30_C Kraft BY (version 2) (version 2) | ecosystem: Environmental > Terrestrial > Soil >...
CGAGGCCGCGTTTCGGATCACGTACCACCAGGGGCTCGGCATCAAGGCCGAAAAGCGCCTTTGCGCTGGCAACCCAGTCGCCGGGCGCATCGCGCGAGGCGAGTTCGACCTGCTCGCCCTGCGGCAGCGTTGCCCGCGCCCAATAGTCGCAATCGGGCCGCATGGTCGTTTGCGAAACGGCATAGCCGAACCATGAGGCGGCAAAGCGCCGGATTGCGACGGGCGCCGATTTGGCCGCAGGCTGGCCGGAAACCGGATCGACGATCGAAGGCACCAGCGCGCCGACGCGCCCGGTCGGCGCGGTCTCTCCGGTCCAGTGGATCGGCGCGAAGGGATGCCGGGGCGCCACGCGATCCGTGACCAGCACGCGCAGCACCGCCCGGCCATGCGGGCTTTCGACCTCTGCCAGCATGGCGGGCTGAAGGCCAAGCCGCGCGGCATCCGAGGGGTGAAGCTCCAGAAACGGTTCCGCCAGATGCCGGGAGAGGCGGGGCGAAGCGCCGGTTCGGGTCATCGTGTGCCAATGGTCGCGGACGCGGCCCGTATTCAGTCGGAACGGTTGGTCGATCGCGACCGGCTGGGGTTTTGTCGGCGTGATCGGCACCAGCCGCGGTCTGCCGGATGGCGTGTGAAACCGTCCGTCGCCAAAGAAACGCCCACCCCGCTTCGACGCGGATTGCGGCCAAAGGAAGGGATTGAGCCGGTCATATTCCGCGCGGGTGATCCCGGCATGATCCGAGATGTCGAAATCGCTGCCAAGCCTGCCCGCGACCCCTGAAAGCGCGACATGTTCGGCAAAGACCTCGGCGGGGTGCTGCCAGTTGAACGCGTCCTTCCAACCCATGCGCCGCCCCACCTCGGCAAGGATGCGCCAGTCGTCCATGGCCTTGCCGGCGGGCGGCAGCAAGCGGCGCTGGCGGCTGATCCGGCGCTCGGAATTGGTCACGGTTCCGTCCTTCTCGCCCCAGCCGGTGGCGGGCAGCAGCACATGGGCAAGGCGCGCGGTGTCGGTCCCGGCCATCATCTCGGACACCACCACGAAGTCGCAACCCGCGATGGCACGGGCGACGCGATCGGCCTCGGGCATCGAGACGGCGGGGTTGGTGCAGATGATCCAGAGCGCCTTGATCCGCCCCTCCTCGACCGCGCGAAACATGTCCACGGCCTTGAGGCCCGGTCGCGCGGCGATGCGGGGGGCGTCCCAGAAACCGCGCACGGCCTCGCGATGGTCGGGGTTCTCGATCTCGAGGTGGCAGGCCAGCATGTTCGCAAGCCCGCCAACCTCGCGCCCGCCCATGGCATTCGGCTGCCCGGTCACGCTGAACGGACCCATGCCGGGACGCCCGATCCGCCCGGTCGCGAGGTGGCAGTTCAGGATCGCGTTCACCTTGTCGGTGCCGCTTTCGGACTGGTTGATGCCCTGCGAATAGACCGTCACCACCTTTTCACGGCCCAGCCAGAGATCAAGGAAAGCCGAGATTTCGGTCTGGCTCAGCCCCAGATCATCGGGGCAGGTCGCGTTGGCGGCGGCAAGCGCCGCCTCCAGCCCGTCGACCTCGGCGCGGATCGCGTCGCGCTGGTCGATTTCCCGCAGAAGCAGGTTGAACAAGACCGCATCCGCGCCGGGAGCCAGTGCAAGATGCAGGTCGCCGATATCGCAAGTCGCGGTCCGGCGCGGGTCGATCACCACGACCCGCATCTCTGGCCGGGCCTCCCTGGCGGCGGCGAGCCGCTGGTAGAGGACCGGATGGCACCAGGCGAGGTTCGAGCCGACCAGCACGACCGTATCCGCCAGTTCCAGATCCTCGTAAAGCCCCGGCACCGTGTCCGAACCGAAGGCCCGGCGATGGCCCGCGACCGAGGAGGCCATGCAAAGCCGCGAATTCGTGTCGATATTCGCCGAGCCGATGAAGCCCTTCATCAGCTTGTTCGCGACGTAGTAATCCTCGGTCAGCAATTGCCCCGAGACGTAGAAGGCGACCGAATCCGGCCCATGCTCAGCGATGGTCCGGCTGAAGCGGTCGGCGACGAGGTCCAGCGTCTCGTCCCATTCCGCCTCGCGCCCCGCGATCATCGGGGCGAGGAGCCGCCCCTGATGCCCGGTCGTCTCGCCCAAAGCCGCGCCTTTGACGCAGAGCCGTCCCCTGTTCGCCGGGTGGTCGGGATCGCCTGCGATGGCAACCCCTCCCCTGCCGTCCGGGGTCGCCAATATTCCGCAGCCGGTGCCGCAATAGGGGCAGGTCGTGCGGATCGCGGGAATTGCCGGCTGCGTCATGCTTGGCTGCCCCTTACTCTGCGGGAACGGCCACAGGTTCACCCTCGGGCCGATCGAGGGGCGTGCGCGCGGGCGAGGTCTTGTAATGGGTCGAGTAGATCATCGCGCCCACAAAGGTCAGCCCGCCGACGAGATTGCCAACGACGGTGGGGATCTCGTTCCAGAGCAGATAGTCCATCCAGGTGAACTGGCCACCAAGCAGGATCCCGGCGGGGAACAGGAACATGTTCACGATGGAATGCTCGAACCCCATATAGAAGAAGATCAGGATCGGCATCCACATGGCCATGATCTTGCCCGATACGCTGGTCGACATCATCGCCGCGACCACGCCGGTCGAGACCATCCAGTTGCACATGACCGCCCGCACGAACAGCGTCAGCATCCCCGCCGCGCCGTGCGCGGCATAGCCGAGCGTCCGGCCCTCGCCGATATGGCCGATCTTTTCGCCAACCGCGTTCGGTGCCTCGGAGAAACCGAAGGTCACGATGATCGCCATGAAGACCGCGACGGTGAAGGCCCCGGCGAAGTTCCCGGCAAAGACCAGTCCCCAGTTGCGCCACAGGCCCGCCATCGTCACGCCCCGGCGACGGTCGAGCAGCGCCAGCGGAACCAGCGTGAAAACTCCGGTCAGAAGGTCGAAGCCCAGAAGATAGAGCATGCAGAACCCGACCGGGAACAGCAGCGCCCCGATCAGCGGGTTGCCGGTGTTCACCGTCACCGTCACGGCAAAGGCGGCGGCAAGGGCAAGGATCGCGCCCGCCATATAGGCGCGGATCAGCGTGTCCTTGGTCGACATGAAGACCTTGGCCTCGCCGGCGTCGATCATCTTCCTGGCGAAATCGGATGGATTGACATAGGACATCAGAGATACCTTCCTGTGGCGCCCCTTGTGGTCGGGGCGGTTTTGCGGGGCGTTACCAGTTCGAATAGGCCAGATACTTGCCCGACATGGTCAGGCGGACGCGGTCGCCCTTGGGGTTCGGCTCACGCTCGATCGCCATCGAGAAGTCGATCGCCGACATGATGCCATTGCCGAATTCCTCGTTGATCAGCGCCTTGATCGTCGGGCCGTAGACGCCCACGATCTCGTAGAGGCGATAGAGGCAGGGATCGGTCGGCACCGCCTGCTCCCAGACCTTCAGCGGGCTTTCGACCAGCAGGTCGACTGCGCTGTCGGGAAGGCCGAGCAGTGCGGCAAAGGCGCGCGCCTTGTCCTCGGGGAAGGCGTTCATGCCGGTGGCCGCGGAATGGGTCCAGACCGGGGACATGCCGATCTGATCGGCGATCTCGGCCCAGCCAAGACCCGCGCGCTTCTTGGCGCGCAGGATCATCGCGGTCAGGTCGTCGCGCCTCAGTTCCTCGACGGTGATCTTGTTCATGGCATCTCTCCTTCAGGCTGCATGGCTGCGGGTCACAAGCTCGGCGCTGATCAGCACCCGTCCGGCCTCGACGCGGATGGGATAGGTGCGGACCATCCCCTCATCCGCGCCCTCAGCCACGCCCGAGTTCAGGTCGAAGACCCAGTTGTGGAGCGGGCAGGTAACCGAGGTGCCGTGGACGATTCCTTCCGAAAGCGGGCCGCCCTTGTGCGGGCAGCGGTCCTCCAGCGCGAAGACCCGGTCATCGGCGGTGCGGAACACCGCGACGCAGCCCTGTGCGGTCCTGACCACGCGGGCGCCCTGCGGCGGGATGTCGTCAAGTGCGGCGATATCGACGAAGATGGTCATTCGGCGGCCTCCAGCGTCAGGTCGGCAAGGGGAGCCCAGCGGGGCGTCTCGGTTCTGGTGGAATGCTCGGCCCAGGGATCGCGGCGATAGACCGACTGGCTGATCTCGAACCGCTCGGCCAGCGCGCGGCGGCCCGCGAGGTCGTCCACGACCCGCTCTTTCACCCAGTCGAGGCCGACCTTCGCCACCCATCTGTAGGGACGGTCGAGGTATTTCGCGTGCTCGCGGTAAAGCTGGACGAAGGCCGCGATGATCTCGACCGCCTCATCCTCGGAGGGGGTCGAGGCGAGGTGCTCGGTCTCCTTCACCTCCATCCCCGCCGCGCCCGCGACGCTGATCTGGAAGCCCGAGTCGACGCAGATCACGCCCACGTCCTTGCAGGTCGCCTCGGCGCAGTTCCGAGGACAGCCCGAAATGCCCAGCTTGACCTTGTGCGGCGTCCATGAACCCCAGAGCAGCTTTTCCAGCCGAATGCCGAGGCCGGTCGAGTCCTGCGTACCAAAGCGGCAGAATTGCGAGCCGACGCAGGTTTTCACCGTCCGGAGCCCCTTGGAATAGGCGTGGCCCGAAACCAGCCCCGCCGCGTTGAGATCGGCCCACATATGGGGCAGATCCTCCTTGCGCACACCGAGAAGGTCGATCCTCTGGCCGCCCGTCACCTTGACCATGGGCACGTCGTATTTCTCGGCCGCATCGGCGATGGCGCGCAGTTCGGTCGGGGTGGTCACGCCGCCCCACATGCGCGGCACCACGGAATAGGTGCCGTCCTTTTGGATATTGGCGTGGTTGCGTTCGTTGACGAAGCGGGACTGCCGGTCATCGCGATATTCCAGCGGCCATTCCGCGATCAGGTAATAGTTCAGCGCCGGGCGGCAGGAATGGCAGCCGCCGACGGTCTTCCAGCCCAGATCCTGCATCACGGCGGGGATCGACTTCAGCCCCATCGACTTGATCAGCCGCCGCACGTCCTCATGCGTGTGATCGGTGCATTTGCACATGCCTGCGGGGGCCTCGACCACCGCGCCGCCAAGCGCGAAGGCCATCACCTGCTGGACAAGCCCGGTGCAGGTGCCGCAGGAGCCGCTGGCCTTGGTGCAGGCCCGGACCGCGTCGAGCGTCACCGCCCCGCCCTCTACCGCGTTGACGATCGTGCCCTTGCAGACGCCGTTGCAGCCGCAAATCTCCGCCTCAGGCGGCAAGGCTGCAACGGCCGCCATAGGGTCCAGCCTGGACCCTCCCTGGAAGGCCGGGCCGAAGATCAGCGTCTCGCGCATTTCGCCGATGTCAGTGCCGTCCTTCATCAACCCGTAGAACCAGTTGCCGTCGGCGGTCTCGCCATACATCACCACGCCGATGATGCGGTCGTCCTGCAAGACGAGGCGCTTGTAGAGACCTCGGCCCGGATCGCGGAAAACGATGTCCTCGCGGCCCTCGCCCTCGGCGAAGTCGCCGGCGCTGAACAGGTCGCAGCCGGTGACTTTCAGCTTGGTCGCGGTCTGGACCGGCACGAACTCGGCGGCCTCATCCAGCAGGGTTTTCGCCAGAACCTTGGCTTGGTCGTAAAGCGGCGCGACAAGGCCGAAAAGCTGCTGGCGATGCTCGACGCATTCACCGAGCGAGAAGATATGCGGGTCCGAGGTCCGCATCGCGTCATCGACGACGATGCCGCGCTCGACCTCGAGATGCGCGTCATTGGCAAGGCGCGTCTCGGGGCGGATGCCCACGGCCATGCAGACCAGATCGGCGGGATAGACGGTTCCATCCTCCAGCAGCACGGCCTCGGCCCGGTCGTGACCGAGGATCGCCTTGGTCGCGCCTTTGCAATGAACGGTGATGCCGCGCTTTTCCAGATCCTTCTGCAGCAGGTAGCCCGCGGCGGGATCAAGCTGGCGCTCCATCAGGTGGCCCATCAGGTGGATCACGGTGACTTTCGCGCCGCGGGCGGCCATTCCGGCAGCTGCCTCAAGTCCCAGAAGGCCGCCGCCGATGACGACGGCGTTCTTGCCGGCAATGCCGGCCTCGATCATCGCGTTCGTGTCCTCGAGGTCGCGATAGGTCACGACGCCGGGCAAGTCCTTGCCGGGAACCGGGATGATGAAGGGGGCGGAGCCGGTGGCGATGACCAGCGCGTCATAGGGCGCGCCACCCTTGTTGGAATAGACCACGCGGTTCTTGCGGTCGATCTTCACCACCGGCTCGCCAAAGCGGCAATCGACGCCCTGCGCGGCATACCAGTCGGCGTCATGGGTCACGATGTCCTGATAGGTCTTTTCGCCCGAAAGCACCGGGGAGAGCATCAGGCGGTTGTAGTTGCCGCGCGGCTCGCCGTTGAACAGGGTAACTTCGTAGGCGTCCGGCGCGGCTGCGAACAGGTGCTCAAGCATTCTGCCGGAGGCCATGCCGGCGCCGATGACCACTAGCTTTTTCTTCATGGCTGTGGGCTCCTTTTCAGGCGGTTTGAAGGGCGATGCCGCGATTGAGGCGACGAATCGAGAGGTGCATCCAGCCAAGGCAGCCGGCGACGAGCAGGAAGAGGACCATGAAGCAGCTGGACCAAAGGCCGGTCTCGTCCTTGAGCCAGCCGAAAAGCAGCGGCAGGAAGAACCCGCCAAGCCCGCCGATCATGCCGACAAGGCCGCCGACAGCGCCGACATTCTGCGGGTAATAGGTCGGGATGTGCTTGAAGACCGCCGCCTTGCCGAGGCTCATGAAGAAGCCGAGGACGAAGATCACGACAAGGAACACCGGGGTCGGAACGCCCGCCGGGATCGAGAGGATCGCCGTCGCCAGAAGTGATACCGCAAGGGTCCAGTACATGACCGCGCGCGCCCCGATACGATCCGACAGCACGCCTCCATAGGCGCGGAAGATCGAGGCAGGGATCGAATAGGCGGCGCCGATCATCCCGGCGGTCCTGACGTCGAAGCCGTAGACGCCGATCAGGTAATGCGGCAGCCACAGCGCCAGCGCCACGAAGGCCCCGAAGGCGAAGAAGTAATAGGCCGAGAAGCGCCAGACCTGCGGGTTTTTCAGCGGCTCGAACTCGGCCCTGAGGCTGCGGAGGGGGGCTTTTGTTCCCCGGCGTGCGACCGTGACCGGATCGTCCTGGCTGAAGAGCCAGAAGATGATCGCCGTGAGGGCCAGAACCCCGGCCCAGATCTGCGCGGTCGCCTGCCAGCCCCAGGCCAGCATGATGAACGGGGCGACGAACTTGGTCACCGCCGCGCCCACATTGCCGACGCCGAAGATGCCAAGCGCCGTCCCCTGCCGTTCCGCAGAGAAGAAGCGCGAGACATAGGCGACACCCACCGCGAAGGATCCACCCGCCAGCCCGACGCCAAGCGCCGCCAGCAACATCTGCGGATAGGTCGTGGCCCAGCTCAGCAGGAAGGTGGCAAGCGCCGCCGCGAGCATGGTCAGCGTATAGACGATGCGGCCGCCAAGTCGGTCGGTCAGCACGCCCAGCAAGATACGGACGAGCGAGCCTGTCAGGATCGGCATGCCGACCAGCAGGCCGAACTGCGTCTCGGTCAGCGAGAGCTGCTCGCGGATCTGGATGCCGATGATCGCAAAGATCGTCCAGACGGCAAAGCAGACGACGAAGGCGGATGTCGAGAGGGCCAGCGCGCGGCCGGAATCCTCGGGGGCAGAGGGGGCAATGGCGGACATGGATGCTCCGATGGCAAACTGGGTTGCAGTGGCTGTCGGAAAGCGTGGACGATCGGAAACCGGGCGTCGGCGCTTTCAGGGATTCCGCGCCATCGCGGGATCGATCATGCCGCATCGTTGCGAGCGGGTCGCTGGCGCGCCATTGCACCGGACCATGATTATTTCTGGCAGGTCACCGGAAACGCAGCAAGCCCGGGCTGGCCGCAAACCGGGTTTTCAGAGACCGCGATCCGTTCCCGCACGGGATTTGGGCGACTGCTTCGCGAACTGCCCGGTGAAAGGTCAGTTTTGCGATCAGGCCTGGATCTCGGGCTCGAAGGTGAAGCCGTCGAAGAAGCGGTCGGCGCGCAGAATCATCTGCCCCTTTTCGGCGGGAACGGTGCGATCCTCGGTCAGCATCCCCTCCAGCCGCAGCGACGCGCCGGGCAGCGCCGCACCGGCCGGGCGGAGGTGCTGGCGGTAGAGATCGGTGCGGAAATGCGCCATCGCCGCCTGCATCGCCCATGCGGGATCAATGCCGCGCCGCCGCGCGATATTGCCCCCTATCAGCGCGGCGATGCTTTTCCACGGAAAGCTCGCAGCACCGGCATTGAAGGCGATGAAGCCGGGCGCCCCGCGCATCTCTCCGCCCGAGGCGACCATCAGCTTGCCGGCCAACCCCCGTTCCGCCAGTTCCGAGGGCAGGTCGAGATATTCGGCCCGCGACAGGATCTCGGCCGCGGTGCCGCGATGGGCAGGATCATCGAGCCAGCGACCCGCCCGCCAGAGCGCCCGCATCAGCGCGCCAGTCTCGTCCGGCCGGGCCTCGGTGAAATCGCGGCGCAGGACCAGCGCTTTTTCGGGCGGCGCGGCCCAGATCGCAATTCCCGGCAGCAGCAGCGCCGCAACCCCGCGCTCGACAGCGAAGGAGGCCCATGGCTCGCCCACGCAGATTGCATCGACCTCGCCCGCGGCCACGGCATCGGCCATTTTCGGGGGCGGCACGGTGACCAGTTCAAGCTCGTCATGCGAGAAGCCGCAGGCTCCGAGCCAATGGCTCACCAGCTCGAACTGGGTCGAGAAGGTGAAGGGCACGCCGACCCGCAGGACACCCGGCACCGCGCGGCGGAGTGCCTCGCCCGCCGCGCGCGCATCCGCGAAATCAAAGCCATGCCCGAGGGCGCGCAACCGCGTCTCGATCCTGCTGTTGACGGCAAAGGCCTGCCCGCCATGCGAGAGAAACATCACCAGATCGAAGGGTGGCAGATCCGGGCCAAGCCGCAGCGCCTGTCCGATGGGCATGGGGACCAGCATATGCGCCGCGTCGATCAGCCCCGCGCCCAGCATGTCCCGGCTTTGCGCCCATGCGGTCAGCCGCATGAGGTCCAGCTCCAGCCCTTCCTCGGCCGCGAAGCCCATCTCGTGCCCGATGACCAGCGGCGCGGCGTCGATCAGCGGCAGATAACCAAGGCGCAACCGGGTCAGCGGCATGTCAGCAGCCCCGCCGCCATCACCAGTTGCTGGGCGATCTCGGCAACCCGCTTGCCCTGATCCATGGCGGTCTTGCGCAGAAGGGCATAGGCCGCTTCCTCGTCAATGCCGCGCGCCTTCATCAGGACGGCCTTGGCGCGGTCGATGATCTTGCGTTCCTCCAGCGCGGCGCGGGTGGCGGCAAGTTCGGTCCGCATCCGCTGGAACATGTGGAACCGCGCGATGGCAGCGTCGAGGATCGGCTTGATCCTGTCGGGTCGCAGCCCGTCGACCACATAGGCGGAGACTCCGGCCTCGATCGCGGCCCGCGTCAGCTGCTCGTCCGAGCGATCGACAAACATGGCGACCGGCCGTTCGGTCGGACCGGAGGCGAGGGCCAGTTCCTCCAGAATGTCGCGCGACGGATTGGCGAGGTCGATCAGGACCACATCCGGTCGATGCTCGGCGATCTGCCGGGCAAGGCCGGTCTCCTCCGAGATGATGCGGATGTCGTGGTCGCCGACCTCGCGCAGGCCGTCGACGATCGGCAGGGCGCGTTCCTTGTCCGGCTCAACGATGATGATTGAAAGACGCTTTTCCATGTCCCGCCCGACGGATTTGCCCCTGCCCTGCCATTGTGGCGGCGCAAAAGGCAACGCGGAGCCTGCCGAGAAGCACGAGGCCGGCGGCCTTGTTGCCGTCGCATTGTGCAACCGGCCGCCGTCGGGTTCAATAATCAGGCAAATATGGCGTCGATGATCTCGGCCTCGATCGCGGCAAGTTCGGCGCTGCCGCGACTGGTCGGGCCAACGCGCAGGATGTCGACGCGGTGGGTGATACCACCCTGACCGAGGACGATGACCCGGTCGGAAAGCGCCACGGCCTCAGCAACGTCATGGGTTGCAAGGATGGTGGTGAAGCCCGCCTTGGCATGAATGTCGCGGATCAGGCTCTGCAGAGCGAGCCGGGTCGGTGCGTCCAGCTCCCCCAGCGGCTCGTCGAGGAGGAGAAGCTGCGGGTGGCCGACCAATGCACGCGCCAGAGCCACGCGCTGGCACTGATGCCCCGAAAGCTGGGCGGGCCGGAAACCGGCCTCGTCCGAGAGCTGGACCAGCGCCAGCGTTTCGGCAACCGACCCGGGATCCGGCCCGTTTTGCAGGCCCGCCGCCACATTCTCCTCGACCGAGGCCAAGGGCAGCAATCGCGGTTTCGGGAACAGGATGCGCAGCCGGTCGCCTGCCTCTTCGGCGGGGGTATCGTCAATGGTCACGCTGCCTGCCGTGGCCTGATCCAGCCCCGCGATCAGCCGCAGCAGGGTCGACTTGCCGCATCCGGTCTTGCCCAGGACCGAAACGAACTCGCCCGGGCGCACGTTGAGGTCCAGATTGTTCAAAACGCGGTTGCCCTCGAAACTGCGCGAGACATTGCGAACCTTCACCGCAGCGCCGGAATTGTCGCGCAGCATCGGTGGCAGAGGAAAGGCATTCGACATGGTTTCAGCGTTCAGCATGAGCGGGGCTCCATTTCAGGGCACGGCGCGCGGGTGCAGGCGCCATGCGGCGGTTCAATATCGTCATGGCGTCGCGGCCTTTTCAAAGCGCCTGGAGAACTGGCGAGGCCTCTGCTGGCGAGGCCGGGACGGGATAATCGGCAAAGAACGGCGCGAACTGGTTGACCGCCCGGCCAAGGCGCGCCCGCGCGGCCTCGTCGGCCAGCTTGCCACCGACGAAGTCGCGGTCAGAGGCATAGATCCCGGTCGCCAATGGCTGCGCCTCGAAGAAGCCGAAAAGCGGGCGGAGCTGGTGCTCGATCATCAGGGCGTGACGATCGCCGCCGCCGGTTGCGGCCAGCAGGATCGGCTTGCCATGCAACATGCCGGGATCAAGCAGATCGAAGACATGCTTGAACATGCCGCTATAGCTGCCCTTGTGGACCGGGCTGGCAATGACGAGGGCATCCGCGCGGATCAGCGACGTCACCAGTTCCAGCGCCTCGGGCTCAAGGTCGCCAAGCTGGCGCGCAGCACCCAGCGACGGGCCAAGTTCGCCAAGGTCGAAGACATGGCCGACGGCATTGTAGCGGTCCGCCGCAAGATCAACCGCATGCTCGACAAGCGCGCGAGTGCGCGAGGGCGAGGAAAAGCTGCCGGCAAAGCCGGCTATCGTCAGGGTCGACATGTGATCTCCTGTCAGGTTGGTTTGGATAGGACCATCAGGCCAGATTGACGGCTCTGTCATCGGGCAGGCCGGAATGGCGCAGGATCGGGGCAAGGATCGCGCGCCGCGCGATCTCGTGGGCCAGCGCACGGGCATGGGCCGCGCATTCCGGCGCGCCGACCAGCTCACCCACGTGGCCGCGCGCGAGGGGGCCGGCGATCAGGATACGCTCGCTGGCCTTGCCCTGCGCGTCGATGGCGCGACAGGTATCCGTGGTCGCGAGGCCCAGTCCAAGCGGACAGGGCGTGATCAATCCCAGCCGGGCCAGCGCCCCCAAGGCGGGGTTCCAGTCGATCGACCGCCCCTGGGCCGGTCCGGTGGTGATGACGATCTGGTCGAACACGCCGCTGACAAGATCCTGTCCTCCGCGCGGACGCCAGGTGACGCGGACGCCGTTCCATTCGCGTTGGGCGGCGATCAGGTGGCCGGCCTGATATTCCAGCCTCCCCTCGGCCTCGAGAGCATCGAGCAGGTCGCTGACCTGCGGGGCAAGCCGATAGCGATGGACGTCCCAGAAGGTCCGCAGATGCCTGAGCAGCCGCGAGCGGCCCGCATCATCCAGTGCCGACCATATCTGCTGGCCCTGCGCACGCAGCCGGAACATGGTGGCGTGCCAGCTTTGTCCCTTCGCCAGATCATCGACGATCGAATGGCGGACCCTGCGAAGCAGCTCGGCCACGCTGGTGATGGGCGGATCGACGAAATCCTGCTGGCAGTCGTGAACGATCGTTCCATGCGCGCGCGAGCGGAGCCCGTGGCGCGAGATGCAGGTGACGCTGCCTTCAAAACCCTGCCTCTCCAGCGCCGCGATCACGTCGGCCGAACCAAGTGCCGCACCAAGGACAAGAACCCGCGCATCCCGGCGCACCGCCGCAATACGGGCGGGGTCATAGGGATCGGCGATCAGCTCGGGTGAGCCGCTGAGACCAGCCAACACCTTGGGCACCGCGGGGGCAGGATGCCCGGTCGCCAGCACGACAAGATCGGCCCGCATCCGGCTGTCATCAGACAGCAGCAGAACCAAAGCCCCGTCGGGCGCACGCTCGATATCGCCGACGCGGGCGCGGATATGGCGGATGCGTCCGGCGCGCAGATGGGGTGCAAGCCGGTCGCCGACATACTCGCCGAAAAGCGCGCGGCGGGGAAAGCTCTCACCCGTCGCGGTCAGGCTTTCGGGATCCGGGTTGATCCGGCCCTGAGCCTCGGCCTCGGCGATCCATTCCGCGAAATCGTCCCGCCGCTCCGGGTCCACCGTCATGCGCGACGAGGGGACGTTGATGCGGTGCGATGGGTCCGTCGTGGAATAAGCCAGCCCGCGCCCCAGCTCTGCCCGAGGTTCGATCACGGTGATAATTGCCGGCACTTCCATGCGGGCAAGCTGCCAGGCAAGCGAGGCGCCAGTGAAGCCGCCGCCGATGATGACGACACGAAGGCGCGGAGATTGAACCATATTCATCGCCTTAACCTCCCGTCACCAGAACCGGCCGTGGTTTGGCCGGGACCGGGCGATAGTCGTTGCCGACCGTCTCGCCGAAAGGGCCCATATTTGCGTCGAGATCCGCCTTCGGGATCTCGTGATCCAGCGGGAGAAGCGGCAAGACCCGCTCGCCGAAGTTGTAGGCTTCCTCAAGATGGGGATAGCCCGACAGGATGAAGGTATCGATGCCGATCCGTCGATATTCGTCGATGCGCTCGGCCACGGTCTCGGCATCACCGACCAGCGCG
>Ga0182745_1003700_pt1 | contig 13063 bp, 13 predicted proteins | sample eDN3rd30CKraftBY_FD_128523 | JGI IMG/M metagenome (GOLD analysis project Ga0182745, IMG submission 128523) | Enriched backyard soil microbial communities from Emeryville, California, USA - eDNA 3rd pass 30_C Kraft BY (version 2) (version 2) | ecosystem: Environmental > Terrestrial > Soil >...
AGATCGCGCCCCACCCTGACCGCCTGCGACGGCTTGCCGTCCGCCACCAGGATGGCAACGCTTTCGGCGGGGTTGCCCGCCATCACCACTCCCTGCAAGCGGTAGTTGGTCGCCACCTCGACCCGGGTCTGACCTCCGAACAGGCCGCCGGCCTGCGCCAGATTCGGCACGTAGCGCGCAGGCGCAGGCGGCGCCGCCACGCCGCGTGCCGGCGGTTCGAGCACTTGCAGCGTCCAATACGCCAACGAGGCGCACAGGGCCAGAAATAGTACGAAGCTCGTCACCAGCGGCCAGCGTTTCATCACTCGTCTCTCCTATCGCACCAGCTGGTTGATTTCAATGATGGGCATCAGCACCGCCAGGACGATCAGCAGCACCACCACCCCCATGACCAGGATCAGCACCGGCTCGAGCAGGCCGGCAATCGTCAGCGCGCGCCGCTCCAGATCCTGTTCCTGGGCGTTGGAGGCGCGCTCGAGCATGGCCGGCAACTCCCCCGTCACTTCGCCGCCGCGGATCATGTGGATCAGCATCGGCGGAAAATGCTTGTGCGCCGACAGCGCGCGCGCCAGGCTCACCCCCTCGCGCACGCTGTTGGTCGCCTCTTCCACCTGCTGCTTCATGGCGACATTGCTCAAGGTGTCGTGGCTGGTCTGCAGGGCGCGCAGTATCGGCACGCCGGAACCTGTGGTGATCGCCAGGGTACTGGCAAAGCGCGAAGTGTTCAGGCTGCGCTCGAACTTGCCATACAAGGGCGCGGTCAGGAGCCAGCGGTGCCAGCGCAGCTTGATGTCCGGATTGCGCAAGGCCGCGCGCCAGCCGACGATCAGGATCAGCGCCAGCAGCAATACGATCCAGCCATAGGCGCGCACGAAATCCGAGATCGCCAGCATGATCACGGTCAGCAAGGGCAATTTCTGCTTGGTGTTGGCAAACACCGAGACGATCTGCGGCACCACGTAGGCAAGCAGGAAGATCACGATCGCGAACGCCACCACGGTGACGATGGCCGGGTAGGTGAACGCCAGCCGGACCTTTTGCACCAAGGCGTTGCGGCGCTCGATATAGTCCGCCAGGCGCGACAGCACGCGCGCCAGCTGGCCGATCTGCTCGCCCGAAGCCACCAGCGCCCGGTAGATATCGGTAAAGTCGCGCGGATGCATGGCCAAGGCATTGGACAGCGATGCCCCGGCCATGATTTCCGAGCGGATCGACGCCACCAGATCGCGCACATAGGTGCGTTCGGCTTGTTCGAGCAAGGCGGTGAACGCCTGTTCCAGCGGCAGGCTGGCTTCCAGCAGGCTCGCCAGCTGGCGCGTAAATAAAGACAACTCGACCGTGGACAATTTGTCGCCCAGGGCGGCGCGCCTGGTGCGGCCGCCGGCGTCGACCTGGGCCGCGATGGCATCGACCGCCACTGGCACCAGGCCCTGGCTGCGCAATTCGGCACGCGCCGCGCGCGCGCTGTCGGCGTTCAGAACGCCTTTGCGCAAGCTGCCGTCCTCACTCACGGCTTCGTAGCGGAATGCCGACATGCCCTACTCCTGGAACGGTAAAGAGTGCTGGAACGAATGCAGGAACGAATACCTCATGCGCGCATTTTAATCCTTGGTGACCCGCAGCAGTTCTTCACGCGTGGTGGTGCCGTCGTCCAGCCAGCGTTGGCCGTCTTCACGCATGCTGCGCATGCCGTCTTCCTGCGCGGCAACCCGGACTTCCGCTTCCGAGGCGCGCTCGTGGATCTGGGCGCGGATCCTGGGCGTGGTTTGCAGCAATTCGTAAATCCCGACCCGTCCCTGGTAGCCGGTGTGGCCGCACTTGTCGCAACCGACCGCATGCCATTGGCCGTCCTCCTCGCGCTTGCAATGCTGGCATAGCTTGCGCACCAGGCGCTGCGCGACCACCCCCAGCAGCGAGGATGACAACAGGAACGGCTCGATGCCCATGTCCAGAAGACGCGTGACCGCGGCGGCGGAGTCGTTGGTGTGCAGGGTGGCGAGCACCAGATGCCCGGTCAGCGAAGCCTGGACCGCGATCTGCGCAGTTTCCAGGTCGCGGATCTCGCCGATCATGATCACGTCCGGGTCCTGGCGCAGGATCGCGCGCAAGGCCTTGGCGAAAGTCATGTCGATGCGCGCATTCACCTGGGTCTGGCCGACGCCGGCGACTTCGTACTCGATCGGGTCTTCCACGGTCAGGATATTGGTGGTGCCGGAATTCAGGCGCGACAAGGCCGCATACAGGGTGGTGGTCTTGCCCGAGCCGGTCGGCCCTGTCACCAGCACGATGCCATGCGGCTGCGCAATCAGGTGATCGAACAGGCGCTGGGTATCCGCGCTCATGCCGAGGTGTTCCAGATCGAGCCGGCCGGCTTCCTTGTCCAGCAAGCGCAGTACCGCGCGTTCGCCGTGCCCGGTGGGCAGCGTCGATACCCGCACATCGACCGGGCGGCCGCCGACCCGCAGCGTGATGCGGCCATCCTGCGGCAGGCGTTTCTCGGCGATGTCGAGCTGGGCCATGATCTTGATGCGCGAGATCAGCGCCGCATGGATGGCCTTCTTGGGCCGCACCACGTCGCGCAGGGCGCCGTCGATGCGGAACCTGACCACCGATATCTGCTCGAACGGTTCGATGTGGATGTCGGACGCGCCCTCGCGCAGCGATTGCGTCAACAGCGCATTGATCATGCGGATCACCGGGGCGTCGTCGGCGGACTCCAGCAAGTCTTCGACCGCCGGCATGTCCTGCATCATGCGTGCCAGGTCGAGGTCGGATTCGTATTCGTCGATCACCTGCGCGGCGTCGCCGCCCGAACCGGCATAGGCGCGGGCGATCGCCGCTTCCAGCACCTCGGGCGCCATCGGCTTGATGCGCACCGCGCCGAAACGGCGTCCCACTTCGGCAATCGCCTGGGGCGAGGTGGCCTCCGACATCCAGACCTCGACCACGTCCGGATCGCTATCGGCGCGCTGCGCCAGCACGGCATGGTCGCGCGCGAATGCATAGGGCAAGAGCCTGAAGTCCATGTGCGTGCTCAATCGGTGGGGCCCCACTCATGCAGCGGTCGCGCCGGCGCCGCCGCCGGGACCGCTGGCGCGGGCGCAGGATCGGGCGGTGGCGGTGGCGGTGGCGATGGCTGTGGAGCGGGCGCCGGATCCGGTGCGGGCTGAGGCAGCGGCTGCAGCGCCGGGTTGCGCTGGCCTGGCAGCGGTTCGCGCTGGCCCGGCGGCAGTTCGTACAAGGGCTGCCTGACTTCGGGTTCGACTCCGACCATGTTGCCGCCCACCGGACGGCCGTTTTCCAGCGGCGGCAGCACCGGGGTTCCCGTCGACGGCAGGGCGAAATGCTGGCGCGGCTGGGTCTGGATCTGCTGGCCGCGGATATAGTCGTAGCGGTCGCTGGTGACGTTGCTGCCCTGGTCGCTGCTGCGGATCACGGTCGGACGCAGGAATACCATCAGGTTCTTCTTGCCGCGCGCACGGTTCTGATACTTGAACAGATGCCCCACCACCGGGATATCGCCCAACCCTGGAACCTGTTCGACGGTGTCGGTCAGGGTGTCCTCGATCAGGCCGCCCAGCACGATGATGTCGCCGTCCTCGACCAGCACGTTGGTCTGGATCGAGCGCTTGTTGGTGCGCAGGTCGGTGACCGAGGCGCCCGGCTGCACGCTCGAGGTTTCCTGGTAGATCGCCATCTTCACCGTGCCGCCTTCGGAAATCTGCGGGCGCACGGAGAGCGACAGGCCGACGTCCTTGCGTTCGATGGTCTGGAACGGGTTGTTGGCGCCGGAGGCCGCGGTGGTGTATTGCCCGGTGACGAAGGGCACGTTCTGGCCGACGATGATGCGCGCTTCCTCGTTGTCCAGCGTGATCAGGTTGGGCATGGACAGGATATTGGCGTTGCCTTCCGACTCCAGCGCCCGCGCCAGCACGCCCAGTCCGAGCCTGCCGCCGACCTGGCGGAAGATGCCCAGGTTCAGGCCATTCGCCGGAAGGGCGACGCCGTCCGCGCCGGTCAGCGCCGGTGCCGCCAGCTGCAACAGGTTGACGCCGCCGGTGCCAAACGAGCTCACGCCGCCGATCCGGTAACGGCTGCCCGAGTCGCCGGACAGTCCAGCCCACTGCAAGCCGAATTCGGCCGCCTTGTCGGAGGTGATCTCGACGATCAGCGATTCGACATAGACCTGGGCGCGGCGCGCGTCGAGCTGGTCGATCACTGCGCGCAGATTGCGATACACGGCCTCGCTGGCGGTGATGATCAGGGTGTTGGTGGCGGGGTCAGCCTGGATGAAGCCGCCGGGGCCGCCGGTCGGCAATGGCCCCTGCTGCGCCCCGCCCTGCATGGGCGGCATTTGCTGGCCGTCGCCCTGCCCCATGAGGGAAGCGCCCTGTTGCAGCAGCGAACCGCCCTGGTTCTGGATCTGGCCCTGCTGCTGGCCACCCTGGGCGATGCCGGTCGATTCGCCGGCGATCACCGCACGCAGGGTCTGCGCCAGCTTGGTGGCTTCGGCATTCTTCAGATACACCACATGCACGTTGCCGGGCATGCTGGTGGGCTGGTCGAGCCGGGCAATCAGCGATTTGGCCAGGTTGGCGCGCGCCGCCGACGGAGCCCGGATGATGATCGAGTTGGTGCGCGGGTCGGCCAGCAACTGGATCCGGTCGGCGCTGGCTGCCGCGGCGGCGGGGGTGCCGGGGGCGGCGCTGGTGGCGCTGCCTCCGTCCAGCATGCGGCTGACCATCATCGCCAGATCGATCGCCACCGCGTGCTTGATCGGCACGATGTCCGGTTCGCTGGTCTGCGCCGTGTCCAGGGCGGCGATGATGCGGCCCAGGCGGCGCAGGTTGTCGGCGTAATCGGTGATCACCAGCGAATTGCTGCCGGGATTGGCGTTGACGGTGTTGTTGGGGGAAATCAGCGGGCGCAGGATCGGCACCAGGTTGGCCGCGGTCTCGTAGTTGAGGTGGAATATCTGGGTGGCGATCTGATCGCCGCGCACGGCCCCGGTCTGGATCGGCGCCGCCTGCAGCTTGGCGTCGGCTTCCGGCACCACCTTGGTGATGCCGCCGGCGGCAACCACCGCATAGCCCTGCATGCGTAGCGCGGAAGTAAGGAGCTCGAAGGCCTGGGATTTGCTGACCGGCTTTTCCGAGACCACGTTGATCGTGCCCTTGACGCGCGGATCGACGATGAAGGTGGTGCCGGTATAGTGGCCGACCGCCTTGATCACGGACTCGATCTCCGCGCCGACAAAGTTGAGGGTGGCCTGGTTGGCCCCTGGCTCCTGCGCCATGGCGGCAAACGGTGCGATGGTCAGCACGCCCGCCAACACGCACGTCAGTGCGGCAACAACGCCGGCGTGGTGCCAGTGGCTGGCCATTTTCGCTGCAGTCAATCGATAGTGTTTTGTCATTTGAATTCTAGTGCGATGTATTGCTTGCCGTCTTCAACACGGCTTTGACCCAACAAGTTCAGCAAATTCGCCAATCTGTCCTCATATCCATCCTCGGCGCTGGCGCGGCCGGAAAACCGCAGGCGGCCATTGTCGATGCGCCCCGCGCCCGACAGCAGCATCGGCCCGCTGTCCGTGGCCAGAGACAGCGCCGCGCCCTGACCGCGCCAGTCGAACTCCATGCGGTAACTGCCCAGCGGCCGGATCGGCGACAGGCGCGATCCGATATCCGTCATGCGCAAAGTCATCAAGCCGGTCAATTCCACCACATTTCCTTGACGCAGCAATTGCAGCGGTTGCCAGGACAAGGTCATCCGCCCGGATGGCTGCACGGTATTCAATGGCGCCCCCAGGGCCGCCAGCCTTTCCGCCGGCAGATTGACCGCGGCCGGCCCCAATTGCCACTGATGCCAACTGCCGCTGATCCTGACCGGCTGCGACAAGGCCTCCGGATTTTCCAGGGTCGCATCCACCCGGCCCAGCAATACCAGCGGCGACAGGCGCCAGCCGAAACGCCCCGGCAACAAGGGCGCGACCGGGTCGTTGCCCCCGGGCGCCGCGCCGATGAATGCCGAGCCGCGCCACAGGCTGCCGTGCGCATCGCCCAGGGTCAGGCGTCCGCCGCTCTGCTGTTCCAGCAACACGGCCATCCAGCTCGCCGGCAGGAAAATCAGCACGGTCACGATGACGCTGATCAACGCCGCCAGTAACCATATCACGACGCGCAGCAATTGCTTTCCTTTGATATGGGCTCGACATTCTTTTTTTTGTCACGCCCAGCACCGGTTTGTATCCACGACTTGCGCATCATGGCGCAGCCTGTTGTCGCAAGGTTAACGTAGCATTCACGATCCCCGGTTGTGCTTGCACAAGGATATTCGCCTCGGACACCGCCAGCAGGCTGGTTTTCTGTGCTTCGTCCAGCCAATCCAGCAATGCCGCAAACGTCACCCCCTCCAATTGCAGGCGCACGATTTCCCCGGAGATCGCCAGGTTTTGCGGCTTGAGCCCCTTGCTCGCCAGCCCGGCTTCCAGGCCCTGACGCGACAAGGGCTCGATCGCCGTACCGGCCTGGGGCAAGGCCGCGGCCTCGCGCACCATTGCCTGCATCTGCGCCACTTGCTGGCGCAATTGCGGCAACTCCTGCTGCAGGCGCGCGCGGCCGCTCAAGGCCGGATCGAGCAGCAGTCCATACACCAGTGCAAAAATCGCCACTCCCAGGGCCAGCACCAGGATGCGGCGCTCGCGCTGATTGCGCGCCTGCCAGAACGATGCCCATTTCTCCTGGGCCTGGGCTGCGAATGCCGGCGCCTTCATTGCATGCTCCTTAGCTGCCAAACCGTCATCCCGCCTTCAGCGGGCAAGCCGCGCAATTCCAGGCCGCGGCTGGCGAACAGCGGCTGCAGTTGCTCCAACGCGGGCAAGGCCGCGCCCGGCGCCATGCGCACCAGCAGGCTGCGCTCGCGATAGTCGAGACCGGCGAGGACGAAACGTTTTCCCTGGGCATTCCAGACTTCCGCAAACCTGGACAGCAAGACCGTGAAGTCATCGGCCGCGGCTTCGCCGGAAGCGCGGCGCGCGCCATCGATTTTCTGGCGCATTTGCGCCAGCGGGTCGATGATCACGGTTTCCTTGGGAAAGGCGCTGCGATACATCTGCAGCATGGCGGCGCGCAGGTTGCGGGCTTCGCCTTGCAGGCGCCACCAGTCGTAATTCAGGGCCACGATATTGAGCCCCAGCAACAGTGCCGCCAAGGCCAGGGGCCAACGCCAACTGCGCCAGGGGAAGCTGCGCGCCTGGTTGACCAGGCCCAATGCGGGCACGAAATCGGGTAACTGCGCAGGCAATGGCTGCTGCGCCGCGCCCAGCCATTGCTGCCATTCGTCGGCCTGCAGTTGCGTACGCTCGGCCAGCGCGGCCTGCTCGGACAGCGCCGTGCGCCAGGACTCCAGCTGCGGCGCCGGTACACGCAGCACGATCTCGCCCTGGGGCGCCAGTGCCGCCAGCGTGTCGAAGACTTGCCCGGCGGTCTGCGCCGGGGTTTGCAGTGCCAGCGCCAGCCCCAGCGGTTGTCGCGCGGCCGGCTGCAACACCAGTTCCTGGCCGTGTTCATGCTCGATCACGACCGCCTGCGTGAACTGCTCCTGCCACGGCAGGCAGGATTGCAGCGGCAGCGCCTGCAAGTGGCGCGCGCCCGCACCCTGGGCAGCGCGCACCCAGCCGCTGAGCCAGGCGCGCTGCGTCACCGCCACCACGCGTTGTCCGGCGCTCTCGGGCCCGGCAGCCAGCGCGCACTCGCTGGGATCGGTAATCAATTGTTCTTCGACCAGATTGGGCAAGGCGGCGCGCAAGCGCGCTCCCGACATCGGCGGCGTCTTGACCTGCAGCAGGGTGACGTCGCTGGCGGCCACCAGCAAGACCGTGCGCCGGGCGCGCCGCAGCAGCTCGGACAATTTGTCCAGGGAAGCGACGCCAGCCTCGATTTCACCTCGGTCGGACAACAAGGCGAAACGACAGGGCAGGATCTGCAGGTCCTCCTTGTGTTCGACGCTCGCCCGGGACGGAAGTCGGATGTACAGTGTAGTCAAGTCGGCTGCTTTCCTTGGTTGCCTTTGATTGTCTAGTATTCCCGGATCCAGACCAGTCTGGTTTTCAAGCCGTCCCTTTCCACCAGGGCCTGCACTTCCAGTCCGGCGCGGCGCATGCTGACCTGTCCATTGATCAGGAAGTAGCGCGTCGCAACCGCCAGATCGGCATCATGCACCGCTCCACCCTTGTCCTGCAACAACAGGCGCAAATCGGCGACGTTGCGGAAATACGCGCTGGCGCGGGTCTTGACCACGGCCTGGGCTTCGGCAAGCGACAGTGTATCAATTCTTGCCGCCAAAACCTCGGCCGATGCCGTGTTGATGTTGATTGAAGTCGTGCGCGGCAAAAAAATTACGTGTTCACGCAGTTTTTCCAACGCTTCCGGGGTAAATCCCGGCACCGCCAGCAAGTCGTCCACATAGACCATGCCGATCAACTCCGGCGTTGCCGGGGCCTGGCCGCCGCCCTGGCCACCGCTTTGGCCGCCGCTTTGGCCGCCGATACGCAACCCGCGCCCGCTGGGCATGCCCGGCGGCGCCTCGGAATCCTGCAGCAGCACCGCCGTCGCCAGCGCCAGGCCCGGGTCGATATTCAGCAGTCCCAGCAATTTTTCGAACACCGCCAGCTCGGATTCGTTGATCGCGCCCTGGTAGACCAGGTTGCGCAGGTTATAACGGGCCTGGGCATCGACGATGGCGCCGGACAGCGTGGCTTCGGCGGCGTCGCTGTCGGCCTGGGCATCTTCCACGTATTGATCCAGGCGGGTCTGGGCCAGCGGCACCGACCACGGTTCGTCCAGGGTATCGACCGCGCCCGCGAGACGCGCATCCTCGCGCAGGATCAGCCGCGCCCAATCGAGCGCGCCGCGCAGTATCCATTGCTTTTGCAATTGCAGGCGCTGATTTTCGATCGAGCGCACCTGCACCTGCTGCTGCCAGAACAGGCTGCCGACGATGGTGACCGCCAGCGTGGTCAGCAGCAAGGCCGTGACCACGGCAACCCCCTGCTGGCGCAGGCCGCGCAAGCAGCGCCGCCGCCTCACGTGACCCCCAGCAGCAGGATTTTTTGCATGCTGCGCTCACGCTCGCGCAGGGTCAGGGAAATCTCCAGGCCGGTATAGCCTGGGCTGGTTGCGGCGATGCCCGCGGACGCCATACCAGACTGAGCGGGCTGGGCGGACTGGGCATCGCGCCAGCCCTTGTTGTCGTCGGCCCAGAGGCGCAGCGTCATGGCGCCGACCTGATCTTGCAGCACCACCGCCGGATTGACGGTATCGGTGTCTTCGGCCGCCGCCGCCCATAGCGCATCGAGTTGTTCGAGACTGCGCGTCGGCGTCGATTCGCGCCGCGTCAAGGCGCCGTCGGTCAGCCGATACGTCACCACTTGCACCTGGCTCGGCTGGGCATAGCCCGGCACCAGGCGCACCAGCCGCAAGACGCCGGGCTGCACCGCCACCACCGCCCGCCCGGCGACCAAATCGCGATCAGCCAGGCGAGCGCAATCGTTTTCGAGCTGCGCAAAGGTCAGCTGCATGCCGCGCGTCTGGCTCAAGTCGGTATTCAATGCCTGGCGTGCACGCACGATGGTGTCCAGGCCGCGCCAGCCCATCACCGCCACCACCGCCAGCACGCTGATCGCCACCAGCAGTTCGACCAGGGTCAGACCGCGCTGGGAAGTGTCACGCTGAGAAGCGCCACGCTGAAAAACGCCGCGCCGTGTACCGCTGCGCTTACAGGGCATTGGGCACCACCTGGGTCAGCTTGACCACGCGCCGCCCGGCATCGGCGCCGCTGAAAACACTCACTTCCACCCGCCGAAACGAGGGGTTGGGCGTCGGGAACACATCTTCCTGGCACATCAAATCGAGTTCATCCTGCGGACAGGGGAAGCTACGCTGCCCCAGCGCCGGCCATTCGCCCGACAGGCGAATCTGGGTCAGGCGGTTTTCCGCCGACCAGGTCGCCATCATCGATGCGCGCAAGTCGCTGCTGTTCTGGGTCAGGCTGGCGACGGCGCGCAGGCTGGCGCCCAATCCGGTACCGACGATCACCAGCGCGACCAGCACCTCCAGCAGGGTGAATCCGCGGGATGGTCGATGGCGGCGGCGCACAGCGGGCATGTCATTCCACCACGTAGTGTCCGATGCCATCGGCGCGGATCTGCACGCTGGCATTGCCCGTCGCCATGGTCAGCACGAAGGGCTTGTCGACCGGCTCGCGTCCGAACACCAGCAGCAAGGCCTGCGGATTGCCGGAGGCGGCGGCGTTGCCCGGGGACAGATACAAGCTGACCGGGCTGCGCTCGAACTGGCGTTCGCGCAGCATTTCGTCCTGCGCCAGCGGCTGCCAGACATTGCCTTCGCGGATCAGGAAACGGTAGCGGTCGGGAAATGCCTCGAAGGCGATCGGCCGGTTGCGCACGATGGCTTCGTCACGCGCCAGTTGAAACAGCAACGCGATGCGCTGGGCATCGGTCTGCAACACCTGGCGCTCGCCCGGCATGGCGTTCAAGGCCACCATGCCCAGCATGACCCCGGCGATCACCAGCACCACCAGCAATTCGATCAGGGTGAAGCCGGCGCTCGCGGCAAAGCCGGATGGCGCGCCGGCCCGAACGCCAAGGCGCTTGCCGAAAAGGTTTACTGGTCCCACGTCCCGATGTCGGCGTCGTTGCCGGCCCCGCCCGGCTGGCCGTCGGCGCCCAGCGAAAATACATCGATCTCCTGCTTCAGGCCCGGGGAAAGGTATTGGTAGGGGTTGCCCCAGGGATCATTCGGCAATTTATCGATGTAGCCACCGCTCTTCCAGCCATTGGCGGGCGGCCCCGCGGTCGGCTTGGCGACCAGCGCCTGCAAACCCTGTTCCGTGGTCGGGTAGCGTTGATTGTCGAGCCGGTACAGCTTGAGCGCCTGCATCAGCGTGGAGATGTCCTGCTTGGCGGCGATGATGCGCGCATCGTCGGTGCGCCCCATCAGTTTGGGAACCACCAGGGCGGCAAGTATGCCCATGATGACCACCACCACCATGATTTCGATCAGGGTAAAACCACGCGCCAAGGCGCGTCTGGGATTGAAAACAAGTTCCTTACGCATAATTCGTCATATCTTAAAAAGGGTGGAGCAAAAGTGGCGAAATACCGGGAAGCCTGGTGTGTAACACTATCCCGGCCCCAGGTTTCCTGGCCATGACTTGCCTGGCTGGCAATACTCCCGGAGCGCTTGCCGCCCGCCACTGGCACAGTGTATAACGAAGCCATCCACTTGGCACTTCAATCCGCTCACCCCCACGCTGCATCCGCTTCGCTTGCGGGCAGCGCCAGGCATAAGGAGGATACGCATGGCCTTACCCCATATCAGTTCAGGCGACATCGTCGACTTGAGTCCGCTGGGAGAGAAGTTGCACGGGATGGTGTCGCACGCCCTGGTCAAGACCGACCACCTGGAATTGATCCGGCTGATTCTGCCGACCGACAAGCGCTTCCCCATGCACCAGGTCAAGGGCGAGATCACCATCCACTGCCTCGAAGGCGTGGTGGCGATGGAAGTGATCCACGATGAGCGCAAGGAAGAGTATCTGATGACTGGCGGACAGTTGCTTTATCTGGCCGGCAACATCCCGCACGCTTTGCACGCGCGCGAAGATGCATCGTTATTGGTCACGATACTGCTGCCGAGAAAGGATGAGGCCGGGGCTGCGCCTCAATAGAGCGTGTCGTTCTCGTTGCGCGGATCCCGGGCCAGCAATTGCGCCACGGCCGCTTGCGGAGCAACGCCTTCGAACAGGACCGCGGCCACGGCGCTGGAAATCGGCATCTCTACGCCATGCGCGCGCGCCAGATCGCGCACCGCGGCAGCGCAGCGCACTCCCTCGGCCACATGACCGAGTTCGTCGACCACATGTTGCAAAGGTTTACCCTGCGCCAGGCCCAGCCCGACCTGGCGGTTGCGCGACAGATCGCCGGTACAGGTCAGGATCAGGTCGCCGACGCCCGCCAGGCCCATGAAAGTTTCGGCGCGTCCCCCCAGGGCAATCCCCAAGCGGGTGATCTCGGCCAGTCCGCGGGTGATCAGCGCGGCGCGCGCGTTGTATCCCAGCGCCAGGCCGTCGAGCATGCCCGAGGCGATCGCCAGGATATTCTTGACCGCGCCGCCCACTTCGACCCCGATCAAGTCCTCGCTCGCATACACCCGCATGGCGCCGCCATGCATGGCCTCGATCACCCGCTGGCGCAGGAGCGCGTCGTGGGCGGCGAAGGTCAGGGCGCAGGGCAGTCCGCGCGCGACTTCCTGGGCGAAGGAAGGGCCGGACAAGGTCCCACAGGCGACATCCTCCCCCAGGACCTGGCGCGCCACCTGATGCGGCAACAGGCCCGTGTGCTCTTCGAAACCCTTGCACAGGAATATCAATCCCGGCGGCGCATGCCCCGCCAGGCTGGCCAGCGTCGGGCGCAAGCCCGCCACCGAAGTCGCGATGACCAGCAGCCCAGGGGAGGCGCCAGCGCCCCTGGCGTGGACCAGGGCAGCGCCAGGATCGGCCGTTATCTCCAGGCCGGCGGGCAAGGCATGGCCCGGCAGATAGGCGACGTTCTCTCTCGCGCGCGCGATCTCGGCCATGGTGTCGGCATTACGCCCCCACAGCAGCACATCGTGGCGCTGCGCCAGGGTGATGGCCAGCGCCGTTCCCCACGCGCCGGCGCCCAGTATGGATATATTCATTGAGCCTCCAGGGTCTGCGGTTTATTCGCCCCAGACCTCGCTCGCCCGTATGAAGCCGGCCTGCCCGTCACGATGACTGACTTTCAGCCAGCCGGAGGAAGCCGGCTCGGTCAGTTCCAGCAATACCCCTTTGTCGACCGTCATCACCAGCGCCGCGTCATCGTCGGGCCTTGCCCGCACCTTGGCGCTGGCGACCGTCGTCACCAGGGTACGGCGCGGCACCAGCGCCTTGGACTCGACCCAGGACAGGTCGCCAGCGGCATCGCGCACCTTGATCCAGTCGCCATAGGTCAGCACCACTTCCA
>Ga0182745_1003701_pt1 | contig 13060 bp, 7 predicted proteins | sample eDN3rd30CKraftBY_FD_128523 | JGI IMG/M metagenome (GOLD analysis project Ga0182745, IMG submission 128523) | Enriched backyard soil microbial communities from Emeryville, California, USA - eDNA 3rd pass 30_C Kraft BY (version 2) (version 2) | ecosystem: Environmental > Terrestrial > Soil >...
CATTTGGAGCACTGGTTTCCGAGCACCGTCGAAATCGACCTGAGACCCGGGGGAGCAATGCGTTTCCCTGCTTTCGCCGGTGACCCTTCCGAGCATGGTCGGGTCCTGGAATGTGAACCGCCTTACCGTCTCCGGTTCGTGTGGGGCGATGACTCGATGACGTTCGAGCTCAGTGAGGACGGCGACGGAACCCGATTCGTGCTCACGCACGTTTTCGACGACCGTGCGGGCGCGGCGAGCTTTGCGACCGGATGGGAAACTTGCATGGAGGGCCTTCGTGCAGTGCTCCGGGCAGAAGAACCCGTGTATTCAGGACCGCGGCTGAAGCGGCATGAATCGCTCGTGCATCATTTCGGTCTCGACCAACCGACTGTCCAACGCGGCGAGGGTGGATGGACCGTGCGGTTCGAGCGGCAGCTCACGTGTTCGGCGGAGCGGGCATGGGAGTTTTTCCTTGGCAGGGATGCAGGGACGGGCGAGCCGCAGCCTGTGCCGGCGGTCGGGGAGCGCCTGCGTGTCCCGGGTGCAGATGAAACCGTTCTCGGTAGTGTGACGGACGTACGTTCGGCCCAGTTGCTTGCCCTCGACATCGTGCCCGGAAAACCGGGGGATAGGCTGATTTTGCAATTCGCCCCGGGTACTGGGCATGGGGCACGCCTGATCCTCACCATCGACGGCTCTGACGACGCGGAGATCGAGGAGACTACCGCACAGTGGGGCCGCGTGATTGAAGAGATCGCGCGGGAGGCGGTGAGTCTCCCGACAGCGAGGTAATCACTTCCGTGTCCTGCGCAGGCCAAGCTGGACGTGGGCGGAGGCGACATCCTGGATACGCGGCGCCCACGAGGGTAATGGCGTCCCGTATTTGGCGGGACACTACACTGGCAGGAATTGCACTCCGTCCGGTGCGGTGCCCGGCTCTTCATCGGCCAGGCGGGCAAGCACCGCCCGCCAACGTTTCCGGTCGGCGGAACTGGTTGAGCGTTGCAATACGCCCTCCATCGCCACGATCGTGTCCGCATCGAGCGATCCCGCCACCGGTTTTGCCCTGGTCACCCACGCCTCCTGCATTGCCTGGAACACCGGGGATTCGGTGAAGCGCGCCGCATCAGGCACTTTAAACAGCACCCCACGCAACGCCAGGTCCAGCTGCAGGGGCAGTGTCGCATCCGGATCGCGCGCTTCGTAGCGGATCGTCATCTGGTCGAGCGGAAGGTCGTAGCGCTCCTCGTCACCCACCAGGCGACCGCTCAGGCTGGCGACCTTGGCCGGATCGAGCCCGTCAATCGTCACCCGGCTGCGGACCGAGAACAGCGAGATCCGCCGCTTCAGGCGTCCGGTCGTCCTCGGTGCGTTGGTTGATGCCGTCTTCGGTGTCCACGATGTCCGGGCGGATCGCCGTGGGGCAGGGGAGGGGGACGCTGTTTGCGGACCCGGCTTTTTGCCCGACGTCGCTGGTTTCCGTGGAGCTTTGGCGAGCCCTGCCTCGATCAGGAAGCGGCTGGGTTTCGCATCCGTTGACGAGTCCTTGCGCGGGGCCACCCACGACACCGCCAAATGCTCGGAAGCTCGCGTCATCGAGACGTAAAACAGCTTGCGCTCGGCCTCCAGATATTCCCCCTCCGTGCTCCGGTTATCCGGGAAGGTGCCGTCGTTGCATTGCGGCACGAAGACCACCTGCCATTCCCGCCCCTTGGCGCCGTGACAGGTCGAAAGCGTCACCTTCGGCACGGAAGATCGTCGCAATGCCTCCCGCTGGATGGAGATCAGCCGGTCCAGCTCGATCAGGAATTCCTCGCGCTTTTCGCCGTACAGCGCCGCCAGATCCAGCATGCCGGAGATCCGCGATTGCTGATTGGCCCGGCGTCCGCCCTCCATCGCCCGGGAGACGATGGCGTTCAGGAAATCCTCCAGCGCCTCGATATCGGTGCGCAAGGTGCGGCTGCGTTTGAGCTGGGCGATCCCTGAACTGAAGAAGGCGCGCAGGCGCTCCGGCATCAGTTGCAGCAGCGTCGGTCCGGGGAACATCCAGTCGTCCTGTGTTGCCGCCCGGGCCAGGGCACCCAATTGGCGATCCGGCAGGCGCCGGGCTGCACCGAAGCTCTGCATCATCGTCACCCGATCCTCCGCCGGGGGGATATCCTGCTCCCGCAGGGTGGGCGCCAGCAGCAGCATCTTCCGCGCCAGTTCCCAGGTGATCCGGATGTCGTTCTCCCGCGCCACCTCATACGGTGTCGTCGCCCGGATCATCGCCGCCTGCAGGTCGATCGCCTGGGCGTTGGTTCGGGTCAGCACCGCGATCGTCCGGGGTGGATCGCTTTTCAGCATATCCCCGGCATGGCGGGCGATGGTGGTCGCTTCCTGGTCCGGCGTTTTCGCGATCAGGGTTTCGATCTCGCCGGGAAGTTCCTTCGCCGCCCTGGGGTGTTTGCTGATCCTCGTCTCGTTTTGCAGAATCAGCTTGCCGGCGGAATCGATAATCCGTGCCGGGCAGCGATAATTGATGCTCAGTTCGTAATGGGCGAACTTCCGCTGGAACACCGTGTCCGGGTTGATGAGGAACTCGGCCGAGGCTCCCCGGAAGCCGTAGATCGCCTGGTCGTCATCCCCCGTCACCACCAGGGTGGCTTTTGGCGAAATCAGCTCGATCAGTTCGCAATCCAGCGTGTTGATATCCTGGAACTCGTCGACGATTACTTCGTCGAGTGTTCCCTGGATTTGCTCGCGCAGGTCACGGTTCTTCCGTAAATGAAGGAGGGGACGCAATTTCTGGTCGTCGAAGTCGATCCCCTGCCGATCCTGCAGGAAGCGCTCGTAGGCGATGTACTCCGACGCGAGGTCATGCCCGAACTGACGCGGCGATACCTTGGAGACGATCTGCTCATTCTCGAGGTCCCGCAGCAGGTGCACCTTGTTCGCGGCTACCCAATCCGCCAGTTCCTGCCGCTCCACCGAGCGGGGATCGAAGACCTGGTTCTTGATCTTCGAGAGCATTGATGAGAAGACCTGCAAGCCATAATCGGCCACGAGGTCGCTCAGATACCGCGTTCCCGGAAAGAACGGTTCGGTGATGACCCGGGTGCGGTCTTCGCGGATGTGCTGGCGCAGCAGGGCATAGCCATAGGCGTTCAGCGTTTCCACCCGGGGCCGGGCGCCGCTTGCGCCACGCAGCTTGCTCCGGAACGACTCCGCCGCGTTACGGTCGAAGGTCAGCACCAGGATCCGGTGGGGCGGGATTCCCTGCCGGATCCGTTCCTCAACCCGCCGGGCCAGGGTTTCCGTTTTGCCGGATCCCGCTGGCGCCACGACCCGGATCGAGCGTTCTGGCGCATCGATCACCCGTTGCTGGAATGCGTCCGGTATGGGGTTGGAATTCGTTGGTGTCGTTGCTGGTTCGGTCACTCTTCCTCGTCCGGTTCATGGACCGATTCGGCGTCGTAGGGTGGAAAGCGGAACCCCATGTCGCGGTCCAGCATCCCACCATACCCGATGGTGGCGATATTCGCCGAGTGCACGCGTTCGCCCGCCATCAATCGGGGGATTACCAGATCGGCCACGGTCGAGCGTGAATACATCGAGCATGAGGCGAGACTGACGATCGGCACATTGCCGGCATCCAGATGCCCCAGCCAGAACATCGATCCCGGATGGGCCGGCGCTCCCTTGCGCACCAGGTGTGCGCCGATCTCGGGCAACGCCAGTTGCGTCGGATCGAGCGGATCCATCATATTCCCGCCCGCTGTGAACAGCATCTGCGCCCCATCCGCCAGCAGGCTGCGCATCGCCTGGCTGATGTCGTCCCGCTCGTTCGCCACATAGGCAAAGCGGATGATCTCGCTGCCGTACCAGGTCAGCTTCTGCCGGACGGTCTGCTCGAACCGCTCCCGTATCTTCTCGTTCAGACCCTCGGTGACGACGATCCCGGCGCGGATCGGGATGAACGGCGCCACCCGCACGATCGGTTCGTCCAGCCCCCGCAATTCCTGCTCGATGGCTTCCAGCTTCGCCGCGCTGATCGCCACCGGCGAAATCTTCGCCCCGGCCACGATCTTCCCGGCGACTACCGGCAGGTAATCCATGACCGTGAACACTCCCACCTCGGGGTGCAGGTTCAATGCAAACAGGGCATCGACATTCACCCGCACCAACCCCTTGTGGGTCGCCACCATATTCACCCGGCTCTGCACTGGTTTGCGCTGCATCGTGCCTTCACCGCGGACCAGCTTCGCAATCCGGATCGCGGCTTCGTTCTCATGCACTTCATCGGCGGCGAACTGCACCGCGTGGATGGATTCGCTCGCCCCGGCCAGCGTCGGCAGGTCATCCGCCGTCAGGATATGCCCCTTGCGGAAGCGGATTTTGCCCACCCGCAGTTCCCGCGTCACCACGGCCCCGATCAGGTCGTTGCCGTGGGTGGGGATAGCTGCCGGGGTCAGGGCGATGGGATTCATGATTGGGGCTCCTGGTTCATGGACGCGCGTTCTCTTGCTTCCATTATGCAATGAATCCAGGGCCCGTAGACTGCGGTGAATCCGGATGAAGGCACGAGCCTGAGACGGCGAACGCCCTCAGGAATGACCCGGAACGCCTTGACGGAGCACGCCATCCGGAACCCGGAAACTGGACCGGAGGTCAATCCGGGACCGTACCCCACGGGAATTCCCCTTCAGGAGGCGTCAAGGCTGCCAGAATGATTCCTATTGGCATTCTGGCAGCCTTACCCGTTTTCCCCGCCATCATCGGGATTTCAAGGCTGCCACTGGCGAGTGATTTCTGGCAGCCTTGCCTGCAAGCTGGTGGGCAGGTGCGCCGCTTTTGCGGTGTCCACTACGTCTTATACGCATCCAGGATGCCGAAGTGCGCCACCCGGGAAGCCGGTTGCCGGGGATCCAACGATGCCGCGACGGCGCCCGGCATAACAGGCATTTTGGGCGGGGGTGCGAGCGAGGCGATTTCCGGAACTCCCCTGGCACATCCCACATCCGTCGCCATCCCGCGTGGGGCGATCATCCGGGGGCCACCCTGAAATATTCATCCGGATCCCGTTTGCTTCCCAACCCTCCTAATACTGAGTAACTTCACCGGAATAAGGTGGTTAATCCATAGTTAGTATATAGGATATGGAGATATTGACTTTAGACAGAATTTTGTTATCATTAACGGTAGAGACGTGAGCAGTTCTCTCAATGTTTGGAAATTCCTTCGCTCACGGAAAGACAACGAAAGGACGAGAACATGTTGCAGGTACAGGAAGGTCAGTGCGGCCTTTGCACCCACTTCGGCGAGAACACCTCGGACCAGCCCCAGCTGATCCAGATTCGCCTCAAGCACGAAGCTCCGGACAACCTCGTTGAGCCCTGCGGCCTCCCCGCCAATGCCTCGCTCAACCTGAAAGTCACCCCCATCAGCGGCTGCGCCGGCTTCGAACCCGCCGAGAAGAAGCAGGCCTAACCCCATCAACCCGAACACCCGAACCTCACACCGCCCGGAGTTGACCACCATCAACCCGGGCGGTGGTGCGTTAATCGATGGTGCGGATGCCTGTATTCGAATGGAAGGGAGTGGTGGCCGCTACAGTAAAATGGATTTATCCACGCAGGTGGGTATGAGCCAGCTATGGGTTTGGGCTATAAGGGAAGGATCCCACGCACGTGGGGCGACTTTTTCTGACTATGGAGCTTTCAGGACGTACCGAAGAGCCTTACGCGAAGCGGTGCAGGCGGTAGCTGTGTCCCGGCTCACACATGTCCATTCGGTAGCTGCGTGTTCCATTATTTTAAGGCTATAGGTTTCGGTTAAGATAGTCCTGCCCACGCACGTGGGGATGAACCGATTGAACCAGCATCCTTGGAATTTCAGTAGGTGAGGAACCCATGCACGTGTGAATGAACCGGAGGCGAATCGACTTCTTCAGAATCCTTTATTTGATGGTGTCCGCCAAAAATGTCTTTTGTGTGATAGTTCGTCTATTTACGGACCTATTTGGTAATCCTCCTGAAGATAAGCGAGTATACATATCTTTTGCTGAATAAGAGGTTTTTATATATTCTTGTGATTGATTTGAGTTGTGATTCAATGAGTGGCATGAGTCCAATAGTGCACCGCCATCGGAGGGCTTTTTGTGGTTATTCTGCCAAAAAATCAGCAGGGTAGATTCGGAATCTTGAAGAAAGTTAGTTTGCGGACGCTTTGGCCGCATGAAGCGCTCGACTTCACTCCTTGGTTGGCCAAGAATCTGGACGTGTTATCGGAAAAGCTCGGTATGGATCTGGAATTACAGCTTCAGGAAGCGCCTGTCGGGACGTTCTCGTTGGATTTACTTGCTCATGACCTCGGAACAGATCGTACGGTAGTGATTGAGAACCAGATTGAGCAGACTGATCACGATCATCTGGGTAAGCTGATAACTTATGCTGCGGGGCATAATGCATCAGTTGCCGTGTGGATTGCCGCAAGTTTTCGCGAGGAGCACCGCCAGGCACTAGATTGGTTGAATCAACGGGCTGACACTTCCACCGAGTATTTTGGCGTAGTGCTCGAGGCTATTCAGATTGATGACTCACGTCCAGCATGCAACTTCCGTCTCGTCTCCTTTCCTAACGATTGGCGCAAACATGCAATCTCGACGGGGACCAGCAAGCCATCAGCTCGAGGAGAGTCATATCGGATATTCTTTCAGGGATTGATAGACAATTTGAGAGAAAAGCACGCATTCACCCAGGCGCGTAAAGCTCAGGCGCAGAGTTGGTATACATTTACTTCAGGAATTCGTGGTGCATCATTTGGATTCTCATTCGCCATGGGAGGGAGGGCTCGTGTTGAAATCTACATTGATCGTGAGGATGCCGACTGGAATAAGTGGTTGTTTGATGCCTTGATCCAACAGCGCGTGGATATTGAATCAAACCTTGACGCTTTACTCTCCTGGGAGCGACTGGATGATAAGCGAGCATCCAGGATTGCCTGCTATCGTGATGCAAGTATTGAAGATTCTCATGCTTCGCTCGTTGAACTCGAAGCTTGGGCGATCCAGCAACTGTTGAATTTTAGGAAGGTATTCAAACCCAAAATCAGTGCTCTTATCGAGTCGGCCCCATCCAGGGTGATTGATGATTCCCATGATGCTACCTAGATTAAGCCCTGATACCTTATACAGGAAGTTCTTTTCTGTACATTTCCCAATCCCGGCTACGCTCTTCATCCAGACCGGGAATTGAGGCCATACATGCCAGGGATGATCTGAACGCAATATTGCCCGGGTGATTGCGGGACAGCAGGGTTGTGGCATGATGGTCCCCTGTATTTGGTAGGGAGAGGCGAGGAGGGGAACCAACACATGGGTGAGCGAGTGAACGCGGTAAGCAAGGATGAAATCTTCGAGTTGACCAAAGCCTATGCGGCAATCGATGCGATCTCGGGTCACGAGCAGGAACTGGTGCGACGCCTCGTCGACGATCTGACGCCGTTTGTCGATGAGGTATTTGTCGATTATTTCGGTAACGTCGTGGGAGTCAGGAAGGGGATCGATCCGGAAACGTCGTTGCTGATCTCGGCACATTCGGATGAAATCGGCTGCCTGGTCAAGTCGATTGAAGCCAGCGGCGCTGTCCGCATCGAGCCGATCGGTGGTGTGGGGGAGACATTGCTGGTCGGCCGACATGTCCGCGTCCGGGATAAGGCGGGGGTGATCGGCAACAAGGCCGGTCATATCTCGACACCGGAAGAGCGGCGGACGGCACCACGGATCCGCGATCTCTACATCGATTTCGGTTTCGATAGCCGGGACGAGGTGATTAATGCCGGCATCCAGGTCGGGGATCCGGTTGCCTACGACGAACCGGTCCGGCGGCTGGCCAACCCCGATCGTATTGCCGGCAAGGCGGTTGATAACCGGATTTCCTGTGCCCTCGTGGTGTTGTTGGCGAAGGAGCTGCATGGCCGCGATCTGCCATCGACCGTCTATTTTGTCGTTACCGTGCAGGAAGAGGTCGGTCTGCGCGGTGCGAAGCTCATCACCCATCGGCTGAATCCCACGGCAGCGGTCGTGGTCGATACCATGCCGGCCGGCGGCACACCCGATGTCTCCGATACGCAGGATCTGACGATGCGGATCGGTGATGGCCCCGTGATCACGCTGGCGAGCAGGAGTGGGAGCGGCGGTGCGTTGGCGCAGCCGGGTATGCTGCGATTCATGGATCGCTGCGCCGCATCGGCCGGTGTGCCGGTGCAGCGGGGCCTGTTTTACGGCGGAAACTCGGATGCCGCCGCCATGCATCTGGTCGGGTCGGGAGTCCCGGTCGGTATTCTCAACATCGCCCGTCGCTATTCGCACTCTCCTGCCGAGATGCTCGATCTCAATGACGCCCTCGGCGCCTACGAAATCATGCTGGCTGCCGCGACTTCTTTCTCGGCGGAGACGGATTTGTCGTTCCTGGGCTGATCTGCTTCCTGCCACGGAACGGATGCAAAGTAAATTTCCCTGACCTGCTGGCGCCGTTCGTCATGCGGATGCGGCGCCAGCATCTGGTATCTGCCATGCCCGCTATCAGGTATCGCGTTGCCGACAAGCAGCGGGAAACCCGTTGCGCTGCCTCCTCTTGCGTATTGCCCCGATCGGCGGCACCATGGGCGCATTGAAATCCCGATGCAAGCGGAGGCAGCATGTCAGCAACCATTTGGACGAACGGAACCATTCTCACCATGACCGGCGACGGGTCGCCCACCGTCGAGGCGGTGCTCACCATTGATGCGCGCATCGTCGCCACCGGTTCCCTGGCGGAGGTCTCCAGAGCCGCGCCATCCCCCGTCCGCACCGTCGATCTGAATGGCGCCACCATGACTCCCGGCTTCATCGAAGCCCACAACCACATGCTGATGTACGGCCTCGGCCTCACCGGTATCGATGCCACCCCGGCCCAAATCCCCTCAATCTCCCGCCTCATTGAGGTCATTCGCCAACGCGCTGAATCCACACCGCCGGACACCTGGATCATCGCCCGCGGCTACGACGACAATCAGCTTGAGGAACGTCGCCACCCCAACCGGCACGATCTCGACCAGGGCTCCACCCGTCATCCAGTCTTGCTGGTCAACGGTTCCGGTCACCTTGCCGTCGCCAACACCGCAGCCCTGCAGCGTGCCAACATCACCGCCACCACGGAAAATCCTCAGGGCGGGGAGGTCGTGCGGGATGAGCACGGCGAGGCCACCGGTCTTCTGCTCGAAACCGCGCAACGCCTGGTTCGGGACACCATCCCGCCGCCCACCCTCGACGATTACGTCACGGCGCTCGATGCCTGCCACAACCGGTATATCGCCGTCGGCATCACCTCCAGCCACACCGCCGGGGTGAACAGCACGCTTGAGGTCCGCGCCCATCAACAATGGCGGGAACGGACCCCAAACCCGCTTCGAACAACGATGATGGTCGGCAAGGAGATGTTCCCCGCTTTCCGGGATGCCGGTCTCCGCACCGGCTTCGGCGATGATTACCTCCGTGTCGGCCCGCTCAAGCTCTTCTCCGACGGCTCCCTGATCGGGCGCACCGCTGCCGTGAGCCAGCCGTTTCTCGAGGATCCCGATCCAGGCAATCTCGGTATGGAGATGATGCCGCAGGAAGAACTCGATGCGATCGTGCTCGACGGGCACCGCCACGGTTATCAGGTCGCTATTCATGCCATTGGTGACCGCGCGATCGAGATGTGCCTCGATGCTTACCGCGCCGCCCAGCAGGCCTTCCCCCGCCAAAACACCCGCCACCGGATCGAGCATTGCGGCATCCTGCGACCGGATTTGATCCAGCGTCTGGTCGATCAGGAGGTGATCCCGGTCTCCCAACCGGTCTTCATCCGGGAATATGGCGACGGCTTCATCCGCCATCTCGGCCGAGAGCGCGTGGAGCTTACCTATCCTTTCCGTTCGCTCCTGGATGCCGGACTGCCACTCGTCTTTTCCTCGGATTGCCCCGTCTCGGCCTATCCACCGTTGGTGTCGATCCAGGCATCAGTCGAGGAGAAGACCAACCGCGGCATCGATTACGTTCCCGCCGAGGCCATCACCGCGCGGGAGGCAATGCGCTGCTACATGCACAACGCCGCCTATGCGGGGTGGACGGAGCATCAGCTTGGTGTCACTGAGGCGGGCTATCTCGCCGATTTCACCATTCTCGCCAACGACCCGGCCGATGTCCCACTGCACGAGATCGACCGGATCCCGGTGGTCGGCACCGTCATCGGTGGCAAAATGGTCTATCAGTCACCCCTCGCCTGATCGCAACCCGAACGTAGGTACCGGGGTACTCGCCCCTTCACACAAGGAAGTTCCATGTACAGCGCGCTCACCAATCTCGAATGCACCGCCTGCCACCAGACGTATGAGGCCGATCAGCTGATCAATACCTGTCCGGCCTGCGGCAAGGTCCTCTACGTTCAGTACGACCTGTCCGCTGCTGCTGCCTCGATGACTCCCGAAGCCCTCGCCGGGCGTGACTGGAATCTTTGGCGGTACCGGGAAATCCTCCCGGTTCAGGATCCCGCCAACGCCGTGACCCTTGGCGAAGGCGGCACCCCGCTGCTGCCGGCACCCACGCTTGGCGCCCTCTTCGGGCTCAACAATGTCCTGATCAAGGATGAAGGGCTCAATCCCACCGGCAGCTTCAAGGCCCGTGGTCTCGGTATGGCCGTCGCCCGGGCGAAGGAGCTCGGTGTCACCACCGTCGCCATCCCCTCGGCTGGCAACGCCGCCGCCGCCATGTCCGCCTATGCCGCCCGGGCTGGTCTCGGTGCCGTTGTCGCCATGCCGGTCGATGCCCCCGAGGTGATGAAAGCTGAATGTGTTGCCTATGGCGCCAAAGTGTTGCTCGTCAAGGGCCTCATCAACGACGCCGGCAAGATCATCCGCCACGGTTCCGATGCGCTCGGCTGGTTCGATGTCTCGACCCTGAAGGAGCCTTACCGCGCCGAAGGCAAGAAAACCCTCGGGCTGGAACTCGCCGAGCAACTTGGCTGGCGTGTGCCCGATGTCATCATCTATCCCACCGGCGGCGGCACCGGCATCGTTGGCATGTGGAAAGCCTTCGCTGAGCTGGAAGCCATGGGCCTGATCGGGTCGAAACGCCCGAAGATGGTCGTCGTCCAGTCCGAAAATTGCGCGCCCATCGTCCGCGCCTTTGAGGAAGGTGCCGACCACGCCCCGCTTTGGGAAAACGCCTCCACCATCGCCGCCGGTATGCGCGTCCCCATCGCGATTGGGGACTACCTCATCCTTGACGCCATCCGCCAGAGCGGCGGCACCGCCATCACCGTCACCGATGAGCAGTTGCTGGAAGGTATGCGCCTCGCCGCCACGAAGGAGGGCATCTCCGCCTCGCCGGAATCCGGTGCCGCCATCATTGCCGCCCGCATGCTGCGCGAGCGGGACTTCCTCAACGCGGACGATGAAGTCGTCATCTTCTCCACCGGCTCCGGTATCATGCATACCGATCTCGTCTCGCAGGAGGGGCTCACCGTCCTCGACCCCGCCGATGCACCGGAGGTCTGGGTGGACGCCATGTCCGCCGGGTGATCGTTGCGCCGGGCACAGGTGTACATTAAGGGAGAGATGGAATTCGGGTGAATGGTCGAACGTCTCGATACTCGGGACACCTGCGACATTTCCCCGGATTCTCCGTGAAATATTGCAGGATGTTCGCTCCAGGAGGCCAGCGATGGCACGTAAGAAAGCCTCACCTGCTGACGGCGTCTCCGGGTTTTCCCCGCTCACGGCAGACGACATCAGGAATCAGACAGACGATGGCAGCTTCAGCCGTGGCAAGGCATACGAGCGCCAGGGCCGCATTCACCACACGGTGCTGCGCGATGCCACCATTGAGGGTCTCTGCGATGGCTCCGAATCAACCCCGTACCATGTCTGGGCGACCCTGGCGCGTCCGGGTCAATCCGGCATCAACCCACGGGATTACTCCTGCAATTGTCCCCGCGGCGGATTCTGCAAGCATGTTGTTGCGTTGCTCCTGAGCTGGGTCCACAAACCGGAGCAGTTTGTGACGCGGGCCTCGGTCGCCGATCAACTGGCGAGCACGAGCCGCGAAGACCTGGTTGCGCTCGTCCAGCGGATGATCCAGCGTTATCCCGATCTGGAATTGCTCGTCGAACTCGCCGTATCGACGGGTCAGGATTCCCCACTCCTCGATGAGGTCACCATCCGTCGCCAGATGAGGACGGCCATCAAGGGCATTGACCTCTGGGAGTGGGATTCTCCCCGCGAGGTGGAGAAGGCCTGGCGCCCCTTCCTCGATCTCGCGCAGAGCCACGCGTCTGCCGGGCATTGGGTCAATGCGCAGAAGGTCTTCACCGTTCTGATCGACGAAGCCCGCGAGGCGTTGCTATCCTCCCAGGATGAGAACGGCGATATCATGGGGCTCATCATCGATAGCGACGAAGGTCTCTCCGCCGCCCTTGATGCTCAGACGGATCTCCCCGAGCAGGAGCGTCTTCCCCCGGCAGACCGCGCCCGGTTAATCCGCACGCTGTACGACATCTGGCATCTGGATGTGTTCGAATTCGGCGGGATGGACCTGTCGCAGCACGGAGCCGATGCCATTGCCCGCAACGTGACCGACGAAGAGCGCGAGATCGTGCTGGGCTGGCTCCACAACGAACCGACAGACGACGATACCTTCAGTTCCGATTGGCGAGAACGTGCCTGCGGCGGCTTTATCTCCATGATCCTCGACGAGGCCGGCCTGGACAACGATCAGTTGCTGGAAGCCTTCAGGACCGAAGAGCTCTGGAGCGCCGCCGCCGCCCTGCTCCTGGAGATGGACGAGGTGGATAAAGCGGTTGAGACCGCTCGCCTCCACATCAAGGAAGCAACCTCGCTCGTCGCTTTCGCCAACGATCTCCTTCATCGACATCCTGGCGAGGCCGGACGCGCCATCGCCCTGGTGGACGATCTCCTCTGGGAAACCGAAGGCAAACTGCCGGGGAACGACGCGCTGATGGAAACCTGGCTCCGTGACCAGTTCAGCCAGCACAATCGCCCGCAGGATGCCCTGAAAATG
>Ga0182745_1003705_pt1 | contig 13052 bp, 10 predicted proteins | sample eDN3rd30CKraftBY_FD_128523 | JGI IMG/M metagenome (GOLD analysis project Ga0182745, IMG submission 128523) | Enriched backyard soil microbial communities from Emeryville, California, USA - eDNA 3rd pass 30_C Kraft BY (version 2) (version 2) | ecosystem: Environmental > Terrestrial > Soil >...
CGACCGGCCAAGGAGATGGCCACGACCTCGCCGGGCCATGCCCCAACCACTCGCCATTGACGAATACTTCGTAGCGTGCGTCCGCCGTGATCTTCAGCCGCGCTTCAGATACCCCGCCCTGGATGTGGAATGTCTGTCGAAATCCCGCCACATTGTGATAAGGCCGGGTGGCATCGGACGTCCAGATCCAGTGTGCATGAGAAGGAAAATGGAAGGGAGTCATGCGGGGAAAGCGGTTTTTACGGTGGAAGTTGCCTTGATCAGCGAAGGAAAGCGCATCCGGATCTCCTTCGCAAGCAGATCATCGCTGAAGCGTTCTCCCGTCTGATCCCGGAGGGCATCTGAACGCTTCAATAAAGCGCGGGTTGTCAGGGGAGAAGCCGCAACTTAGGAATGGACCATGCGCCTTCCCCCTCCAGCTCGAATCACCCTTTTCTCTTTCATGGGAATTCTGGCATCCGGCTGTTCCCCTCAAGGGAGTGACAGTCGAACCGGGCAGGGGGCGGATCATACCAAGGCCGACAAGGAAATAGCGGAGTCGTCCGCCAATGAGATCTCCGCCAGGGATCTTGCCGGGAACCCCGTTGAGGAGATTCGGTTGCTCGCCAATCCCGGCTTTGAAGCAGGGCTGGAAAATTGGGTATTGCACGACGAATCGGGGGCGAGCGCGGTCACGGCGGAAGCGGCGCACTCCGGAAGCCAGGGCGCGCGCATCAGGGGGCAAGCGCGGGCAAGCGGAGGCGGGAAGCCGGGCACTACCCTGCTTTCCTCGGCGATTCCAATCGATACGGCGCTGGCCTACCGGCTGACATTCCACGCCCGGGTCCTTTCAGGAAGCGGGGTCTCTGTCTCCTTGAAGTTCTTTGATGAAAAGGGGCGGCTCCTGAAGGCCTCCCCTGGCAACAATGCCCTTTCGGTCCAGGCCGGGAATCAATGGCGGCCATGGAGCGTCACGGCGCTTCCGCCCACGGCGGCGAGGACAATGAAGGCCTCGGTGTGGGTAAAGCCCGGCCAGAATCCACCCGCAACCGCCGACTTCGACGATTTCAAGCTAGTCTCCTTCAAGCCATCGCAGGAAGCGCCCTGGCCCCCCCGTTACAAGATTCGTCCCGACGAGAAGAACCGCCTCACCGCTTCCGATGTCGTCGGGCCCGACGGTCTTGTCTATCCTAATTGGCGAAACACCGGCATTGCCGGCGGCATCCCGGCGCTGCCGGTCGTCGTCGGCCCGGAAAACTTTGCGGGTTTGGAGGGGACGGACATCGTGAATGCGCTCAAGAAAGCCATTGAGCAGGCATCCAGCGCGGGAGGCGGCGCGATTCAACTTCCCGCCGGGGTCTTTTACCTCGATCGCCCGGTTTTTATCACCCGCAGCGGCGTGGTGATCAAGGGGGCTGGTCGCGATGCCACCCGACTGGTTTTCCGAGCCCGGGTTCCTTATGGGACGGTGCAGTTGTACCAGTGGGGCGATGAGAAGAAGTTCGGTCCCGGAGCCACGGTGGAGTTCTGGGCGAACCCCAAAGACCTCGCCTGCCTGGAGATGAAGGTGAACGGGCATCCTTTCCGAACGGAGAACAGGCGGGATCATTGGGGGAACCGCTTCAATATAGTCCTCCCGGCGTCTGCCCTGCTTGAACGCACCGGCCCCGGTCTTCAGAAAGTCGAAGTCACCGCCCGCTATGGTAACGGAGATTCTTTTACCAAGGAATTCCCGCTCACCGTCGTGACGGAGCCGGTTCGTCCGCTGGCCTACGGTCAGGCCGGTGCGATCATCCTCGCCGGAGGAGGGCACGGGAAAAATCGAAAAATTCCGCTCGCCGCGACCGCCGATCGCGGTTCCTTGCAACTGAAACTGAACGCAGGGCATGGACTCCTGCCGGGCGATCGGATCGAAATCGAAGCGCCTGCCACTCCGCGCTGGAACCAGCTCGTCGGCAATCAGGCTCCGTGGGGGGCTTATCGGATCAATCAGTACCAGATCACAAAAGCCGATTCAGAAATCGTGACCATCGACCGCCCGCTGCGAATTGAATTCCCGATGGAAGATGGTTCGTTTGTCCGGAAGATCGAAGTGATCACCCGTTCGGGGATTGAAGCCCTGACGATCGAGCAACCGGTGATCACCCAAAGCCATGCAGGACCCAAGATCCGCGAAACCTTGTGGTATCCCATCGAGGATCTATGGATGAACGGTGTCCTCATGAACTATGCATGGGAATGCTGGGCTCGCGATATCCGCATCGTCAACGCAGGGCGCAGCCCCCTCTATACCATCAACTCCCGGTCCTGCGAGATTCGCGACAGCGAGTTTGATGACGTCATTTTCAAAGGCGGCGGCGGCTCGGGTTACGTCGGCTTTGAGCGTTCCTTCGACTGCCTGATGGAGAATGTCGTCACCCGCAACATGCGCCATGCGCCCGATGTGCAGTGGGGGGCGGCAGGCAATGTGTTCCGGAACTCGAAATTCTACGGCAGCGACGGACAGTGGCATGCGGGCTGGACTCATGAGAACCTCTTCGAAGGCAATCTCATGAAATCCAAAAAGGGCGATCCCGAGCGCAACGGCGGTTATGGTTTCGGCCTGTTCGCATCCGGGCCCTCCGTGCCGACCCACGGGCCCCAGGGGCCGCGCAACGTCGTCTATGCCAATGACATTTTCTCGCCCAAAGATGGAATCGTCATGCGCGGCGGCAATGAGGGGTGGCTGATCTTACATAACCGCTTTCACATCGACGAGGGGCAGGCCGTTCGGGGTGGAGAGAAGGGATTCGATCATATCATCAGGAACAATGTTTTTGTGATGAAATCTCCAAGGGACCCGGCCGTTCTATTCACCGCACCGGATAACGTGGGGATGGAGCTGATCGGCAACCGGTTTTATGGAAACATAAACCGGATCGCAGGGTTTGGCGGCGCTTTCGGCAAGCTCGCCAGCGATGAAGATAACACGGTCGAGCCTTACAATGCCGACGCGCCACGCCCTTTGGCGGAGCCTCCCTCCATTTATCTCTGGCAGCAGAACAATCGTTCCACCTCCGCGATGATTCTCCCTGAAAAACAGATGCCCTGATTCAGATTCCTCTATGAAAACCAAACTCGTTCATTCCCCTTCGTTTACTCAATATGTCAAACGCCTGTTGAGGTTAAGCGCGCTCACGGCGACGTTGCTTGCCGCCTCAGCAGTCGATTCGACGGCGGCGACGGTCACGCTGACGGCTAGCGATACCGGAACGACTCAAAGCTTCACCGGAAGCAGCAACTGGGACAATGGTCAGGCCCCCTCCGCCGGGAATGACTATCGAACCGGTGTTTACACCCTGCGAACGGATGGTGGATCGGCGAATTATACTTTCGCCGGTGACAGTCTGACCATGGGCGATAGCGTCACCACCAATTCGGACGCCCGCCTTGCGATACGAACCACCGGCACCGTCACGATTTCCGATCTGCGCCTCAATCATGGGAACGTGGCCGTCTATGTGAGCACCTCTTCGACTCTTGCAGGAAGCGTCACTCTCATCGACTGGGGGTCGTTTTCGCCGACAGCCGCAGGTCGCACCCTGATCGTCACCGCTACCGTCGGGGGGTCCGGGCAACTTCGCGTTTCCACGGGGAACGTGATCTTGAATCATGCCAACAACAGCTACACCGGCGGAACCATCGTAGCCGCTTCCTCGGCCGAATCGCATCTTTTCGTGCAGGCAGACGGCGCGCTCGGTTCGGGAGATGTGAGCCTGAAAGGAGGGAGCAACGGCACCAAGCTAACCTTGAGCAACGGCATTACCAATAGCTATATCGCCAGCACCGCGTCATTGATATTGGCGAAGGATCTGCAAAGCGAATCAGTGACACTATCGTTCCAGGGGGTCAACGTGATCGGCAATCTCTCCTTCGATGGCGGGTTAACCTGGGTCACAGCCGGTACCTATGGCGCCATCGGATCGGGGGCGACATACCAGAGCGATATTTTCTCTGGCACCGGACTATTGGAAGTCACCGGCATTCCTGAGGCATCGACCTCTGCAATGCTGGGCATCGGAGCGCTTATCGGGGCGTTGGTGATTCGCCAGAGCGTCAAGAAATCAAAAGCAGGAGAGGAATCGGGCCGGATCGGGCTCTGAACGCGGGCGCATCCGCCTTCTCCCCTTCCTCGTTCGGGCGCCCCCCCCTTTGATCGAAAATTCAATGAAACCGTTCCGGAAGTTCTTCCGCCCCGCCCATGGGGTGACCATCCTGGAACTTCTCGTTGTGCTCGTGGTGGTCGGCACCCTGTTTGCCATGCTTTTTTTTGGCGTGAACAAGGCCAGCAGAGGCGCACGAAGTGCGAAATGCGTTTCCAACCTGCGGCAGATCCATGCCGCGCTGATGCAATACACCCTGGATCACCAGGGCCGTTTGATTCCCGCTGACGGGAGTGGGATTCGTTGGTATCAACAGGTCTGGAGTACCAATACCCTTGATTCTCCTCTTGCCGCCTACGTCGGGGGTGGAGAATCTTTGGGCAAAATCGCGGTCTGCCCTGAAAATGCCACTCCGCTCGCGGGAGTCATGGTCGATGGCGTCCACGTGAAAAACAAGACGGGCTATCCCTATGTCGTCAATTACGCCATCCTGATCGATTCTCAACGGTTTCTGGATGGCGAGTCCGTTCTCTTCAGACAGGTGGCGAGGCCAAGTCTGACCCCGTTGATCACCGATTCCAATTTCGGCACCGCATGGGGAGGCCCGGGCTGGGAAGGTGCCAGAGCCCACACCAATCAGGTTCGAATCGGCGAGCCCCATTTCAACAAAACCAATGTCTTGTGGTGTGATGGTCACGTTAGCTCGAGCACCCGCGACGAAGTCAAGGCACAGATCGTCCTGATCAATCGATAGGGAACAGGAGGCTCCCGGAAGACGAGGATTACTTCGTATGATCCGGAATCGAAGAGGTCTATTTGAAAAAAGACGCTTTTGAGATGGATCTGCAATTAGGGTCGATTGCCCGATTCCGATAGAAGAAGAACAGAGCCAATGCTCCGATCAAAACAGAAGCGTAAGTCGAAGGCTCGGGAATCACGTCAAAGCCGAAGGTGGCCGTCACGCTTTTCGCACCGTCGGTCACGTGGGTTCCTGAAAACTCCAGAGTGATTTCATAATGTCCGCCTTCGGTAAACCCGAATGTATAGTGATCGTGCCCGCCGACACCGATCCCAAAGACATTCGGCCCCATATCCAAACCCCACGGATCGTTTGTGGCTGAAGGGTTGTAAGTGGAAAGATAGATATCGCCCGTGACAGTTCCTACGTTGTTCGTGGTATACATTGCAAAATTTCCGTTTTCAGGGACGACCCAGTCGGTCAGCTTGATCACAAGATCCCCGTTCCAATCCGCTCCTGCCAGTTCCTCCGCTCCGAAGCCCAGCCACGGCTGAAAGTTGATCAAACCCGCAACATAGATCTGGCTGCCCGTGGCAACGCCCAGATAGCTGGCGGAATTGCTTGCCGATGCCCGCGTTGCACCAACCTGAGCGACCACCTCGTCAGGAGCATATTCAGCCTCGGGAAGATTCCATGCAGAGCCCCCCGACACTGTCCCGTGCCAGTGGGCAACCAGGTTTCCGTCCTCATAGGCAACACCGATATCCGCATGCCCGGTGGTGTAAATGAGTTGTGCTTCCGATTTTTGAACAGATATAATAATACTTAGGATTATTACTATAACAAGAATGGGGTATTTTTTGTGCATAGGATGCGTTTGATGGTTAAGATTGATCGAGCCGGGTGACTCGTATTCAGGGAGCCGTGGGAACTGCCGCGGGATTTTGCCCCGCATCGAGAATCTTCTTCATCTCGTCCGCCCGCACATTTTCAACATGTCCGTCGGCGTAGAGATAATTTGACGATCCTTTCGTGCGTAGAGCCGCCGATTGTGCGGGACTTCCCGCAAGATGCCGGTCGACCTGGACGTCGTTGAGCATTTTTTGCCATGTCGTCCACTCTCCACTATGGACGTGATCCCAGGTTGACGAGGGTGTGCGGGTTTCCGAGAGGATGACCGCCAAAAGCGTGCGAGAGGGAGACGGTATGGAATAAATCCGGTTGTACTTCTCCTCATCGAAGACAAGCTCGTTCAAGGCATAACTGGTTGCGTGGCGTTCCAGGATCTGCTGCCGCCGCAACGGAGGATCTGCGGGACAGACGCGAATCTGATCGATTTTCCCGAGATAGTCTGCCAAAACATAGACCCAGCTTTGATCGATGCGACGGCTCCCGGTCGTATGGGTAGTCGGTGGAAAGAATCCATTATTATCATTGGTATATAAACAGAGCGCCAAGCCAATCTGGCGAAGGTTTGAGAGACACTTGGCGCGGTTTGCACTCATTTTCACGTTCGCGATTACCGGGATCGTCACGGCGACGACAACACTTATGATTGCGACGACAGCCAACAGTTCCAGCAGCGTCAATGCACGCGAGGAATGCAGGGTGGGGCCCGGTTCAAAACGACCTTCCGAGTCGTTCTTGGATTCCATTTTTTTTTCAGATGTTGAGGTTGGGGCCCGGAACCGGGGGGAGCCCCTTCGCCACGTTATGTGGATCTTTTTTTAAGCTGTTACGACAATGGCATTTTCGCCCCGCGGTGCTCAGGAGGTAAAGCGCCGTCGAAATATGAATTGCATGGCAGCACCGGCAACAAATATCAGACCGTAGGTAGAAGGCTCGGGAATCACGTCAAAACCAAATGTCCCGGTCCCTGCCACAGGCCCATCCGTAGCGTGAACACCTGAAAACTCGAAAGTAAGCTCATAGTGGCCGGGAGCTGTAAATCCGAATGTATAGTGCTCATGTCCTCCCGCTGGAAGGTAAAAGGAATTTACTCCTATTCCGTCCACGTCTGCGATTGAAGGATCGAACGTTGAGAGGAAGAGATCGAAAGTGCTCGTTCCCGTCGGGTTCGTTGTATAGAGGGCAAAGTGGCCATTCTCCGGAAGAGTATAGGTTGTCAAAGTCAGTTTGATTCCCCCCACCCAATCGGCAGGATCGAGTTCCTCCGTACCGAAGCCCAGGTATGGCTGCCAGTTAACGGAAGGACCGCCCATGTAAATAGTTGTTCCACCCGGAATACCGAGGTAACCAGCCGAGTCTGCGGGCGAGGCTCGTGTTCCGGAGAAAACGGCGATCAATTCATCGGGCTCGTATTCTCCCTCCTCGGGAATCGGGGCACCGTCGACAATATTGCCGCCATCCAGGTGCCAATGGGGAATAAATTCGCCATCTTCGTATTCAAGCCCGATATCTGTATGCCCTTCGGTGTAATATGAAACAGCCATTGCTGCGGGGCCTGACAGAAAAAGGCCGAGAGCCAGGACGCCGACCCCAAGGAAGAGAGATTTCTTTTTCATGGAGCTCGGAGGCTGACGGAGTTGCAGGAATTCGTCAAGCCATTTTTACAATCAACTTGCAAAAACGGACTCTATTTCAAATGTGAGCCAAATTTGATTTTCCCTTCTTTTATTCGCTCCCAGAGACAAATTGCGGCTACTTCTGAGGTTTTCTTTCAGGTAAGGAGCGGGCTTTTTCCTCTTTCTTTACCCTTCTCGACCAAATGGGTGCGAATCAAGCCGGAGAAGAAAACCCGAATCCTGATTTATTATGCAAAATATTTGCATGTACCCAGCCAATGCCGCACCATCCGCCTGAACACGAACCCAAGCACCCGACAGGCAGGCACCCCCGCTGCCATTCACGGACAGGCTGCGGGAAATCGCCTCAAAAATCTCTCAAAACTGCCTGCGCTTTCATCAGTCTCGATTTATTCAGCGTATCCCTAGTGAGTCCATATCGTCCAAACGCCGTAATATCAAAGCGGCGGGCGATGCGACGGCTCATAGATGTGCAGAGCACTTTATGGCGGCGGCTTGTGCCTTGGGCGGCGCGCTAAGTCCATCCGCCCAATCCCCCTTGACGAGCACGACCCGGGGGATCGCCGGAAGACCGCGTTGGTTTTGTAGAATTTGGCTGACTAGCATGTCAATTCCGACTGAGCCATGCAGTTCGTGATGTTGATTGAAGCCTGCAAAATGAGGATATTCCGGCGCCCAGTCTATACTGATAAATGCCACATCTTGCGGCACCCTCCATCCCATCCCTTCGATGGCGCGCCACACCACGTCTTCCGCCAACACGGCATCGGGGCGATGTTTTCGCAGCCATGCCTGAATCCGTGGAATCTCGTCCTTGTGTGTCCGTGCGAAACGACATACCAAAACGCTTCCCTTCGGAGCCCAGCGCTCCCGGGCGTAAAAGGTCGGCATCAGCACGCCGTGGTTCACACGCGCATCGTATTCATCCGATACCATCACCGCCACCCGACGATAGCCCAGCTCAATCGCCTTCTGGAGCATCAGGTCGAAGCCGTGGGTCGAATCAATGGCTACACGGTGCAGATTCGGTGTAGGCAATGCGTAGCTCAGAGCCACGGCTGCGAACCGCTCCCATTCGATGCTAGTGAAAATCTCGCTGCGGTCCTTCCACCCGGGAATGAGCAAACCGGGGATGTTGCGGCTACGCAGAATCTGGTTGAGGCGGCGGGCGGTGATCCCTGGTTCATTGAGCCAGACAGGCTCCAATTCGTAGCCCAGTTCCGATGCCCGGGTTCGGGCTCCTGCGAAATGCCGCTGCGTATGCACGGATTGATCCTCCAGCTTTCCGCTATTCTGATTGGCGATCAGAAATGCCAGCGTCGCCTGAAATGCCGGGGCACGGTTTGCTTTCAGTTGCGCCATGTAAGCTGAAGCAAAAGCATTGGGCCGCCACCCCAGGCTTTCCGCGACAGTGCGAATGTGTTTGCGAGTGGCTGCGGAAATCTTCGGATGGCCACTGAGCGCGTAGGACACGGTCGCCTGGCTGTATCCGGTGGCGGCGGCTATTTCGCGCGTGGTAGGCATAAGGCATTCTCCGGGGGAACGAATTTCATCTGGCAAGTGATCGTGATAACATAAAAACGAGTTTATTGCCAGTCTCTCCTGACTTATTCTCAACTCGAAACCTCCCCCCGTGTAAATACACCCAATGTTTAAATCCGTTATTGCTCACGGTAGTTTGACACCCTCTGCGGGCCGCGAGTGCCATTCGCCGAAGGCTCGCCGCCGTCACGCCCGGCTCGGATTTACCCTTATCGAACTGCTCGTGGTGATCGCCATCATCAGCATCCTTGGCCTTCTGTCGATCCCTGTCGTCGGCAAGGTTCGTGAATCCACCCGCAGGACCCAGTGCGCAAACAATCTCCGCCAACTCGCACAGGGGCTCCTTTTGGCTGCCGGAGAAAACGGGGGGGCCTTCCCTCCCGGATTCATCTGGGACCGGGAGATCGCGCCTTACCTCTCGATTACACTCGCAGCCCAGCCGCCCAACACGCCGGTGTCGTCGGTATTCATTTGTCCCGCAGATCCGCGGGTTCGCGCCTCCCGTCCGCGCTCCTATACGGGCTCGGGGCAGAGTGCCACGCTCGCGGGATGCGGCATTCTCTCCCGCAGCACCACCACTCCCTCCCTGCGCCTCAGTCAACTGGCTGTTCCCGCTCGCACCATCCTTCTCACGGAGTACTTCACTGGAGGGTGGAACGCCAGCACCCAGTTCGCCACCGCCTATTCTGTGGTGGATGGGTGGATGGGCATCGCAGCCGCCCCCAAACTTGAAAACGGCAACAGCTACCATGGCCGCGCGGGCCAGAATTATGCCTTCGCCGACGGTCATTTAGAATGCCTGCCCCCCAATGAGGTGGTGGATTCCGGCCCCTTTGCCAGCGGCGGTCGCTGGCGTGCGTATAACCCCTGATGCCCTCCTTCGCAAGCCGTAAACCGATTTCCCAATCTCACCATGAAAACACGCCTCCTCAAGGTTCTCATTCTTGCCATCCTTCTCGTGCCCGGAGTCGCCTCCGCGCAGATCCTGATCAACGAGAATTTTGAAAATTTCACCGCCGGTCAGCAACCCGGATCGCCCTGGTCGGTGGGGCTGATCACCTCGCCGTCGAGCATCCTCGTCAGCACAGACGCGCAGTCTCCCTTCGGGGCGGGCGGCGACACCCAGGGACTCGTTTGGTACGACGGAGACACCACCAGTTGGGGGCCGAATCTCTCCACGTCCTTCGCCATGCCTTCAGGGACAACGAGTTTGATCTGGAGCTTCGATTTCATGGCACCCGCAGACGGTATCGCATCCAACCCAATTTTCTATCTCGCCGACGGCAGCGGCAAGATCGGCCCCCGGCTGTTTCTCGATCGCACCATGACAACCCTCAGCGCCAACAACGGAAGCTCGGTCGTGACAGTCGCCTCCACCTCTCCGGACACTTGGTATCATGTTGAGGTGACTATCTCCGTGGCTGATAACACCTATGTCGTCTCCGTCCTCCCCTATGGCGGTAGCACGACGACTTCGGCCACCTATGCGTTCAACAACGCCAGCACGGGCATGCTTCAATCCCTCGTATTGGCAGATAACGACCAAACAGCAATCAACGGGACGGTCTACCTTGACAATATCACCCTCACCGCCATTCCGGAACCGAAGAGTATCGCATCCATTGCCAGCGTCGGACTGCTCGCATGGGTCTTTACGAGATCCCGCAAGTCACGCATTTGAAGCCTGCACGATCGGAATTTTCTCATGTCCATACCCCTCTTCCGTTCCACATTGCTTGCCTTGTCCGCTTTCGTCGCATGGGCATCCCCCTGCGCAGCATCTGTGACGACACTCCTGCAGGACGACTTCAACACAGAGTTTACCTGGAGCTCACTCTCAGAGACCAGCCTTGAACCCATGGCCGCCCTCGTCATCGATCCCGCTGATGCGGATTCGACCAGCAACCACGTCCTGCGATTCATCCGGAAAAACGACGCCCGGATTTTTCGAGACCTTTCCGTCCCGGGGGTCAACGGGAACATCACTATCGAATTCCGCATCCTGAAAACAGGATCGACCAATACCGGGGGGCTCTGGCTCGTTGATCCGTCGGGCAAAGGAATCGGGTTTCTCCTCGAACTCAACACGCCTCAACTCATCCATCGCGCCAAAATCCTCAGCACCACGGATGCGGCGGAGACGCAAACGCTCCTCAAGGTATTCCCGAATATCGCGCCGGCCAACCCTCCGGGCGAAACGGTCTGGCACCGGGTTTCCTTCACCTGGAACGTGGAGCAAGGAACAGTATCAGCCACCCTCGACGGTGAACCGATGGGCGAAGCAGACATTGCCCTTCCTCCCGGCTTGCCTCTTTCCAGAGTCATCCTTTACGGCGGCTTTCCTTCCACTTTGTATCTGGACGATGTCCGCATTACCTGCGACCGATAATGACAAGACACGCCTTCGCTCTCTCGCTGGCGATAGCCGCCGCGGCGACTCCCGCGATCGCCGGGTCTCCCGCTTCGGGTCCCTTTGCGGACCACCGGGATGAATACGCCTCGCTCTCCCTCCCGGCTGAATTGGGAGACATCCCGGACCTCAAAGAAACCCCTCTCTATATCTGGGAGTGGCACATTTGGCACCAGACCCCCTTTGGCCCAGGCGGTCGCAATGGCTACTATCATGGCGGCGACAACTCGGTTTCCGATACTGAAAGCGCCGGCCCCGACTGGATGCGCAACCGCCACCCCGTCGGCTATCCGCTCGTCGGCCCCTATTCCTCGGATAATCCCGACATCATCCGCTGGCAGATCCGCTGCATGAAAGCGGCCGGAGTGGATGGCGTCTTTGTCCACCTTTATCCGGAATGGAATCGTGGCGACTACTTCGTATGGGAGCCCACCTTCGCCCGCATCCTCGACATTGCCGCCGAGGAAGGCCTGAAAATCGGCATTCACGACGAAGTGCAGTTCCGTCGAGGCACCCCCGCGCAGACGCCGGAGGTCATGACGCGCAGGCTCTCCAACCTTCTCAAAAAATACGCCTCACATCCCGCGATTCTGCGAATCGAAGGAAAACCCGCCGTCACCTTTGCCTACTGGAACTATTTCGAAGGCCGGATGCCGCCCGAAGCGTTATCCAAGGTTCTGCACGCCGTTGACGAAGCCGTGGGTGAAAAAATCTTCTGGGCCGTCGGTCATGCCGTGGGCGCTCGCACTCCCGTGCTCGACCTGCCGGAAATCGGTGGCGTGGTCCCCATCTCCAATAGCAACACCCAGTTTCTCGACGTGCTTCCCGGCGCCCAGCCCTCCCAGCAATCCGATTTCGGTCGGAAGCTCGTCTCCGGCTACATCCCGAGGGAGCCGCTTCCGGCCGTCATTGCGCCGGAACAACGCGCCAACCTCCGGGCAGCCCGGGCGGCCTACCCCGACAAATGGTTCTGCCTCTGGGGGTACCCCGGCTTTGAAAACTCCACGGGACATGGAGGGCGTCGCGACAGGATCACGGGGTGGCTGCCGCGCCGCGGTGGGCGCACGATGATCGAAGTCCTGCGCACCTATGCCGAACTCAAGCCCTCCGCCATCGTCCTTACCTCGTGGAACGACTGGGAGGAAAACACCGCTCTGGAGCCCGGCATCGACTACGACGGCTATGCTGGCGATCCCTTCCTTTACTGCCGCATTCTCGCCGCCACCAAAGGGCGCTCATTCGTCCCCCCTCCGCTTCCTCCCAAGGAAGCGCTCGATCCCTGGATGTGGCAGCCTCTGTTTGGCATCGACAAACGCGCCCCCGAAGTCTTGCGCACCCGGTACTCTCCCCTTGAGCCTGCGTTGGTCGCCACCGTGGTCGATTCTGCCAGCGCCGTGCGGGATGCACGCCTCCTCGCGCATGGCGATATCTGGCTCACCGTCGGAAAGGATGGGACTCCCGGCGGAGCCGGAGTGAGCTCCGCCAAACCGCTTACCCCCCACCCCGACGGCGGACTGCTCGTCCCGCCCGGGGAAACGGTGACGCTCACGCTTGAGCGCGACGCACTGGCCGCGCCTCCCGCAGATGACTCCCAGGGAGAGGCATTCTACATCGCCGTCGAGCTGCCCAAAACGGCTCCCGGTAAACTCCACGTTTTTTATCCGTCCAAAACCTATCTCGTAGACAATAAACCG
>Ga0182745_1003706_pt1 | contig 13051 bp, 6 predicted proteins | sample eDN3rd30CKraftBY_FD_128523 | JGI IMG/M metagenome (GOLD analysis project Ga0182745, IMG submission 128523) | Enriched backyard soil microbial communities from Emeryville, California, USA - eDNA 3rd pass 30_C Kraft BY (version 2) (version 2) | ecosystem: Environmental > Terrestrial > Soil >...
CGAGCTGTCGCGCCCGGGACAGGATCGCCTCACGCTCGCCCGGGGCCAGCGCCGCCGCCTCGGCCGCGCCCCCGGCGATGAGCCGCCGCGCCCGGGACAGGATCGCCTCACGCTCGCCCGGGTCCAGCGGGCCTGCCGGCTTGATAGGTCCCTGCAATGCCGCACGAATGCGCTCACTTTGGAGCTGTGGCTCCATCGCGCGCGGGTTGGCCAGCATCTGTCGTTCCAGCATGGCAAGCGCCTTATCGGGTTGGCCAACCTGCTCAAGGCAAAGCGCCGCGCCGCGTAACGCCTCCAGCAGGTCTGGCGCTAGGTCTAGTGCGGCGTTAAAATGAACCAGTGCTGCCTCAGGTGCGCGCGGAACCAGCGCGGAGGCGACCCTGACGATAGCCAGGGCCATCATCTCGGCACTCGCCCGTGCGCGTGGCGAGCTTGGATAAGTCGCGAGAAGTTCTCGCCCAATCCGGGCAGCCTGCGCCAGACGCTCGCTGTTCTCCAATGGCGGCGCTGATCGTGCCAAGCGATCGACCAGTTCTTCCAGCGCGTCGAATGCCTTTTCTTGGTCGGGCGCCAAGGCCACGACCCGCAAATACTGACTGGCCGCTTGCTCGAGCCGCCCACTGCGATGGAGGGCGCGCGAAAACTGGAAAGTCAGGGCGGCGGAATCAGGGCTTAGGCCTACCGCTTGACGCCAGATTTCTGAAGCCTCTTCAAATCGTCGTTTGCGAAGAAGAAGTCGCCCGAGCCCGGACAGTGCCTCCAAGCGACGTGGGTGACGCGCCAGCGCTCTACGATACTTGTTTTCCGCCCTGTTAAGATGTCCCATTCGGTCATACAGTTGAGCGAGGCGAACATGCCATTCGCTCGCGACGAGACTTCCGAAGCCGACGGACTGCGTCAAGTGGTTCTTGAGCTTCTCGGTTGTCATCCGGCCAATAACCCTCGGATTGCATCAGTGCGTATGAGAAACCCTAAGCTTGGAAATTCGTCTCTCAAAGCCACCTCGGATAAGATGCGGTCTTGACGCTTGGAAAGCGCTCTGGTCTGTTCGCCTCGAGAAAGTGGGCTATCTGGCTACTTGGGGGATTTAACATGACCATCGAGCGCACGCTGCAGAAATTGCAGCAATTGCTGGATGCTGGAGATGTCGCGAAGGCGGTGGCGACGATTGCAACCGGGCATGCAGATCTCAGCAAAGAGCCTCGCGAACTCCTTCCCGTCCTCAATGAACTCGATCGGCAACGGAACGCTGCGGTGTTGCAGCCGATTCTCGAAAAATTGCAGGAATTGAACCTCCTCCCTCTGGAATCCGCGATCTTTGATTTGAGAATCAGATTTCGTGCTTCCGATCATGTCGGCGCACTGCGCACCGTCGAAAATATTTTGACGGTTTCCGGAGGGCACATCGAAGCGCTGCGAACCGGCGGCCGTATCGGTAATTTGATGAAGGATGACAGCGTGGCGCTCCGTTATTGGGAGCGACTCGCCCGCACCGCGCCGAGCGACCCCGAGGCCGCACTTCAGGCCGCCAGAATCCATTTCAGGCGTAAGCAGTTCGCTCAGGCACTGGATTGGGCAAGGCAAGCGGCCAACGGCCGGGCCGACGCAACGGAAGCATTACAAATCGCGGTTAGTGCAGCTCTTGAAACGGGCTGGACGGAAGGTTGCGATCCTCTCCTCGCCCGCCTTTTTGCTGCAGACAAGACGCGCGCCCTCCCAGCCCTTACTCAGCTTGCTCAGGATCTCGACTGCGAGAGCGTCGCGAGATTTATTGGCTCGCTTCCGCCGCAGTTCCGAAGCGACCAGGCCGTTGCCGACATGGTGTCCAAAGCTTACTCAGGTTGGCTAGTCGCCGGTCTGGAGCAGGAACTGGCGTCAAGAGAACTGGATGCGGCGGCGTACTATCGGGCGGCGAGGACCGTTAGACCTGCAGAGGCCAATGCTCAGCGGGCCCTGGACCGGTTGAGCCTGCCCAGCCTGATGGCGATGCGTGAGGCCTTCAATGGACGGGAGTTCGCCGGTGCTATCGAGCACGGCATCATGGCCACGCGCATCAACCCCGACTCGTTTGAGGCGTGGCAAACTGTGGGACGTGCCCAGTTCACGCTTGGCAATATTGCAGAGGCGGGTAGCGCCTTTCGTCGTTGCACCGAACTCAACGGTAAGGATGCCCCCAGCTGGCTGACACTGGGATTGGTGCTCAATCAAGCCGGCGATCGCCGGGACGCGCTCGCGGCCTTCCAGAATGCTCGCGGATTGGCTAATTCGGAGGTCAAGCGTGAGGCAGAGGCCTCGATTGCCGGGCTTTATCCACTGCTCGTTGCCGATGCGCAGCAGGCGGTTTCTCGGGGGGACTTCGATCTCGGCTGGGCGTATTCGGAGTCCGTCCTGAAGATCCGCCCGACGGATCCCGAAATCCTTGAGCTGAGGCGAAATCTGCTGCGGCAGCAACGAGAGCAAATTCGGCAGGCGTGGAACTCGGGCTCTGACTCAGCCGTCGGCCTCTGCCGCCTATACCTGCAGAAATCGCCGAATGACTCCTATGCGTCGACCGTCTTGGGCCGCACGCTCATGCGCATGCGCTCCTACACCGATGCGTTGCCGATCTGGGAGGGGCTCAGCCGGCTTGCCCCGGAAGACAGTCACAATCACCTGCAGGTTGCCCGCTGCTGCCGCTTGCTCAAGATCAAGGAGAAGGGCCTGAGTGCCGCGGAAGCAGCCCTTCGACTGGATCCCAATTTGCGCGAGGCTGCCGAAATAGCCGAGACTCTCAGGGCGTGGCCGTCCTCGGGGGCACGTCTCGGACAGCCTCAGCGGTAGGACTGAACGGTACGACAAAGTCACCCTCGTTGAGGCGCACGACGACCTCTTCCCGACGTGCCCGTTCGGCGGCAAGGGCGAAAGCCAGCCCGCGCATGGCCTCCTCGGGGGAGGTGACCGGTGCCTGCGCACGACCAGCGCAGGCGTTCAGGAACTCCAGCATGGTTACGCGATCGCCGCCGCCATGACCGCCCTGGCTCCGCCCCTCCATTGACCACAAGAATGGTTCGCGCTCGGGATTGGTGAAGGTGACGGTGAAACGCCCGTCTTCGAACACACCATCGAGGCGCGCCCGATCACCGATCATCGTAATGCGGCGTTCGCTGCGAACGGGCCCCTGCATCGCGAGAAAAAACGTGCCTCGCACGCCGGTATCGAGGACGAACGACACAACCTGATTATCAACAATGTCCTTGTCTGCCCGGAAGACACAGCGATCCAGCCCGTAGGCGGTCGGGTCGGCCAACTCCGCCACCGTTCGCCGCTCATGAAGGCCCGTATCGACATAAGGACAGATCGCGCGCCTGTCGCATTGCGAGCAAGACATGGCGGGCGGAGCTCCAACAAACGTATTCAGTCCTCCAAAGCTGCTGACAGCGCGTGGCCACGCATCCAAAAGCCAGCAGACGATGTCGAGATCATGACATGCCTTGTGCACCAAAAGTCCCCCGGAGTGACGGCTCTGGGCGTGCCAGCGACGCATGAAGCTTGCGCCATGCCGCACATCGAGTTGTTCCGTTAGGGAAACAACGCGCACCGGCCCCAGCATCCCTTTGCCTACCGTGGCCCGTATCGCCGAGTAGAAGGGAGCCTGCCGCAGAACATAGCCAAGCTGAAGGATGCGGCCGCTCTGCCGCCATGCGGCCAGGATCGCGGCGGCGTCGCTGGCTGTCGTCGCGAGCGGCTTTTCGAGGAACACGTTCTTGCCCGCACGGAAGGCAGCTTCGGCAACAACCCTGTGAAGATAGTCCGGGACGGTCACGAACACGATATCGACGGCAGGATCGGCAAGCGCCTCGGTTGGATCCTTGGCACCCTTTGCGTTGCCGCCGAAGAGCTCGATGGCTTCAGCGACCCTTTCCTCCGATTGATCGACAAGCCAGGCGATCTCGACGCCACTGAAACCACGAGCCAGTTGCGCCAATCCAATCCCGCGATTGCCCAAGCCGACGACAGCGCAACGAAGCGGCCGCGCCGGGGCCGACCAACCTAGCGGTCCCTTCTCCGATTCCAAGTCGAGTTCCGTGTTCCCGGCAGACGGCGACAGCACGGCGGTGTAACATCGATTGCCCGAATTTGGATCACTATTATCAGAAGTTGAGAAGTAGAGGGAGTTCGCCCAGAACGAGTAGGCGCCGCGCCCTACTCGTCGAATCACATCATGGCTTGAGTGAGCCGGGCCCACGGCAAGACCATCCTCGTAAAGCCGTAGCCGCGAGCGATAAGGCTGCTCGTTTGTGTCGGTCAATCCGTGAAGCTCGGCAGGCAGGCGGACAACCCACCCCGCTATGCCTTCGCGGCGAAATGGGGGCTCAAGCGTGCAAGTGCTGCCTGTCGCCGGAGTATCGATTCCCATGATGACAGTGTGGTCCAATTCGCCAGATGGTGGCAATCATTGACAGGCCAAGTTGCGGTGCGTACGCAAACTGGGAAGTGGGTCTTGGCTGTGCTTCAGTTGCATGAGATCGCCCAACGATAGACCTGATGATGATTTTGCGCGACGTCTTAAGTATCAGGCAGTGGCAAGTCCTGCTCGCGGAGCGCCATGAACGCGCCGGCCGGCCAGCGGCCGCCGAGCGCATCTATCGCAAGGTCTTGGTCCGCCATCCCCGCCACCCCTCCGCTTTGATCGGACTCGGCAGGCTTCTGATGCGTGAAGGCCGCTTCGAAGAGGCCGTCGAGATCTGGCAGCGCATGGTAGAAGTGAACCCGAAGCGCAATGGCCCGGCGTTCCAACTTGCCAGGGCACAGCATCGCAGTGGCCGGCTTGAGGCCGCGGTGGCACAATATCTCCGCGTCCTGATTCTTGCCCCCCGGCATGAGGCCGCCTTCGCGGCGTTGGTGTCTTTGCGTCATGTCGTCGACCGCGACCCAGGTCACGCAGCGGCGTACGCCCAACATGTGGCCGCTTTCGAAACGGTGTTTCAGACCATCGAAACAGGTGAGGTGCCTTTGGGCATCGACTCGCAGCACGCGCTGGCCCGGCAATATGAAAAGTCCAACGAGTGGGGCCAGGCAGAGGCCGTCTACCGGAAAATCCTCGAACGCGCTCCCGAAGACGGCAACGCCCTTCAGCGACTTGCGCAGCTTCTCTCTCGTGATTCGAGTCGCCTTGAGCAGGCTCTAGATCTCTGGCGCCTGATTGCCCGACGCAATCTCGCTGATCCGCTCCCGTGGGTTCAGCGCGCTCAGCTGCTCGAGCGAGCGCGGCGCCCCGCCGATGCGGAGAAGGACTACCGCGAAGCGCTAGAACGCAAGCCGATGGACGCATCGGCTTTGCTCGGCTTGGCGCGGCTGACGTTTGGCCAGGCGCATTGGGGCGTCGCTGCAACGATGTTCGACAGCTTTCACAAGGTCAATCCCAATCGGGGCGATGCCCTGATAGGACTCGCCCGTAGCCTTGAGAAGCTTGATCGCACCGAGGAGGCGCTCGGCGCCTACCGAAAGGCTCTGGTGATCGAACCGACCAATGCCAATGCGCTGCTCTACAGCGGCCGCCTGCTCCGGCAGCTCGGACGGACCGGGGAAGCCATCGAGACATGGCAAAAGGCGGTCCGCCAAATGCCGCAGAATGCCGACGCATGGTGCGAGCTTGTCGTCATGCTTGCCCGCGCCGAACGAGATGACGAAGCGTTGGCAGCACTCGATGCCGCCGAGGTGGCGCTCCCTGGTTCCATTGACTCTTGGCTCCGGCTGGCCTCGGCCGCCCAGGCCGCTCAGTTTCCCGATCGTGCAACTTCCTACTTCGAGAAATCGATCGCCGCCGAGCCTCATGAACACAAGCATCACGCGCGACTTGGGCAACACTACTTCCGCCAAGGTGTGATCGATGCCGCTTTTCATCATTTTCTTGCCAGTCGGGAACGCAAGCCCACCGATCCTGCCGTCGCAAAGCAACTGGTCGATACTGTCCACGCCCTGAACCTGGTCGGCATAGATCACGTCCGGTTGGCTGCAGAGCCGGCACGTTGCGGCAGCATCCTCATTCCCGAGCGCCTGTTCCAAGTTGTCCGTGAGATTGCCGATACTCAAATCGTCCCCTACGCGCCGGTGCCGCGCCGCATCATCGTCGTAACCTCGTCCCTTGCCGCCGGCGGCGCGGAGCGGCAGGTCGTCAATCTCGTCCGCGGCCTCAGCGAGCCCCGTCTGGGCGTCGATCCGGCCTTATTCTGCATCTCGTTGGCGACCCGAACGCAGCGCGATTTCTTTCTGCCATTGCTGGCCGAAGCATCGGTCGCCGTCGTCACGCCCACGGAAAACGCGATCGAGTCTTGTCTCAGTTCACCCGAGTCGGCGCCGTTCGCGCAGCTGATCCGATCGTTCCCGCCTGACATGGCCGGGCTGATTGCGTTCTGGCTGAGAGAGTTCCGTCGTCGGCGACCGCAGGTCGTTCATGCTTGGCAGGATGCCACAAATCTGACGGCCGTCGTTGCCGCATTGCTAGCCGGAGTGCCGAAGGTGGTGCTCAGTATCCGAAGCGTGCGCCCGGACAATCCGCGCCGCCGGCTCAAGCGTTTCATGCAGGCAGGATATCAGGCGGTGATTGGTCATCCCGCCATCGTTCTCAGCAGCAACAGCCGCGCCGGCGCCGAGGACTATGCTGACTGGCTCGGCATCGATCCGTCTACTATCGAGGTGGTACCCAACGGGATCGACTTCGACCGGCTGGCCGAGCGCGCCGACGAAATCAGCGCCCTGTCGCTTCGGCAAAAGCTCGGCGTGCCCGCAGACGCTCCTGTTATCGGAAGCGCTTTCCGCATGAGCGAGGAAAAACGCCCCCTCCTCTGGGTCGAAACCGCGGCCGAGATCATTCGGCGGGAGCCAAAAGCACATTGCCTCGTCCTTGGCGACGGCCCGATGCGTGCAGACATGCTCAGCACAGCGGTTCGTCTGGGCATCGCCAATCGGCTCCATCTTCCCGGACGAGAAGACAATATTGGTTCCTGCTACAGGGCGATGGACGTAGTGCTGCTCACCTCGCGGCATGAAGGGCTGCCCAATGTGCTTCTCGAAGCGCAGTCTCTGGGCGTCCCTGTCGTGGCGCCCGACGTGGGCGGCATGGCCGAAGCAATGTGGTCCGGCTTAACCGGCTGGGCAGTCCAGAATGACGAGCCGGGCCTTCTGGCGCAGACGCTCGCCGAGCATGTCATCCGGTGCTTAGGGGAAACTGGCTGGACGGCCCGTGCACGGGCCGAAGCACCCTCGTTGGTGCGAGAACGGTTCGGCGTAACGGCGATGGTGCAACGAACCCTCGAGGTGTACGGCTTGGGCGACAGGAACGAGAAAGGCAGGGCGCCGAATGACGATTGAAGCATTGGCCGACCTGCTGAAGAGGCGCGGCTGCGATTCCGTCGGTTACTTCCATACCGACCATTTCGAACCCTGGTCGACCAGCATTGACGAGGCCAGCGCGCGCGCCGTCGACCGAATGGCGAGGATGGCTCGATCGTCCTCCTACGGACGCCGCCTCAGCCTCTTCTACAACGTTTTCATCCCCTATAGGCTCGAAAGCGATGGTCCCATCGGCCGGGACGACTCACATGCGCCCGGAGACCGCGTGGTTTTCAACGCACGGTCCGCAACGCAGGAACGGCTGGCGCGCGATGTCATCCGGCCCCTCGTGACCGAGGACGGACACGAGATCCACCTGCACATCCATCACGAGTTCTGGACACGCAACACCTCACATTTCGATCACCCGGTATCACGCTGGGTAAACGCCAGCAGTAGCGCCGACGCGGACCGCGCGCGGCTCGATCTCACTTTCAAGCTGAGCAAGGAGGCCATCGCGCGGGAAACGGGCATGCCCTTCGATCGCTGGGCGTTCATTCACGGCAACTGGGCGCTAAACGCCTCGGATCCTCTGATCTGCCATGTCAGCGATGAGATGGCGATGATCATGCAGCATGGTGGTTTCGGTGATTTCTCTTTTCCGGCAGGGCGCAGTTACTGCGATCCCAAACTGGAAAGACCGTTTACCTGCCTGCCAATCGATCTTGCTCGCGCCTACGATGATCCGCGCTCGGAGCCACGCCCGGTCGACGCCCGCGCGGGCGCCATACAGCCAGACCGATTCTTCATCTGGAATTCGCCAATCAAGGCGATCCATTCATCGTTGGACTACTACTCCGCCGCAACCCGCGACTTTCTCAAGGCTCCAGAGCGCGTCGTCGCGATCTGGCTCCGCAAGTCGGTATGTCTCGGCGGAAAGCTCTTTATCAAGACACACGCCCATTCGATGAGGGCAGACTACCACTCCAGCGAATCGAGCCCCGGAATTCCACACTGTCATCCCGACGTATTCGCAGTCTTCGATTGCCTTGCCCGGGTTTGCGAACGCGCCGGCATCGAATTGCAGTTTCAGACCGTCAACGAAGTGATGTCGCATCTGGAAGAGCTCGATGGCGGACAGAATACTCACCGATCCGGTGCCCCACTTGCCCGGCCTCCCGCGACTCCGATTGCCTCTCCCTGCCCGGCACCCTCCATCTCGTCTTTGCCCCCCACCTCCGAGGAGACGTTGCCGCCGACGACGGCCCGCGAGATGGCAGCCGAGATTTCTGACCTTCATCGCGCGTGGATGCAGGGCGAAGGTGCCCTGTTTCCTGCGGACGAACTCTATCAATCGAAACTCGCTCGACCGACGCCGTTTGAATCTTACGAAATCGCCATCGCAGCCGCGATCGTCGAACGCTATCCGGCAGGCGCGACCCGTATCCTGGAGATAGGCTCCGGGTACGGTGGGCTTGCCATCCTTCTCGCTCGTCTTGGCTTCGAGGTTGTGACCTTCGAGGGAAATGTTCGGCGACACGCGGCATGCCAGTGGCACCTCGACGCGCAGATCAGTCGCTTTCCCCTGCTGCGTGAGCGCTTGCGTCTGGCCCCTACTGGCATGTTCCCCGAGGTATTTCGTGAAGACATGCTCGCCCGTGACAAGATCAACGTCTGCATCGCGACCAATATCACCAGCTCGTACAGCGCGGAAAATCAGCAAGCCATGATTCACGCGGCCGCAAGCTGCGATGAACTCATCGTCGACCTGGCCCGCTTCGGACTGGCGCGCGACAGACAAGCGGAGCGGGATTCCCTGTTCGAAATGCTCCGAACAACCGATTTCAAGCCCGTCGAGCGGCTATGCTTTCAAGAACCCTACGAATACTGGAGATTCCGCAGCCGCCTCATCCATGGTGCCGCACGGATCACCGTTCTGGACGCCGATAGAGCAGAACCGGCTCAGCCTGCGGCAGCTCGAATGGCTGTGTCCGCATCGCCCGAGCCGCTTGCCTCAACCAGCCTGCGAGGCCAGCTATTCGCCATCACGGGTGACAAGTACCTGACCGAATGTCCTGTCTGTCAGTCGGATGACATCGCGAAGCTCTGGCGAATGCCAGCGACGACTCTTCCAGAGCCCATCCAGGTCTTCGGCGGATACTTCAACCAGATACCCACGCTGCAGATTCCGGCGACAATGTTCTGCTTCGATTTCTGCCACACCTGCGAGAGCATCTTTCTCAACCCGGTACAAAGCCAGGAAAAGGCGAGTTACCGCACAACCGACCACTACATTCGCAAGATGCGCAATTCGGCCGAATGGGCGGGCTACGAGGAAGTTTACAACGTCTTCTCTCGGTGGATCCCGGCCGATGCCACGGTGATGCTGGATGCGGCATGCGGTGTCGGTCAGTATCTGCAGATCGCCCGGCGCAAGCACCCCCATCGTTGGCGGCGACTGATCGGCCTGGAGCTTGCCGAGAAGTATGTTGATTACATGCGGAAGGAAGGATTGGATGCCCACGTCTTCGATATCGACACGGACGATCTGCTCGCCGTCGTTCCCGAGGGTAGTGTCGATTTCATCAGCTTTTGCGAAGGGTTCGAGCACGTCGAACGGCCGTTAGCCGCACTCCATAAGCTGCTGGCTGCATTACGACCCGGCGGACGGCTCTTCTTTACAGCGCAACGTTACGGGGAGGATGTTCGGGCGGCAGTACGTCCGGGTGAACCGATCTATATCGGTGAGAGGCTTGCTAGCGAACTGCCATTGCGGCTCAACTGCCGCGTCGTCGTCAAGACAACCAGCCCGACGAGATACTACATGGTACTGGAGAAATAACCGATGTGTGGCTTAGCCGCTGCCCTGATGACGCGGCCGGATGCTCTCCCGGACACCATCCTGCGCCAGCGCGGGCTGGCGATGGCCCAAATACTGCGGCATCGCGGGCCTGATGGCGAGGGGTGCTGGACCGATAGTGGCCTCGTTCTGGCGCACCGGCGCCTCGCCATACTCGATACGACGGCAGCAGCTGCTCAGCCCATGCATGACCAGACAGGGACGGTCCACCTCGTCTTCAATGGCGCGATCTACAATTTTCGCGAGCTTCGCACGGAGCTCCAAGCCGCAGGATATCGGTTCCGCAGCACGGGTGACACCGAAGTGCTCGTCAACGGTTACCGTGAATGGGGTACCGGGCTGTTCACGCGCCTTGTCGGCATGTTCGCCATCATCATCTGGGATTCGCGGTCACAGCGTTTGATTGCTGCGCGCGACCGCTTCGGAGAGAAGCCGCTTCATTACACGGAATGTCCCGAGGGAATTCTCTTCGGGTCGGAAATCAAGGCCATCCTGACCTGGCCCGGCATTCGCCGCGAGGCCAATCCGCAGGCTCTTCATGACTTCCTTAGCTTCAGCTACATCGGCGGCACGGACTCTGCGTTCAAGGGCATCAAGCGGCTGCCACCGGCGCATTTCATGATCTGCGAACGCGGCAAGCCACCTTTACTCCAGCGCTATTGGCAGTTGCCGGCGGCCGGCGAGAACCCCGTCCTGTCAAATACGGACGACCTGAAACAGGAATTTCTCGAGCGCATCCGTGCGGCTGTGAACCTGTGTCTCGTGGCGGACGTGCCCCTTGGCGCATTCCTCTCCGGCGGAGTCGATTCCAGTGCAGTCGTTTCGATGATGGCGCCTTCCCATGACGGCCCCGTCGAGACCTTTTCGTCGGGCTTCGGTTTCGGCGACTACGATGAGACCCACTTTGCACGTAAGGTGGCCGAACGATACGGCACCAATCATCATGCGTTCACTTACGACAAGCACATCACCGGCAGCATGGGATCGTTGGCCTGGCACTATGGCGAACCATTTGCGGATTCGTCTGCCCTGGTGACCTATGCGCTGTCACAAGAGACACGCAAGGCCGTCACCGTTGCCCTGACAGGAGACGGCGCGGACGAGACCTTGCTCGGTTACGCCCGCTACTTCCGCTACGCCTCTATGCTCCGCCACCGGCCTCCCGAGAGAGGCCGGTTGCTGCCGGGATTGTATGCGGCGAATGCCCTGGACTCACACCGGCGCTCCGCAGGCGACGCTTATGGCTTCCTGGTGGAGACCTTTCGCGAGCGCCACAAGCTGGTTGGCTATGACTTGGCGATGCTCCCCTGCCTCGATCGTTGCACCTACGATGATCTGGCAAGGCACGTCGTTGACGGCCTCACGCCGGAAGAGCAGGCGGGGCGAATCGATCTGGCGACCTATCTTCCCGGAGATCTTCTGGTGAAGGTCGACGTCGCGGCCATGGCGCATGGCCTGGAAACACGAGCGCCCTTCCTCAACCATGAACTCGTCGAGTGGGTGTCCCGCGTTCCCTGCGCCAGCAAGATCTGGGATACCGAGGGTAAGGCGCTGCTCAAGTCAGCATTGGAACCGTATGTACCGAAGGAATGCCTCTATCGGCCGAAGATGGGCTTCCGCGTCCCGGTGGCCAAACTGATGCGCGAGGAATTGCGAGAGACCGCGGAATCGGTCTTGCTGGGTGAACGTTTCGCCGATCGACGACTCATACGCCGGGACTTCGTGGCGCAAATGCTTGATGAGCACCGCACCCAACACCAGGAACATGGCACGCGCCTCTGGGCGCTGCTCGCGCTCGAAATGTGGTTCAGGACCTGGATCGATAGCGACAGCAATGAACCTCTGGCCAAGATGGAAGACCCCTTCGCCCAATTCTCCGAAAACAGACCGGCAGCGCCCGGACCGGCGCAGGCAGCACCGTCCGGGATGGAAGCCCCACCGGGACGGGCATGATCCTAGAGCGGTGTGACTCTAGCTTCGAGCATATCCGGCCTTTGCGAAGTAGTTCTGGCATTCGTCGGGCTTAACGGTCGGTAGCAGTTCAGTGATGGCGTCATAGAGCGCGTCCTGAGTGCGCTTTGCGGCTTTGCGCAGGCCATGCTTGAGCTTGGAGAAGAGCATCTCGATCGGGTTCAGGTCGGGCGAGTACTTGGGCAGGAAGAAGAGCTTGGCTCCGACAGCCTTGAGGGCACTGCGGACGGCGCTGCTGCGATGTGAGCCGAGGTTGTCCATGACGACGATGTCGCCGGGGCGCAGTGTCGGGACCAGGACCCTGTCGATGTAGAGGCGGAAGGTTTCGCCGTTGATCGGCCCCTCGATGAGCCACGGTGCCTCGACGCGATCGTGCCGCAGCGCTGCCAGGAAGGTCATGGTCGTCCAGCGGCCGTGCGGCACCTTGGCGAGCAGGCGTTGGCCTCGTGGACCCCAGCCACGCAGCGGCGCCATATTGGTCTTGGTCCAGGTCTCGTCGATGAAGACCAGGCGGGTCGGATCAATGCGATCCTGATGCGCCTTCCATTGCCGACGGCGCCGGGCTACGTCCGGGCGGTCCCGCTCGCTGGCGACCAGCGTCTTTTTTTGTAACTCAGCTTCTCAGCGTGGACGAACTTCCAGACCACGCGATAGTCCACGCGGAGGCCTCGGGCGGCCAGTTCACCGACCAACCCATGCAGCGTGAACTCGCCCTCCCGGCAGCGCCGCAGAAGCCAGTCCCGATGTTCCCCCACCAGCTTCTTCGGCCGGTGCCCGCCGATCTTTCGTAAGCGGTGTTTTGTGGCCACGTTGCTCTGAGGTGACGGGCTGAGCAAGTGTCTGACGGTCAGGTCAAGGGAGTTGGACCTATGTCGGACACAGTGACTAAGCCTATGTCGGAGCCGGCGC
>Ga0182745_1003708_pt1 | contig 13043 bp, 9 predicted proteins | sample eDN3rd30CKraftBY_FD_128523 | JGI IMG/M metagenome (GOLD analysis project Ga0182745, IMG submission 128523) | Enriched backyard soil microbial communities from Emeryville, California, USA - eDNA 3rd pass 30_C Kraft BY (version 2) (version 2) | ecosystem: Environmental > Terrestrial > Soil >...
AGCAGAAAACCACCCAGGAACAGCGCCAGCTTGCCCATTGGAACCTCTACAGTTGTGATGCGGGAATGGGCATATTGTCGAGCTTGGGCTGATACGGTTACAGATTCAGGTTTATGGAAAAAAAGCGGATCAGATGCGATGCGCGGATGCCGCCGGGCTGGATTCAGCCGCAGTGGTTGACACTGAGCACGTCTCGCCGCGGGCCGGCAATTGATACACGAAGTTTCTAAACACGCCTCCAGCTTTGCGCAGTACCTGCGTTCAGTGCGCTGCCTCTCGAAAGCGCCTGAACCCAGCCAATACGGTAGATTGAGCTTACTTGGGAGGACACGATCTGAAACACGGTTTGTAGGATTGTTTACCGCAAGCTGTAGGAAGTGACGTGGCAATAAGTCTTGCCTGTATGAAACATCAGTTTCTCAGGCAAATTCGAGCTGCTACGGTCCATTTTTCCTACAACGGCACGGAAGCCTACAGCGTGAGAAATGCATGGACTCGTTCAAAACCTCTGCACTAAAGCTGCAGAAGAATCTGCTAGACCTGCGCGTTGAGTGTGATCGCCTGAGAGGTGAAGGCAAGGACAAGGAAGCGGATCAACTCGCTGGGCCGATCGCGCGGCTTGAGGCGGCTATTCGGCAATTGCCGGATAGCCTGAAGCCCGACACCTTGCAGTGACCTGAGCACGCAACTGTCCTGCTCCACGGGCTGGCTTGCCCATCACCTTGCAAGAGCAGTCTTGCGCAGCGAAGAGGCCAGTAAGGCAATCGACTGTATTAGGCAGTTATCGCTTCTTCGCAGCGCAAGATAGCTTCTTGAACCGGGCTGGCGCCGTGTCATCTACCCCCGCCAGAACAACTTGATCGTGTAACCCATGATCAAGCGCTCCTCATCTATATCTGCCCGGCAGTTGGAACGCGCCATCTGCTCGGCCAGATGCTCCCACCACTCGGGTGCACATAGCCTCCAGAACTGCTCGCAGATCGCACAACAGTTCGATAATCGCACAAATTCAGCCAAACCCTCTCTACTGTTGCCCTATCTTGCGGCACGCTATAGCGAAAGTCAGCAAGCCAAATCACGTGCTGACAGGCCCATCGCTTCACGCGCTCCGGCCAGCCCGACAACCACAACTCCAGGAACAACCAGGAGCTCGCCTTGATCAATAAAACGTACGAGTCCATCGCCAGCGCGGTGGAAGGGATCACCGACGGTTCGACCATCATGGTCGGTGGCTTCGGCACGGCTGGCATGCCGTCCGAGCTGATCGATGGCCTCATTGCCACCGGTGCCCGCGACCTGACCATCATCAGCAACAACGCCGGCAACGGCGAGATCGGCCTGGCCGCCCTGCTCATGGCAGGCAGCGTGCGCAAGGTGGTCTGCTCGTTCCCGCGCCAGTCCGACTCCTACGTGTTCGACGAGCTGTACCGCGCCGGCAAGATCGAGCTGGAAGTGGTCCCGCAGGGCAACCTGGCCGAGCGTATCCGCGCCGCAGGCTCCGGCATCGGTGCGTTCTTCTCACCGACCGGCTACGGCACCCTGCTGGCCGAGGGCAAGGAAACCCGTGAGATCGACGGCCGCATGTACGTGCTGGAAATGCCGCTGCACGCCGACTTCGCACTGATCAAGGCGCACAAGGGTGACCGTTGGGGCAACCTGACCTACCGCAAGGCCGCCCGCAACTTCGGCCCGATCATGGCCATGGCTGCCAAGACCGCCATTGCCCAGGTCGACCAAGTCGTCGAACTTGGTGAACTGGACCCGGAACACATCATCACCCCGGGTATCTTCGTCCAGCGTGTGGTCGCCGTCACCGGTGCTGCCGCTTCTTCGATTGCCAAAGCTGTCTGAGGCCTGCCATGACCATCACCAAAAAGCTCTCCCGCACCGAGATGGCCCAACGCGTGGCCGCAGACATCCAGGAAGGCGCGTATGTAAACCTGGGCATTGGTGCACCGACCCTGGTGGCCAACTATCTGGGCGACAAGGAAGTGTTCCTGCACAGCGAGAACGGCCTGCTGGGCATGGGCCCAAGCCCTGCGCCGGGCGAGGAAGACGATGACCTGATCAACGCCGGCAAGCAGCACGTCACCCTGCTGACCGGTGGGGCCTTCTTCCACCATGCCGACTCGTTCTCGATGATGCGTGGCGGCCACCTGGACATCGCTGTACTGGGCGCCTTCCAGGTGTCGGTCAAGGGCGACCTGGCCAACTGGCACACCGGCGCCGAAGGTTCGATCCCGGCCGTAGGCGGCGCAATGGACCTGGCCACCGGCGCCCGCCAGGTGTTCGTGATGATGGACCACCTGACCAAGACCGGCGAAAGCAAGCTGGTGCCCGAGTGCACCTACCCGCTGACCGGCATTGCTTGCGTCAGCCGCATCTACACCGACCTGGCGGTGCTGGAAGTGACACCTGAAGGGCTGAAAGTGATCGAGATCTGCGCGGACATCGATTTTGACGAGCTGCAGAAACTCAGTGGCGTGCCTCTGATCATGTGATCCGGGCAGCCTTAGGCTCTTTACGAAAAGTCTTGAGACGCAGGTCAGGCAAGGCGAAAACAGCCGAGGAACGGCCGGGGTCGCGCCCGACTGTACTGGAGTACATGAGCATTCCGAGGCTGTTTTCAACGCAGCATGAACCAGTATCAAGGCATTTCGTACAGAGCCTAGGGCTTTCCATGCCCTCTGCGGCACTATCGATAGTGCCGCACAAGCGCCGCGAGCAGAGAGCAAGCGGTGCTTGAGGCCGCCCTTCCAGCCGCTTCGGAGCCGATAGACGAGAACGCTCGGAGAGGTCAACCCAATGAGCTATCGAGCAGGGGCCAGATAGCGGCGTAAAAAATCCCTCCCACGACTTTACGCCTTTTTTACTCGACATTACCGTAAAGCAGGCAATACTGCCGGCACTGTCCCAACGAGCTCCCTCAATGCCGCTTCCTGCATTGCGTTTCATCGCCTTCATTATTGGTGTATTCCTGATCACGTTGGCCGTCAGCATGGTGATTCCGATGCTGACGCTGCTGGTGTACGACCGCAGCGACGACCTCGGTGCATTCGTCTGGTCGAGCCTGATCGTTCTATGCGCCGGCCTGCTCATGGTAGCCCGCGGCGTCCCCGACACACCGCAACTGCGGACCAGGGATATGTATCTGCTCACGACGGCAAGCTGGGTCATCGTGTGCGCGTTTGCGGCGCTGCCGATGGTGTTCATTCGACACATCAGTTACACGGACGCGTTCTTCGAGACCATGTCGGGAATCACCACCACCGGCTCGACCGTGCTGACTGGCCTGGACAGTGCATCACCGGGGCTGCTGATATGGCGTTCCCTGCTGCACTGGCTGGGAGGCATTGGATTTATCGGCATGGCCGTGGCGATCCTGCCACTGCTGCGCGTGGGTGGCATGCGACTGTTCCAGACCGAGTCTTCGGATTGGTCTGACAAAGTGACGCCGCGCTCGCATGTGGCAGCCAAGATGATCCTGCTGGTCTACCTGGGCCTGACTGCATTGGGGACAGGGGCATTGTGGGCTGCCGGCATGACCCCGTTCGAAGCCATCAATCATTCGATGTCGCTGGTTTCAACCGGTGGTTTCTCTACCTCGGATGCCTCGCTGGGCCATTGGGAGCAGCCAGCGGTGCATTGGGTAGCGGTGGTCATCATGATACTCGGCAGCCTGCCCTTCACGCTGTATGTCGCCACGCTGCGTGGCCATCGAGGCATCCTGCTCAAGGACCATCAAGTTCGCGGTTTCATTGGTTTTCTCGTCTTCGTCTGGCTCACCGTCGGAACCTGGCTCTGCCTGCACAGCGATCTGGCCTGGTGGGATGCGTTTCGTATCGTTGCGGTGAATGTGACCTCGGTAGTAACCACAACAGGCGTTGCCGTGGGTGATTACACGCTCTGGGGCAGCTTCGCCATCATGCTGTTCTTTTACCTGACGTTTGTCGGCGGGTGCTCGGGCTCTACCGCTGGCGGTTTGAAAATATTCCGTTTCCAGGTGGCCGCTGCCTTGCTTGTCAGCAGCCTGAAACAGTTGATCCATCCACGGGCAACGATCTCGAAGAAATACAATGGGCACCCCATCGATGAAGAGATCGTTCGCTCACTGCTGACGTTCTCGTTCTTCTTCTCCGTCACCATCGCAATCATCGCCCTTGGCCTCTCCCTGATAGGGCTCGACTGGATGACGGCACTGAGTGGGGCTGCCACTGCCGTGTGCAACGTCGGTCCAGGCCTGGGCACGCTTATCGGCCCTGCAGGGAATTTCGCCTCCTTGCCGGACGCAGCGAAATGGTTATTGACGATCGGCATGCTGCTGGGACGGCTCGAAATCCTCACCGTTCTGGTACTGGTCTCGCCAGCCTTCTGGCGATTCTAAGGCGGAGGTCATCCAGCCAATCAGCCATAAAATTGGGCAGGGACGGCATATTCGTTCTAGGTTTACTGGCGCAGGAATAACAACAACAAGCGGAGAACGACGCCATGAACCGAGCCCTTCGCCTGGCATTGGCCAGCACCTTGTTTACTGTCTGTGCGGCTGCCCAGGCTGCACCGACCTTCATCAACATCCTCACAGGCGGTACCAGTGGTGTCTATTACCCGGTAGGCGTAGGCATTTCACAGATCTACAGCCACGGCATCGAGGGCAGCAAGACCACGGTGCAAGCCACCAAGGCCTCGGTAGAGAACCTCAACCTGTTGCAAGCCGGTCGAGGGGAGTTGGCATTCGCGTTGGGGGATTCGGTGGCAGATGCCTGGAAGGGCGATGCAGAGGCTGGATTCAAAACGCCCTTGAAGAAACTCCGCGCCATCGCCGGCACCTACCCGAACTACATCCAGATCGTCGCCAGCAAGGAGTCAGGGATCACCTCCCTGTCAGACCTCAAAGGCAAGCGTATCTCGGTTGGGGCACCCAAGTCCGGCACCGAACTGAATGCCCGCGCCATCTTCAAGGCCGCAGGGCTTACCTACCAGGACATGGGAAAAGTTGAATACCTGCCCTATGCGGAGTCCGTCGAACTGATCAAGAACCGTCAGCTTGACGCCACGCTGCAATCCTCAGGGCTCGGTCAAGCGGCTATCCGAGACCTGGCCGCGACCTTGCCGGTGGTGTTCGTGCCTATCCCTGCCGACGTGGTGACCCGCATTGGCAACAACGCCTACCAACCCGCCACCATTCCTGCCAACACCTATGATGGTCAGAATGCGGACGTATCAACGGCGGCCATCAACAACATCCTCGTCACCCGCGCCGACATCGGCGATGACCTGGCCTATCAGATGACCAAGCTGATATTCGAGAACCTTCCACGCCTGGTCACGGCCCACGCTGCAGCGAAGGATATCCAGCCGGAAAATGCCGCCAAGAACCTGCCCATTCCGCTGCATCCAGGAGCAGAGAGGTATTTCAAGGAGAAAGACCTGCTCCCCTGATGATATCCCCAAGCAATGGAGCAGCGTATGAGTGATACCGCGCAAGGTCTTCACGCCAGTACCGATCGCTGGCCTGCCGCGCTTTTTGCCGTGGCATTGGTCTTTTCGGTTTTCCAGATCGCCACAGCGGCATTTCCCCTGATTTCCACCCAAGTACTGCGTGCAGTACACGTGGGGTTCCTGTTGCTGGTGGTGTACCTGAGCTATTCATTCGTTGGCCACCGTCGACCGTGGCAACCCCTTGCCTGGCTGCTGGGCCTTGCGGGAATGGCGACGGCTGCATACCAGTGGTACTTCGAAGGGGACCTGATTCAACGCTCCGGCGAGCTGACCACCAGCGACCTGATCGTGGGGCTGTTGCTTATTGGTTTGGTCTTTGAAGCCGCACGGCGCGTGATGGGCATAGCGTTGCCCATCATATGCGCGCTGTTTCTGGTCTATGGATTGCTTGGCCAATACTTGCCAGGCGAACTCGCGCATCGAGGCTACGGCCTCGATCAGATCGTCAATCAGTTGGCATTCGGCACCGAAGGGCTGTATGGCACACCGACCTATGTCTCAGCCACCTACATCTACCTGTTCATCCTGTTCGGCGCATTTCTTGAGCAGGCGGGCATGATTCGTCTGTTCACCGATTTCGCCATGGGGCTGTTCGGCCATCGCAGCGGGGGGCCGGCCAAAGTGTCAGTGTTCTCCTCGGCACTGATGGGTACCATTACCGGCTCGGGGGTGGCCAACGTCGTCACCACCGGACAGTTCACCATTCCGCTGATGAAGCGCTTCGGCTACAAACCTGCATTTGCCGGTGGCGTAGAGGCGACCTCCAGCATGGGCAGCCAGTTGATGCCGCCAGTGATGGGCGCCGTGGCGTTCATCATGGCCGAGACGATCAACGTGCCCTACGCCGAGGTGGCGAAAGCCGCGCTCATCCCAGCGTTGCTGTACTTCGGCTCGGTCTACTGGATGGTCCACCTGGAGGCTCGGCGCAGCCATCTGCATGGCTTGCCTCGCGAACAGTGCCCGAGTGCCTGGGATGCGTTGCGACAACGTTGGTTCCTGCTCGTACCCCTGATGGTCTTGGTCGCGCTGTTGTTTTCCGGGCGAACGCCTTTGTACTCGGGAATGGTCGGCCTGGCCCTGACCGCCATCGTCATCCTTGGCTCGGCCATCATCCTGCGCGCTCAAAAAACCTGGCTACGCGCGGCTTTCTGGGTTGCACTCGGGATACTGTGTTCAGGTTTTTTCCGCATGGGGATCGGGGTGATCCTGATGGTCATTGCCGGCCTGGCCATTGCGTGCTGCTTCGTCCAGGGCGGTCGCGCCACCCTGCACGCATGCGTCATGGCCCTCGCGGAGGGTGCCCGTCATGCAGTGCCGGTGGGTATTGCCTGCGCGCTGGTCGGCGTCATTATCGGCGTCATCTCGCTGACCGGCCTGGCCACCACCTTTGCCGGATACATCCTTGACCTGGGACGGGACAACCTGTTCCTCTCGCTGGTGTTGACCATGCTCACCTGCCTGGTACTGGGTATGGGCATCCCGACCATCCCCAACTACATCATCACCAGCTCCATTGCCGCCCCGGCCCTGCTGGAGCTCGGGGTTCCGCTGATCGTCTCGCACATGTTCGTGTTCTATTTCGGCATCCTGGCCGACCTGACGCCGCCCGTGGCATTGGCGTGCTTTGCAGCGGCCCCGATTGCCAAGGAAAAAGGCCTGTTGATCAGTTTCTGGGCGGTGCGCATTGCCTTGGCCGGTTTCGTTGTGCCCTTCATGGCGGTCTATGACCCGGCGTTGATGATGCAAGGTGAAGGCATGGGCAGCACGCTGTACATGGTGATCAAGGCGGCGTTCGCGGTTGCCCTTTGGGGATGTGCGTCGATCGGGCATTTGCGTGCCCCCATGCCCTGGTGGGAGCGCCTGCTGGCGTTCACTGCTGGCGTGTCATTGATACTTGCCCTGCCCATCAGCGATGAGGTCGGTTTTGTTTTGGGTGCGGCAGTGCTGGGTTGGCACTACTGGCGAAGCCGACCGGCCTCTGGACACCCCGCATGATCAGCCTTTGCGTTGGGCTGGCCGGTGTGGTGTGGGTCAGCCTGCCACTGCACGAATTTACCCTCGCGTGGCAGCACAGTATCGAAAAGGTCCGCTGGGAGGAGGATTACCAAGTGACCCCGGCGGGCCTGGTACTGGTAGAGGCACGGGTCAAAGGCAGCGGGGCCGGCATGGAGATTCCGGACGACGCTCAACTGCGCAACGGCACTTGGCACTATCGTCGTCATCTACCACCGCTGCAGCCCTTGCACGCCGGGCGAACGCCCGAGGCTGGCGACTATCAGGTCTGCACGACAACCGGGTGCCAGCCGCTGTCCCATTGGTTAGGACCGCCGAGCGAACGCATTGCTGCAGTAGACTTCTGGGCCTGTGAAAATCCGCCTTTGGACAGCAGGCGAACCGCCCTGCCCTGACTACGCCAGGGCAGGGCCGAATCCAGTTCAGCCCACCACGTGCAAGTATTGCAGGTGGCGTTCGTACTGATCCAGGATGTCACCAATCACATCGTCGCGGCTCCACCCCATGATGTCGTAGTCCTGGCCCCCTTCTCGCAGATGCACTTCCGCACGGAAATACTTGCGCGCATCGCCACCGTCTTCGGTGTCCTGCATGACGAAGCTTGGCGTATTGAAGGCCCGTGGCCGCACCTCGTAGAGGAAACGCCCTTCACCGGCATGGGAGAGCTCCAGGGATACCCGTCCATCATCGCGCTCATTCACGCTCACCTCGTAGCCTTGCTTACGCAACTCCTGGGCGACCTCTTCGCAGGCAGGCCTCACCACCTCGGCGATAAAGCGGGTGACATGAACCCGGCGCGGCATCAATGCGATGTTGCGCAGTCTCCGTTGCCAGCCGCCGTGTGGGTGACGGGTATGGCGTGGGCCTGGCAACGCTTGATTGCGCAACCCGCGGCGGGTCGCATCAAGACTCAGCGCCTTGAACAAGCCCCAAATCGCAACCAGCAAGATGACCGCGAACGGCAGAGCGCTCGCAATGGTCGCGGTCTGCAGCGCCTTGAGGCCGTTCGCCAGCAGCAACGCGATCGCCACTGCGCCGATGCAGATTGACCAGAAGATACGTTGCCACAGGGGTGAATGACCTTTTCCGGAGGAGGCGAGCATATCCACGACCAGCGCACCAGAGTCCGCCGAGGTCACAAAGAACACGACCACCATAAGCACCGCGACCAACGAAATGATGCTGGAGAACGGGAAATGCTCCAGGAAAGCAAACAAGGCGAGGGAACTGTCTTCACTGACCACAGTAGCCAGATCCTTTACACCATCGTTGAGGATCATATGGATTGCCGAGTCGCCGAACACCGTCATCCACAGCAAGGTGAAACCCGCCGGTACGAACAGTACGCCGCAGACGAATTCCCGGATGGTCCGCCCTCGCGAAATACGTGCGATGAACAAACCCACGAAGGGCGACCAGGACAACCACCAGCCCCAGTACAGCAAGGTCCAGCCACCGATCCAGTCGGTGGGCTCGTAAGCGTAGAGATTGAAGGTTTTATTGACGATGTCCGAAAGGTAGGCGCCGGTATTCTGTACATAGGTCTGCAGCAGGAACACCGTAGGCCCAAGCAGCAGCACGAACAGCATCAGAATCACCGCCAGGCTCAGGTTGAGCTCGGACAGGATGCGAATACCTTTGTCCAGGCCGCTGGCCACTGAAAGCGTCGCCAATGCACAGGTGGCGGTGATGAGGATGACTTGCACGGTGGTGTTTACCGGCAAACCGAACACATGATGAAACCCGCTGTTGATCTGCAATACCCCATAACCCAGCGAGGTCGCCACACCAAACACCGTACCGAGGATGGCAAAGACATCCACGGCATGCCCTATAGGGCCATAGATTCGCTCACCAATCAGCGGATAGAGTGCCGAACGCAAGGTCAACGGCAGGCCGTTGCGGAAACTGAAGTAGGCCAGGATCAGCGCGACGATGGCATAGATCGCCCAGGCATGCAGACCCCAGTGGAAAAAGGTGATTTTCATGGCTTCGCGCGCCGCGGCGACGGTGCCAGGATCGCCCACGGGCGGTGTGGAGAAATGCATGACCGGTTCGGCCACGCCGAAGAACATGAGGCCAATCCCCATACCTGCCGAGAACAGCATGGCAAACCAACTGCTCTTGCGGTAATCCGGCTCACTGTGGTCAGGGCCTAGCTTGATGTCGCCATAGCGGCTGACGGCCAGAAACACCACACTGATCAACACCAGCGCTACAACAAGAATGTAGAACCAGCTGGCATTGGTGATGATCCATCGCTGGACTTGCTCGAACAGTGTCTGGGCGTGCTCCTGAAATGCCGTGGCGTACAAGACCAGCAGAAAGATAAGTATCGCACTGGTGTAGAAAACGGGTGGGTTAAGGGTGCTCCTGGGTTTGGGGGCTGCAGTCATAGCGGCAGTTCTCCTTGCAAGGCGATGAGCACAGCGTGCCTGAGCACGACGATATTTACCAAGGCTAGCAGTTGGATAAATTCCCGTTTGCCAAGCCTCGTATGCTCGGAAATAACCACAAACCCTAACGTCTGCAGGAAAAAATCTCAAACCGACACGCCTTTGGAGTGAATGGTTTGGCGCTTTTTGTTCATCTGAGAGTGGTTATTCGGTAGACTAGCGGACGGGTGCCAGCTGCACGGTGCAGTGAGGCAGGTTAAAGAACAGCGCAGGTCGGGCCGCCATGCGGGAGCACCTGCGCCTATGCATAAAAAAGAATTACCTCGCGCCCAAGACCTGGCCGAGCGAGCCTTCGCCAACCTTGAACGCTTTTTGCACATTGAAGCGGTCAGCGGCATCGTTCTGTTGATTGCCGCAGTCGCTGCATTGATCTGGGCGAATTCCCCGGCTGCCGACAGTTATGAAGCCCTTTGGCATACGCCGTTGACGTTCGGCGTGGGCTCGCATGTCTATTCGCAGTCCCTGCACTTCTGGATCAATGATGGCTTGATGACCATCTTTTTCCTGGTCGTGGGCATGGAGATCCGCCGCGAGATCCACGAGGGCGCGCTGTCCAGCCTGCGCCAAGCCACGCTCCCCATGGCAGCCGCTGTCGGCGGCGTAGCCGTGCCTGCACTCCTCTACCTGAGTTTTGGTCACGCGCCAGCAGACCAACAAGGTTGGGCAGTGCCAACGGCGACGGATATCGCCTTTGCGGTGGGCGTACTGGCACTGCTCGGCAAGTCGATCCCGTCCAACGTACGTGTGTTTCTCCTCGCCCTGGCAATCATCGATGACATCATCGCAGTCCTGATCATCGCGTTTTTCTATTCAGGCGGCCTTGATTACACCGGTTTCGGCGTTGCACTGATCGGCCTGCTCATGGTGATCGGGCTTCAGAAGATCGGTGTGGGTTCAGCCTTCGCCTATGTCATTCCTGGCGCGATCGTCTGGCTGGGCATCTTGTTGACCGGCGCCCACCCGACTCTCGCAGGTGTTGTGCTAGGCCTGATGACACCTGTCACCGCAATGCCCATGCGTGAGCGCCCGCTGGATGCCATTACCCGCTTCACCGGCGAATTGCTGGGGCGCGCCAAGGCGCCTGAGCAAGATGCCAGCGACCTCATTGATCCTTTGAAACGGCTACGCCTGGCCCAGCGCGAACTGCTGCCGCCGGTAGTGCGCATGCAAGGCACCCTGCACCCTTGGGTAGCCTACGGCATCATGCCCGTGTTTGCCTTGGCCAATGCCGGGGTAAGCCTTTCGGGTGTCGACCTGTCCGCTGAAGGCCCCCAGTGGGTCATGATCGCCGTCGCTGTCGCCCTGGTCGCAGGAAAGCCCTTGGGCATCGTCAGCGTCAGCTGGCTGATGGTCCGCCTGGGCTGGTGCGAGCTTCCCTCCGAGGTCAACTGGCGTAGCATCATGCTGGTCGGGCTGCTGGCCGGCATCGGTTTCACCATGTCGATCTTCATCGCCAACCTCGCTTTCGTCGACCCTGGCTCACTCGGGGCAGCGAAACTCGGCGTGCTATCCGCATCATTGATCGCGGCCGTGCTGGGTTTGGCCTGGGGGATGTGGAGCATGCGCAAGGCAGCGCCTGCTACCAAAGCAAGTTCGGCCACCTAGCCACATTCTGGCACTGGCGGTCCGTTGCATGTGGGCAAACGGATCGCCACGCCTGGCACGACTACAACCTGTGTCGGGTAGGCCTGCCAGGGAAAACACGCCATACTCACGGCTTTCCAAGTCAGCCATGTGTGGACCATGCCCGAACCTACCCGTCCTGCACCTTCACTCTCCCGCCGTTCAAGCTGGCGAGAATGGCGTCAGCGACTGGCGTTCTGGATCGGGGCATTGCTGGTGGGGCTGGTTGCGCTGGCATTCGCCTGGCTTGCCGACGCGGCGTTCGCTTCGTTCAAGCGCTTGCTGGAATGGGCACCCTGGTCACCTCTTCTCATCACTCCGCTTGGTTTCGCGCTCCTGGCTTATCTGACGCAACGGTGGTTTGAAAACGCCAAGGGTAGCGGCATTCCCCAAGTCATAGCCGCCCTGGAAATGCCCTCTCGCCGCCTGCGCGCCCGATTACTCTCGCTCCCTGTGGCTGCCGCCCGCATGAGCCTGACGTTGGGCGCCCTGCTGGTCGGCGGTTCGGTTGGCCGGGAAGGCCCGACCGTCCACATCGGCGCCGCTGTGCTCTATTCCTTTGGCCGACGTTTAGGCCTGCACGGCCGGCGCACCATCGCTGGCCTGGTGCTCGCCGGAGGCGCCGCGGGTATTGCGGCAGCCTTCAATACACCGTTAGCGGGGGTAGTCTTTGCCATTGAGGAATTGAGCCGCACGTTCGAGCAACGTTTCAGCGGCTTGGTGCTCACTGCGGTGCTGATCGGTGGGGTCGTCACGCTGGGGCTGATGGGCCATTACGCCTATTTTGGAGAAATCAGCGGTCGAATGCCGGTGGGCTGGGGCTGGAGCGTCGTGCCTGCCTGTGCTGTGCTGGGCGGGCTGCTGGGTGGTTTTTACGCCAAGCTTGTGCTGCCCACCGACAAGGGCCTACTCGGCCGGGTCTGTACGTTACGCGGACGCTATCCGGTGCGCTTTGCTGCCATCTGTGGCTTGCTGCTGGCCACGTTGGGGCTCGTCTCTGGCAATCATGTATTCGGCACCGGGTACGAAGAAACGCGTGCGTTGCTGGAGGGGCAGCCAATCACGGACACAAGCTTTCTCCTGTGGAAGTTTCTGGCCAACGTCGCGTCCTATCTTTCCGGGATTCCTGGCGGGCTCTTTTCGCCTTCGCTGAGCATCGGCGCCGCCTTTGCGCCCCTGTTGAGCTTGCTGCCCGATGTTGATCCCCAGGCAGGCGCTCTACTTGGTATGGGCGCATACCTGGCCGGTGTGACACGCTCGCCACTGACCGCCTCGGTCATCGTGCTTGAACTGACACACAGCCCGGACCTGGCCATTCCCATGTTGGCAGCGACACTGATGGCGGCGGCCATCTCTGGATGGGTGTCTCCGGTCTCGCTTTACCATGCCTTGGCCAAGCAGATTACCGACAAGCTTCATGCTGCCGCGTCTTCTTCCACAGAACCCGCCGCT
>Ga0182745_1003711_pt1 | contig 13035 bp, 10 predicted proteins | sample eDN3rd30CKraftBY_FD_128523 | JGI IMG/M metagenome (GOLD analysis project Ga0182745, IMG submission 128523) | Enriched backyard soil microbial communities from Emeryville, California, USA - eDNA 3rd pass 30_C Kraft BY (version 2) (version 2) | ecosystem: Environmental > Terrestrial > Soil >...
CATGCTCGGCACCGCCCCCGCGCGCGCGGCCGAGGCGCCCGGCGCCGGCTGGCACTGGGGCGCGGAGGCGCACCACCCGGAGCTGCCGCGCGGCAGCCGCGTCGAGGTCGGCACGGTCGGGACGCTCGAGCAGGTGCTCTACGGGCCCGCGCACCAGGCGGACGGGAAGGTGAACCTCATCGGCGCCCTCCGGCGCTCGATGGCGACGACCGGCTACTCGGACCTCAAGGAGCTGCAGCGGGTCGAGGTCGTCGTCGCCCCGTACGAGCCCAGAGCTCGCTGAGCGGAGCGCGCGATGGCGGAACCCACTGCAGGGCGCCTCGGCCCGGCCGAGCGGGACGCTGCGCTCGCGCGGCTGCGCTCGGAACCGCTCGAGCTCCTCGTCGTCGGCGGCGGCGTCGTCGGCGTCGGCACCGCGCTCGACGCGGCGACGCGCGGACTGACGACCGGCCTCATCGAGCAGCGGGACTTCGCGTCGGGGACTTCGAGTCGCAGCAGCAAGCTCATCCACGGCGGCATCCGCTACCTCGAGCAGCTCGACTTCCCGCTCGTGCGCGAGGCGCTCATCGAGCGGGGTCTCCTCCTCCAGCGCGTCGCGCCGCACCTCGTCCGGCCGGTGCGCTTCCTCTACCCGCTCAAGACGCCGCTCATCGAGCGCGTGTACATCGGCGCCGGCATGACGCTCTACGACCTGTTCAGCTGGACGGGCGGCCGCGCCCCCGGCGTTCCGCATCATCGGCACCTCAGCCGTCGCCAGCTCGCACGCGCCGTGCCGAGCCTCAAGCGGGACGCGTTCGTCGGCGGGCTCGTCTACTACGACGGCCAGGTCGACGACGCCCGGCTCGTCTCGACGATCGCGCGGACCGCCGCCGCCTACGGCGCCGCCATCGCGAGCCGCGTCAAGGCGGAGGGCTTCATCGTCGAGGACGGCGCGGTCGTGGGCGTGCGGGCGCGCGACCTGGAGGCCGACGAGGCGTTCGAGATCCGGGCGAAGCGCGTCGTGAACGCGACCGGGGTGTGGACCGACGAGACCCTCCACGGCGTCGGCGCGGACAGCGCGATCCGGGTGCGGGCCTCCAAGGGCGTCCATCTCGTCGTGCCGCGCGAGAAGTTCCGCTCGAAGATCGGGCTGCTGCTGCGCACCGAGAAGTCCGTGCTCTTCGTCATCCCGTGGGGGCGGCACTGGCTGATCGGCACGACCGACACCGACTGGGAGCTCGATCTCGCGCATCCGGCCGCCACCGCCGCGGACATCGACTACCTCCTCGAGCACGTCAACGCCGTGCTCGCGAAGCCGCTCACGCGCGACGACGTCGAGGGCGTCTACGCGGGTCTGCGGCCGCTGCTCGCCGGCGAGTCGGACGAGACCTCCAAGCTCTCCCGGGAGCACCTCGTCGTGCATCCGATGCCCGGCCTGGTCGCGATCGGCGGGGGCAAGCTCACGACCTATCGCGTGATGGGCAAGGACGCGGTCGACGCCGCGGTGATCGGCCTGGACGGGGCCCCTGAGTCCGTCACGGTCGACATCCCGCTCATCGGGGCCGACGGCTACCCGGCCGCCCGCAACCGGCGTGCCCGCCTCGCCCGTGCCTCGGGGCTGACCGCCGACCAGATCGACCACCTCCTCGGGCGCTACGGCGCCCTCGTCGACGACGTCATCGACCTCATCGTCGAGCGCCCCGAGCTCGCCGAACCGCTCCCCGGCGCCGAGTACCTCGGCGCGGAGGTCGTCTACGCCGCGACGCACGAGGGCGCGCTCCACCTCGACGATGTCCTGGCCCGACGCACCCGCATCTCGATCGAGACCTGGGACCGCGGCGTCGCCGCCGCGCCCGTCGCGGCGGCGCTCATGGCCGGGGTGCTCGGCTGGGACGAGGACCGCACGCAGCGCGAGGTCGGCGCGTACCTGGAGCGCGTCGCGGCGGAGCTCGCGAGCCAGCTGCAGCCCGACGACGAGTCCGCCGAGCGCGTCCGCCTCACCGCCCGCGACGCCTTCGGCCGATGAGCGAGGGGCAGGCGACGTCCGCCCCGACGTTCTGGCAGGTGGCGAGACGCCGCAGGTTCGTCTGGGGCCTGATCTTCGCGCTGGCGATCGCCGCGCTCTTCGCCTTCCTCGGCCGCTGGCAGCTCGAGCGCTCGATCGACTCCTCGCGCGTGGTCGGGCCGGACACCGAGATCGCGGTCCCGCTCGCCGAGCTCGCGCGGCCCCAGATGGGGGTCGGCTCGGAGGTCGCCTGGCGCCGCGTCTCGGCGGAGCTCGCGATCGTGCCCGGCGACACCCTCATCCTGTCCGGCCGGGTGAACACGGACGCGACCGGCTGGTGGGTCGTCGGCCACGGTGTCGACGCCGACGGCGTGACGCTCGCGGTCGCCGCGGGGTGGGCGCCGACCGAGGAGGAGGCGGCCGCGGCCGCCGCCGCATTCGACCGGGCGGGCGACCTCGGCGAGGTCACGGGGCGCTACCTGCCGCCCGAGTCGCCGCAGCAGTCGGACTTCGAGGCGCGGGCGCGCTCGGCGCTCGCGACGGCGGAGCTCGTCAACATCTGGGCCGGCATCGGCGAGGTCTACAGCGGATATCTCGTGCTCGACACCCCGCCGACCGGCCTCGTCGCGATCGACGCCCCCGCGCCCCCGCGCGAGGTCGAGGTCAACCTGCTCAACCTCTTCTACGCGCTCGAGTGGGTCGTCTTCGCCGGCGCCGCCGGCTTCATCTGGTGGCGCGTCGTCAAGGACGCGGTCGACCGCGAGCGCGACGACGCGTCGACCACCGGTCCCTGAGCGCCCTTCGACGGGCTCAGGACCGCGCATAGCGAGTCGAAGGCCCGCGCCTAGACTGGAGTCATGGCGATCGGACCGCGCGTAGAGGATCTGCCGCGCATCCGGATCGCGCTCATCTGCTACCGGGTGAGCGCCGCGATCACCGGCGTCTTCCTGCTCCTGCTCGTCGTCATGATGGTGACGCGCTACGGCTTCGGCGCCGACCTCGAGCTCGGCGGCCCGGACGGGTTCATCTCGCTCGCCCCGGCGCAGATCATCGAGGCGGACGGCGCGATCAACCTCTCGACGATCATCCTCATCGTCCACGGCTGGCTCTACGTCGTGTATCTGATCTGCGACTTCGCGCTCTGGCGCCTCGTCCGCTACTCGTTCGGCTACTTCTGCTTCGTCGCGCTCGGCGGGATCATCCCGTTCATCTCGTTCTACTTCGAGTACCGCGTCCCGAAGGACATCAGGGCGCGGACCGAGCACCTGCACGCGGAGGCGGCCGCCGCATGAACGCCCCCCGACCCGTCCTCGTCGTCGACTTCGGCGCGCAGTACGCCCAGCTCATCGCCCGCCGCGTGCGGGAGGCCGGTGTCTACAGCGAGCTCGTCCCGCACACCGTCACGGCGGCCGAGGTCGAGGCGAAGAACCCGCTCGGCATCATCCTGAGCGGCGGCCCGTCGAGCGTCTACGAGGAGGGCTCGCCCGACCTCGACCCCGCGATCCTGCAGCTCGGGCTTCCCGTGCTCGGCATCTGCTACGGCTTCCAGGTGATGGCGCAGCAGCTCGGCGGCGAGGTCGCGCACACGGGCTCGCGCGAGTACGGCCGCACGCCCATGCGGGTGAGCGGCGACGGCGGCACGCTCCTCGGCGGTCAGCCGAGCGAGCAGTCGACCTGGATGAGCCACGGCGATTCCGTCGTGCGCGCACCGGAGGGCTTCGACGTGCTCGCCTCGACCGAGGGGACGCCGGTCGCGGCGTTCGGCGACCCGGAGCGCGTGCTCTACGGCGTGCAGTGGCACCCGGAGGTCAAACACACCGAGTACGGCCAGCGGGTCATCGAGAATTTCCTGCTGCGTGCCGCACGACTGCCGGCCGACTGGAACTCGGGGAACGTCATCGCCGAGCAGGTCGAGCGCATCCGCGCCCAGGTCGGCACGGCCCGCGCCATCGCCGGACTGTCGGGCGGCGTCGACTCAGCCGTCGCGGCGGCGATCGTGCACCGCGCCGTCGGCGACCAGCTCGTCTGCGTCTTCGTCGACCACGGCCTGCTGCGGGCGGGCGAGCGCGAACAGGTCGAGCGCGACTACGTCGCCGCGACCGGCATCCGGCTCGTCACCGTCGACGCGAGGGACCGGTTCCTCGGCGCGCTGTCCGGCGTGACCGAGCCCGAGGCGAAGCGCAAGATCATTGGCGAGCAGTTCATCCGCGTCTTCGAGCAGGCCGAGCGCGACCTCATGGCGGAGGCGGCCGCCGACGGCGAGCCGATCCGGTTCCTCGTGCAGGGCACCCTCTACCCGGACGTCGTCGAGTCCGGCGGCGGCACCGGGACGGCGAACATCAAGTCGCACCACAACGTGGGCGGCCTGCCGGACGACCTGGAGTTCGACCTCATCGAGCCGCTGCGCACGCTGTTCAAGGACGAGGTCCGCGCGATCGGTCGGGAGCTCGGGCTGCCCGAGGCGATCGTCGGACGCCAGCCCTTCCCCGGCCCCGGCCTCGGCATCCGCATCGTCGGCGAGGTCACGCAGGCGCGCCTCGACCTGCTGCGCGAGGCGGACGCGATCGTGCGCGCCGAGCTCACCGCGGCGGGCCTCGACGGCGAGATCTGGCAGTGCCCCGTCGTGCTCCTCGCGGACGTGCGCTCCGTCGGCGTCCAGGGCGACGGCCGCACCTACGGTCACCCGATCGTGCTGCGGCCCGTGTCGTCGGAGGACGCGATGACGGCCGACTGGACGCGGCTGCCGTACGAGCTGCTCGCGAAGATCTCGAACCGGATCACGAACGAGGTCGCCGGCGTCAATCGCGTCGTGCTCGACGTCACATCGAAGCCGCCCGGCACCATCGAATGGGAGTGAGCGGGGCTACACGACCACCCGCAGCACCACGTCGCCGCCGTCCTGCGTGAGGGACACCTCGCGCGCCCTCGCATCGAGGTCGCGCAGGCCGATCCCGCGGTCGGAGGCGGTGATCCGTCCGGGGCTCGCGACGACGACCTCGACCTGATCGCCGTCGGGCATGAGCCCGATCCGCACGGCGGCGCGCTCGCTGCGACTGTGGCGCACGGCGTTCGTGAGGCCCTCCGTGAGCGCGTCGTGCGCGACGGCGGCGGTCCGCGCGAGCTCCGCGAGCCGGTCGAGCGCGGCCGGCTCGACATCGACCGTGAGGTCGAGCGAGAGCGACCACGCGTTGAGCGAGGCGCGGAACCCATCGCGGATCGCCGTCGCCGAGGTCAGCGCATCGGCGGCGCCCGCGCCCGGCGCATGCAGCAGCCGGTCGACTCGGTCGATGAGCCGGCCGAGGACGTCCTCGCCGGCGGTCCCGAGCTTGAGCTGCAGGTAGGTCGCGACGAGATCGCCCTGCACCTCGGTGTGCAGGAGTCGGCCGGTGTCCCGGCTCAGGCTCGCGAGCCGCTGCCGCGCGCGGAACGCACGCCGTTCGGCGTTCGCGAGTGCGGCCGCCGTCGCCTCCTGGTGACCGGCGAGCTCCCGCATGCCGCTGTGGATGATGGCGAGCACGATCGCGACCGTCACGTAGCCGATCGCCCCGTAGACGAGGTAGTAGCCGATGAGCGGCGAGAGGGGCACCGGGCCGAGGAGGACCCAGACGACGAAGCAGGCGACGACGAGCTGCTCGATCGACAGCACGACGATCGCCAACGGGGTCGATCTCGGGAGCGGCATCGCGCGGATGGCGACGCTGCCGACGAACGACACCGCCACCCCGCCCACAATGAGCGCGAGCCCGGGCAGGAGCCCCTGCACGTTGAGCTCGGGGGGGAGCAGCAGAAGCATCGCGACGAGGGTCGTCAGCCAGGCGGGCGCGGGGACGATCCGGGTGGGTCGGAGCAGGCCGCGCACCGAGAGGGGCCCCGCGCTCGCCTCGAGGTCGGGCTCCGCACCGGACACCGCCTGGAACCGGGCATCGCCGAGCGCCTCCTCGAGCCCGGCGTCCGTCACCTTGTGGCTCAGCGGGCGCACGACCGAGTGCGCGACCCACTGCAGCTCCGACGCGAGCTCCGCGTCCGAGAGGTCGCGCGCGACGAGCGAGCCGAGCGCATCGAGGACGGGCCCTCGCACCTCCTGCTGGAAGTCGGCCGCGACCCGGTCCGCTGTCGACTCGACTCGCTCCGCCTGCGATTCGAGCTGCTCCGTCACGACGAGCAGGCGTCGCCGTCCGTCGACGTTGCGCTGCGCCACCTCGAGGAGGACGTACATCAGGAGCGTCCCGACGCCGATGACGACCCCGTTGAGGATGATGCGCGCGAGGCCGTACCTGGTCGGCACGAGGTCGACGCCGAGGAGGTGCTGGGTCACGCTGATGAGGGCGGGGCGGCCGATGGCGATCAGAGCCAGTGCGACGGCGACGATCGTCCAGCGCAGCGCCGGTCGGGCCGCGACGGCGACCTCGATCGCCCCGACGCCGAGATACACGGCGAGCAGCACGAGGTGCACGACGACGGACGCGATCGCGCCGAGCAGCCACTCGCGCGCGGTCGCCGCGTCATCGACCCCGCCGAGCGCGATCAGCAGATAGGGGGAGAGGACCAGCCATGCCCAGATCGAGAAGACCGGGCGCGTGCGGGTCTCCCGGCTCACCTTCGTGCGATCGCGATGAGGCGGAGGATCTCCAGGTACAGCCAGACGACGGTCACCATGATGCCGAAGGCGGCGGTCCAGCCGTAGCGCTTCGGCGCACCGCTGCGCACCCCGCGCTGGATGAAGTCGAAGTCGAGGACGAGCGAGTACGCGCCCAGGAGGACCGCGAGGAGGCCGAGCACGACGCCGAGCGGGATGCCGAAGATCGTGACCGATCCGCGCAGCCCCCACGGGTCGTCGACCGCGCCGGTCAGCATGAGCACGACGTTGATGAGGGAGAACGCGAGGTACGCGACCATGACGATGAGGAAGATCTTCGTCGCCTTCTTCGACGCGCGGATCTTGCCGCTCGCGAAGAGCGCGAGGGTCACGCCGACGACGACGAGCGTCGCGAGGACCGCCTGGAAGACGATGCCGGGCTCCATGATCTCGTAGAACATCGAGATCCCGCCGACGAGGACGCCCTGGGCCGCCGCGAAGAGCAGGATGAGCGCGGGCGACGGCTCGCGCTTGAAGACGTTGACGAAGCCGAGCACGAGCGCGACGAGCCCCGCACCGATGAAGATGCCCATCGCCGGGGCGGTCGTCGTCGCGTTCTGCAGCGCGGCCGAGACCGCGATCCAGCCCACCACCGCGCCGGCGATGAGGATCGTGAACGCGAGGGTCGACTTCAGGAGCGAGTCCTGGATCGTCATCGGCTCGGTCTCCGGCCGTTGGTACGCCGGCTGCTCGTACATCTCCTGCAGGCGCTCGGCGCTCACCGCCGTGTTCGTGCCCTGGGCACCATTCTGGAAGGCGGCGTTGCGGAAGGCGGGATTCTGCATGTCAACAGGCTAGATGAGCGACCTGACAAGAACGAAGACCCCGGCGGCGATCGCGGCGCAGATCGCCGCGGTCGAGATGGCCACCGTGAGCCCGCTGCCCGTCAGGGTCGAGGTCGCGAACGCCGGGAGCTCGGCCGAGGCGACCCGCGTCCCGCAGATGACGCAGAACTTCGCCCCCTCCTGCAGGGTCGCGCCGCATTGCGCGCAGGTGCCCATGCGGACAGGCTAGTCCCGTCCCGCGACTCGAGTAGTGCCGAAAGCGCGTATCGAGATCCTTGGGTCGAGTAGTGCCTAAAGCGCGTATCGAGACCTAGCCTGGCTGCATGGTCCTGATCATCGGGCACCGCGGCGCGAGCGGCTACCGGCCGGAGCACACGCGATCCGCCTACCGCCTCGCGATCGAGCTCGGCGCCGGTGCGGTCGAGCCGGACCTGGTCCCCACGCTCGACGGCGTGCTCGTCGTGCGGCACGAGCCCGAGATGTCGGGCACGACCGACGTCGCCGACCGTCCCGAGTTCGCCGATCGCCATCGGACCGTCGTGATCGACGGCGCGACGTACGCGGGCTGGTTCACGATCGACTTCACCTGGGATGAGCTCGCGACGCTGCGCGCGCGCGAGCGGCTCCCCACGCTGCGGCCCGAGTCGGCGGCCCATGACGACGAGGAGGGGCTGCTGCGCTTCCGCGACGTGCTCGAGCTGCTTCCGCCCGACGTCGTGCTCGTGGTCGAGCTCAAGCACCCCGCGATCTTCGGGGCGATCGGCTTCGACATGGCGGGAATGCTCATCGCGGAGCTCGGCGATCGGGTTCCCGCAGACCGGCTCGTCGTCGAGTGCTTCGAGCTGCCGGTGCTCGAGGAGCTGCATCGCCGTGGCCTTCGTGCGACCTACGTGTATCTATCGGAGTCCCCCGTCGAGCTCGGCACCCTCCCGTCCGCGATCGACGGGGTGAGCTATGACAAGGAGCTGCTGCTCGCGCCGGGCGGGGCGCAGCTCGTCGAGGACGCGCACGAGGCGGGCCTCGCCGTCTACGTCTGGACGCTGCGGCCGGAGAACGCCTTCCTCGAGGCCGAGTACCGCTCCGGCGACGACCCCGCGGCGCACGGCGACTGGCGGCGCGAGTATGCCGCCATCCTCGCGACGGGCGTCGACGGCGTCTTCGCCGACCACCCCGACCTCGTCACCCTCGCAATTCAGGAGTAGACGAGGGTGCGCGTGCAATATGCACGCCAAGGCCCGCCTACTCCTGAAAACGGTGGGTGACGGGGGTCGCGCGTAGGGTGGTCGGGTGATCGACGCAGCGCTTCTCGGGGGGTTGAACCCCCGCCAGCGCGAGGCGGTCGAGTATCGCGGCCAGGCCCTGCTGATCGTCGCGGGCGCCGGCTCGGGGAAGACGTCGGTGCTCACCCGTCGCATCGCGGGCCTGCTCTCGACCCGGGAGGCCTACCCGAGCCAGATCCTCGCGATCACCTTCACGAACAAGGCGGCGGCGGAGATGCGCGAGCGCGTCGAGCAGCTCGTCGGCAAGGATGCCGCGGAAGGCATGTGGATCTCCACGTTCCACTCCGCATGCGTGCGGATCCTGCGCCGGCAGGCCGAGGCGATGGGCTACAAGGCCGGCTTCACGATCTACGACGCCGCGGACTCGAAGGCGCTCGTGAAGCGGCTGATCCGCGAGCTCGATGCCGACTCGCTCGGGTTCACGCCGGGTGGAGTGCTCTCCCGCATATCCCGACTGAAGAATGAGCTGACGGACCTCGAGTCGTTCGCGCGCAACGTGGACGACTCGGACCCGCGCGAGCTCGGCTTCCTCGAGCTCTATCGCCGCTACACCCAGGCGCTCCGGCGGGCGAACGCGCTCGACTTCGACGACATCATCGGCGAGACGGTGTACCTGTTCCGCGCGTTCCCCGAGGTCGCCGCGTTGTATCGCCGGCGCTTCCGCCATGTGCTCGTCGACGAGTACCAGGACACGAACCACGCGCAGTACGCGCTCATCCGCGAGCTCGTCGCGCCCGTCGACGCCGAGACCGCCGACCGGGTGGAGGAGCTCCACGGCTTCCAGCGCGGGCTCCGCGCCCCGGACGGGTCGATCCCGGGCGCGAGCCTCACCGTCGTCGGCGACTCCGACCAGTCGATCTACGCGTTCCGCGGGGCCGACATCCGCAACATCGTCGAGTTCGAGCACGACTTCCCCACCGCGCAGACGATCCTGCTCGAGCAGAACTACCGCTCGACCCAGACGATCCTCGACGCCGCGAACGCCGTGATCGCGAACAACTTCGACCGGAAGGCGAAGAACCTCTTCACCGACATCGGCTCGGGCGAGCGGATCATCGGATACACGGGCTATTCGGGGCACGACGAGGCGCAGTTCGTCGCCGACGAGATCGAGGCCCTGCGCCAGGCGGGCATGAGCTACCCGCAGGTCGCGGTCTTCGTGCGGACGAACGCGCAGACGCGTCCGCTCGAAGAGGTCTTCATCCGCGAGGGGATCCCGTACCGACTCGTCGGCGGCACCCGGTTCTACGAGCGCGCCGAGGTCAAGGACGCGTTCGCGTACCTGACGCTCTCGGTCAACCCCGACGACGACCTCGCGCTGCGCCGGGTCATCAACACGCCGAAGCGCGGCATCGGCGATGCGACCGTCGCGGCGCTCCAGGCGAAGGCGGACCGCGAGGGCATGCCGCTGCGCGAGGTGCTCCGCGCGCCCGAGGAGCTCGGCCTCGGGCCGAAGCTGACCCTCGCCGTCGGCGACCTCTCGAAGCTCATCGACGAGGCGGCGCTCCTCGCGACCGGCATCGTCCCGGACTCCGAGGACCGCATCCCACCGAAGCCGCCCCACGAGGTGCTCGTCCACCTGCTCACGAAGTCGGGTCTGCATGCCGCGCTGTCGGGCTCCGACGATCCGCAGGACCAAGCGCGGGCCGAGAACCTCGACGAGCTCGTCTCGCAGGCGAAGGAGTTCCGGGTGCAGTACCCGGAGGGCACGACGATCGACTACCTGACGAACGTCGCGCTCTATGCCGCAGCAGATGAGCTCGAGGCGGACGGCGGCGGCAAGGTCACGATCATGACGCTCCACACGGCGAAGGGGCTTGAGTACGACGCCGTCTTCATCACGGGCGTCGAGGAGGCGCTCCTGCCGCACCGGATGAGCGTCAACGAGCCGGGTGGTCTCTCGGAGGAACGGCGCCTCTTCTACGTCGGCATCACGCGGGCCCGGAAGCGCCTGTACCTGTCGCTCGCGACGTCGCGCGCCGCCTACGGCGACGTCTCGATCGCGATGCCGAGTCGGTTCCTCACGGAGATCCCGGGCGAGCTGATCGACTGGCGGGACTCGGGCGGGGGCGGCTTCGGTGGGACGCGGGCGATCGGCGACCCTTCGACTCGGGGGTTCGCCCCTCGCTCAGGGACCGGCCGTGCACTCGGAAGCCGTTCCCTGAGCGCCCTTCGACAGGCTCAGGAACCGCGCCATAGCGAGTCGAAGGGCCTGCGCGTCAAGACCGAGTGGAAGTCGCCGGTCGGCGCGATCCGCGACAACGGCGACCTCAAGCTCACGGTCGGCGACCGGATCCGGCACGACGACTTCGGCGAGGGACGGGTCGTGAACGTCATCGAGAACGGCCCGCGGACCGTCGCCGAGGTCGAGTTCCAGACCAAGGGCCGCAAGCGCCTCCTGGTCAAGGTCGCCCCGATCCAACGACTCGAATAGCCGGGCCCACGACCTCGGCACGTTCAGATTCCCCGTTTCCACCCAGGGTGCGCGTTGCAACGCGAACTCTGGGTGCGAACGTGCACCGTAAGCGCGAGGATGGGCGCGTGAGCGAGTACGAGCTGATCGTCGCGGACGGGGTGCCCGAGTCGCTCGTGCGCGTCCCCGGTCACCGGCCCGACGGCCCGGTGCTGCGCGTCGGTGTCGTGCAGCACGCCTGGCAGCCCGACGCCGCGGCGCTCGCGGCGGAGCTGCATGGCGCGATCGGGCTCGCGGCGGGCGCGGGGGCTCGCATCGTCTTCCTGCCGGAGATCACCCTCCTGCGCTACCCGGCCGATGGCGTTCCGCCGCCCGGGACGCGCGCCGACGAGCTCGCTGAGTCGCTGGTCGGCGGTCCCACCCACACGCTCGCGGCTCGTGCGGCGGCCGACTACGGCATCCACGTCCACGCCTCGCTCTACGAGCGGACCGGCGCGGAGGACGGCCGCGGGCTCAACACCGCGATCGTCGTGGCCCCCTCCGGCGAGATCGTCGCGCGCACCCGCAAGACGCACATCCCTGTCACGGCGGGGTACTACGAGGACCGGTGGTTCACGGCGGGCCCGGCCGATGACGCATACCCGGTGCACGAGGTGCCGGGGATCGAGGACCTGCGGCTCGGGCTGCCGACCTGCTGGGACGAATGGTTCCCCGAGGTCGCGCGAGCCTACGGACTCGGCGGCGCGAACGTCCTCGCCTACCCGACGGCGATCGGCTCCGAGCCCGACCACCCCGGCGTCGACACGGAGCCGCTCTGGCGCCAGGTGATCGTCGCGCACGGCATCGAGAACGGGCTCTTCATGATCGTCCCGAACCGCACGGGCTCGGAGCTGCGCCCCGACGGATCGCCCGGGAACGAGTTCTACGGATCGAGCTTCGTGAGCGACCCCTACGGCCGGATCCTGGTGCGGGCGCCGCGCGACCGGAAGGCGGTGCTCGTCGCGGGCCTCGACCTCGAGCAGGGACGCGACTGGATCGACCTCTTCCCGTTCTTCCGCACCCGCCGCCCCGACACCTACGGCGGTCTCGTGTGAGCGCCTGGCGGATGCCCGCCGAAGGAGACCCGCACGAGCGCACCTGGCTCGCCTGGCCGACCGCGGGCTACACGCTCGGCGATGACGCGGAGAGCGCGGAGGCCGCGCGCCGCACCTGGGCCTCCGTCGCGAACGCGGTGTCCGAGTTCGAGCCGGTCACGGTCGTCGTCGACCCGCGCGACCGGGACCTCGCCCCCGCCTATCTGAGCTCCTCGGTCGACTTCCTCGTGGCGTCCCTCGACGACGCCTGGGTGCGCGACTCCGGCCCGACCTTCGTCATCGGCGATGACGGACGGCTCGGCGCGGTCGACTGGGTGTTCAACGGCTGGGGCGGCCAGGACTGGGCGAGCTGGGAGCACGATGCGGCACTCGCGCCGATCATCGCGAAGCACGCCGGCGCGGAGCTCGTCGTGAGCACGCTCACGAACGAGGGCGGCGGCATTCACGTCGACGGCCGCGGCACCGTGCTGCTGACGGCGACCGTCCAGCTCGATCCGGGTCGCAACCCAGGGTGGAGCCTGGCCGACGTCGAGGCCGAGCTAACCCGCACGATCGGGACCACGCGCGCGATCTGGCTGCCGCGGGGGCTCACCCGCGACTCGGAGCGATTCGGAACCCGCGGCCACATCGACATCGTCGCGACGATGCCGGAGCCCGGACGCGTCCTCGTCCACGCGCAGCGCGACGCCGCCCACCCCGACCACGTCGTGAGCGCGGAGGCGGTGCGGATCCTCGGCGACGAGGGCCTCGAGGTCGTCGCGCTCCCGGCTCCGCGGGCGCTGCGCGACGCGGAGGGCTGGGTCGATTGGAGCTACGTCAACCACTCGCTCGTCAACGGCGGGG
>Ga0182745_1003718_pt1 | contig 13017 bp, 12 predicted proteins | sample eDN3rd30CKraftBY_FD_128523 | JGI IMG/M metagenome (GOLD analysis project Ga0182745, IMG submission 128523) | Enriched backyard soil microbial communities from Emeryville, California, USA - eDNA 3rd pass 30_C Kraft BY (version 2) (version 2) | ecosystem: Environmental > Terrestrial > Soil >...
ACGATGCGACGCTCGATACCAGTTGGGAAGTGGATCTGTTCACCGGCCGTCTCGGCAACGCGGTGAAAGCGGGCCGCGCCAACCTGGCGGAACGCGAAGCCGCACTGCGCGCCGCGCAGGTCAGCGTGGCCGCGGAAGTGGCGAGCGCCTACGTCAGTCTACGCGGCAATCAATATCTATTGGACGTGGCGCAGCGCAACGCCCAGGTGCAGCGCCGCACCTTCGAGTTGACGCAGACATTGCAGCAGGCGGGCCAGGGCGACCTGTTCGACGTGTCGCGTGCCCAGGGGCAGTTGGCACTTACTGAATCGCGTATTCCGGCATTGGAAGCGGCGGTGCACGTGGCGCTCAATCGGCTTGGCGTACTGACCGGTCAAGGCAGCGAGGCACTGCGCGGCTTGATGAACCAAGTGCAACCCCTGCCCTCGCTGCCCGCCAGCGTGGCGGTGGGCGATCCGCGCGCGCTCCTGCAGCGCCGCCCCGACATCAGCCAGATGGAAGCGGCGCTGCAGTTGTCGGCAGCGCAATACAACATTGCCGTGGCCGATCTGTATCCCCGCATCGTGTTCAACGGCAGCCTGGGCTTCCTTGCCACGGATTGGTCGGACCTGGGGCGCGAGTCATCGGAAGTGTTTTCGTTTGCCCCTTCGCTGCAATGGGGCGGACTCAACCAGGGCCGCGCACAAGCACGCATCGCCGCGGCGGACGCGCGCACGCAAAGCCAGGTGGCCGCGTTCGAGAAACAGGTACTGCTGGCATTGGAGGAAACCGACAACGCACTGCGCCGCTTTACGCGCGAGGAAGAACGCCGCGCAAAACTGCAGGAAGCGGCGCAGGCCAGCGCACAGGCGGCCAACTTCGCGCGGCAACGTTTCGAAGTGGGCGCCAGCGATTTCCTCAGCGTGCTCGACGCCGAACGCTCGCAGCTGGAAGTGGACGCGCAACTGGCGGAAAGCGAAACGCAGCTGTTGTTGAATCTGGTGTCCGTCTACAAAGCGCTGGGTGGTGGGTGGGAGGTGGCACAGCAGCGCTGACCATCGCCGATGCCCCCTGGCGGAGTGTCCGTTTGCGTGCACTGGTGTTCGCCAATTGCCGCCGGACAGGTGCAACCCACCCCCAGCTCCGACATAAACCCTTGATTTCACTACAGCCAAATCAAGGCGCGAAAATTGCGTATCCGTAGGGTAATACGTGGCCACTACTGCGGAAGCGACATGCTCAAAAGTTACCTAAAGACTGCCTTGAACTTCCTGATGAAGCACAAGCTGCACTCCATGCTCAATCTTTTGGGCATGGCGGTGGCGCTGGCGTGCTGCCTGCTGGTGTCGCTGTATGTGCTTTTTGAATTGAGCTACGACCGCCATCATCAGCTTGCGGAGCGCCTCTACCGCATCTCGGGCGATTTTGCTTCCGCCCAATCGGTCAGCAATTCCGGCCTGGCGGCCGCGCTGTTAAAGGAGGAGTTTCCGCAAATCGTCGAAACCGCCAGGATCTATGGGGATCAGCCTGGCCTCCTGCGGCGAGGGGAACTGTCGGCATTCGAGCCAGGCGTGCGATTCGCCGACAACTCCTTTTTCCGCCTCATGGATTACGAATGGCTACAGGGAAATCCCGAAACCGCACTGACGCAGCCGGACACGATCGTGTTGACCGAAAGCCTGGCGGACAAATACTTCCCCGGTGAAAACCCCATGGGGCAGATTCTCGAACTGGGCGCCCAGAGGCTGCCCATGACGGTCGTAGGCGTGATCCGGGATCTGCCGGACAACACGCACTTGTTCATCACGGCAATCGGCTCGCTCGATCTGGGCGTCAAACGCTCCAGCTATACCGAGGATTACGTGCTGCGGAACTGGGGATTCAATATTTTCCACACCTACATCCTGCTGGAAGAAGGTGCGAGGATCGAAGACATCGAGCAGCGGCTGCCTGATTTCGTCTCCCGCCACGTTCCTGCCACCGGCCCCACGCCACGCGGCATGTCGGCCTTGAACATCCGGGACATTCACCTGCAAAGCACGATGCGGGGTGAATGGAAACCGGTGGGGAATCCCGATGCCTTGCTGATATTGGGCATCATTGCCGTATGCGTATTGATCGTGGCTTGCGTGAACTTCATGAATCTGTCCACCGCGCGGTCGGCGCAGCGGGCGCGGGAGATCGGCTTGCGCAAGGCCATGGGCGCGGATCGGGGGCGGATCATCGTGCAATTTCTGGGCGAGTCCATTTTCATGACCACCCTCGCCATGGTCATGGCGATCGCCCTGCTCGAACTGGTACTGCCCGCGTTTCGCGAATTCGTGGGAATAGACGTGGACTGGAGCAGCATCAGCGGCGCCAGCCTGTTGCTGGGCATGGTGGCTTTCGTTGCCTTCGTGGGGATTGCGGCGGGGAGCTACGCCGCATTCTTCGTCTCCTCCTTTCAGGCTTCGCGGGTTCTCAAGGGAGACGTGACCCGGGGCAATGCCGGTGTCCTGTTCAGGAACATTCTGGTACTCGGGCAGTTTTCCATTTCCATCACCCTCATCATCGCCACCGCCGTGGTGCTGCTGCAAATGAACTTCGCGCGGAAGGCAGACCTTGGTTTCAATACGGAACAGGTTGTCCTCGTCCAGGGCGACCTGGCCACCGGACTCGGACCTCGCCGGGAGGAAATGCTGAACCGGCTGCGGCAGCATCCCAACGTCATCAATGCCGCCGCGTCCAGCATCAACCCGCTTGCCGCCATCGCCTCGCTGAGGCGTGACGTGATTCCGGAAGGCGAAACCGAGGCGGTGGACATCTATGGATATCCCGTGGGTCCCAATTTCCTGGAGACGTTTGCCATTGGACTGTCGGCGGGCAGGACCTTCTCCAGCGATAGAACCGCGGACCAGTACGTGGCACCGACGGCGGAAACTCCCCTGACCCAGGCCAGCTTCGTATTGAATGAATTCGCCGCCCGTCAATTCGGATGGACCGCCGACGAAGCACTCGGAAAATCACTAAAGACTCCAGATAAGGAGGGGATAGTGGAAGGAACGGTAATCGGCGTGGTGAAGGACGCCTACCTGGAGTCGGTCCGCGAACCCATAAAACCGCTGATGTTCTACATGCCACCGGAATACAGCAACGGCACCCAGTCGGTCTATTCGCGTCTGTCCATAAAAATCCGGGGCGACGATATTCCGGAAACCCTCGCCTTCATCGACAGTACCTGGAAGGCGTTCAATCCCTCGGTGGACATTCGCCGCGATTTTCTCGACTCCGAATTCGATGCGGTCTACAGGGACGAACAGCAGCAAGGCAGGATGTTTCTGTACTTTGCCAGCCTCGCCATCGTGTTGGCCTGCTTTGGCCTGTTTGGGCTCGCGGCCTACAATACCGAGCGGCGCACGCGGGAAATCGGCATCCGCAAGGCGATCGGGGGCAATGTGGGGAGTATCGTTTATCTGCTCACCAAGGATTTCAGCAAGTTGGTCCTGCTGGCCAACCTGATTGCGTGGCCGATCGCCTACGTCAGCATGTCCCGCTGGCTCGACAATTTTGCCTATAGAATCGATCTCTCTCCCTTGGTTTTCATCGGAAGCGGCGTGGTCGCGCTGTGCATCGCCTGGTTGACGGTCGGGGGTACCGCCGCGAAAGCGGCAAGCGCCAAGCCGGTGCTCGCGCTCAGGTGTGAATGACACCGCCTGAAAGGCGAGGCCACGAATGCCAATAATTGCTTGTTGACATAGATTCTCATTACTACTATCGTTGCCACGTACCACTGTTCCGGGAAACCGCCCCCATGTACGTGTGCCTCTGCAAAGCCGTTACCGACCGTCAGATCAAGGAATCCCTTGCCGGGGGTACCTGCAGCACCTATGCGGATCTGCGGCGCGAATTCGGCGTGGCCACTCAATGCGGCAAATGCGGGCAGATGGCCAAATCCCTGATCGAAACCAGCGTCAAGAAGGCCGATTTCGCTCCGGCTGTTTGAGGCTTTCCTTTCCTATTCCCTTCCTGGTTTTTGCCTTCATCTCCAGCTGTCCTCATCGGCTGGTGAGTTAATCGCTGCCCGCATCAATGACGCTGGCCACGGTCGTGCTCATGCCTATCCAGGGTACGCTGCAAGCACATCCATGTGGCGCTCGGCTCCGGGCCCGGCAAGCCGGTCCAGCCACTCGGCATAGCCGAGCGTCGTTCCGCCCGCCACAGCGCTATGCGCTGTAAACACCGGGCTCCACCCCTGGCCCTACGACGCCCCTGAATAGGCATGAGCACGACCGCGGCTTACATTCTGACCTCAGCTTTCCGCACAAGATCGCCTCGGCCACCCCTGCCGAAATTAATAGTCTTAACGATAAGCGTTACCATGAACATTTATTTAATTAAATCAACAGGTTAGCATGGAAAACCACTGGACAAACCCGTCTTGATCCAGGACAATGCCTTCCGTGTTCCACCCCCTTCCAGGAGGCCGCCATGAAAGGTGACAAGCAGGTCATCGTCCATCTCAACAAAATCCTCGGCAACGAGCTCGTTGCCATCAACCAGTATTTTCTGCATGCCAAGATGTTCAAGGACTGGGGGCTGAAGGAGCTGGCCGAACACACCCATCATGAATCCATCGACGAAATGAAGCATGCCGATGCGCTGATCGAACGCATCCTGTTCCTCGAAGGCCTGCCCAACCTGCAGGATCTGGGCAAGCTGCACATCGGCGAACATACCCAGGAAATGCTGCAGTGCGACCTGGCGCTGGAAATGCGCGCGATTCCCGATCTGAAGGAAGCCATTACCTACTGCGACCAGGTGCGCGACTACGTCAGCCGCGAATTGTTCGAAGACATCCTCGAAAGCGAGGAAGAGCACGTGGACTGGCTGGAAACGCAGTTGTCGCTGATCGAGAAGGTGGGCATTCAGAACTATCTTCAGGAGAAGATGGACAGCTGAGCACCATCGCGCCCGCGCCGGGTTTCCCCCGGCGTGGACGCGCCTCTTCCCCGCGTTGTGTCCTGAACGGATACGCCGCGCCAAGAAACCCTTCCCCTTGCGCGGGTATGCCGTAAATTACCGCCTCCGGGCGCCCTCTTTCCCCCGCGCCCCGGCTTGCAAAAGCCCCCCGCTCCCTGCATATTTGCGATCCCTTTTTGCGATCCCGTTTCAACCCTTGCAGGAGATTTTCATGAGCGCATTCGTTTGTCAGAAGGCCCCAGGTTTTACCGCTGCCGCGGTCATGCCGGACGGCTCCATCAAGGACGATTTTTCCCTGGCCGACTACGCCGGCAAGTACGTAGTGATCTTTTTCTATCCGCTGGATTTCACCTTCGTATGCCCGTCCGAAATCCTGGCCCACAACAGCCGCGTGGCAGAATTCAAGAACCGCGGCGTGCAGGTGATCGGCGTTTCCATCGACTCGCAGTTCACCCATTCCGCCTGGCGCAACACTTCGCTCGAGAACGGCGGCATCGGCAAGATCGATTTCCCGCTGGTGGCCGACGTGAAGCACGAAATCGTGCAGGCCTATGGCGTCGAGCATCCGGATGGCGTGGCGCTGCGCGGTTCCTTCCTGATCGACAAGGACGGCTTCATCCAGCACATGGTCATCAACAACCTGCCGCTTGGCCGCAACGTCGATGAAATGCTGCGCATGGTCGACGCGCTGCAGTTCACCGAAGAACATGGCGAAGTGTGCCCCGCCGGCTGGAACAAAGGCGACGAAGGCATGAAGCCCGATGCCGGCGGCGTGGCCAGCTATCTGGCCAAGCACGGTTCGGCGCTCTAAGCCGGCCCGGATCGTTTACCGTCAACCGGTCGCCTGCAGGCGGCCGGTTGCCACCTGACGCGTTTCTATGTCCTTCATTCATTCCCCCCAGCGCCGCTGGCTCGATCTTGCGGTGGGCATTGTCCTGATCACCATGCTGATCGGCGGCAGCCGCTACATCTTCGAACTGAACAGCGACGCCCGTGAGCAGCAACTGGATTCGGTGCTTGCCATGCAGGGCCAGCGTATTTCCACCGACAAGGGTTGCGTGGCCTGCCATACCGTGGACGGCAGCGCTGGCGTGGGGCCGACCTGGCTGGGCATGTGGGGACGTGTGGAAGAACTCACCAGCGGCCGCACCGTGGTGGTGGACGAGGAGTATTTTCGCCGCAGCCTGGAAGATCCGCGGCGTCAGGTGGTCAAGGATTATCCCAACGTGATGCTGCCCTACTTCCTGTCCGAGGAAGAGATTCAGGCATTGATCGCCTTCGCGCAGAGCCTGTCGCCGCCGCCCTGACGCGCAACCCGCCCCGGCTTACGCCGCCACGCCCTGATCCGGCGCATCCCGCGCATCGGCCGCGGCCTGTTGCTGACGGTATTCGAGCAGCCAGCGGCGCCAGCCGAACAGCACGATGATCAGATACGCCGCAAACAGCAGCGCGGTCAGGTACAGCCCCCGATCGATGTAGAGATAGATCGACACGCTGTCGACCACCAACCAGTACAGCCAGTTTTCCAGCACCTTGCGCACCACCAGGAAAGTGGTGACCACCGCGCCCCAGGTGGTGAAGGAATCGAGGAATGGAAAGGCACCATGGGTGTAGCGCTGGATCATGTAGCCATTGACGCTTGCCAGCACCAGCACCGCCGCAATCAGCGCCGCATGCTGCCACCCGCGCAGCCGGTGAATGCGCAGCCCCTCGTGCTGCTTGCCGCCGTAGCGCCATTCCCACCAGCCCACCACGGCCATCACCACGTAGAAGACATTCAACGCCGACTCCATCAAGAGCCGCACGTCCCAGAAAATATACGTGTACAGCGTGGAACTGACGAAGGCGCAGGCCCAGCACCACAGGTTCTCGCGCGCCGCCAACAGCAGATAGGCGATGGCGGTGAGCACCGCCACGCTTTCCAGCGACACCAGCGAGGACCAGAACTGTTGCATCAAGCGGCGTCGAAGTCGGGAATGAACTTGGCCACGAACACCGCCTTGCCGTGCGTCTTGTTGCTCCACGCGAACAGTTCGGTGAGCCCCTGCATCACCACGTCGTATTCACCCACGATCAGCGTGGACGTGGCCGAGGTGTTGCAGTGCAGTCCGGGCCTGGTGTTGAGCTCGCGGATGAAATCCAGCACGAGATCGCTATAGCCCTCCTGCAAGGGATACATGCTGAGTTCGACAGTCAATATCATGTTGCTCTCCTGTGTTTGACGAGAATACTCAACACCACGCCCACCAGCACCAGCAACATGCCCAGATAGGTCATGAGGTTGAAGCTTTCGTCGAACAGCGCCAACCCAAGGCCAATGGCAAACAGCACCTCGGTGTAATTGACGATGGCGACGCGTGAAATCATCGCATGCTGGTACGCCTTCGTCATGCAATACTGCCCGCCCTGCGTGGTAAGTCCCAACAACAGCAACCACAGCCACTCGATGCCCGTCGGACTCACCCACACCAATGCCGACCAGAGTCCCGTGACCGGCAGGCACACCAGCGGAAAGTAGAAAATGATCACCAGCGGGTGCTCGCTGTGGCCCAGCTTGCGCACGCAATTGTAAGCCACCCCCATGGTGAAAGACGCCGTGATGCCCACCAACAGATGCAGCGGCCCGATGCGATAGTCGAAGCCCTGGATCATCATCACGCCGACGAAACTCAAGGCGAACAGCGCCAACTGCGCCGCACTCACCCGCTCCCGCACGAACCAGATACCGATGAGCGTGGTAAAGATCGGCGACAGATGCGTCAACGTGGACGCCGCCGCCAGCGGAATCTGCTGCAGCAACCAATAACCCTGCGCCAACGCCACCACGCCGGCCACCCCACGAAACAACAGCAACGTCCGGCGATTGCCAAGCGGCGACACCCCAAGACGCCACAGCCCCCACAGACACAGACTGGCCGAGATCAACGCACGGAAAAAAATCAGCTCCGGCACCGGCAGCCGCGGCAGCAGCTTGACGCACACCGCCATCAGCGCAAAAAAGAAGCTCGCCAGCAGCATGTACAACACACCGCGGGCGGTGGCACTCAAGCCCGTACCCTCGGTACCGGGAAGGGAATCGTTCACTTGGCGGACCTGCAAATAAAAAGCCCGGCACGAGGGCCGGGCTGAAAATACGTTTACCACCGGCTTAAAAAGCCGGCCACAAAAAACGGAACGGCTTAAGCTTGTGCTTCGCGCTTGGCCGCCGAAGCATCCAGCAGCTGTTTCAATTCACCGGATTCATACATCTCCGCCACGATGTCGCAACCGCCCACCAACTCACCGTCCACAAACAATTGCGGAAACGTCGGCCACTCGGAAACCGTGGGCAGGTTGGCGCGGATTTCCGGATTGCTCAGGATGTCCACGTAGGCGAACTTCTGCCCGCACGCCATCAGAATCTGGCTGGCGCGCGCGGAAAAACCGCACTGCGGCTGGTTGGGATTGCCCTTCATGTAGATCAGGATGGGATTGTTCGCGATCTGGTCTTTGATGGTGTCTTCGATATTCATGTACGTTCCTGCGACGTTGGGTTGTCACCGTGCGGGCCTTGCCGGCCGATAGCGGCGCGGGCGCGCATTGTAGCCGATCGGGCTCTGAGCGTCACGGCGATGGGTGGCGCGGGCGCGATGGTTTCGCCTGGCATCGTTGCCGATATGGGGGCAACGCGCGCCGAATCAAGCACGCAAGCATCGGCATTTGCCTGATGCAACTGAATTTTCCTATGATTGCCGCCGGCGTGTGCTGCGTGCGCCGGGGCTCGGCCCGAAGGACGGAGAACGACTTCCCATACCCGTTGTCCAGGAGCCCCCCATGTCTTTCACCCCTCCCATGCCAAATCCCCTCCTGTCGCTGTGGCGACGCCTGGTCGCCGCGGGTTCCGCGGGCGGCATCGTTTTGATGGTTGCCGCGCTGCTGGCACTTGCCACCGCCAACTCGCCGCTTGCCTCTCCCTACTTCGCCGCGCTCGAGGCGCCGCTTGGCGGCATGTCCACACTGCACTGGATCAACGACGGCCTGATGGCCGTGTTCTTCCTCCTGGTGGGGCTGGAAATCAAGCGTGAAATGCTCGAAGGCGAACTGGCCACCACCGCGCTCCGGATACTGCCGGGGGTTGCGGCGCTCGGCGGCATGGCCGGCCCCGCGCTGATCTACCTGGCCTTCAACCTCGGTCCCGACGGCCAGCCCGCGGGCTGGGCCATTCCCTCCGCCACCGACATCGCCTTCGCGCTAGGAGCGCTGTCCTTGCTTGGACAACGCGTGCCCACTTCGCTCAAGGTGTTCATCACCGCGCTTGCCATCATCGACGATCTGGGCGCGATCCTGATCATTGCGCTGTTCTATACGCAAACGCTGTACTGGACGGCGCTTGGCGCGGCGCTATTGGTGCTGGTGGCATTGATCGCGCTCAACCGGAAGGGCGTCACGCAGCTGTGGCCCTACCTTCTGCTTGGCGCGGTGCTGTGGTATTGCATGCTGCGCTCGGGCATCCATGCCACACTCGCCGGCGTGGCGCTAGCCGCCACGATTCCCTGCCGGAAACACCCCGCGGACAGCACGACGCGGGCGCCGCTGCTACGGCTCGAACACGCCCTCGTGCCCTGGGTGACCTTTGGCGTGGTGCCGCTGTTCGGCTTTGCCAATGCCGGCCTGTCCTTTTCGCAGACCTCGCTCGCCATGCTCGCGGAACCCACCGCGCTCGGCATCATCCTGGGCCTGTTCTTCGGCAAGCAGCTTGGGGTATTCAGCGCCGCGGCGCTGGTGATCCGCCTGGGATTCGCGCCAATGCCGTTCCAGGCCAGCTGGCGCCAGCTCTACGGCGTGGCGCTGTTGTGCGGTATCGGCTTCACCATGAGCCTCTTCATCGGCCTGTTGGCCTTCCCCGGCAGCGCCGACCTGGAAAATGAAGTGAAGCTTGGCGTGTTCCTGGGCTCGCTGCTGTCGGCGCTTGCCGGCTCGCTGCTATTGCTCGGCAAGGGACGGGTGCAACCCGGCCTCTGAAACGGGAACCGCCGCGCCCCAGCCACCGCCGCCCGGCGTGGCGATGCACAGCACATCGCCTGTCTCCGCCTCGAACGAGGTCTTGGCCGGCAATGGTTTGCCGTTGAGTAGATTTTCTCCCGGCTGGCCGGCTTCCCCACCCGCCACGCCCCAGGGCGCGTAGCGGCGCCGCTCGGTCAAAAGGCTCACCACGGTGGGGCCGAGAAACTCGTATTCGCGCACCAGTCCCGCACCGCCGGCATGCTGCCCAGCGCCGCCGCTGCCGTGACGCAAGGCATAGCGGCGCACGCGCAAGGGGTAGTGCAGTTCCAGGCTTTCGACCGGCGTGTTGAGCGTATTGGTCATGTGCGAATGCGCCGCATCCATGCCGCGTCCGGCCGGGCCGCCGCCAATGCCGCCCGCCAGTGTTTCGTAATAATCCCAGGCGCCGCCGTTCTCGGGACGCGCGCCCATCGCCACGTTATTCATGGTGCCCTGGCTGGCGGCGGGAATGCGTTCGGGCAAGGCCTGGCGCAGGGCGCCGAGCATCACGTCGACGATACGCATCGAGGTTTCCACATTGCCGGCGGCCACCGCCGCCGGATAGCGCGCATGCACCAACGAGCCGGGTTCGGCCACCAGATGCAGCGGACGGAACAACCCGGCGCAGGTGGGCGCCTGGGCCGGCAAGAGACAGCGCAGCACGTAGAACACCGCGGCGGCGGTAACCGCCAACGGACAATTGATGTTGCCGCGCACCTGCGGCGACGTGCCGCTGAAATCGGCCGTCATGCCCTCCGCACCAATGCGCAGGGTGAGCGCGATGCGGATGTCCGTGTTGCCCTGGCCGTCGTCGTCCATGCAGTCGGCAAAGTGCCAACTGCCTTGCGGCAGCGCCTGCAAAGCATTGTGGGCGAGCGCGGCGCCGTAGTCCTGCAGCGCATCCAGGGAATGGCGCAACGCCGCAAGACCAAGCCGCTCAGCCAGCGCCAGCAGGCGCCGCAGCCCCACCTGGTTGGCGCTGTATTGGGCGGTGAAATCGCCATCGGGCAAACGCTCCGCGGCAGGCGGCGGCAAACCCAATGCACGCGCCAGCTCGGCACACAGCGGCGCATTCACCTGCCCCGCGCGCACCAGATATTGCGGGCTCAACAACAGTCCTTCCTCTTCCAGGCGGCTGGCGTTCGGCATCGAGCCCGGCGTGTCGGCGCCGATGTTGGCGTGGTGCGCGCGGTTGACCACGAACCCCAGCAGCGCATCGCCGGCAAACGCCGGCGTGATCAGCGTAACGTCCGGCAGGTGCGTGCCGCCCTTGAAGGGATCGTTGAGGATCACCGTGTCGCCCGCTTCCCAGGCAAAGGCCTGCACCAGCTGCTCCATGGCGAACGCCATGCTGCCCAGGTGCACCGGAATGTGCGCCGCCTGCGCGCACAGACGCCCCTGCGCATCGAACAGCGCGCAGGAAAAATCCAGGCGGTCTTTGATGTTCGGTGAAAACGCGCTGCGCCGCAGCACCACGCCCATCTCGCTGCAGATGGCTTCCAGGCGGCTGACGAAAAGGCTGAGTTCGATGGCCGTGTTCATGGCGGCGTCCTTTTGTGTAAAGGATGCACTATAACGCATGCCACTTTTCTTCACCGCGCCGATCCACTAGAATCAGCGGTTTCCGGGCGGCCAGTGGCTGCCTTTTTCGTTTTCTGGAGTTCGAGAAACTGCCGGCCCTGCCTGCAGTACCCAAGGGTAAACCACATGACCACGCTGATGACTACCTATGGCCGCGCCCCTCTCGCTTTCGTGAAAGGCGAAGGCTGCTATCTGGTCGACAGCGAGGGCAAGCGTTATCTCGACGCCGTGGCCGGCGTTGCCGTCAACGCGCTTGGCCATAGCCATAGCGGCTTCGTCGATGCGGTGCAGCGCCAGGTGGCCACGCTCACACACACCTCGAACCTCTATCGCATTCCCCTGCAGGAACAACTGGCCGACGTGCTGTGCGCGCACGCCGGCATGGAACAGGTGTTCTTCTGCAATTCCGGCGCCGAGGCGATCGAAGCCTCGCTCAAGCTGGCGCGCAAGATCGGCCACGCCCGCGGCTTCAAGGTGCCCACCATCCTGGTCACCGAAGGCGCCTTTCACGGCCGCACGCTCGGCGCGCTCACCGCTACCTACAGCCACAAGTATCAGGACGGCTTCACCCCGCTGCTCGACGGCTTCGTGCGCGTGCCCTACAACGACGTTGCCGCCGTGGAAGCCGCGATTGCCGCCACGCCGGAACTGTGCGCCATTCTGGTGGAACCGATCCAGGGCGAAGGCGGCGTGCGCATGCCCGCGCCCGGCTACGTCAAGGCGCTGCGCGACCTGTGCGACCGCCACGATCTCTTGCTGATGCTGGACGAGATCCAGACCGGCAACGGCCGCACCGGCGCCTGGTTCGCCTGCCAGCACGAAGGCGTGGTGCCCGACATCATGGCCACCGCCAAGGGCCTGGGCAATGGCTTTCCCATCGGCGCCTGCCTGGCGCGCGGCGCTGCCGCCAACGTATTCCAGCCCGGCCACCACGGGTCCACCTTCGGTGGCAGTCCGTTGGCCTGCGCCGCCGGCCTGGCCGTCTACGAAGCGCTGGAACAGGAACAACTGTGTACCAACGCGGCGCGCATCGGCGCTTATCTGCTGGAAGGTTTCCGCACGCGCCTTGGCGCGCTCGAGGGCGTGCGCGAGATTCGCGGCAAGGGCCTGATGCTCGGCATCGAACTGACGCGCGATTGCGGCGAACTTGCCGGGCAGGCACGCGACGCCGGTTTGCTCATCAACATCGCCTCCGGCAACACCATCCGCCTGGTGCCGCCGCTGGTGCTCACGCAGTCCGAAGCCGAGTTCATGCTCGATGTGGTCTGCAAGCTCGTGCAGGAGTTCTGCCATGGCCGTTAGACACTTCCTCAGCTGGTTCGACCTCTCCCCCGCCGAACTCAAGGCACTGATCGCCCGCGCCAGCGAACTGAAAACGCAGCAACGCAACGGCCTGCGCCACGAGGTGCTGAAAAACCGCACGCTGGCGATGGTGTTCGAGAAATCCTCCACCCGCACGCGCGTGTCGTTCGAAAC
>Ga0182745_1003719_pt1 | contig 13016 bp, 10 predicted proteins | sample eDN3rd30CKraftBY_FD_128523 | JGI IMG/M metagenome (GOLD analysis project Ga0182745, IMG submission 128523) | Enriched backyard soil microbial communities from Emeryville, California, USA - eDNA 3rd pass 30_C Kraft BY (version 2) (version 2) | ecosystem: Environmental > Terrestrial > Soil >...
ATCCCGACACCCGTGACGGCGAGGGCGGGCGACCGTCCGTCGGGCGCGACGAAGACGGCGGCCGCGGCGATCGCGCCGAGGAACGCGATGTTGAACACGGTGTCCTGGAGCGCGAAGACCTGGCCGCGCCGGGCGTCGTCGATCTCGATCTGCATCGCGGCGTCACCCGAGAGCTTGACGACCTGCCCGGCGAGACCGAGGAGGAACGCGGCGACGAGCAGCGCCGTCTGGGTGAGGAGCGTGACGAACAGCAGTTGCACGATCGCGGCCGTCAGCAGTGCGCCGGTGATCGTGCGCGGCCGTCCCGCCCGGGGCAGGAGGATCGGGGTGACGATCGCGGCCACGAGCATGCCCGTCGCGGTCGCGGCGACCGCGACCCCGAACCCGGTGAGCCCTTCGGCCGCGGAGCCGTTCCCGCCCTCGCGCAACACCAGAACCATGATCAGGGTGTCGATGCCGAAAACGATGCGGTGGGTGCCGATTCCGATCATCGCGACGGTGACGCCGGGTGCCTGCCAGACCGCGACGGCGCCGGTGTGCAGTCCGTCGAGGACGGATCGCACGGCGCTGCGTGGCAGGATCTCGTCCGGACCGAGACCGTGCCGCGGGAAGCCGCCGGCGGCGACCGCCGCGATCACCGATCCGGACGCTCCCAGCGCGACCGCGATTCCCGATCCGGTGTCGCCCGCGCCGACGATCCCGATGGTGCTCACCGCGACCGCGGCACCCGCGGCGGACACCCCCGATCCGACGGTCGCGAGCACGGAATTGACTGGTACGAGCCAGGATTGGGCCACGGTGTGCGGTAGCGACGCGGATACCCCGGCGAGCACGAACCGGCTCACGCCGACGGCGGCGAGCGCCAGCAGGAGCAGCGTGGTCTCTCCCCCGCCGGTGAGCAGCACCGCGGCCGCGGAGAGGATGAATGCGCCGCGCAGCATGTTGGCCCACAGCAGCACGAGGCGCCGGTCCCAGCGGTCGAGCAGCGCACCGGCGAACGGTCCGACGACCGAGTACGGCAGCAGCAGAACCGCGAACCCGGCGGCGATGGCGGCCGGATCGGCGTGCCGTTCGGGGTTGAACAGGATCGCCCCGCCGAGCGCGGCCTGGAACAGTCCGTCGCCGAACTGGCTCGCGAAGCGGACGGTGGTGAGCCGGGCGAGGTCCGGTGAGTGACGGAGAGCCGTCGCCGTGGATCGCCATGCCTGCCGCTTCGACTCCTGCACGACCCGACACTATCCCCCGCCCGAGAGGCGGTGGGAACGTCAGGCCGCCGCCCGGTGCTCGCGCCACCACCGCACGGTTTCGGCGGCGGCCACCGGCAGCGGTGTGGCCGTCACCCCGAGTGCCTCCTCGCTGCGGCTCGAGTCCATGACGAACGGGTCGGTGAACTGGTAGAGCATCTCCGCGAGCTCGCGCGCGTCGCGGTTGACCAGGGCGCCGCCGCGCAGCACCCACGCGGGGATGGTGCCGACCTTCGGTACCGGCACGCCCGCGGCGGTCGCGAACGCGGCGACCATTTCCCGCTGCGTGACGGCCGGGGCGGTGGGTGCGTGCACGACGGTGTTCCACACGGCGGGGGTGTCGGCGGCGGCGATCATCGCGGCGGCCAGGTCCGGCACATAGGTGAACGAGTGCGGGACGTCGGCCGAGCCGAGCACCCGCGGGGTACGTCCCGCGAGGATCGTGGGGACCATGCGCTCGCCGGCGTGGGCGTTCAGCGCGCGCGGACCGAAGTAGTCGGACGCGACGACGCTGACCGTGGGAGTGGTGTGCGCGGCGCGTGCGGCGAGCAGGCGGGCGCGGACGCCGCGCTTGCCGGTGGTGGCGTTGCGCGGGGAGTCCTCGCGCATGACCCGGCCGGGCTCGCTGTAGGAGTAGAGGCTTTCCGGGAAGACCACGACCGCCCCGGCCTTCCCTGCCACGTCGAGAACGGTGCGTTCGGCGGCCGGGAGTTCGCGTTCCCACGCCTCGGCGCTGTAGGCGGAGCCGTGGATGCACATGTGGACGGCGGTGACCGTGTCGTCGCCGAATGCGGCGGCGAGGGCGTCCGGGTCGGAGACGTCGGCGCGGACGCGTTCGACGAGCGGATGGTCCGGTCCACTGCCGGAGCGGGTGAGGACGCGGACGCGCCGGCCGCTGTCGGCGAGCTGCTGGGCGACAGTCCAGCCGATGGGTCCGGCACCGCACACGACCTGGAGGTTCGACATGGTGTTCTCCTCTTCATCGAAATGTGAGCACTGCTCTCGTTTGCAACGAGCATGCGCCTCCACGCGGGCACTGTCAAGAGCACTGCTCACTTTTGTTGACAGTGCTCACGGATGAGGGCAGGCTCGGGGGTATGGCAGCAACGACACCCCGCGCCCGGGCCCGAGCGCAGACGATGGCCGACATCCTGCGTATCGGCCGCGAACACCTCGCCGTGCACGGCGCCGCCGCGCTGTCGCTGCGTGCCGTCGCACGCGACCTCGGCGTCGTGTCGTCCGCCGTCTACCGCTACGTCGCCAACCGCGACGAACTGCTCACGCTCCTCGTCGTGGACGCCTACGAGGAACTCGGCAACGCCGTCGACAACGCCGTCATGGTCGTCGACCCGCACGACGCGCCCGAACGCTTCCGCGCACTCGCCCGCGCGGTCCGCCGGTGGGCGCTGCGCGAACCCGCCCGCTACGCCCTGCTGTTCGGCAGTCCCGTGCCCGGTTATCGCGCGCCGGCCGAGCGCACCACCGAACCCGGCACCCGCGTCGTGGCCCGGCTCGTCGAGATTCTCACCAGCGCCTACGCGGACGGCACGCTGCGACTGCCCGAGCCGGACGGAATTCCCGGCAGCCTGCACGCCGACCTCGACCGGATCCGCAGCGAAACCGGCACCGATCTCCCCGACGCGGCCCTGGCCCGCGGCATTCTGCTGTGGTCCTCGCTGTTCGGTGCGGTGAGTTTCGAAGTGTTCGGGCAATACGGCGAGAACACCTTCGCCGCTCCCGACGACCTGTTCGAACACCATCTCGCGGTCCTCGCCGAGACGGTCGGTCTGACGGCTGCACCGGCAAAATCGTGAGCGGGGCTTACGGGCGTCCGGGTGGCGACAGTGGGATGATGTCCGAGTGGCGCAACACCAGGACGAACCCGAGGACCGAACGGCAGCAGCAACGCCGAACGTGCGGGCCGGGAGCCTGCTGGTGTCGGCCACCGACCTCGTCGAACCCCCCTTCCGCCGCACCGTCGTCTACATCGTCGAACACAACGAATCGGGCAGTTTCGGTGTCGTGCTCAACCGCCTGAGCGACACCGCCGTCGGGGCGGTCCTGCCCCAGTGGGTCCCCGTCTCCGCCGAACCGAAGGCCTTGTTCGTCGGCGGCCCCGTCCGGCGCGACTCCGCGCTGTGCCTCGGCACCCTCCGCGTCGGCACCTCCGCCGACGGAATTCCCGGAGTGCGGCGCGTCGACGGACGCGTCGTCATGATCGATCTCGACACCGACCCGCAGGTCGTCGGACCCGTCGTCGAAGGTGTCCGGATCTTCGCGGGCTACGCCGGCTGGAGCGCCGGCCAGCTCGAGGGGGAACTGAAGAACCGCGACTGGATGGTCCTCTCGGCGCTGCCGCAGGACCTTCTCGCCCCGGCCCGCCTGGACCTGTGGGCCCGCGTCCTGCGCCGCCAGCCGCTGCCGCTCGCACTGCTCGCGACGCACCCCATCGAGGTCGAACGCAACTAGGTGGGCCTTCGGCCCCGGTGTGCCTTTGTGGCGGTCCCAGCCGCCACAAAGGCACACCGCTCAGTGAGCGAAATGCTTTTCCGTCGAATGCTTTCCGATCCCGCTCTTGCGCAGTTCGTCACACACCTCGACGAGGTCCGTGTGCAGCATCCGGGCCAGATCGGCGCTGAATCCCTCACGCACGACGATCCGCAGCACCGCGACGTCCTCTGCGTCCGCGGGCATCGTGTATGCCGGCACCTGCCATCCGCGGGCCCGCAGTTCGTGTGAGATGTCGAAGACCGTGAAGCCCGGATCGTCGGTCAGTTCGAAGGAGATGACCGGGATCGCCGTGCCGTCCGTGATCACGTGCATGCCCTCGATCTCGGAGATCCCCCGCGCCAACCGGACCGCCGTCGTGCGGAGTGTTTCCATGATCCGCTGGTAACCGGCGTGGCCGAGGCGCAGGAAGTTGTAGTACTGGCCGACGATCTGGTTGCCGGGTCGCGAGAAGTTCAGGGTGAACGTCGGCATGTCGCCACCGAGGTAGTTGACCCGGAACACCAGGTCCTCGGGCAGCGCGTCCTGGTCGCGCCACACCACGAATCCGATTCCCGGATAGGTCAGGCCGTACTTGTGGCCGCTGACGTTGATCGACGCTACGCGCGGTACCCGGAAGTCCCATTCGAGTTCGGGCCGCAGGAAGGGCACCACGAACCCGCCGCTCGCGGCGTCGACGTGCAACGGCACGTCCGGCCCACCCGACGCGGCAACCTCGTCGAGAACCGCGGAGATCTCCGACACCGGTTCCAGCTCACCGGTGTACGTGGTGCCGAGGATCGCGACGACGCCGATCGTGTTCTCGTCCAAGGCTTCTCGCACCTGTTCCGGGGTGATCGAGTAGCGCCCGGGTTCCATCGGAAGGTACTTGGGCGTCACGTCGAAGTAGCGGCAGAACTTCTCCCATACCACCTGAACATTGCTTCCCAGAACAAGATTCGGACGGGAGGTGTCCCGGCCGGACGCTTCGTGACGTTGCCGCCACCGCCACTTGAGGGCGAGCCCGGCGAGCATCACCGCCTCGCTCGAGCCGATCGTCGACACACCCGTCGCCGACGACGGATCGAACTCCGTGAGCCCCGGCGCGTTGAACAGGTCCGCGACCATTGCGACACAGCGTTCCTCGATCGCCGCGGTCGACGGATACTCGTCCTTGTCGATGAGGTTCTTGTCGAAGGTATCCGCCATGAGACGGCCTGCCTCCGGCTCCATCCATGTCGTCACGAAGGTCGCGAGATTGAGCCGGGAACTGCCGTCGAGCATCAGCTCGTCGTGGATGAACCGGTACACCGCTTCCGGTTCCATCGACCCCCGCGGCAGTCTCGCCGCGGGGACCGGGTCGGTGTCGAGGCGGGTCGTGTAGGCGGGAGCGAGAATCCCGTCGGGGTGTCGTCTTCGATGACTCACTGGAACCTCCGGGCATCCGGTCGATTGTGCTCCATGGAAATTCGCATTCCATTGAACCGGACCGGTCCGTACGATGTCCCCGTTTCCCGTTTCCCCGTAGCTCGGTCGGCGCGGGGATTCAGCGCACGCGAGCGTCGGCGAGGCTGTTGAGCGCCCCGGCCATCTCCTGCGCCCGCTCCGTGGTCACGGTGAACTCGTGACCGCCCGCGGTGGTGAACACCAGCGCCGGGCCCGTGTTGGTCACCAGCCCGTACCGGCCGCGGCCCTTGGCCCGCAGCCCCCAGCCGCCCCAGTCCTCGAACGGCCGGGTCTCGGTGACCTTCGCGCCGATCATCTCGTCGAGGCCGTATTCGACCGCCGTCATGCCGAGGTTGCGCACGCGCACACCGGACTCGTCGACGGTCACCCGGAACCGGAGCAGGCTCAGCACCAGCACTCCGACCGGCAGGAAGATTGCGAGCGGCCACCAGGATCCGGCGGCGCCGCACACGAGCACGGCCGGGCCCAGCACCAGCAGCGCCAGCACGGTCGTGGTGCGGGTGCCGGTCCCGACCTGGTCGACGATCGGCAGCTCGACGCGACCGCGAGGGAGCTTCGCGTCCGGGGCAGCGGTCGCCGGGACCCGCTCCCGGTAGTCCCGGAGCAGCGCGGCCCCGACGAGCCCGACCGCGACACCGATCAGGACGCCGAGGCCGATCGACCACATCGGCAGCTGCGCCTGCGCCGCGTCGGCAAGGTCCAGTTGCGCCGCCAGCATCGTCACGTGGATGGTCGCCAGGAGTCCGGTGACGCCCAGCCCGACGACGAGCATGTACCGCCGCATCATCAGCATGGCCTGCGCGAGGGCCGCGATCGCGCTGCACCCGCCGCCGACCAGCACGATGACCAGGGCGATCGTCCACGCGTTCGAGATCGGTGAGGAGAACCCGTCCGGGTTCGGACCGGACCAGTGCGTCGCGATCTCGGCGGGCAGGCGAGGTTCCCACAGGACGGTGACCAGCACCGCGACCACCGCGGTGGCGATCGGAAGGGCGATGCCGAACAGGGCACCGGCGGGATCGATGATGCGGCGGGTCGTCACCGGCCCAGAGTAGGGACTGCGGGGCGATCCGCGAGAGTGCCCGAGACGTGTGTCGTCAGGCGGTGTGTGTCGTCAGGCGGTGGGCTCGCACGCGCCGCGCAGGCTGCACGCGCCGCAGGAGGTGCCGCAGCCCTCGGTCTCGTCGGGCTTGGTGGCCGCGGCCACACGCGCCGCGATGGATCCGCCGGCCCCGGCCGTGGCGAACGCCGCCACGACGGTGACGACGACGGCGACGACACCGGCGACGGTCGGCAGCGTCAGCGCGGCGACACCACCGGCAACGAGCAGCACGGCGGAACCGAGGATGCTGGGTGCCGCGACCTTGTTGGCCAGGGCGAACGTCTCGTCGTCGCGCAGTGTGTCGGCGGTGCGGACGCCGGCCCAACGGTTGCGTCCGAGCCGCCCGGTGAGCCCGGCGACGGCGACGACACCGACAGCGAGGGCGAGTACGAACAGCACGATGGCGACGATCAACACGGCGACCAGGATACCGCCGGACGCAGCCGCCGGTCCGGTCGGGTTCGGTCACGTTCTACCCTGGTCGGAGGTAACAGACGCCAGCCAAGTAGATAGCGACCGCCGTGACTCGTCCTGATCAGACTTCCACTCCGTCGTCCGACGCCACCCCGCAGCATCGGTACACCGCCGAGCTCGCCGGGCGGATCGAGCAGCGCTGGCAGGAGCTGTGGCGCGAACGCGGCACGTTCGAAGCGCCGAACCCGGTCGGCCCGCTGGCCGGCGATGTGCCCGCCGACAAGCTGTTCGTGCAGGACATGTTCCCGTACCCGTCCGGCTCGGGCCTGCACGTCGGGCATCCGCTCGGTTACATCGCCACCGACGTCTACGCGCGCTACCACCGCATGCTGGGCCACAACGTCCTGCACACGCTCGGTTACGACTCGTTCGGTCTGCCGGCCGAGCAGTACGCGGTGCAGACCGGCACTCATCCGCGCACCACGACCGAGGCGAACATCGCGAACATGAAGCGGCAGCTGCGCCGCCTCGGCCTCGGCCACGACGAGCGTCGTGCCGTCGCGACCACCGACGTGGACTTCTACCACTGGACGCAGTGGATCTTCCTGACCATCTACAACGCGTGGTACGACACGGAGGCCGGCAAGGCCCGCCGCATCTCGGAACTCGAGTCCGAACTCGAGTCCGGTGCCCGCACCCTCGACGACGGCCGCGACTGGGCCGCGCTGTCGGACGCCGAGAAGCAGGACGCGCTCGACGCCTACCGCCTGGTGTACCGCTCGGATTCGCTGGTCAACTGGTGCCCCGGCCTGGGCACCGTGCTCGCGAACGAGGAGGTCACCGCCGAGGGCCGCTCCGAGCGCGGCAACTTCCCGGTGTTCCGGAAGAATCTGCGGCAATGGATGATGCGCATCACCGCGTACTCCGACCGTCTCATCGACGATCTCGAGTTCCTGGACTGGCCGGACAAGGTCAAGACGATGCAGCGCAACTGGATCGGCCGCAGCCACGGCGCCCAGGTGAAGTTCGCCGTCGACGGGCACGAGGCCGCCGAGATCGAGGTCTTCACGACCCGCCCCGACACCCTGTTCGGTGCCAGCTACGTCACGCTCGCTCCCGAGCACGCCCTGGTCGACGAGATCGTCGGCGGCGCGTGGCCCGAGGGCGTCGACGAGCGCTGGACCGGTGGCGCCGCCACTCCGGCCGAGGCCGTCGCCGGCTACCGCGCCTCGATCGCTGCCAAGTCCGATCTGGAGCGGCAGGAGAGCAAGGAGAAGACGGGCGTCTTCCTCGGCGCGTACGCCGTGAACCCGGTCAACGGCGAGAAGCTGCCGGTGTTCATCGCGGACTACGTGCTCACCGGCTACGGCACCGGCGCGATCATGGCAGTGCCCGGACACGACCAGCGCGACTGGGAGTTCGCGACCGCGTTCGGCCTGCCGATCCGCGAGGTCATCTCCGGCGGTGACATCACCGCCGAGGCGTACACCGGCGACGGTGTGCTGGTGAACTCCGACTACCTCGACGGTCTCTCCGTCGCGGACGCGAAGAAGAAGATCGTCGCGAAGCTCGAGGAATCGGGTGCCGGCACCGGCACCATCCAGTACAAGCTGCGCGACTGGCTGTTCGCGCGTCAGCGCTACTGGGGCGAGCCCTTCCCGATCGTGTACTCCGCCGACGGGCGCCCCCATCCGCTGCCGGAATCGATGCTGCCCGTTGAACTTCCGGATGTGAAGGATTACGCGCCGGTGTCGTTCGATCCGGACGACGCCGACTCGGAGCCGTCGCCGCCGCTCGCGAAGGCGACCGAGTGGGTCGAGGTGGACCTCGATCTCGGTGACGGGCTGCAGCGCTACACCCGCGACACGAACGTCATGCCGCAGTGGGCGGGCAGCTCGTGGTACCAGCTGCGCTACATCGACCCCACGAACCCGGACGAGTTCTGCGCCAAGGAGAACGAGGCGTACTGGACCGGTCCGCGTCCGGAGATCCACGGCCCGAACGACCCGGGCGGTGTGGATCTGTACGTCGGCGGTGTCGAGCACGCCGTGCTGCACCTGCTGTACGCGCGGTTCTGGCACAAGGTGCTGTTCGACCTCGGCTATGTCACGTCGTCGGAGCCGTACCGCCGCCTGTTCAACCAGGGCTACATCCAGGCGTACGCCTACACCGACTCCCGCGGTGTCTACGTTCCCGCCGACGAGGTCGAAGAGCGCGACGGCGAGTACTTCCACAACGGCGAGCGGGTCAACCGCGAGTACGGCAAGATGGGCAAGTCCCTGAAGAATTCCGTTGCGCCGGACGAGATCTGCGACGACTACGGTGCCGACACGCTGCGCGTGTACGAGATGTCGATGGGTCCGCTCGACCAGTCCCGCCCGTGGGCGACCAAGGACGTCGTCGGTGCCCACCGCTTCCTGCAGCGCGTGTGGCGCGCCGCGATCGACGAGGAGACCGGCGCGGTGCGTGTCACCGACGCCGAGCCGGCCGAGGACACGCTGCGTGCGCTGAACCGCACCATCGAGGGTGTGTCCGACGACTACGCGCACCTGCGGGACAACACCGCGATCGCGAAGCTCATCGAGTACACCAACCACCTCACCAAGACGTACCCGGACGGCGCGCCGCGGACCGCGGTCGAGCCGCTCGTGTCGATGCTCGCGCCGGTGGCGCCGCACCTCGCGGAGGAACTGTGGTCGCGGCTCGGGCACTCCGAGTCGCTCGCGCACGGTCCGTTCCCGGTCGCCGAGGAGAAGTGGCTCGTCGAGGACAGCGTCGAGTACCCGATCCAGGTCAACGGCAAGGTGCGCAGCCGCATCACGGTGCCCGCCGACGCGAAGCCCGACGCGATCGAGGCGGCGGCGCTGGCGGACGAGAAGATCGTCGAGCTGCTCGCCGGTGCCGCGCCCCGCAAGGTGATCGTGGTGCCCGGCAAGATGATCAACGTGGTGCGCTGACCGCCAGTTCCGGGTGACAGCGTTCTGCCGGATCAGTTCCGTTCCGGCAGAACGCTGTTCACGAAGTCGAGGACGTCCCCGAGGACCTCGTCGCGGTTGGTCTCGTTGAAGATCTCGTGGCGCGCACCGGTGTACGTGCCGGAGCGTGCCTGCGCACCGGAGTACGTCCCCCAGCCCTGCACGGTGCCCTCGATCGGTACCAGGCCGTCGTCGGAGCCGTGCAGCCACAGCACCGGAACCGAATCCACCGGGCCGGCCGCCGAGATGGTGTCGAGGCAGTTCTTCAGCGCCTGCACCGTGGGCCGCTTGAACGGGCCGTGCCACACGAGGGGGTCGGCGACGTAGGCGCGGCCCACCGCCGGGTCGCGGGAGAGCGTGTCCGGGTCGATGGGCGTGTCGGGAATCTCGTCGGCGGTGAGCAGGGCGTCGACCGCGGCCCAGGTGCCGAGCACCGGCGCGGACAGGACGACCGCGGCGAGGCTGTTGCCGTATCGCTGGGCGTAGCGCGCGGTGATCATCCCACCCATCGAGTGCCCGACGAGCACGACGGGCAGGCCGGGATTCTCGCGCCGCGCGGTCAGATCGAGCAGGTGGAAGTCGTCGACGACATTCTCGAAGTCCTCGACGAGGACCCGCTCGCCGTCGCTGAGTCCGTGCCCGACGTGGTCGATCGCGTAGACCGTGGCGCCGTCGGTGACGAACCGGGTCGCGACGTACTCGTACCGGCCGGAGTGCTCGCCGTAGCCGTGGCACAGCAGCACGACATAGCGAGGATTCTCGGCCGGCCAGTGGCGCCCGGCCAGGGTTCCGTCGTGACCTTCGAGGGTGAACGCGGCCGTCTCGCTCATGAAGACTCCTCGGTGTTCTTCGGTGACTGTGCGTGTCTTCGATATCGGTGCGTGTCCTGCGTGTCAGCCAAGCATCCCGCGCGCCGGGGCGGAGCCGATTCGGTGCGGGACCTGGTCTGCGGGCGCCGGTGACACTAGTCTCCTGATCTAGAACATGTTCTATTAGAGGAGGCATTCATGGCACCGTCCGCCGACGCGATCCGCGAGACCGTCGAGAACTACATCCGCTCGGTCGCGAAGGGCACGACCGACGATGTCCTGGCCCTGTACGCGCCGGGCGCGACCGTCGAGGACCCGGTCGGCACCGAACCGCGCACCACCGAGGAGGCCCTGCGCGAGTTCTACGGCGTCATCGAGCCGCTCACGCAGACCGGCGAGCTGCTCACCCTCAAGATCGCCGCGAACAACGCCGCGTTCCTGTTCCGCCTCACCACGCATCTCGGGGAGCAGGACCTCGTGATGGAGGTCGTCGACGTCATGACCTTCGACGACGACGCGAAGATCACCTCGATGAAGGCGTACTGGAACCAGGACGACATGGTCACGGTGCCCGCGTCCTGATGCGCAACGTCGTCGTCGAGGTCGATGGTTTCACGTGGAACATTGCCGAAGCCGGTGACACCGACCGGCCCACCGTCGTGCTGTGCCACGGGTTCCCCGGTCTCGGATACAGCTATCGGCACCAGGTGAGCGCACTCGCCGCCGCCGGCTACCGGGCGATCGCGCCGGACATGCCCGGCTACGGCGGAACCGACCGGCCGACCTCGATCGACGACTACACCAACGTCGCGGTCGCCGATCGGCTCGTCGGCCTGCTCGACGCCCTCGGCATCGACCGGGCCGTTCTGGTCGGCCACGACTTCGGGGCGCCCGCGACGTGGACCGTCGCGCTGCGCCACCGCAGCCGTGTCGCCGGGCTGGTCCTGCTCGCCGTGCCGTACGCGCCCGATCCGCTGCCGGCGCGGCCCACCGAGCTGTATGCGGCGATCGCGCGCCGCCACTTCCTGCACCTGCACTACTTCCAGGAACCGGGGGTCGCGGAACGCGAACTCGACGCGCGACCCCGCGAGTTTCTGCAGCGGCTGTTCCACGCGCTGTCCGGCCGGTACCGGTACCTCGACATCTGGCAGCACCCGTCGGACGGAAACGGCTACCTCGACGTGCTGCCCGAGGCGCCGGACCTACCTTGGGACTGGCTGAGCGAGGACGAACTCGGCCACTACGCGAGGGTGTTCGCGCGAACCGGATTCGGTGGCGGCCTGTCCTGGTATCGCGCCTACGACGCCAACTGGGAGGCAGCGGCGGGAAGTGAACCGGCCCTGCTCGAGGTGCCGACGCTGTTCGTCGCCGGCGCCAACGACCCCGTCATCACCATGTCGGGACCGCACGCGCTCGAGCGGATGCGGCAGACGGTACCGGACCTCAGGGGTGTTCACCTGCTCGACGGTGCCGGTCACTTCGTGCAGATGGAACGCGCGCGCCGGGTCGACGAACTGCTCGTGAACTTCGTGTCGGAGGTGCTCACCATCGAGGACATATCGCCCGACACCCGATTGCGGTGAATCCGCAAATCCACCAATCGCATTTGTAACCCGTCCTAGTATGTGCGGGTGGCCACCGATGCCGCTGCGCGCGGATTCGGATTGGTGCTCGTTCTGACCGCGCTCGTGGTGAGCGGATGTTCGTCGGGTGGTTCCGAGCGAACCGAACCGGTGCGACTCGAAATCGCGACTGCACAGGACCAGTACCCCTGGACCGGACTGCTGCTGCCGGCCCAGGTCCCGGTCGTGGTGCCACAACCCGACGAGGAGGATGTCGAGGGCACCGGCGATCCGGTCGCCGTGACCGACGACGGCACCGCCGCGGTCGCCGGGGACCGTCCCGCGCTCTACGGCGGCAGCCTCGAGCGTGAACTGTGCGACCGGCAGGAACTCGTCGACACCCTCGAGCAGGATCCCGCGAAGATCGAGGCGTGGCTCGGTGTCCTGAAGGTCACCGACGCCCGCGAATACGTCCGCAAGCTGACACCGGTGCTGTTGCGGGCCGACACCCGCGTCACCGTGCACGAGTACCGCAGCGGCCACGTCGTCCCCGTGCAGTCGGTGCTCGAGGCGGGCACGGTCGTGCTCGTCGACGATCGCGGCACCCCGAAGGTGCGGTGTGCACGCGGCACACCGTTGACGGCCCCCGTACTGTCACCGGTCCCGGAACTGACGGGCGACGGCTGGGAGGGACTGGATCCGAAGCGGTTGTTCGTCGTGCAGCCCGCCGCGACCTCGGTGCCGCAGCTGACGGTCGTCGACATCTCCACCGGCGACCTGCTGCCGGTGCCGATCGGAGCGGGGCCGCGGCAGCCGGCACCGACGCCGCCACCCGAGTCCGAGGTCGCGAGCCCCCCGCGCACGGAAGCCGAAACCAGGACACCCGGGGCCGCCGCTCCGGTGCCGCGCCCGCAGTCCCAGGCACCGGCGCCGCCGCCTCCTCCCCCGCCGCCACC
>Ga0182745_1003720_pt1 | contig 13012 bp, 10 predicted proteins | sample eDN3rd30CKraftBY_FD_128523 | JGI IMG/M metagenome (GOLD analysis project Ga0182745, IMG submission 128523) | Enriched backyard soil microbial communities from Emeryville, California, USA - eDNA 3rd pass 30_C Kraft BY (version 2) (version 2) | ecosystem: Environmental > Terrestrial > Soil >...
CGCGGATGCCCAGCCCCACGCGCGTCTCCGCGGCCCGGCCGCGCGGGCTGTCCAGGAAGAGGGCGCCGGCGATGAACTCCATGGCCACGCCGAGGTTCGGGTCATCCAGGCCGGAGAGGGGCTTGAAGTCGTCCTCGCCGTCCTCGTGCTCCTGCTCGGACACGCGGCGGAAGTCGTCCGCCTGGTCGACCTTGGGGCGGACGCGGTCATACGACTCCGAGGCGTCGTAGCTGGGGGGCTCGTCCGGATAGGCATAGGGGTCGTCCTCGTCCTGGGCCAGGGCGGGAGCGGACAGGGCGAGGCTGCCCAGGGCGCAACGCAAGAGCCACGTCTTCACGGAAGCAGTCCTCATGCTCACAGGTCCAGCCGGGGGCAGGTGGTGCCACCCTGGGCGCTGGGCGGGCACATGTTGGGGTCGTTACCGACGAGCTCGGCGCGAGGAATCTGGAGGTGGTCCATCAGCTCGTTGCAGACGGCTTCCTTCAGGCGCAGGTCGGTGATGTGGGTGATGATGGCACTGGCGGCCACGGACAGGGTGAAGCGGGACTGGTCGGCGATGTAGGCCCGGGCCAGTTGATAGAGGCCGGGCGTGGTGGTGCTCTCGTCGTTGTACGCGGCGACGATGGCGCGCAGCAGCACGTCGCGCTGCCCGGTGGCCTCGCCGGCCTGGTAGAGGGCGCTCGCGAGCAGGGTGCCCACGCGGTACTCGTTGCCGCTGAACTCGCTCAGGTTCTGGTTGTAGAGCTGACTCAGCAGCGACAAGTCCATGCAGCGGTCCACGCGGGCGAGGTCCCGGTCCTCGGTGACCTGGCCGAAGAGGTTGCCGTGGAAGGACGTGGAGAAGAAGCGCGTGTCACAGCCCTTTCCGCCCTGCGTCGTCTGACAGGTGGTGCCGTAGGCGTGGTAGTCCGCGAGCCCCTCGTCGAAGGACTTGAGGATGTTGGCGCCCGGGCTGGCGCCAGCGGCCTGCCACGTGGTGAGCGCCTCGGGGAACTGGCGGCCGCCGTAGGCCTTCAAGTTGAAGATGCGGTGCGCGTACTCGTGGGCGATGACGCCGGCGTTGATGGCCAGCGGCGCGCGCTGGAGCTTGTCGAACGGCAGCACCAGGAACGACTCCAGCACGGAGAAGTACATGGCGTTGTCGCTGAGCGGGTCCTTGTCCAGGTCGGCGAGGACGAACTCCGGGAAGTAGTAAGTGGTGACGGGCTCCTTGAAGTCCGCCGCGGGGATGTTGCCCACGACGCGGAAGTAGTCGTACGCGCGCTCCATGCTGTAGTACGCCGTCACCATGTTCCAGGTGTGGAAGTCCGCCGGCCAGAGCACGCCGTCCTGGGAGATGTAGCTGGCGCTGACATCCCGGCCCGCGTTCTTCAGCAGGGCGTTGGCGTAGCCTTCCGGCGTGGTGGCGTTGTTGAGGTCCGGGTCCCGGGAGTCAATGACGATGCGTGCGCCACCCTGGAAGTCGGCCACCGTGCCCTTGATGCCGACGATGTCGGAGATGGTCTTCAGCTCCACCTCCTGAGGGACGTACTGGCCATTGCTGGAGAGCACCAGGGCACTGACCTTGACGGGCGCGGTCGAATCGGGCGCGCAGCCGGCGGCCAGTCCCAGCGCGGCGGTGGCGGCGATGACTGTTCGGAGCATTCCGCCGTTTTACTCCGGACGGCCCGGAACGTGTATCCGCCGCCGTCAACAGCCGGTCCCTGGCCAGCGCCGCCGGCGCGCGCGTCGAGGGTGGCCGGGCCGGCCTGGGGCAGCGGAGTGAATCCGCCCTGAATCCGACGGTTTGAGCCCTATCCGGGGCGCTCGGACTCCTTGACGCGTCGTTTCCGCGATCCGTATGGTGCCTCGCCTTTTCCCCTTTGCATCCAGCAGGCGGTGTCCATGGCAGTCCCGTTCATCTCCGAGGTCAAGCGTACCCACACTTGCGGTCAGCTCACGGCGGCCAATATCGATGAGGACGTGGTCCTCTTCGGCTGGGTGCACAACCGCCGGGATCATGGCGGCGCCGTGTTCATCGACCTGCGGGATCGGGACGGGCTCACGCAGGTGGTGTTCGAGCCGGACCACGCGGAGGCGCACGCGCTGGCGGGCAGTCTCCGGCTGGAGTTCTGCGTGGGCGTGCGCGGCAAGGTCGTCTCGCGCGGCAAGAACGTGAACCCGAAGATGAAGACGGGTGAAATCGAGGTCCGGGCGAGAGACCTCACCATCTTCAACCGCTCCGAGCCGACGCCGTTCCCCATCGAGGACAGCATCGAGACGTCGGAGGACAAGCGCCTGGCCCACCGCTACCTGGACCTGCGCCGCGCGCCGCTCCAGCGCTCGCTGATGACGCGCTCGAAGATGAACGCGCTGACGCGCTCGTACATGGTGGAGAACGGCTTCCTGGAGCTGGAGACGCCCTTCATGGGCAAGTACACGCCGGGCGGCGCGCGCAACTTCCTGGTCCCCAGCCGGCTCAACCCGGGCAAGTTCTACGCGATGGCGGAGAGCCCCCAGCTCTACAAGCAGCTGTTCATGGTGGCGGGCTTCGACCGGTACTTCCAGATCGTGAAGTGCTTCCGCGACGAGGACCTGCGCCTGGACCGCCAGCCCGAGTTCACGCAGATCGACGTGGAGATGAGCTTCGTCCAGCAGGACGACATCTTCACCATGATCGAGGGCCTGCTGAAGAAGCTGTGGGGCGAGGTGCTGGGCATCGACATCCCCACGCCGTTCATGCGCATGGACTTCTACGAGTCCATGGCGAAGTACGGCAACGACAAGCCGGACCTGCGCTTCGGCCTGGAGCACGTGGTGATCACCGACGTGATTCGCGAGCACGGCGAGTCCGGCGGCGTGCCGATGATCTGGGAGGCGGTGCAGAACAAGGGCATCGTCAAGGCCATGGTCATCCCCGCGGACAAGGCGCTGAGCCGCGCGGAGAGCGACAAGCTGGAGGAGTTCGCCAAGCAGGCGGGCGCCAAGGGCCTGGCCCGCGCGAAGGTGGGCGAGGGGGGCGAGTGGACGCAGTCGCCGCTGTCCAAGACCATCAGCCCGGCGCTGCGTCAGGCCATCAACCAGGCCGTGGGCGCGAAGACGGGCGACCTCATCCTGTTCCAGTTCGGCAAGGAGGCCCTGGTCCACACGGTGATGGCCAACCTGCGCGTGCACGTGGCCAAGAAGCTGGGCCTGATTCCGGAGTACGGGAGCGGCGGCCAGTGGAAGTTCCTGTGGGTGGTGAACCCGCCGCTGTTCGAGTTCGACGACGAGACGAACACCTGGGCGGCGGCGCACCACGCCTTCACGCGGCCGCATGACGAGGACGTGGCCTATCTGCTCACGGACCCGGGCCGGGTGAAGTGCCACCGCTACGACGTGGTGCTCAACGGCTTCGAGATTGGCGGCGGCTCCATCCGCCTGCATGACCCGAAGGTGCAGGCGGAGGTCTTCAAGGCGCTGGGCATCGGCGACGAGGAGGCCCGGGCCAAGTTCGGCTTCCTCCTGGACGCGCTCAAGTTCGGCGCGCCCCCGCACGGCGGCATCGCGCTGGGCATGGACCGCCTGGTGATGCTGCTGACGGGCGCCGAGTCCCTGCGTGACGTGATTCCGTTCCCGAAGTCGAAGACGGGCACGGACCTGATGACGGGCGCCCCGGGCGACGTGGACGACCGGCAGCTGCGCGAGGTCCATGTGCGGCCGGTGCCCGTGCCGCAGAAGGCCTAGTCCGCCAGACGCGAGCCCTCGTCCGCGCGTTGTCATGCCACCCCGTTTGACGCGGGGTGGCAGGGGACCCGCCATGCCCTGTGCAAGGACATGGAGTGGAGTGCCAGCGCGCAACCGCGTAAACAGGGAGGGTACAGGGAGGGGTAGGGCCAGATGAAGACGTTCCTCGTGGTCAATCCGCGCAGCGCGAACGGGCAGACGGGAAAGCGCTGGGCGGAGATCTCCGCGCAGGTGGGCAGGTCGCTGGGAGAGTTCGGCCACGGTTTCACGCAGGGCGGGATGGACGCCGCGCGCATCACCCGGCAGGCGCTCCTGGACGGGTATGAGTGCATCGTCGCGGTGGGCGGCGACGGCACGCTCAACGAAGTCACCAACGGCTTCTTCGAGGATGGCAAGGCGCTCAACCCGAACGCGGCGCTGGGGTTGATTCCCCGTGGCACGGGGGGCGACTTCCGCCGCACCTTCGGCTGGGAGCTGGACCTGGAGTCCTCCCTGGAGCGGCTGCGCTCCGAGGCGACGGAGCCCTTCGACGTGGGCCGGCTGGACTTCGTGGACAACGACGGCCGGCCCGCCACGCGCTACTTCGCGAACATCGCATCGTTCGGTGTGAGCGCGGTGGTGGCCCAGGAGGTCAACCGCAGCAGCAAGGCCATGGGCGGCCACCTGAGCTTCATGTGGGGCACGCTGAAGGGGCTGGTGAAGTACACGGAGCGGCAGGTGCGCCTGTCGGTGGACGGTGGCCCGGACGAGGTGGTGGGCATCACCGCGGTGGCCGTGGCGAACGGCCGCTACTTCGGCAGCGGCATGTTCGTCGCGCCGGAGGCCATCACCCATGACGGCCTCTTCGACGTCACCATCTGGTCCGGCTACGGCCTGAGCGACTTCGTCCTCAAGTCGAAGGGCGTCTACAACGGCTCGCACGTGAACTGGAAGGGCACGCGCCGGCTGCGCTGCCGCACCCTCCGCGCGGAGCCCGTGGACGGCGGGGACGTCTTCCTGGACGTGGACGGTGAGACGCCGGGCCGGCTCCCGTGCACGATGACGCTGCTGCCGGGGGCCATCCGCCTCAAGGTGTAGCGGCGCGGGGGACCGGCGTGAGACGGCCGGGGGCTCGGGCGGCCACGGATTGTCGCCAGGCCGCATGTCCAGCGACATGGCACTTGGGACGTCAGGCCAGGTTGGGGCAACCTCCTGCATCTGGTGGCGTCCAGCATTACCTCTGCTGGACGCACGGCACCGTGCTCGCGGTGCCCTCTGGCCCAGGAGACGCGCCATGCCTCAAGAGCGAGGCCCTGCTCAGCTCGACCTGTTCACCGGTGCCGCCGTGGAGCCCCCCAGCAAGGGGCGCAGGGGCGCGCAGCCGGTAGGGCCCGCGGCCGTCTCGGACGCGCTGGCGACCCTGGGGCGGGAGCTGCCGCCCGGCGTCTTCCTGGGGACCTCCTCGTGGACCTTCCCGGGCTGGGCCGGCATCGTCTACGACCACGAAGCCGCCGCGTCGCAGCTGGCGCGTGAGGGGTTGTCCGCGTACGCGCAGCACCCGGTGCTGCGCACGGTGGGCATCGACCGGACCTTCTACGGCCCCATCTCCGCCGCCGCCTTCACCGAGTACGCCGCGCAGGTCCCCTCCACCTTCCGCTTCCTGGTGAAGGCCCACGAGGTGTGCACCCTGGCGCGCTTCCCGCTGCACGAGCGCTACGGCGCGCAGCGCGGGCAGGCGAATGAGCGCTTCCTCCATGCGGGCTACGCGGCCGAGGCGGTGGTCGCCCCCTTCGTGGAGGGGCTGGGCGAGAAGGCGGGCCCGCTGGTGTTCCAGTTCCCGCCCCAGGACCCGCAGGCGCTGGGCGGTCCCGCGCGCTTCGTGGAGCGGCTGCACGCCTTCTTCACCGCGCTGCCGAAGGGGCCGCTGTACGCCGTGGAGCTGCGCAACGAGGAGCTGCTCACGGAGGGGCTCGCGCAGGCGCTGGCCGATGTGGGCGTCGCCCCCGTGCTGGCGGTATGGGCGCACATGCCGCCCGTGGGGCGCCAGGCGCGGCTCACGCGCGCCTTCGAGTCCCGCGCGCTGGTGGTGCGGTGGATGCTCCCGCCCGACCTGGGCTACGAGGAGGCTCGCGCGCGCTACGCCCCATTCAACCAGCTGGTGGACGAGGACGTGCCCACGCGGGACGTGCTCGCGCGCGTGTGCCTCGCGGCGCTTCGCCGGGACAAGCCGACCTTCATCACCATCAACAACAAGGCCGAGGGCAGTGCTCCCCTGTCTGCTGTCAAGCTGGCCGAGCGCGTTGTGTTGGAGAGGAAGGAAGAGGCCGCCCGGCAGGCCGCTCCTCCCTGAGCGCACTTGCCTCTGTGCACGGGGCTTGCTTACTTGTGTCCCATGACAGCCATCTCGATGGCAGCTCTGCTGGTCCAGCTGATGTCCGCGGGCGGTGCTGACGGGCAGGCAGCCGGGCGCTCGCCTGATGATTCGGGCAGCGTGTCCATGCACTTCTCCGCGTTGAAGGGTGAGGTCTCCTCGCTGTCGGAGCGGTTCAAGGCCGCCCGCGAGCGCCGCCGACTACAGGCGGAGCAGGAGAGGGAGGAGTGGCAGCGTGAGTCGACGGCGCCTGCCCAGCCTCCGCGCTGATGAGGCGCCTCTCCCTCCCGAGGGACCGGAGCCGCCTCCCTTCGAGGACGAGGCGGTCGAGATTCCCATCGACGGGAACCTGGACCTGCACCTCTTCCACCCGCGCGAGGTGAAGGACCTCGTCGTCGAGTACCTCTGGGCCTGTCGCCAGAAGGGCGTGCTCGACGTGCGCATCATTCATGGCAAGGGCACCGGCGCATTGCGGCGCACCGTGCAGGCCCTGCTGCCCAGGTTGCCGGAGGTGGAGTCGTTCCGCGCCGCGGGCGAAGGGGACGGGGGCTGGGGCGCGACGTGGGTGCGTCTGCGCCCCGCGGACTACGACAGCCAGAAATAGGCGGAGGCGATGAGGGAGCGCTTCTCCGTCACCTTGGCCTTCTGGGCCAGGTCCGCGAGCTGCCGGTCCTTGGAGGCGTAGCGCTTCTCCTCCTCATTGCGGAGCGAGGACAGCTTGCGGCGGTACTCGCGCTCCATCCGGTCCGAGTGCGCGCGCGCCTTCGCCTTGTCGGCGATGTCCTCCGCGAGGCCCACCTGCTTGCGGGCGTCAATCCAGGTCTGCCGCGCCGCCTCGACTGCTTCGCGCGACTCCATCAGGCAGTCCTCGACGTAGCGGTCCGCGCGCTCCTTGGCCTTGTCCAGCTCCAGGGCATTGCGCCGCTCGGCGGACCGGACGATTTCGTCCTTCGCCGCCATCAGCGCCTGTTCCTGCATGAGCTGGACGGACACCGGGGCGGGCTGGCGCCGGCGCTCCGGCTTCGCCGCCAGCTTCACGAAGTGCGCCCCGTCCGCGAGGGACAGCGCCCGGAAGCCGCCGTCCCTGTCCCGCACGAGCACCAGGTGGGCCAGCTTCTCCTCCGGCTTCAGGCCCGTCGTCTCGAACTTGTACGCGAACCACCAGCCTTCGCTGCCGGCCAGCCGGGCCAGGCGCGACGGAAGCCCCGACGCGTCCAATTGCAGGTAGCTCACCGCGTCCTGCGTGCGCTCCTTGACGGCATAGGCGGCCTTGGCCACCTCCAGCCGTCCCGCGCTGCGGCTGCCCAACACGGAGGCGGTGAGGGCGCGCGCCTCCTGCTGGCGCTTGGCGAGCACCTCCTTCGTCTGCTCGTTCTGCCCGCGCAGACGCCGCCGCACGTCGCCGTCGAAGCGCTCCATCACCACCGAGCGCATCTGCGTCATGCGCTGGTTGATGCGGCCCTCCAGCTCCTCGCGCAGCTTGTCGAAGGCGGTGTTGATGTCCTCCGGCTTGCGGCAGGACTGGTAGATGTCCAGCACGCGCCGCTCGAAGTCGACGCCGCTCTCCAGCGCGCCCAGGATTTCGTCGGACGCGCCGAACACGCCGTCGAAGAGGTTCAGCTTCTTCTCCAGCAGCTCGAAGAGGCGGGCGTCCGCCGCGTTGCTCCGGTTGAGGAAGTTGATGACCAGCACGTCCCGCTGCTGGCCGTAGCGGTGGCACCGGCCGATGCGCTGCTCCACGCGCTGCGGGTTCCAGGGCAGGTCGTAGTTCACCACCAGGTTGCAGAACTGGAGGTTGAGGCCCTCGGCGCCTGCCTCGGTGCAGATGAGAATCTGGGTGCGGTTGCGGAAGTCCTCCACCAGCGCGCGGCGATCCTCGGGCGTGCTCGCGTCGCCGGACAGCATCGAGATCTTCCCCTGGTAGCCGCTCTCCGACAGCAGGTTGAAGAGGTACTGCTGCGTGCGCTTGGACTCGGTGAAGATGAGGGCCTTCTCCGGCCACCCGTGCGTCTTCATCACCGCGAAGGTCCGGTCCAGGCCGCGCTTGAGCGCCTCGCCCTTGGCGTTGACCTTGATGGAGTCCGCCAGGTCCGCGTACTGGCGCAGCTCCCAGACCTCCTGCTCCAGGGCGCGGATGTTGGGCGCCTTGGCCGGGTCATCCGACCACTCCTCGCCCTCCTCGACGTACTGCTTGGCCTCCTCGGGCTCGAACATCGCCAGGGCCTGCTGGCCCAGCTTCGCCGCCTGGAGCCGCTTCTCCAGGTTGTCGGACAGCCGCCGCAGGGTCGGGGCGATGGCGTAGGTGGAGGACGCCAGCAGCTTGCGGTAGCAGAGCGTCAGCAGCGTCTTCTTGCCGGGCTCGATGGCCGCGGCTTCGGAGCGCTGGAGGTACTCGCTGACCTTCTCGTAGAGGTCGTGCTCCTCGGGGGAGGGGGTGAAGTCCTCCACGATGGAGCGGCGGTTGGTGTAGCGGACGTACTCGCGCACCTGCCGGCGCAGGGTGCGCTGCACCACGGGCGCCAGCCGCTCCTTCAGCTCGATGGCCGCGGCCTCGGGCATGCCGCCGGCCTCGTCCACCCGGTAGCGGCTGCGGAAGGCGTGCTCGGGCCCGAGAATCTGCTCGTCCAGCAGCGACATCAGCCCGAACAGCTCCATCAGGTCGTTCTGGAGCGGGGTGGCGGTGAGCAGCAGCTTGGGTCTGCCGGCCAGGGCCGCCTTCAGCGCCTGGCCCATCTTGTTGTTGGGCCGGTGCGCGTTGCGCAGGCGGTGGGCCTCGTCGATGACGACCACGTCCCAGGGGATCTCCACCGCCAGGTGGGCCTTGTTGGCCGCGAAGGGGTGCGAGCAGATGACGGGGAAGGGCTGGTCGAAGCAGTTGCCGGTGGCGCGCACGGTGCGCCCGTCCACCATGACGCTGTCCAGGTCGAACTTCTCCCGCAGCTCGCTGTTCCACTGCGCGCGCAGCGTGGCGGGCGCCATGATGAGGATGCGCGACTTCCCCTCGGCCATCAGCTGGGCGATGACGAGCCCCGCTTCAATCGTCTTCCCCAGCCCCACCTCGTCGCCCAGCATGCAGCCGCCGCGCGACAGCGAGTCGAGCGCGAACATGGCGCCCTCGACCTGGTGCGGGTTGAGGTCCACCTTCGCTTCAGACAGCGCGCCCGCCAGCCGTTGCTGCGTGTCGCCACTCCGGGCCAGCAGCTCCTCGGCCAGCAGCCGCTCGTGGAAGGGCGTCAGCTCGGGCGCCGCCACCGCGTTGCTGGACTCCATCCGAGCCGCAACAGCCGCCGTAGCGTCCGCCTCGACCTCCACCCTGAATCCCCTCGCGACCTCCGCCAAGACCGTCTCCATCCGTGGTGTTTTCGAGGTTGCCCGCCGCCGCGGCGGGCGAGGACGGGCCATTTTGTTGACGCGGGCCCATCTGTAAAGGGGGTCGTAGCCCAAGCCGAAAAATCGGCCTCCGCGCGCTTGGCACGCTTCTTTGCGAGCGACGTCGATACATGTCGCCAGCACACTGCGTACAAACTTTCCGCTGGACTTGACGCAGAGGCCTAGAGCTGCCCGCGTGCCTTCACGTCCAGATAGGCGTTGAGCGTGGCCGCGCCGAAGGCCCGGGCGGGGGCTCGCACCACCAGCGCTCCGGCGTCCCGGAGGGTGGTGGCGGTGCGGCGGAACTCCGCTTCCAGGCGCGCCGCGGCCTGCCGCGCATAGGCGTCCTGCGTCTGCCTGGGCACGTCCTGCGCCGCGGCCTGGACGTCCTCGTCGAGCAGGGAGGCGACGACGGGCAGGTGCCGGGGGCGCAGCGCCAGCGTGCGGTTGAGGAGGCTGGCGGAGGCGTCCGGGTCCACCAGGTCCGTGAAGAGGACCACCAGGGCCCGCCGCGTCTGCCGGGCGAAGGCGAAGTCGAAGGCGCGGCCGTAGTCGCTCTCCTCGAGCGCGGCCTCGGTGCGGTAGAGGGACTCGGTGATGAGGCGCAGGTGCTCACGGCCCTTGCGAGGCGGCAGGTAGGCGCGCACGCCGCTGGCGAAGGCCAGCACGCCCACCACGTCTCCGGCCTCCAGGCCCACGCGCGCCAGCCGCAGCGCCGCGTCCACCGCGTGGTCCAGCTTGCGCCTCGCCTGGATGCGGCCCGCCATGTGCCGGCCGCAGTCGAGCAGCAGCAGCACCGGCTGGTGCCGCTCCGGCTGCCACGTCCTGACCAGCGTGTGGGCGTGGCGCGCCGAGGCCTTCCAGTCGATGTGGCGGTAGTCGTCGCCCGGGCGGTATTCGCGCAGGGATTCGAACTCCCGGCCCTCGGCGGCGCGGCGCCGCTGCGTGCGCGCGGAGGGGGACTCGGCGGCGCGCGCCAGGGCCAGCGCCTCACGCGTGAGCGCGGTGAGGTCCGGGTACACCTTCACGGCCTGCTCCGCGGGCACGCGGACCTGCCGTGCGCACAGGCCCAGGGGCCCGAGCAGTCGCAGGTGCACGTCCCCGAAGCGGGCGTCGCCGCGCGAGGGCGGCGTGACGAAATAGGTGAGCTCGCGGGGCCGCGAGGCCGCCGGGGGCAGGGTGAGCGGCAGGCGATGCCCGCTGCTGGCCATGTCCACGGGGGGCTCGTCGCGGACCTCCACGTGCAGGGGGTTGGCGCCGGCATCCCGCCGCTCCAGCACCACGTGCACCGCGTTGCGGGTGCCGGAGGAGAGGATGGGCTCCACGCGCCGCCACACCCGCACGTCCTCCGCGCGGGGCGCGCGCATGAAGTCCACCGCGCACAGCGAGAGCACTGCCACGTCCGCCGCCAGCGCGAGCCAGCCGAAGGCGGGGCTGGCCACCGCGAGCGCGGCCGGAAGGAGCCCCGCCGCCAGCAAGGCGACGGCGAGGCCGGTGGGGACGGGGCGTCCGGCGCTCACCGCGGCACTCGCACCCGCTCGAGCGTCTGCTTCAGCACGTCGTCCACCGTGAGGCCTTCCACCTCGGCCTCGGCCTTGAGGAGCAGCCGGTGATTGAGGACGCTGAACGTCACCGCCTTCACGTCGTCCGGCGTGACGAAGTCGGTGCCCATCAGCGCGGCGCGGGCCTTCGATGCCGCGAGCAGCGCCTGGGCCGAGCGTGGGCTGGCGCCCAGGCGCACCCGCGGATTCGCGCGCGTCTCGCGGACGAGGGCCACCACGTACTGGAGGATGGAGTCGTCACACGACACGCGGGCGGCGCGCGTCTGCAGCTCCATCAGCGTGGGGGCATCCAGCACCTGCTGGGTGGTGGCCGGCTTGCCCTCTCGCTGGTGGAAGGCGCGGAGCATGGTCGTCTCCGCGTCCGCGTCCGGGTAGCCCACTCGCACGCGCATGAGGAAGCGGTCCAGCTGGGCCTCGGGGAGCGGATAGGTGCCCTCCAACTCCAGCGGGTTCTGGGTGGCCACCACGAAGAAGTGCGGCGGCAGCGCGTGGGACACGCCGTCGATGGTGACCTGCCGCTCCTCCATGGCCTCCAGGAGCGCGGCCTGCGTCTTGGGCGGGGTGCGGTTGATTTCATCCGCGACCACCACCTCCGTGAAGATGGGGCCCTTCACCAGCCGGAACGCGTGGTCCTGGGGCTGGAAGACGTTGGTGCCCAGGATGTCCGCCGGCATCAGGTCCGGCGTGAACTGGATGCGCGTGAAGAGCAGGCCCAGCGCGCCCGCCATGCTGCGCGCGGTGAGCGTCTTGGCCACGCCGGGCACGCCCTCCAGGAGGACGTGGCCGCGCGCGAGGAAGGCCGTCACGAGGTCCGCCAGCACGCGCTGCTGTCCGAAGACGGCCGCGTCGAGCGCGGCGGTGAGACGGGAGAGTGGGGTGGCGTCGGACATGATGGCCGGTGACGCTAGTCCGCCGCCACGGGCCGCGGCAGCGAATTCCGCCGGAGCGGCTGCGCGCTCAGTGTTCGGACTGGCCCTTGAGCCCCAGCAGCGTGCCGCCCAGCGCCGCGATCGAGCCGAGGACGGCCACGTAGACGCCGAAGCTCGGGGACGAGTTCATCATCTCCGAGTTGCCAATGGGCGTGGGCACCATCGTCGTGTCGGACGCCATCTTGATGTAGACGACGCACCAGATGAGGCACACGATGCTGGTGATGAGCTGACCCATCCACGGCACCACGGGATTCACGTTCGGGAAGGAGCCCTTGACGCGAACCGTGACTGCCGTCAGCAGGAGGATGGAGAGCACGAACGCCCCGGCACCCTGGCTCATCAGCCCGAGCACGTCGCCGTCCACCGCCGTCTCCTTCCACGGCAGGAAGCACGACATCAGCACCAGGGCCGAGCCCCAGAAGGCCACCTTGTCGCCACCGTGCAGCATGCCGAACAGCTCCTTCGCGTCGCGGAGGAGCTCGTCGGGGTCGGCCACGGCGCCGCTGCTCTCGCTGGAGTCCGCGCGGTCCCACGGATCGGCGGCGGCGGGCTCGGGCGCGGCGGCCCGGCGTGGCGCGGGACGTGACGGCGCCGGACGGGCGGCGCGCTGCTGCGGCGCGTTCCGGACGACCTCGTCCATGCTCCGGATGTTGGTGGCATCCGCGCTCGGAGGGGCGGCCGCAGCAGGGCGGCTGCCGGAGCGTCCGGAGGACGGGCGGGGGCGCCGCGCGGGAGGAGGCTTGGCGGCCCGGCGGGGATCTTCCGCCGCGTCCGTGGACTCCTCCGGGCTGTCAGCGGGTGGCTCTCCGGAGAGGAACGAGCCATCGATGATGAAATCGCAGACGGAACAGATGGACGTGTTGGCGGCTACCTGCGAGCCGCAGCCAGGGCAGTTCAGAACCAACGCTCCCGAGGAGAGGAACCAGCGCCCATCTTCGGAGCGCCGGGCCATGCGTGTCAAACCCCCTTGGGGCTAACCCCTGGATTTTCGCGGGGAATTGACCTAGGCCCGCGCCATGCGCCGCTCGCACTCCGCCCGTGCCCTGTCCGCCTGTGCCGTCACACTCGCGCTGTTCTCCGGCTGTGTCCGCGTC
>Ga0182745_1003725_pt1 | contig 12991 bp, 14 predicted proteins | sample eDN3rd30CKraftBY_FD_128523 | JGI IMG/M metagenome (GOLD analysis project Ga0182745, IMG submission 128523) | Enriched backyard soil microbial communities from Emeryville, California, USA - eDNA 3rd pass 30_C Kraft BY (version 2) (version 2) | ecosystem: Environmental > Terrestrial > Soil >...
CGCAGCCTTGCTGGGGTCGATCCTGGGGACCTGGCCATTGAAGTTGGCGACTTGTGCAAAATTGCTCATGATGCATTTCTCCTCTGCAGCGACGGCGGTAGGCACTAACGGTAGTTGCACGACATCGTCGGCGGTAGGGGCTGAAAATGACCCTCTGCGTTCTATTACGTGAACACCCGCTCACGCTGTCGGTGGTAAAAGTACCTACCTCGAAGGTAGATCGACGCGCAACGAAGCCTGATCGGCGGAATGGGTGGTAGTGACAGACAGAGATGTTCTGCTAGGGTGAATGTAGGAGATGGCATTCCTCCTCATAACCGCCTCTTGCTGATGATGCCTGCATGACTCTGGACGGGTTCGTCCCGGAGAATGGATCATGTCATCAGCAGCGCAGCCGCTTTCCGGCAATACCCCGATCCCCTCGACGTACGCCAGCATTGGGTCAGAGTTCCAGAGCATTCTCTTCCCTTGGCCGCGGCGAGCGCCCCTGGCTATCACGCCCCCACCCTGCTTCAAGGATCTGAACCTCGACCAGGTGGTCGACGCTATCACCGCGAACAGCCAGGAATATGACCTCGCGCCCTTTTTCTACACCCACCTGGAGGATCTGGACGCCATCGTTTATCGCCAGGAGGTGATGCACGACCTGCTGAGCCCCGGCCTGCTCGCCGGTATCCAGGCCTTCGCCGCAGGCATGCGTACTTTGCGCCGCCATCTCGACCCGGAAGAGAAGCTCTATTACACCCGCCAGCAGCAGCGCAGCTTCGTCGAGGCGGTGAACGTCTATTGCGACACGGTCACGCAGTTGCAGAAAGCCCTGGCCACCACTGCCTTCGACTCGCGCGGCCTACAGGGGTTACGGCTGTTCCTGGAACGCTACCTGGCGTCAGAACGATTTGTCAGCCTGGCAAGGGATAATCGTCGCCTGCTGGAGCGGCTCGGCAGCGTGACCTATTCAATGCTCATCAAGGACAACCAGGTTCGCGTCCAGCGCTACGAACCGACCGAAGACATCAGCGTGGCCATCGACAAGACCTTTGCGAAATTCCGCCAAGGCGATGCCCATGACTATCACGTCAAGTTCGACGAATGGCCCAGCATGAACCATGTCGAGGCCGCCGTGCTCGACAGGGTGGCTCGGCTCTACCCCGAGGTCTTTGCAGAACAGGCCAGGTTTTGCGATGAGCATGCCGACTTTCTGAACGAAACACTGAAGGATTTCGACCGCGAGGTGCAGTTCTACTTGGCCTACCTCGCCTACCTCAAGCCCTTGGTAGACGCCGGTATAGCCTTCTGCTTCCCCGAGGTACGCGCCGACAGCAAAGCGGTGTATGCCCGCGACACTTTCGATATCGCTCTGGCGAGTCGGTTAACCAGGAACGCCAGCAAGTGTACGCTGGTGAGCAATGACTTCGAGCTCGCCGGACCGGAAAGGATCCTGGTGGTCTCTGGTGCCAACCAAGGCGGCAAGACCACATTCGCCCGCCTGTTCGGGCAAGTACACCATTTGGCCTGTATCGGTTGCAGTGTCCCAGGGACTTCGGCCCGACTGTTCCTCTTCGATCGCCTCTATACCCTCTTCGAGAAGGAAGAGCGCCCGGGCGATCTACACGGCAAGCTGCAGGACGACCTGATTCGCGCCCGGGAAGTGCTGGATAATGCCAGCGCTCGCAGCCTGATCCTGATCAACGAGATCTTTTCCTCGACCACTGCCAGCGACGCCGCCTACCTCGGCCAGAAGATCCTGGCGCGCATCATCGCTCTAGACGCCCTTTGCGTGTGCGTCACCTTCATTTACGAGCTTGCGCAAATGGGTGACAGCATTGTCAGCATGGTCAGCTGCGTCGACCCCGACGACCCTACCCGGCGCACCTTCAAGATCCTGCGCAAGCCCTCGGACCAGTTGTCCTACGCCCTGTCCATCGCCCGCAAGCATCGCCTGACATACAGCAGCGTGAAGGAGCGCGTCCGGCCATGAAAGTCCACCTTCTCCACCCGCGGTCAGATTTTGACCTGAAAAAGCGAATGCCGGTACAGGTCGAGAGTTTGGTCCAGGACCTGGCCCTGGGAACGCTGTTCGACGCCATGACCGGGGACGATGAGTTTCTCCATCAAGTCGCCCGCAGCGCCCTGCTCACCGCATTCGACATCACGCCTCAGATCGTCCGCTATCGTCAGGCGGTTGTCCGTGACACGCTGGCCAACCCTGCGGTGGTCCGCAACCTGTACCAGATCGCGGTGGATGTCCTGGGCTTGAAACAACGCATCTACTTGAGCTTCATGACCAAGTACCCGAGCAGCATCATGCATCGCTCACTGCAACTGCTGCACATGCAGGTGGATCTGCTTCGGCGCCTGCGCCGGGTTGCCGACGAAGAGGCCCGGCACTTCGCATCCGATGGCTTTGGCAACCTGTTCCGACTGATTCGTGAAGAGATCAGCGACCAGTACTTTGCCGAGCTCGAGGATCACTTCGAACAGCTCAAGCTACGCAAAGGCTTCCTTGTCAGCGCCCGCCTCGGACCGCTGAACCGCGGTAGGGACTACTGCCTGCGTCGCTATCCCAGGCGGCCAGGTAACTGGCTGCAGCGCCTCGTGCAGAAAAAGCCGGAAAGCTACGTCTACCAGCTCGCGGAGCGCGACGAAACCGGCGCCACAGCGCTATCAGAGCTGGAAGACCGGGGTGCGAACGAAGTCGCGAACGCCCTCGCCCAAGCGGCCGACCATATCACCAGCTTCTTCGAGGTACTGCGTACCGAGCTGGCGTTCTACATAGCTTGCCTCAACCTGCACGAGCGCCTGAGAGCACTGCAAGCCGACACTTGCTTCCCCGATGTCGGCCCTTTCGGGACGAATCAGGAGAACTTCCAAGGCCTCTATGACATTTGCCTGGCGCTGAACATGCGTCGTGCGGTGGTCGCCAATGATCTGAGAGGTGACAACCAGCATCTCTTCGTCGTTACCGGCGCCAACCAGGGGGGCAAGTCGACCTTCCTGCGCAGTATCGGTATCGCCCAATTGATGCTGCAGTGCGGTATGTTCGTACCCGCTCGGCAACTGCGCGCCACCCTGTGCGACGGCCTCTTCACGCACTACAAGCGCGAGGAAGATGTCACCATGAAGCGCGGCAAGCTGGATGAAGAACTAGCCCGTATCAGCGAGACCATCGACTCTCTCAGTCCACGCTCGGTCCTACTGCTGAACGAGTCCTTCGCTGCCACTAATGAACTCGAAGGCTCGGAAATCGCCCGCCAAGTGATCCGTGCCCTGGCCGAGACCGGAGTGAAGGTATTTTTCGTCACCCACCTTCACGACTTCGCGCGCAGCCTGTACCTGGCACCGCCCCAGGGCACGCTGTTCCTGCGTGCCGAACGCCAGGAGGGTGGCGAGCGGACCTTCCGCATCATCGTGGGAGCGCCCCAAGCCACCGCGTTCGGGGCCGACCTGTATGCGCAAGTCTTCGGCGAGCCGGTCTAAGCACGTCATGTAATCGGCTCGCTGCTGGCTGGCGCCGCAGGCTTTCTCACCTACTCATTGCTCAGCTCAAGCTGACGGAGGCAGGACCATGCAAGGCTATCTAGTGACGTTCTTCACCCAACAAAACCGCCGCTATCATGGCAAGTTGCTCACCACTTGGCTGGTGGACCTTGCCATGGAGATGAAACTCAAAGGCGCAACACTCGTCATGGGCGCGGAAGGCTATGGTCACGCGGGACGTTTACATACCTATCACTTCTTCGAACTGGCCGATCAACCGGTTGAGATATGCATAGCCGCCTCCGCCGAGGAGTGTGAGCGACTGTTCGAGCGCCTGGACGCTGAGGACCTTGCCCTGTTCTACGTGAAGAGCCCAGTTGAAATGGGCTCCATAGGCAAGCGCAAGGGCGAAAGGTAAAAGACATGACCCTACTCATACAGCAAATAGAGGCTCGAGAAATCCTCGACTCACGGGGCAATCCAACCGTGGAAGTGGACGTCACGTTGACAGACGGTTCCCTGGGACGCGCCTCGGTACCGTCGGGGTCATCCACCGGCAAGCACGAGGCAAAGGAATTGCGCGACTGCGACGCTGCCCGCTATGCGGGCAAGGGTGTGCTGCAGGCGGTCCACAACATCCACAGCGAAATCGCCCCGCTCCTGCGGGGCCATGATGCCAAGGACCAGACAGCCGTCGACTTGGCGATGCTGCAATGTGACGGCACGCCGAACAAATCACGCCTGGGTAGCAATGCCATTCTCGGTGTCAGCCTGGCGCTGGCCCGGGCTGCAGCGCTCGCCTCCGGGATGCCATTGTTCCGCTACCTGGGCGGTGAAGAAGCCAAACGCATGCCGGTGCCCATGTTCAACGTACTCAACGGCGGTGTGCACACTCACTGGCAAGGCGCAGATTTTCAGGAGTTCATGATCGTCCCTAGCGGCGCTCATAGTTTCCGCGAAGCGCTACGCTGGGGCGCGGAAATATACAGACACTTGGGCACCCTCCTTGAGGCCAAAGGTTTCTCCACCTCCGTGGGTGACGAGGGTGGCTTCGCTCCAGCGCTAAAAAGCAACAGCGATGCCCTCGACCTGCTGATGAGTGCCATCGAGGCAGCCGGTTATCGCCCTGGAGAGGACGTCAAGCTGGCCATTGACCCGGCACCCAGCGCCTTCTATGAGGGCGGTTTATACCGGCTGCATAGTGAAGGTCGCCTGCTGCAGACAGACGAGATGATTGAGCTGTACAGCAAGTGGGTGGAGCGCTACCCCATTGTGGTGCTGGAAGATGGTCTCGCCGAGGAGGACTGGGATGGATGGCGGCGTTTAACTGACGCGTTAGGCTCACGCATTGAGCTGGTCGGTGATGATCTCTTCGTGACTAGCGCCGAACGCATCCGCCGCGGCATAGACGAGGGCGTCGCTAACGCTGTGCTAATCAAACCCAATCAGATCGGCACTCTCAGCGAGACTCATATCACAGTGTTGTTGGCTCAAAATAATGGCTGGGGCACGATGGTCTCACATCGCAGCGGCGAGACGATGGACAGCTTTATCGCTGACCTCAGCGTGGCCTTTGACACTGGGCACCTGAAGGCCGGGGCACCCTGCCGTGGCGAACGTGTAGAAAAGTACAATCAGCTGCTGCGGATTGAGGAAATGCTGGGCGGAATCGCTCATTACGCCGGGCACCAAGCTTTCGTACACTGATCTGAAGGAGGCACACCGTGTCCAGAACGATTCGAACCGTGCTTGCTTTCCGGCTTAGGCTTATAAGTCAACTGCGCAGACTGGCAACGATACGCTCTGGATAAATCAGCATATCCAGAGCAGAAAGTATATCCAGGACGACCAGGTCGGCAGACGCTATGGCCCTGGAAGCCCCCCCTTCTGGGCCGATAACCGCGATACCGAGCACGGACCGCTGCAGCATGTGGCGATCATTATTGCCATTCCCGATCGCCACCACTCCCTGCGTCCCCAATGTGCGCAGGTAGTCCTCCTTGGAAATGGCCTGGTCCTTGTCAGATAACACCAGCACATTGATCTCCAGTGCAGCGAGTTCTGCCTCGGCACTACCGAACGTATCTCCAGTCACGACATGTATCGTGAGCTTTCTGCCGAGACTATCCAGGCGCTGCGCCACCCCGTCGATCAGCCGGCCATCCACTGCTAGCGTGCCGTTGTAGTCACAGATAAGGTGCTTCAACTGCAGCTTTCCTGCACCGGGAATGTCAATTTGCAGCATGTACCGCCTCCTTCGCCCGTTAGCCGCGAATCACCGTGACCGCGCAGGGCGCATGGTCGATTACCTGGCGGGCCACAGACCCGAGCAGCCAGCGATCAAAGCTTGAGTGCCCGCGGTGGCCGATCACGATGTGGTCGATAGCGTGTTCCTGGGCATAACGCACGATCTGCTCTGCCGGGTGCCCGATCGAGATATGGGTCACGGGTTTATCTTCAGGTTTCATCCTGCTGTAACCGAGTAATTTGAAGGCATGCTGGAAATGCAGCCGGGAGCGCTCGATCACCGCTTCGGTTTCCACCTCATCGCCAAACTCAGGGGGCTGCGCAACCGAGAGAATGTAGAGGCTAGCCCCGAAGTGCTCGACCAGTTCGTTGGCGAAGTCCAAGGCAAGCGCCGCGGCTGGCGACGCGTCATAACCCACTAAAACATGCTTGATCATTTTTCACCTCCTCTGCGCCTTGCCTGCACTGCCTGGCTCGGAGCATCCGTGACCGATGAGGGCATCTCTCCCGCGTCCCCTGGGGGCTGCTTGACATCGTTCGCTGCCAACAGGTGCCGAGGAAGAAAGAATGCGTTGGCAATCAACGTTGGCACCACTGCACTGCCTATGACTGCCGCGACCAACGCCGAATATTGACCCTGGTCGATCACCCCATGGGACAAACCAAACAGCGCCGAAATCGTGCCGAAGGTCAGGCCAGTGGACATCAACAGGGTGGTATAGGCGCCCTCCCCCCGCGGCGAGCCATAGAACAGGCTGGCGGGATAGACGCCGATCATTTTCGTCAGCATCTTCACCAGCAATAGCAGCAGGAATGCGGCAGGCGCTGCCGCCAGCGCCGGAAGCGACACCAGCGAACCGGCGCGAATGAAATAGAACGGGGTCAGCAAGCCGAACGTCAAGGTACGCAGACGCCGGATCAATGCGTGATCCTTGCCCACCGTGCCAGCCAGGACCATGCCAATGAGGTAGGCCGGTAATACCGCCTCGCTGTCGGCCCATGTCGCGACCGCGCCCAGGGCGAACAGGCACAACATGAGAAATTTGGCTTCCAGTTCCGAAGGGCGTCCGCCAAAACGCCGAAAGAAACGTGGCGTGATCCAAGGCAGCAGCAGTGCCGCGATCGTAAGGGCGCCGGCAAAGCTCGCCGTCTTCAGCGTAAAGGGGGCGAAGATCAAGCCAAGGGCGATGACCGTGGCGAGGTCATTGATAAAGCAGGCCGCCAGCACGATCTTGCCATACTCACTGGTGTTCAACCCGAGTTCGAGCATCACCGCATAGACCACCGCCACCGACGTGGTAGACATGGCAATGCCGGCCAACCAACTCGCCTGCTCTCCCCACCCAAGCCCCCAGCGAGCGAGAGCCGCGCAACCGACAAAGGGCACGACGAACCCGATCAGGCCAATTACCGTGGCCTGCCGCCAATGGCGGCGAAAAACCTTCGGGTCCAGCTCGGCACCGGCGAGGAAGGTGAGCAGAATGGCACCGGCCCCCGAGAGGAACTTGATCCAGCTGGCATCCCCCTGCAACACCGCCATGCCCAACACGGCGCCGATGATCAGCTGTGCGATGGTGCCCACGACGATCTCGGAAAGCGCAGTGGCGATACGCAAGAAAATCGACAGCAATGTAGCGACCAAGGCCAGGCCGAGCCACAAGGCGGCCTGCGCCCATATCTCAGTCATGACGGCTACCGTCCACGGCCGGGTCATCCTCGCCCGGAACACCGAACCCGACCGCGCTCTGCACATACATCAGCCTCACCTGCTCTTCGGCCAGGCACGTGAAGAAGCGCTGCATTTCGTCTATGGAAACGCCAGCGACAAGCTGACGCGTCGATGAGCGGGGTAACAGAGAATGGGTAAACCTGGCAGGTGCTGATTGCATGGCTACTGTCCATAAGCAGAGTCATGGACAGCGCAAAAGCCTACGCTGCCCATGAAGGGTTATGCGTAGGCATCATCAGCCGAAGGGCGGTTTGAGGAGGAATGCCATCTCCTTCAATCGACGTTAGCAAAGTTTTCAGAAAACGCACGCTGGAAATGACAAGCGTCATGGATTTGCACCCGGTGGATATTCAGGGACATGGCATCCAATCCCAGCCAGGTCAGTGGGTAGTCACCCCCTTCAACCACCACGCCTTCGTGCGTTCCCAGTCAAAAGCCGTTGCAATATTCAACGGTGCTGGCGTCAATCAATACCCATTAGATGGCTGCTGTCGTTAATGCGATGGAGGGTGAATGTCTCTCCCTCCACAGTTATTTCGTTAATACAGCATGGCAGTTGTTTTATTCTCCAATAACGCGACAAGGGAAGGCCGAGCGCCTGCATCAACAGAATACGATTGATGCTGTCATGGCCTACTAAAACGACCGTTTGCTCGCGATGCGTTTGAAGAACCCTTTGCAGGACCGTGATTCCGCGAGCGAGCACTTGAGCGAGCGACTCACCCCCTGGGATCGCGGCTAGGTCAGGCGCCTCAAACCATATCCGATGCTCGTCTGGCCAGCGCAAGCGGACTTCGTCATGGGTAAGGCCCTGCCATTCCCCATAGTGAGTGTCCATCAAGGCATCAAGGGTTTGTACTTTTGCCCCCGTCGCGCGGGCGATCTGCCCACCCGTATCGACGCAGCGCGACAGCGGGCTCGTATAGATAACATCGGGCTTCCAGGATTTCGCTATTCGTTCGCCGAGTGCAGCGGCCTGCTTTTTTCCTACTTCAGACAGAGGAATTTCTGCGCGGCCGCGAAAGCGCTCAGGGGCAATCCAGTCCACATGCCCGTGGCGGGTGAGAATGATAGTGGTCATACGCGTTGCTCCTTACAGTAGTGACAGTTTTTCTCCCGGAAGTTAACCAGCACTCACCGGGTGCAGCATCGCTTGGAAAATATTCGCTTTCGGGCGTTTCCAGGCAAAGGATGGGCTAGCGCCGGTGCCCTGAGGCGGTGCTTTCTGTATCGTCTTGAGCAGAAGTAGCGTTCGCACGCGCTTGTTGAATGCTTTGCCGGTGAAACTGGGCAAGGTCGGCGATTCGCAACTCTTCAGGCACAGCGAGCTGGTGCTTGCGATGCTTGCTGTGCCCCACGCGCTGCGCGTGATAAATGCCCGTATGCCCCGAGAACAGGTAGGCAGTGACGCAGCCGATAGCAGCCAACGGACCGATCTCTGCGCCGAATAGCTCCATCGCCATCAACGTCGTAGCGATTGGCGTATTGGCTGCACCGGCGAAAACGGATACGAAGCCAATACCTGCCATGAGTGCGAACGGCATATGAAGTACTGGGGCCAGCGCATTACCGAGGGTCGCACCGATGTAGAACAGAGGGGTGACCTCGCCCCCCTTGAAACCGGCCCCCAGGGACGTGACGGTGAAGATAAACTTGCCGAGAAAATCCCATGGCAGCATGGGCTCCTGAAACGAACGAACAATGTCGGGTATGCCCAAGCCGATATACCGATAGGCATCCAGTACAAACACTGCGATGGCGATGACGAGGCCGCCCAGCAATGGACGCAAGGGGGCGTAGGCAATGTGGCGTTTCACCAAGGCCCCCAGCTTGTGAGTCGCGGTGGCGAAAAGCATGCCCACCAGCCCGAACACAATGCCTGCAATGACGACTGCCGTGACGCTCCAGAACCCGATAGGTACGATCTCGCCGATTGCGTAATGGGTGTGGTGAACGCCCCACGCCAGACAGACCTGATCCGCTACGATGCCTGCCACGATGCACGGGAACAGCGCGTCATAGCGCATGCGCCCAATCGCCAGAACTTCAAGGCCGAAGACGGCACCCGCCAGCGGCGTACCGAACACGGATGAAAAACCAGCCGCAATACCTGCCATCAGCAGTACACGCCGGTCCGCACGTTCCAGGCGAAAAAGATGCGTGAGCTGGTCGGCCAAAGCGCCGCCCATCTGAACCGCAGTACCCTCACGCCCCACCGAGGCCCCAAAGAGGTGAGAAACCACAGTGCCGCCCAGGACCAGTGGGACCATGCGCAATGGCACCACCTTCTTGGGGTCATGGATCTCGTCGATGATCAGGTTGTTTCCGGCGTCGACGGGCTTGCCGAGCAGGTGATAGATCAGCCCGACGATGAATCCAGCAACGGGCAGAAGCCAGATCACCCATGGATGGCTTTCTCGCCAGGCAGTGGCTTGATCGAGGGAGAGTAGAAAGAACGCTGACGCGCTACCCGCCAGCGCGGCGACCACGCTGGCGATGACAAGCCATTTGCCGAGATAAGGCAGCAGCTCGAGTTGTTCAAGACGAGGGAATTTATGCATTGGCCGTGAGCTCGAATGGAATCGGGCTGACCAACGAAGGGGGAGTCGCGCGCGAACGCCTACAGCCCCGACGAAGGTCAGGTATCTGTAGGCGTCATCAGCCGCAATAGCTTGCGGCGGTTCAAGGAGGAACACCATCTCCTGCGGCCGATGCTAACCGAACACGCATGGCGAGGCGAGAGATTTTTATGCTCGGTCAGGCGATCTTTTTAGCACTCAGCCTGCACAGCTACCCTGACTCCCGTGGCCACTATTTCGTAAACCGTGTCGGAGATTTTTCTCACATCACCACCGAATTGCATTTCATAATGTTTCAAGCCTGGATGTCGAATCATTCCATCTGAAGAGCGCTCGACGCTCTCGTCCTGATAGATGTAGATCACGTATTCCTTGTCATCTGTGCCAACGCCGACTATTTTTCCAAAATATTTATCTGCCATGACCAAACCCCTCAGAAAACCCGAGCAAAATCAAGTATCCACTCTATATTCATCAAGTCGTTATATATCGGACCATCGGCAAGAAATGAAAAATCGGCTCAGCGACCGGACGCTGTTCACCATTCATCAACATCAATAAGACCCAGCGGTCTGATATAACACGTCTCTGCCCCTAGAAGGGCGCATACTCAATTCAGCTCAGAATTTCTGAGCCTTGAGAGGTGCGTATGACCAGCGAGCGGAACGATACGGAAAGTAATGGCCCTGGTGGTAAACCAGATGTAAATGAAGATTGGCCCACCGGTATAGACGAGGATGTCGAAACGGCCCAGCCTGAAGATCGTGATGCCCCCATCAGCGTTGAGCCTAGGCGTGACGAAGAGGCCCCAAGGGCTCCGGATCCATCGAGGGCATCCAATGCGGAACGCTACAGTTATCACGACAGCCCGATGGATCGCTGCTCCAGAGGCCCAGTGAAACCGTGACGTCACAGGCTCGCCCCCTTTGCCGCCTTGCGGCCCATCCCGGCAAGCCGGCTCCATAGAACAACACATAACTCTTTGATTCAGCAGGGACCCTGTGGCAGCGGCTTTAGCCGCGAACACCGGCGCAGCCGGTGCCATGCACCGCGTCGGATTCTTCGCGGCTAAAGCCGCTCCCACAGGGTAAAGCGGCGATTGCTGAGGCTCTGTTCTCTGCGCGACAGCGCAGCCCAAAGGGCTGGGTGATCCCCCACAGGTACAGCGCAGACCTCAAGAACTGTGCTCGCTGGCTCTGCTGCCTCTCTATGCCAGCCCATCCAGCATCGACTGAATCTGCTGCGTTGCTTGTCGCGTGCTCTCGGCAAGTTTCTTCACCTCGTCAGCAACGACAGAAAACCCGCGCCCCACCTCACCAGCCCTGGCGGCCTCGATGGCAGCATTCAATGCCAGCAAATTGGTCTGTTCGGCTATCGAACGGATCAAGCTCACCATCTGCGCAATTTGGTTGTAGGTCGCCTGGTTCTGCTCAAGCATCTGCTGATGATTTTCCTGGACGCTACGTTCATCGCTGATGTCACGCACCGCACCGATCACCCGCACCAACTCCCCTCGCCCATCACGCACCGCCCGCCCACGCTCACGACACCAGATATAGCCGCGCACCTTGTGGCGCATGCGGTACTCGAACACGTACTCACCTCGGCCGGTAGGCGCCAGAATCTGCGCGTCGAAAATCGTCATGATGCCAGGCAGATCGTCTGGATGAGTGATGTCGACCTGAGATTGCCAACCGTCAGGCAACTCATGGGCGCTATAGCCCATCAATGCCCTGAACTGATCGGAAAGCCGCATAAGGCTCTCCCGATGACGGATGTCGCCCTGGACAACGTCAATGTCCCACGTACCCTCCGTCAGGGTGGTCTGCAATAGCGTCCAGACCTGATGCTGGCTCGAAAGTGACGCTATCTGCTGGTTCAGGGCGAGCAGGTGAACATCCAACTCACGGTTGCGCTCGACAAGCTGCGCCTCGTGCGCCTCCATTTTTGCCAAACCCACCTGAGCCGCTTGCAGCTCTGCCCCTTGGGCCACCAATTGCCCTTGCACCCTCTGCAACTCGCCTGCATCGCGCTGTTGGCTCGAGACCAGCCCACTCAAGGCGCTCAGCAGCTTGGGGTAGCGCTCGACAACAGGAAGCTTGAGCGCCTGAGGCACCTGATTGGCTTGTACCAGCTCTAGAACCCGCACCACCTCGTGGGCCCAGTGATCTTTTTTGAAAAACATGCTCACCGCCTGCACTCCAGTTCTAGCCAGTGAGTTGACGACAACTGCGAAAACTCGTCTTGCTTGGCAATGACAAGTTCATTGATTCTCGCTGCCATGCAATATGGCAGGCAACGTCATGGCGCTGTCATGGGAGCAGGCCATCTTGGCCCGTATGGCCTGGGGCAAGCGCTACAACGCGACCGGCCGGCAGCGGACGGTTGCGGGCGGCGCGATCCCGGCTTATGTTCCAAGCGAGGCTTTTCCTGCGACTGACACGCAACGCTGCGCCGCAGGTTACCGTCCATCCAGTGCGGATTCCCGCAGCGAGGTGACGACATGCCGAACGACGCCCGCCCTGCCGTGCTCGAACTGATCGGCAACACGCCACTGGTGCGTGTCAGCCGTTTGAATACCGGCCCGTGCACGCTGTTCCTCAAGCTCGAATCGCAAAACCCCGGAGGTTCGATCAAGGACCGCATCGGCCTGGCGATGATCGACGCCGCCGAGCGCGATGGCCGCCTGAAACCCGGCGGCACCATCGTCGAGGCCACCGCCGGCAACACCGGCCTGGGCCTTGCCCTGGTCGGCCGCGCCAAAGGTTACCGGGTGGTGTTGGTGGTGCCGGACAAGATGTCCACCGAGAAGGTCCTGCACCTCAAGGCGATGGGCGCCGAGGTGCACATCACCCGCTCCGACGTCGGCAAGGGCCATCCCGACTATTACCAGGATGTTGCCGGGCGGCTGGCGCAGGAGATTCCCGACGCGTTCTTCGCCGATCAGTTCAACAACCCG
>Ga0182745_1003726_pt1 | contig 12985 bp, 9 predicted proteins | sample eDN3rd30CKraftBY_FD_128523 | JGI IMG/M metagenome (GOLD analysis project Ga0182745, IMG submission 128523) | Enriched backyard soil microbial communities from Emeryville, California, USA - eDNA 3rd pass 30_C Kraft BY (version 2) (version 2) | ecosystem: Environmental > Terrestrial > Soil >...
GGACATCAAGAAGGTTTCCCTGGAGCTGGGTGGCAACGCCCCGTTCATCGTGTTCGACGACGCCGACCTGGACAAGGCGGTCGAGGGCGCGATCATCTCCAAGTACCGCAACAACGGCCAGACTTGCGTTTGCGCCAACCGTATCTACGTGCAGGACGGCGTCTACGACGCGTTCGCCCAGAAGCTGGCCGCTGCAGTTGCCAAGCTGAAGATCGGTAACGGCCTGGAAGACGGCACCACCACTGGCCCGCTGATCGACGGCAAGGCTGTCGCCAAGGTCCAGGAGCACATCGAGGACGCCGTCAGCAAAGGCGCCAAAGTGCTGTCCGGTGGCAAGCTGATCGAAGGCAACTTCTTCGAACCGACCATCCTGGTAGACGTACCGAAGACCGCTGCTGTCGCCAAGGAAGAGACTTTCGGCCCACTGGCGCCGCTGTTCCGCTTCAAAGACGAAGCCGAAGTCATCGCCATGTCCAACGACACCGAGTTCGGCCTGGCCTCGTACTTCTACGCCCGTGACATGAGCCGTGTGTTCCGTGTCGCCGAAGCCCTGGAATACGGCATGGTGGGTATCAACACCGGCCTGATTTCCAACGAAGTGGCGCCGTTCGGTGGTATCAAGGCCTCGGGCCTGGGCCGCGAAGGTTCCAAGTACGGTATCGAGGACTACCTCGAAATCAAATACCTGTGCATCAGCGTCTGATCGCACGGTAAAGGCTTTACCTCTGCCAGCGGGGCGCGAGAGCGACGTCTCGCTGGCCTTTTTTACATTGCAGTACCTGGTGGCCAGGGCGCTCACGACAGTCGATCAACGAATACTGTTCGCGAGCACTCCCAGCCACCCCCGAATAAAAGCGCCATTCCTGTCGGCGCAATGAGGGCATTATGAGCAAAACCAACGAATCCTTGATGCAACGTCGTGTAGCTGCCGTCCCACGTGGCGTCGGCCAGATCCACCCGATCTTCGTCGACACCGCGAAGAACTCGACCGTGATCGACGTTGAAGGCCGCGAACTGATCGACTTCGCCGGCGGCATCGCAGTACTGAACACCGGCCACCTGCACCCGAAAGTGGTTGCAGCCGTGCAAGAGCAGCTGACCAAGGTCAGCCACACCTGCTTCCAGGTGCTGGCTTACGAACCCTACGTAGAGCTGTGCGAAAAGATCAACAAGCTGGTCCCAGGCGACTTCGACAAGAAGACCCTGCTGGTCACCACCGGCTCCGAAGCCGTTGAAAACGCCGTCAAGATCGCCCGTGCTGCCACTGGCCGCGCTGGCGTCATCGCCTTCACCGGCGGTTATCACGGCCGTACCATGATGACCCTGGGCCTGACCGGCAAGGTCGTGCCGTACTCCGCTGGCATGGGCCTGATGCCAGGCGGTATCTTCCGCGCCCTGTTCCCGAGCGAACTGCACGGTATCAGCGTTGACGACGCCATTGCCTCGGTCGAGCGCATCTTCAAGAACGACGCCGAGCCGCGCGACATCGCCGCGATCATCCTCGAGCCAGTACAAGGCGAAGGCGGTTTCCTGCCAGCGCCGAAAGAGCTGATGAAACGCCTGCGCGCCCTGTGCGACCAGCACGGCATCCTGCTGATCGCCGACGAAGTACAAACTGGCGCTGGTCGTACCGGCACCTTCTTCGCCATGGAACAGATGGGCGTTGCGCCTGATCTGACCACCTTTGCCAAGTCCATCGCTGGCGGCTTCCCGCTGGCCGGTGTGTGCGGCAAGGCCGAGTACATGGATGCCATCGCTCCAGGCGGCCTGGGCGGCACCTACGCCGGCTCGCCGATCGCTTGCGCCGCGGCCCTGGCCGTGATCGAAGTGTTCGAAGAAGAAAAACTGCTGGACCGCAGCAAGGCTGTGGGTGAGCGCCTGACCGCCGGCCTGCGCGAAATCCAGAAGAAGTACCCGATCATCGGCGACGTCCGTGGTCTGGGCTCGATGATCGCCGTCGAAGTCTTCGAGAAAGGCACTCACACTCCGAACGCTGCTGCTGTTGGCCAGGTTGTCGCCAAGGCCCGCGAAAAGGGTCTGATCCTGCTGTCTTGCGGTACCTACGGCAACGTCCTGCGTATCCTTGTTCCGCTGACCGCCGAAGACGCGCTGCTGGACAAAGGCCTGGCCATCATCGAAGAGTGCTTCGCTGAAATCGCCTGATGTGACGTGCTCCAGAAAAAACCCGCCCAGGCGGGTTTTTTTTATGCCCAGAAAAGCCATGTAGCGCTATGGTTGTCGGAGGACTCGCTTTGGAAGCTGCGACGGACTGTGTGTCAGGGTATTCAGGAGTAGTTGGCGATGAGTGCTGTAGCCCCCACCCCACCAAGCGTACTGATTGTCGAAGGCGATCCTTGGGTACGGGATTTACTCAGCGAGATGCTGCTCAGCGTACGTTGTGATGCCCGCCTGCAGGTATGCACTGACGGCTCGCAGGCACTCAGTGCCTTGTCCAACAAGCCTGACCTGATCATCGCCGCCCGTGAGCTGGCCGGTGTCGATGGCCTCGACCTGCTGCGCAAGGTGCGCGCCAAAGGGCCAGGGGTACCGTTCATTCTCATGAGTAACCGCAATGACAGCGCCAGTGTGCGTGAAGCGCTGCCCCTGCACCCCACTGCTTACCTGAGCAAGCCGTTGAATCTGGATAACCTGCGCAAACGCCTGGAAGAGTTGCTGCTGGCCGTTGGCGAGGAGATTGCCTGCCCGGTACCGGCATTGCAGGCGGGTGCCAGCCTGCCGGCCTACCTTGAACAGCGCCGCGCTAGCGCCGATGGTGGGCCGCTGCTGGCAGATGTGCAGCTGGCGATCAAACGGGCGCTCAATCCCCAAGGCCTGAACCTCAGGGCGCTCGAAGAGGAGGTGTGTAACGACCCGCAAGTCACGGCGGTACTGATTGCTGCCGCCAATAGTGCGGCATTGCACCGTGAAGCCCCGGTGCAGACGTTGCTGCAGGCCCTGAACAAGCTTGGCAGTACCCAAAGCATGAACCTGATCCTGGGCATGACCCTCAAGCGCAGCGCACGCCTCAGCGACCCCCTGTTGGCAGAGCACGCAGCCCGTTACTGGGACCTGTCACTGCACACTGCCGAATATGGCCGCACCTTGGCGCGCATGCTCGAACTGGACGAGGGGCGTTGTTATTGCGCGGGCTTGCTGCATTGCCTGGGCGACCTGGCGGTGTTGCGCTGCCTGCAGGAGTGGCGGCTGGCCGGGGGAGACCTGAACGAGCGCAATGTGCAGCAATCGCTGGAGGAGTTTGGTGCGGCATTCGGCTCGGCGCTGCGTACTCGCTGGCGTCTGCCGCTGGCACTGCGCGAGTTGATCGCTGCGATCTACCAGTTGGGTGGTGGAGTTTACTCGCTGGAGATCCTGGCCATGAACCTGGCTGGGCAGTTGTCGCGGCTGCCGGCTGAGCAGGGGCTGGAGAAGGTGGCCAGCGGCAAGACGGCGCGCCTGCTCAAGCTTGGCCTGCCGGAGCTTAGGCGGTTGCGCAAAGTGGAGAGCCCGGAAGTAAAGCCACAGGAAGAACCGCCGGTGGCTGGGGCCGAGGTTTCCAGCTGAGATTCGGGGGCCGCATTGCGACCCTTCGCGGGCTTGCCCGCTCCCACAGGTGTGGCGCCGGGCCCGCGAATACCGGCCAAAGCCGGTGCCCCTGCCGCCTGATCAGCCGCGGACTATCTGATTCTTGCCCTGCCGCTTGGCCCTGTACATTGCCGCATCTGCCCGCGCATAGAGGCTGTCCAGCGTCACATCCTCATCGGTCAGCCCGGTCAGCCCCTGACTCACAGTCACCCCGTACGTCTGCTGCCCATGGCTAAAGCTCAAGTGCTGAATCTGCCGCTGCAAGCGCTCGGCAATCTGCTCCGCGACCTGAGCGTTGCAGCCCGGAAACACCGCAGCAAATTCTTCGCCGCCAATGCGCCCGAACAGGTCGCCCCGGCGTAGCACGGCCTTGCCGCTGTCGGCGATGTGTTGCAGCACCTGGTCGCCTTCCTGGTGGCCATAGCTGTCGTTGATGCGTTTGAAGTCGTCGATATCCAGCAGCAGGAAAGCCAGTGGTGTACCGTCCTCGCGAGCACTGTCGAAGGCTTGCTGAGCACATTCGAAGAAGTGCCTGCGGTTACTGCTCTGGGTCAGCACGTCGGTGGTGGCCAGGCGCTGCAGTTCGCCTTCAAGCTGCTTCTTCTCGGTGATGTCTTCGGCGATACCGACAATGATTACCCGGTCGCCATCGTGCTGCTGGTTGATGTAGCACTTGTCGCTCAGCCAGCGTATTTGCCCGTCGGCATTGAGGATGCGGTACTCGCGGTCTTCCACCGCACCCTTGAGCAGGACCTGGGCCAGGCTACGTTCGGCGAATTCGAGGTCGTCGGGGTAGATGCTGTCACGCCATTCGTTGTAGTCAGCCAGCACCAGGCTGACCGGGCGGCCGAAGATGCGCTCGTAGGCTGGGCTGACGTACAGCACCTGACGGGTTCCCCAGTCGAAGGCCCAAAGCACTGCATTGACGCTGTCGAGCAACGAGCTGAACAGCTGATCGCGCTCACTCAGGCGGGCAACCTCGCCTTGGGCGTGGAGTAACGCCAGCAAGGTCTGGGCGGCTTCGGGAGGTGGGGTACCCGGAAATATCGTTGGAATGTTCTTGGCCATGTGCACGGAGCAGGTCTCAACGTGAAGGCGTGCGGCCAGCATCCGGCCCGCCACGCAGGCGATATTCCAGATTCGAGTGGAGAGGTCGGGGCTAAGTTCCGAACGGCACGCCCCGCTGAGAGGCGTGCCGATCAACGGCGGTCAGGCGCCGGTCGGGCGTAGCGAGTAAGTCTTGAGTTGTGCTGCGAAGTCGCGCAGTGCCTGGATGCCGCTGGTTTCAGCCTCGTGTACCCAGTCTTTCATGGCCGCCAGCATGTCGTGGCCGTTGGCGCTGGTGCGCGCCCAGATCTGCTGCAGGGCCAGGCGCTTTTCATAGATGGTTTTCAGTGCCTGGCTGTGCGCGAGCATGGACTCGATGCGCACGTGGTGGCGATCTTCCAGCAGGCTGGTTTCGCGCGAGAGCAGCCGTTTGGCACGGCGGAAGCGGTGACGCACCGAGGCGTCGACGCGGGCCAGTTCCTGTTTCACCAGCGGGCCGATCACCAGCTTGCGGTACTGGGCCATGATCTGGAAACGGTTGTTCAAGATGGCCATGGCGGTGTCCATGTCCAGGCTGGCCTTGCCGGCCACCCGATGGGCGATGGGCGCTACGCGCTGCACCTTGGCCAGACGCAGCAGGCAGAACAGGCGGATCCACGCCCAGCCCATGTCGAACTCCCAGCGCTTGACCGAGAGCTTGGCCGAGTTGGGGTAGGTGTGATGGTTATTGTGCAGTTCTTCACCGCCGATGACGATGCCCCATGGCACCAGGTTTGTGGCCGCGTCGCGGCATTCGAAGTTGCGATAGCCCAGGGCATGGCCCAGGCCGTTGACCACACCGGCGGCCCAGAACGGAATCCACATCATCTGCACCGCCCAGATGGTGATGCCTATGGTGCCGAACAGCAGCAGGTCGATCACCGCCATCAGTGCGATACCGCCCAGTTTGTAACGCGAGTACAGGTTGCGCTCGATCCAGTCATCCGGGCAGTTCTTGCCATAAATGCGCAGGGTTTCGGGGTTGCGCGCCTCTTCACGGTACAGCTCGGCACCTTTGCGCAGCACTGTACCCAGGCCCTTGTACACCGGGCTGTGAGGATCGTCGGGGGTTTCGCACTTGGCGTGGTGCTTGCGGTGGACGGCGGTCCACTCGCGGGTGTTCTGCGCCGTGGTCAGCCACAGCCAGAAGCGGAAGAAGTGCTTGAGCGCGCCGTTGAGCTCCAGGGCCCGGTGCGCGGAGTAGCGATGCAGGTAGACCGTGACGCTGACAATGGTCACGTGGGTCATCAACAGAGTGATGCCGACCAGTTGCCAGGCCGACAGGTCGAGCAGGCCGTTATACCACATAGGTGCAAATACCCTCGAAATGCAGGGGGAAGGGCTGATTATCCCTTGGCGGGGAAATAAAACCAGTCAACCGTTGAGATAGGAGGTCACGACATGTTTCAGCCTTTATAATGCCCACTCCTTTTTGATGGCCTTTCCCACCCGACATGTCTGTTTCCGTTCGCGACGCCTTGCGCATGGCTGCGCTGTATGTGGTGCTCTCGATCCTCTGGCTTGCGCTGGCGGAGATGATGCTGCACAGCATGACTGACGACCCCTTGGCACTGACCGTGGGGCGGCAGATCAATGTGGTGGTCTGGGTGCTGCTCAGTGCCGTGCTGATCTATGTGTCGCGCGTGCGCCTGCTCAACTTCATCGGCCATGGCGCACGTTTGCGTTGTGAAGACCGTGAACGGCTGCGCATGGCTGCCGCGGTGTTCGACAGTACCCTCGAAGGTGTGCTGGTGACCGACCGCCAGGGCCTTATCGTGCACGTCAATCGTGCCTTCATGCGCATCACCGGCTACCAGCAGGATGAGGTTATCGGCCAGCGCCCGAACAAGTTCAAGTCCGGCCACCATGGCCTGGCCTTCTACCAGGAGGTTTTCGCCACCCTGGCCGAGAAGGGCGAGTGGAGCGGTGAAATCTGGAACCGGCGCAAAAGCGGTGAAATCTACCCGCAGTGGCAGACCATTTGCGCCATTCGCGATGACGAAGGTGAGCTCAGTCATTACGTGGCGGTGTTCAGTGATATCAGCGCCATCAAGCATTCGGAACAGGAACTTGCCTACCTGGCCCACCACGACCCGTTGACCGGCCTGCCCAACCGCCTGCTGTTTACCGACCGGGTAGAGCAGGCATTGGCGGCGGCGCAGGCCAACAAGCGCGGTTGCGCCTTGTTGCTGCTGGACCTGGATCATTTCCAGAGCATAAACGACGGCCTGGGCCATACCATTGGCGACCAGTTGTTGAAGCTGGTGGGCGAGCGTCTGGGCGAGGTGTTGGGTAACGGTATGACCCTGGCGCGCCTGGGCGGCGACGAGTTCGGCGTGCTGGCCGAGAACTGCCAACAGGTCGGCCAGGCGGGCAAGCTGGCGCAGTGCATCATCGAGCGCATGCGTGAGCCGTTTCAGTTCGAGGGCAATCGCCTGTTCATCAGCGCCAGTGTCGGAATCAGCCTGTACCCCAGCGATGCCTTGGGTGCCGAGCAGTTACTGCGCAATGCCGACTCGGCGTTGTACAAGGCCAAAAGCAACGGGCGGGCCTGCTATGCCCTGTACACCGAAGAGCTGACCGCCCATGCACAGCATCGGGTCGAGACCGCCGCTGAATTGCGTCGGGCCCTGGAGCAGGATGAACTGAGGGTGTACTTCCAGCCGGTACACGACCTGGCATCAGGCCGACAGGTCGGGGTCGAGACGCTGGTGCGCTGGCAGCACCCCAGGCGCGGCCTGGTACCGCCGGGTGAGTTCATCCCGATTGCCGAGCGCACCGGCCTGATTGCCGAGATCGATACCTGGGTGCTGCGCCAGGCCTGCCGGCAAATGGTGCAGTGGCAGGCTGAAGGCCGGCAGCTGGCATTTGTGGGGGTGAACATCTCCAGCCGCCTGTTTGGCCAGCACGAACTTTATCAACAGGTAGCCGAAGTGCTGCACGACACCGGCCTGGCCCCGGCCTTGCTGGAGCTTGAAGTGACCGAAAGCGCGGTGATGGAAGACCCTGAGGTGGCGCTTGAGCAACTGCACCGTTTGCGCGAGCTGGGGGTGACCTTGGCCATCGACGACTTTGGCACCGGGTATTCATCACTGCTGCGGCTCAAGCGTTTGCCGGTGCAGAAGTTGAAAATCGACCAAGGGTTTGTAGCTGGGTTGCCAGTGGATGAGGATGACATCGCAATTGTGCGGGTGATCATTGCCTTGGCCCGCAGCATGGGTATGCAGGTGCATGCCGAGGGCATCGAGCAGGCGGAACAGGCCACCTTCCTGTTGCAGGAGGAGTGCCAGCTGGGGCAAGGGTACTGGTTCGGGCGGCCGGTGCCGGCTGAGGATCTGCGCTGGGATTGAGGGTATGTATGGCGCGAGTCGTGCAGCGCCTTTGAGACCGAGCGCCGCCCGCGCGGCGCATCGCGAGCTGCGCTCGCTCCTACGTTTGTTGCGGGCCAATCATTCCTGCGGGATTTGCGCGCGCCCCACCCCTTGGCGCATGCCGCGATATCGTGTCGTACAAACAAGGCGGTCGCGCGCGCCTGTCACAGGCATAACTGGCCCGAAACAAACGTAGGAGCGAGCGCAGCTCGCGATGCGCCGCGCGGGCGGCGCTGGATTTACGCCCCAATAAATTTCCCAGGTCATGCGCATCGCTTGTTCAAACCCTTCGCCAGGCGGTCCCCGCCCAACTGGATCAACGCCACTAACGCTACCAGCATGGCGATCACGGTCAGCATGATCTGGCTGTCGAAACGCTGGTAGCCATACCGATAGGCGATATCCCCCAGCCCGCCGGCACCAATCGCCCCGGCCATCGCCGACGAGTTGATCAAGGTCACCAAGGTAATGGTGAAGCCCCCGACGATCCCCGGCAGCGCCTCGGGCAACAGTACATGCCAGACGATGTGCCAGCGCCGGCAGCCCATGGCCTGTGCGGCTTCCACCAGGCCATGGTCGACTTCACGCAGGCTCACCTCGGCAATCCGCGCAAAGAACGGTGTGGCGGCAATGGTCAGCGGCACCACTGCCGCCCACACGCCATAAGTGGTACCCACCACCAGGCGGGTGAAAGGAATCAGCGCAACCATCAGGATCAGAAACGGAATCGAGCGGAACAGGTTGACGAAGGCGCCCAGCACCCGGTTCAGCAGCGGCGCCTCGAAGATCCCACCCTTGTCGCTGGTGACCAGCAGTACCGCCATGGGTACACCCACCAGCAGGGCGATCAGTGACGAAACCCCAACCATCAGCAGCGTATCGAGCAAGCCTTCCAGCAGGCGATCAAACCACATGGCCCAATACCTCCACGTTTTCGGCCCAACGGCGGGCACGTTCCAGCAATTGATGGGTGTCGTGCGGCGAGTGTTGCACCGAGAGGATGAGTTGCCCCAAGGCATGTTCGCCGATGGTTTCCACGCCGCCCTGCAGCAGACGCACACGCCCGCCCAGGTCGTTGAACAGGGCAGACAGCTCTGGCTCGCCAAGCATGGTCAGTTTCAGCACCACGGCGCTGTTGCGGCCCGCCGCGCTGGCCTGGAGGCTGGCTTGCAGTGCGGCGGGTAGCTTGGCCTGCAAAGGGGCGAGCAGGGTGCGGGTGACCTCGTGACGGGGTGAACCAAACACCCGCCAGACCTCGCCCTGCTCGACAACTGCGCCGCGTTCCAGCACCACTACCCGGTGGCAGATGTCGCGAATCACTGCCATTTCGTGGGTGATCAGCACGATGGTCAGGCCCAGGCGCTGGTTGATATCGCGCAGCAGCTCCAGGATCGAGGCGGTGGTTTCCGGGTCCAGCGCCGAGGTGGCCTCGTCGCACAGCAGGATCTCGGGGGTGTGCACCAGTGCCCGGGCAATGCCCACGCGCTGTTTCTGCCCGCCGGACAGTTGCGCCGGGTACACGTGATGTTTTTCCTGCAGGCCGACCAGTTCCAGCAACTCGCGCACCTTGTGCTGGCGTTCGGCTTTTGCCACGCCGGCGACTTTCAACGGCAACTCGACGTTCTGCCACACGGTCTTGGCCGACATCAGGTTGAAGTGCTGGAAGATCATGCCGATGCGCCGGCGCAGGGCCACAAGCTGGTCCTCATCGAAAGGCGCGATATCCACCTGGTCGATCAATACGCGGCCCTGGCTGGGTTGCTCCAGGCGGTTGATGGTGCGCAGCAGTGATGACTTACCGGCGCCGCTGCGGCCGATGATGCCGAAGATCTCGCCATGGCGGATGTTCAAGTCGATGCCTTGCAAGGCCGGTTGCGCCTGGCCCGGGTAGGTCTTGCCCAGGCCGATGAAGCGCACGTGGGCTTCATTGACCTCGGGGCGCAGGGCCTGTTCCCTGGCCATTGGCGGCAGTGCTTGGGGTGTGGGCGCTCTGAGCGCGCTGGCCTGGCTCATGTCAGCCTTCCCAGCCGGCTTGGTAGAGCTTGCCGTGAGCTTTGTTCAACGCAGCGCGCACCACTGGCGAATGCTGGTAGATGTCGACGAACTTGGCCAGGCGTGGGTCGTCCTTGCTTTGCGGGCGAATGACGAACTGGATCACGTATTCCTTGTTTTCCAGCCCGTCGAACAGCAATGCCGAGGTGGCATCGAAAGTGTTGGCCAAGCGGATGTAGGCCGGGTAACCCTGCACCAGGTCGGCGTCGTCGTAGGCACGTACCAGTTGCACCGCTTCGACCTGAAGGATCTTCAGCCTTTTCGGGTTGGCGACGATGTCGTCCTCGGTGGCCTTGTAGCCAACGCCTGGCTTCAGGGTGATCAACCCGGCCTTGGCCAGCAGCAGCAGACCACGGCCGCTGTTGATCGGGTCGTTGGCGATGGCCACGCTGGCGCCTTCGGGCAGCTCAGCAAAGCTTTTGTACTTTTTCGAGTACAGGCCAACGTTGTTGATGATGCCCGGGGCGTAAGGCACGAGGTTGAAGCCTGCAGCAGCCTTGGCGTTTTCCAGGAACGGGATGTGCTGGAAGTAGTTCACGTCGATGTCGCCACTGTTGAGGCTGACATTGGGCGCAATCCAGTCGCTGAACTCGACCAGCTTCACTTCCAGGCCTCGCTTGTGGGCTTCTTCCACCGCGGCTTCCAGCGGAATGGCAAAGGCCGAGGTGGTGCCGATCTTCAACGGCTCGGCAGCAAGGGCACCGGCGCACAGGCCAAGGGAGATGGCAATGGCCGCGACGGGCCGGAACAGTTTCTCAAGCATGGTGCAGCGCTCCAGTCGAGGCAGGGATAAAGCGGTAAGCCGAGCCAGGGTGGTCGGCGGGTAAGTGCGGGTGGTCGGTATGGAACAGTTTTTCGCGCAGGGTGCCTTCGGTGTAGGCCGTCTTGTAGCGGCCACGCTGCTGAAGTTGCGGGATGACCAGCTCGATGAAGTCCTCGAAGCTCTCCGGGGTGACGGTGCGGGTCAGGTTGAAACCGTCCAGGCCGGTTTCATCGATCCACGCGATCAACTGCTTGGCCACCTGTTCAGGCGCGCCGACCAAGGTTACGTAGCGGCCGCCCAGGGCGTGCTGCTGCAACAGGCGCCGGCGGGTCCAGGCGCTGTCTTGCAACTGGCGCGTGGCTGACTGGATGGCGTTGCCCTGGCTGAAGGCAATGGGTTGGTCCAGTTCATAGGCGGCGAAGTCGATGCCCGTGGACGCGGCGAAGTGCGCGACCCCCGCTTCGGCGCTGGCGTGGCGCAGGTACTCGGCATGTTTGGCCTGGGCCAGTTGCTCGGTGGCCGCGACGATCACCGTGATGCCCATGAACACCTTGACCGCCTGCGGGTAGCGGCCGGCGGCCTGGGCGGCCGCGCGAACCTTGTCGACCTGGGCGCGGGTGGCTGCCTTGTCCTGGCCACTGATGAACACGCATTCGGCATGGTTGCCGGCGAAGGCCAGGCCACGCGGCGAGCTGCCGGCCTGGAACAGCACCGGGGTGCGCTGCGGTGAGGGCTCGCACAGGTGGTAGCCTTCGACCTTGTAGAACTCGCCCTGGTGCTGAACCTTGCGCACCTTGTCGGGCGTGGCATAGACGCGATGCTGGCGGTCGGCGACCACTGCGTCATCGGCCCAGCTGCCTTCCAGCAGCTTGTACAACACCTGCAGGTATTCATCGGCCTGGTCGTAGCGGCGATCATGCGCCGGTTGCTGCGCCAGCCCCATGGCCCGGGCGGCGCTGTCGAGGTAGCCGGTAACGATGTTCCAGCCCACCCGGCCATTGCTCAGGTGGTCGAGTGTGGAAAGTCGTCGGGCGAACAGGTACGGCGCCTCGTAGGTGAGGTTGGCGGTAAGGCCAAAACCCAGGTGACGAGTGACCGCAGCCATGGCGGAGACCAGCAGCAGCGGGTCGTTGACCGGCAACTGGATCGACTCCTTGAGGGTGACGTCCAGTGACTGGCCATAGATGTCGTAGGTACCGACGATGTCGGCAATGAAAAGCCCGTCGAACAGACCGCGCTCCAGCAGGCGTGCCAGGTTGGTCCAGTAGTCCAGGGTCTTGTACTGGGTTGAAGTGTCCCGTGGGTGGGTCCACAGGCCGTGGTTGATGTGCCCGATGCAGTTCATGTTGAAGGCATTGAGCAGAATCTGCTTGGCCATCAGATGGTCCCCCGGCGCGGCGGGTTGGCATCGTTGAGGTAGTAGTTGCCGATGGCGTGGTACTTCCAGCGCACCGGGTCGTGCAGGGTGTGCACGCGAGCGTTGCGCCAGTGGCGGTCGAGGTTGTGTTCGGCCAATGTTGCCTGGCTGCCGCCCAGTTCGAACAGGGTGGTACCGGCTGCGAGGGAAATTTCGGTGCTGATGGCACGTGCTTCGGCCACGGCAATGGAGGCGGCGGCAACGTTGTCGGCAGTGCTGTCGTCGCGGGCGCGGTCGAGGTATTCGCCGGCGCGCTCCAGCAGGGCTTCGGCCGCATGCAAGCGGATCGCCAGATGGCCGAAGCTTTTCAGCGTCAGCGGGTCATCCGTGGCGTTGTCCAGGCCGGAGTCGACCCACGGACGGCTGCGGGTGCGCACGAAGTGCAGGGCATCTTCATAGGCGGCGCGGGCAATTCCAGTATCGATGGCGGCATGGAGGATCTGCGCCAGCGGGCCGACCGGGGTGGGGCGCTCGAAGGCGCTCTGGAACGGCACCACGTCGGCTGCGCTGACGTACACGTTGTCGAACACCACCGAACCGCTGCCGGTGGTGCGCTGGCCGAAGCCGCTCCAGTCGTCGATCACCTGCAGGCCCTGGCTGTCGGCCGGGACGAAGGCCAACTGTTGTATGCCTTGTTCATCCACGACCGAGGTTGGAATGCGCTGGGCATAGATGGCGCCTGTGGAATAGAACTTGCGCCCGTTGATGCGGAAA
>Ga0182745_1003727_pt1 | contig 12984 bp, 16 predicted proteins | sample eDN3rd30CKraftBY_FD_128523 | JGI IMG/M metagenome (GOLD analysis project Ga0182745, IMG submission 128523) | Enriched backyard soil microbial communities from Emeryville, California, USA - eDNA 3rd pass 30_C Kraft BY (version 2) (version 2) | ecosystem: Environmental > Terrestrial > Soil >...
AAGGCACGGCGAAGCCGAGCGAGTGGTAATATGAGCGCTGTAGCGTCGGGCTCATCAGCAGGCCGCGGCCGAGCGACCATGCGCCAGATCCGGTGGCGGCATGGGTGCGGATGGCATAGTCGACACGGACCTCCTCGGCCGGGTCTGCCGAAAGCGCGATGCGCACCATGTCGCGGCCGGTAATCGCCACACTGGAGATCGTCAGTTCCGCATCATCGGAGGTGCGGAAGATGCGGAAGCCCTTCGTCGTGCCGATGCCGGTCGCATCGATCCAGTCGGCATCGAATGCGAGCGGCTCGCCCGGCAAGTCGAAAGTGATGTCGATGTCAGCGCCATCACGTTCCAGCGTGAGAGGCCGCAGAGCGCCGTTGAACTGGCCGCGCTTGCGCTGCATCCGGATGTAGCCAACCGTCTCACCGAACATGGCAGTACCGGCGAAGTCGCGATGGATGCCCTCGCCGCCAGAGTAGATCGGGTGCTGGTAGTCTGGCAGCGCCAGTATCAGGCCGGCGGTGCCGATCTCGTGAGCGTCCAACTGCGCCAGTTTGATGTTGTTGAGGCCGTCCGTCGCGTCATTGTACCAGGCACTCTCTGCAATCTGCACGAAAAGCATGTCAGGAAGGTCTGGCTGGTCCAGTTCGGCCTGCACGGCGGTTCGGAAGGCCGCGGCATAGGCGGCGAAATCGTCCGCATAGCCGCTGCGGCTGTATTTGACCGCATCGTCCTCATCATCGTTGCGCCCGCTCTCGCCATGATCGAAGACGATGATCGGACAGACCAGATCACGGCCGTACTTTGCCGTCATCACATCCTGCGCCCTGTCGGCTGCGGTCAGCGCGTTGAGCCAGACATTGCTGCCACCGATGAACTCGGTGAGCGGTTGGCCGCCATACCAACTGGTGAAGCTGACTGCGCCCGCGCGCTTCACGCCGGCCTCAGCTGCGAAACGATCCTGCGCCCAGCGGGCCAGCGTGGCGGGATAGTTGCCGCCGGCACCGTCCTTCAACGCCTCGAAAGTCGTCAGCGACGCACCCGAGAGCAATGAACTGCCCATCTGATGTGCCTTGCCGGCAAAGCAGAGCGCCGTGTGCGGCGCGAGCGCATCGGTGATGTCGGTCGCCATGTCGTCATCAGGTCCAGCTTTCGACTGACCAACGAACAGGTCGAAATCGACAGCGCCGTTGGTCGAGATGAAACCTGTAGGCGCATCGCCCGGCACGATGCGCGCAATGAGCGCCCCACCCTGTTGAACAGCCGGCAAGATGTAGCCGCCATCCGCCTGACGCTGCGCCGGTCCAACATCGACGAGATCGGAGAGGCCAAGCGCATCAGGCCAGACAACGGAGGTGCCGAGCTCCTCCTTCTGTTCGTCGCTCAGCGCGAACTCGACCTTGCCATCATGGCGCACGCCAATGGCGACTTCGCCATTCTCGGCAGAGATGACGTGCTTGAAACGTGGCGCGTTGCGCGGATCGGTCCACGCCGATTCCACAGCTTGCCTGTGCGTCACCCATTCGCCCGTCTTGCGATCGACACCGGCGATGACATTCTGCGGATCGTCATCCTCGTCCACGAAGGCGCCCGGATAGGCGATCTCATCGCGCGGGCTAACCTCGCCACTCTTGTATAGATCGGCGGTGACGCCTTCGAGCGTGTCGATCGCCGTCGTCGCAGCATCGGTTGACGACTGGATGCCATCGAGACGGTCGTTGAGCGAAGCCTCGCCGCCGCGAGCCGTTTCCACCTCGTCGGCATAGCTCGGCTCTATGCCATAAGGCGAGAACACCAGTGGCGTCGTGCCGATCGTGATATCTGCTTCTTCCAGCGCCAGCACCCATCTTTCGCCGGCGCCGACCGAGCCGGCCTGGATCAGGATGCCGATGCGTGCCAATTCGCCCGGCGCATCCGCCCACGTCGCGCGAGATGCCGCGCCTGATGCCACGACGGTGTAAATGCCGCTTTCGGCCGGGTTCGTCTGGTACGGCAGGAACACGTTCATGCCGGTGACCAGCGTCACGCCGTTGAGTGTGTCGCCATTCTCCAGCGCCGTCGCTATCGCGACATTGGCCGTCGCACGAACCGAAACGATCTCTGTGGTCCATCGCACTTGCAGCGCACTGACCGCGATTTCATCCATGGACGCGGCGACCTCATCGATCCGCGCCAGCGTCTCGGCCGCGAGGATCTCTGCATCCTGCTCCACGATCTTGCGCGGCTGGCCGCTGCCGTCGACCGACGAATAGACATCGTGAGGCGTCTTGGTGAGTGGACCAAAGGCCATGAGGTGCTCCAGTGATGTAGAGGGTGTCGCTGAGCGCGCCGGCTCGACTCCCGTGCGAAGCGCTGCTTTGATCAGCGCGTTTCAAGGGAGGGTGAAATGACGAAGCGCATTCGACCGAACAGGGTAAGCCAGTTCAAATACGGCTCAGACTACGGGTGGGGATCGTTCACTCTGACGGAGGGCCAAGAAGAATACGTCGTGCAGATGCAGACCGTGCACCTTCAGCAGTTTTCCGCCGCGATATCCGAACTGGCGATGATGCTGACGGACAAAATGGATGCCATTCAAGGTTCAGGAATTGTCGCTCCGCGTCCGGTGACAAAGGCGGAAGCTCTACCAGGGGCAGATCAAAGCAATGTGGTGCTTCTTCTGACCACGAGCACAGGTCAGGTTCTTCAACTCGCACTGCCGCTTGATGCATCACGAGACCTCCGTTCAATGATGGAAGACGCCGAAAGTTTTACATCGGGCGGTCTGGGCCAGACCAAGCAGTAGACGCTCGGGCATCAGCCGGCAGGCACGCCGATGTTCAGGGTGGCGTAGTCGCCCGGCGTGCCATCGGAGGCGTAGGCGCGGGCGCGGTATTCGATATTCTGCGGCGTGTCGAAGATCGGCGGCGGCAGGTTCGGATCGAAGGTCAGCGTCTGATTTGGCCGGATGGCAGCATCCAGCAGCACCTCCACCCAGAACGGTCCCTTCTCCACCGTCACGCGAGCCGCATTGATGGCGGAGACCGATACCTCGCCGAGTCCGGTATCTTCGTCGTAGGTCAGGCTCGGTGCAGCCGGCGCGGTGTTGTCGTAGGCCAACACGGCGCTGAACACGTCCGAGTAATAGGACGACTCGCCGGCGCTGTTATATGCCTGCATCCGCGTGTCGGCGGAGAGCCCCACCACGCTTCCATCCACCTCGGCATAGGCATAGGTCAGCGTGGCCGGCGGATTGAACTCAGTCATGCTGGTCCATGCGCCAGGCAGGCCACCCGGATAGGCACGATAGATCGCCTGCGCGGTCTGGCCGCCATCAGGAAGCTCATAGACGACGCGCAGCTCGTGACTGTCGTCCGGATACTTCACCACCGTCATGACGCTGGGCGCATCCGGCTTGTCCAGATCGCTCTCATACTCGAAATCGGGTATCTGCTCCGGCCCATCCGCCTCCATCGTCGCCGGGTTCCATGCCGGCAGGTCCGGCAGGATGGTGAACGGGATTTCGCACTCGCCCGCCTCATCGTCGATGCGAACCGGGTCGATCAGGCAAACGGCAGTTTCGTCCAGATCCGGGAACTCGACATTGATCGTCGGATGGTCCCAAGCCGCGAGCCCGGCCATATTCGTCCGGATCGTGCCACGGTCAGCGCGCGCCGTGAGGAACAGCCGCCGGGCAATGCGCTGCGCCTGCGACGGCGATGGGCAGAACGGAAGCTCCACGTCCACCGGCTTCTCGCCATAGGCGTCGATCTCGCTCTGCACCTCCGCCCATTCGATGCCGGTCAGGTCGATATCGGAGAGCGCATAGTTGCGCTCTGGGCTGTAGTAGCTCACCCTGCACCGGTTCGGCCGCTCCGGCGCTTCAGGGCCAGAGCCCAGCGTGTACGACGTGATGTGCCTGTCGGTATAGGTCAGGCTGGCGGTTCGAGCGTCATCGATCAGCCTCACCCTGACCTTGCCGTCGTCATTGGTGCTGATCTCGGCGCCGACGCTGTCGAGCACCTGCTGCATGACATCGCCGCGCTTCTGCTCGCTCTGCCAGAAGCCCCAGCAGCGAGAGCGCTTTTCCGTGCCGGTCTTCGTCGCGACGATCTCGTCGGCCTTGTCAGCCTCGAGCGCCACATCATCCCAATCGATATCGTCGAAGCCAATGTCTGGATATGAGCGCAGAATGTGAACGGCACATAGGATGCCGTTGTCGGTCCACGCGGTTGCTTCGGTGCGAGGATCGTAGACCAGTTCACCACGCTGCACCCGCTCATAGTCAGGATACCCGCCCTGATAGAGCTTGCCGAACTGCGCCGAATTGTTGACGCCCGGACTGTCGAACTGGACGAGGCTCTGCGCGATGCCACGCACCCAATGGTCCGGACCCCAGAGCGTCGGGAACGACGACTGGAGTATCGGCCACGAGGTCTCCGTGCCGTCGCCCGGCTTGCTGTAGATTTTCGCCCATGCACCATCCGGCTTGACCGCCGGAGCAACACCCCATGGCGGCGTCGAAACCTTGCCGTCCGCCTCCACAACCACGAGGCGGCCGCCAAGATAGTGCTCCTCGGTGAAATCAATCGGACCCTTCGAATGCAGGATCAGCCGAAAACCGGTGTAGCCCGACGTATTGCCGAATGCCTTCAGGCCACCGACACGAACACGGCCGACGCACCGGATTTCAGATGCAGCCTCACTCTCGAAATTCTGCTTGTATTCGCCCGGATCAACACGCTGGCGGCCGCCTGACAGAAGTGCCGAGGCAGCATAGAGGCCAGCGAAGGCCACGATCTGCAAACCGGTATAAATGGCCGCAAACGACGCCACCGAGCCGAGCGAACCGGCAAAAAGCGAGAACGCGATCGGCGTGATGATGAAGTCCGCCGAGGCATAGGCCGTCATCGCCAGCAGGGATGCCCCCGCAAGCACGGCAGTCCTGAAATGTCGCATGATTTATTCCGGCAAAGCCCAGATGCGGCAGTAGCGAAGGCGCGGCGCGATCCACTTCCATGAACCGATGCCGTCACCTGTCTCGGCGCGGATGGCGGCAACACCGCCGGCAGCGAAGATGCAGCCCACCTGCCCCATCGATTTCAATTCGATAACGCCGATGTCGCCAAGCTTCGGGATGCCACCAGTTTCGTGCAGATCGACCTTCGCCAGCACGTCGGTCCAAAGCGCGGCGAGGTCGCCAGCCTGCTCGATCAACGCGTGCGCGGCTTCTTTGGTGACGTAGGGCGGCACAGGTACATGCCGGCCGATCGCAACTTCGACCCACGCAGCAGGCGCGGCGGTGCAATCGTCCCTGCCCCACGTCACCGGCTTGTCGTGCAGGCTTTCGAGGAAGGCGGCGAGCTTGTCGGCCCTGTCAGAGGTGGGGGCGCTCACTTGAACACCTCCTTGACCTTCACGCCAACGTAATCGAGGCCCTTGTCCCCCGGATATCGCCGCTTCTGATCGGCCGGGCTCCAGCGTCCACCGAACGGATAGTTCTGCGCCTGCCACATGTCCTCGATGTTGATGGTCACCAGCCGCGTCCCGACACCTTCGCGCTGCACGACCGGGCGGCTGATCTTGCCGGGAAACATCGCCTTGAGGTCAATGGTAGCCGTCTCGCTCTCTGGATCGTAAGCCGCCCAAAGCATACGCGCGGGTCTGCCTTCCAAGCTCGCCGCTTCGGTTCGCATGCGCTTGAAGAATTCGGCATTCGCGCCGGCAATCGTGACCGTGATTACGGCAGCTTGTCCGAACTTCGGGTTCTGAACCGCCGTCACCCCCACAAGCTGGCCGCCTATCGGATCAGTGACGCCGATCCACTCATGGCCGCCCGCCTCCACCCGGCCGATGCCATTGTGGAAGCGCGCGATGGACGGACCCATGTCAACTTCCAGAAACCACAGGCGCGCGACGTGAGGCCCCGACAGCCTGTCGAGGTCGGCTTGCGTGAAGAGCGACATATGCCACCAGATCAGCTAGTCGTTGAAATAGTCGCGCACGTCGTAGTCGAGCGTCTCGACCATGGTGACGCTGGCGCCGGTTACAAAAGCGGCATCGCGTGGTGCAGTGGCGGCGTCCTCGCTCTCAAGCCGCATCGCCAATGTCGGACGAAGCGTGGCGAAATCGTCAGCGGTGATGGCCCTCCGCAGCGGTGGCCATATTCGATATTTGCCCGCGCCCATCTCTTGGGTGACCATGTAGAGGCCGAAGTGCAGCGGGAAGAACCCGAGCATGTCACCGACACCGAGACGATAGCCCCAATGCTCATCGGTCAGCGTGATAATCGTGTCACCACGTGCTGCGGTAGCGGCCACCGGCACCGTAGGCGGCGTGCTTTGCCATCCCTGCCCATTCGACCACGGCATGCCATTGCCCCACGCCTGTTGTCCGTAGCTGTCTGCATCCATGCCCGCCTGTTGCGGTGTGAGACCGTCCCAATCGCAGAACGGCACCCGCGTGGCATTCGCGCCGCCATGCAAGGCCGTAACCCAGCCTCGATACCTTCGCGCCACCTGACCTCGCATTGGCTTCATCGAAAAGCGCCAGCGCCACAGGCCGAACGGTGCCGCGACCGTCTGGACGAAGCCGCCTATCGTTTGCGATGACCCAGCACCGACGGTGCGGGGCCCCGACAGGGGCTCCCTGCCAACGACAGGCAGGCCGAGCGGCCATTCGAGAAGACGCGCCATGTAGACTCCGGCATGAATTGGTGATTGCCTCTTTTCAGGGAGGTGGTCATGAAATCTGCAAATGATCGGAAGCCCGGTATTGGTCGGGCTTTGTTAGCGTTCGGCCTTGCTGTGGCTGGTATTGCCATTCTGTCTCGATTTGGCTTCCAAACACCGCCGCAGCAGCCAGCCTCCGCCAGTGTGGCGCTTCCAGAAACCTTTCGGTTGGTTCATGCCATTGGCAATTCCGAGCGGGTCAACGCCTCTGGCCTCTCAAGTGCGGAATGCGAGACGAGGAAGCGCGACCTCAAGATCGTTGCCGAAGCTCTAGGCACCTACAATGAGCGGCTCGGTATCGGATCGATAACCTGCCTGCCCGACAGACTTTTCAACGACTGACTATGGCCGCCATTTCCGGGTCTGCATCTTCTGTTGCGTGACGGCGACCTGTTTCGGAATGCTGCCAGCCAAGTCTTTTACGCTGCGCTCGACGCGCGCCAGCGCGGCCGCATCAGCTCCAGGGGCGTTGATCGTGATGGGCATATTGAAGGATTGGCCGCCGCCCATCTGCGTCCCGCGCGGAAGGACAATCTCCCCACGCTGAAGGATGGCGGGCACCTCGTCAGGTCGTAGTCCCGCAATCCCACCTGTGTGATAACGTTGTGCCCCGGCGAACGCCGCTGGCGAAACGGCTCGACCATGCCCGTACCCATGAACACCTGCCACGCCGCCGCTGTGCAGAATGCCGGGGATAAGGAAGCCCCCACCGAAAAGTCCGCCGCCAGCCATGCCGAATATGCCAGCCAGCGGCCCCTTCCCTAGCAGGGTGGCTTGCGCCACGGCCTCGATCAGGGTGTTCAGAAACTTGTCGAGCGCAGAATTGCCAGTCTCGATCGCAGGAACCATATCCATCACCATGTCGCCAAGCGCGTCCTTCACGAAATCGGACGCCTCAACGATGGCCTCTTGCTGCTCCTGCAATTTCGCCGCCGCCACTTCCGCATCGGCATAGCCGCTCGCCAGCGCTTCGATCTGCGCCATGAGTTCGGGCGTAATCTCCAGCCCGGCGCGCTGTGCCGCCGTCAGCAGTTCTTGTGTGGCGCGCGTTTTTTCGAGAGAGTACCCGTAGTCGTTGACCAACGGATTGAGTAGCGACATCGCGGCCGTCTCGGCCTGCAACGCGGCTGTGCGCTCCTGTATCTGGCGGATTTCACGCTGGTAGGAATCCTCGCGCGCACCGCGGCCCTTCGATCCTTTCCCTTCTCCCTTGGGCGGGTCATAGCTGCCCAACGAAACTTCGCTCGGCTTCGTGCCTGGGACTGGGGCGGTGGCGGGAAGGTTGACGTAGTTCCTCTGGACCCACGCCTGGATAGCGGCTTCTGTAGCCGACCCCGCTGCATCAACCGCGTTGCCAAAAGCTGCATCAATCCGACCTTGGAGCGCCCGCGTGGACTGGATCCCAAGCGAACCACCCAAAAAGTCAACCTGCCCCTTTCCGCCTGTTAGCCACTCGCCAACGCGATCGAGGCCAGTAGCCGCGCCAATTGACGGCCCAAGCCCCTGCACGAAGCGCAGCGCATTCTTTATGTCATCAATCCAGCCGATGACTTTTCGAACCTCGGCGCCAAACTCTTCAAAATTGATCGCGTTAATAACGCCTTCAAGCATTTGGAAGGCTTCAGCGAGGGTATCCGCCCCCGTGCTACCGCGCGCGAAGTCGCGCATGGCGTCGAGCGCTGCCGTGCGTACGTTCTCAAGGGACTGGCTCGTCGTAAGCGCCGCACCAGCGACCTTCTCTTCCAGCACGTATGCGCCCGCTTGAAACGCGTCGAAGAACGCTTTCGTCGGAACCTGGCCTGATTTGACCAATGCCGTCAGCTTGCCAACGTCTCCACCCGCTTCTTTGAGACCGGCTGCCACCGCTTGGAGAAGCGGGTAAGCCCCGTCAATCAGTGAATTATATTCCTGCGCCTGGACAACACTGCCACTAAGAAGTTGCGACAATTGTAGTAGCGCGCCGGACGCCTCCGTCGCGGATTGACCGCTCACCTTCAGTGACATGGCTACGTTGTCGCTGAATTTGATCAGATCATCCTGTGATGCGCCGAGATTTCCGGCAGCCATAGATGCTCGGCTATATAGCTGGACCAGCGTTTCGAGCGGAGCCGCATTCCTTACCGCGCTGTCGCGCAGCCGATTATATACCCTCTCTAGTTCCTCGCCCGACAGGCCGGCGACCTTCAGCGCATTGTCAATCTTGGTCGCACTGTCGAGAAGTGACTGGAGCCCGCGAATGCCACCTGCCAACGCGAATGCTCCAGCGAGCTTCCTGCCTAGCCCATCGAAACTGCGTCCCAGCCTGTCACCGGTCTTGTTGAACTGCTTTTCGATGTTCGCAGTCGTCTTGTTCGTCTCTGTCTGGAGACGGTTCAGCGCGCGCAGGATTTGCCGCGTGTCAGCCGAGATCGATAGGACGAGGTCTTCATCCGCCATGCATCACCTTCAAGATTGGATGAAGTCCCACAGCGCGTCTTTCTCGGCTTCCGAAAGCGCCTTCTCGCTGTCGTGCGAGTTCGCCTCGATGAAGCCTTCCAAGGCCGCCATGTACTGAAACACCGAAAGCCTGTTCACCTCAGCCGGCGACAGACCCATCACCACGCCGTTTGCATAGATTGCGGCAAACCTCAGCTTCCCGTTTGGGAGGGGCTGTTCGTCTCGGGGCTTGCCGCCTCGACTTTTTTTCCGACTTTTTCCTCTGGGGCCCCGACGAGCGCCGCCCCAATGATGCGGAGCGCCAGATCGTGGCTTTCCATCGGCGGGCGCGCTTCGACGTACTCCCGCACAAGCTTGATCGCCGGCACCGGCTCCATCCCGCCACCGACCAGCCCAAGACGAATGACGGAGGAAATGTCCTGCACGCGCCAAGACCCGCCGATAAGCCGGTTCATCAGTTCATATGGCCCGCAGTCGCGCTCGTCCTGAAGCTTCGCCAGTTCACCCCATGCGAGACGAAACACATGAGGACCATCGGCAAAGTCGGCCGTGATCGTCGCGTCCCGGCTCATTACGACGCCGGCGTGACCGACCGAACCATCGGGCCGTCAGACTGCATCGAGACGTTCGCCGTGACGCGCTGAGCGTTCGGCGCCGTTGTCTCGAAACTCTCGACATGCATCTTGCCGGTCCAGGTGATGGTCTTCGCGGGGAACTCCCACTCGACCTTCACATTGACGGACTCCACGTCCTCCCATGCCTCCAGCCACGTTTCCACGCTTTCCGAAGCAAGGATGCCCTCGCCCGAAACCGACATAGACAGCGAGACCGCATCACGGCCCAGCCAGTCAACGGCGTCGGGATTGTCGCAATCTGGGATCTGGAACTCGTTCAGAGCCTTGGTGAGCGTGACCGCGCGCTGGGTGAAGCCGCAAGGGGCGGCAAAGACGCCGGGCGTGTCCGTCTCCAGAAGGATCTTGACCTTCCCGCCTTTGATGGTGGTTGGCTGGGCCATTGTCGTGTCTCCATACAAAAAAGCCGCCACAAAGGCGGTCGGTTGCCGTTGCTCAGGTGGTGATGGCTAGTTCTGTTCCAGGGCCGCGCTGAATGTCAGCACTGCGTGGCTCGTCAGCCCGTCCGGATCGCGGAATGTCCGCGTCTGCTCATGGGCGAGGATCGCTATTGCGTTCGTCGGAAGGTTCAGGTTGGCATCGTGAAGCGCCGCCCTTACCGCGTGCGAAAGCTGCCGGACTTCCGGAAAGCCCGGCTTGCGCGACCAGCAATCGATATCGAAACTCACCTCCAGCAGGTCGATGCAGTCTGCCATTTCAGTCAGTTCATCGCTTGAGCCGAGAGACACGAGAGGGAACGATGCCGAAATCGCGCCGCCGTTGCCGCGTGGCTCTGCGTCGTAAACCCGCTGGCCTACAATCGCCGTTACTCCAGCAGACGCCTTGAGCGCATCGATGACCGCCTTTTGCAGTTCCAGAACGGCTGAACTCATTTCTTGTTCGCCTTCCTGACGGCGCGATTGACCGCATTCGACATCCTGCGCCGCAGCTTCTTCCGGTAGGCGCGGTAGGTTGGAAATACGTGCGGGCGGCGGGACATCTTGACGGTCCCGAACTCAAGAAACCGCCATATGTATTCAGCAAAGACGCCTGTCGCGTTCGGGTCCTTTGTGCCGCCTCGTAAGCCTTGCCCGAGCGCCCGTTTGCCGGGCCGGCTGGAAAGCCTGTCGCCCTGAATGCTGGCGCGATACTGCCCCGTTCGGGATGGTGCTCGCGCAGCAATCTGGCCTGCCAGCTCGCGCGCGACTGCAAGCTGTTCCTCTGCAAGTTCCTTTTCGGTGTCCGGCAGGAGTTGGCGTAGCTTCCGCATGACCGCATCGCGGCCAAGCATCTTGGCCTTCATCCTCACGCGGCCACGCCCCTCTCCACGAGAAGAGAAATCCACTTGCGGTCTGGCTCGTGCGTCACATCCCTCACCGCCATCTCGATCCCGTCGCGCGCATCCACCAGCCGCCACGTCGATGTAATCTGCTTCGTGGCCGGGCTGGCCCGAAGCGACACGATGATCGGGTGCCGGTTCTCCAGCCGTGCCGCCATGACTGTCTCCGTCCCCCGCAAATGACGATACGCGGCCCATGCAGTGAAGCGCGTCTGAAAGTCGCCCGAGACCGGGTTGCCGTAGCCATCGTCAGTCTCATCGCGCGACTGACAATGAACGCGGTACTGAAGCGCACCATGCCGTGTGTCAGACATCGGACTTTCGCCGCGCCTTCTTAACGGCAGAGATGTCAGGGACGGGGAACGCCACCGCTTCCGCCGCATCGCGCGCAATCGCCGCTTCCGCGCAAGCCGCATCTACAAGCTTTGTTTCGCCGGCTCGATAGGCGACTGTGACCATCGCTGACGGTTTCCAGTCGAAATCCTTGAGAAAGCGAACGCGCTTCTGGTTCATGACCATCTCCTCGATCCAGCTTCCGCAGCAAATCATGCGAGCGCCGGGTCACGCAGGCGCCAGAGAAGTGCAGCAATCGGGTTTCGCATGTCTGCGGGCGATGCCCCGGCGAGACCGGAAAGCATGGCCAAGCTTTCCTCTGTATCGTCGAGAAGGCAGCGCACAACGATGATCGTCGCTGCTTTCACACGGGGCGGTGCGGTCGAAACATCCCAATCGCCAGTGCCATCCGGGTTCTTGATGTAGTCGAGCACCACGTCCGATGCCTGGTCAATCTTGGCTTCAATATCATCGAGCCGTGATGTGTCGCCGTCACCAGCATAAGGATCAGCATCAAGCTCCAGATCGAGCCTCAGCGCGTTGTTGACTTCCTCAACGGTGACAAGCGCGGCCATCACTTCGCATCCTTGCCATTTTGGCCACGCTTCACCGCCAACCTCCAATCACTGTCCGGCGCGTCGGGCTTGCCGGCAGGATCATCCTTCTGTGCGATCCAGACCGAGCCGCCCCAAGTGACACATGCGCCACGCTTGTATGCCGTATCCGCCTTGTAGACCCCCATATCGACCGGGACTGGCAGCCGGGCCTCCTTCAACACTTCGCCCTTTTCCCAGACGAGGTAGACGCCATCCTCGCGAACCTCGCAGGTCATGTCGTCAAAGCCGACGCCATCGGCGCCGTCCGCACCGGGCGCACCATCCTTGCCAACAAAGACGCCAAGGTCTTTTGTCGTGCCGTCACTCATGACCGCGACCAGCCGCCCGCCATCGGCACGGAACAGGTCTTTCACGTCCAGTCCGTTGCGCCCGTCCTTCCCGTCGATACCGTCGCGGCCGTCCTGGCCCGCCTCTCCTGCATCGCCCTTTTGGCCAGCAGGACCAGAAGGCAGCGGAACCTCGAAAACATGATCGGTGTCGCCGACCGTGAACTTGAAGACCGCCGTTGCGCCGCCGTCGATCATCTCCACGTCGATATTGCTGACGCTCTCGCCGTCCTTCGGTTTCACCTCCAAAGCCGCGCGCAACTCAGCTAGCTCGCCGGCCATCTTCTCCGCTACGAGCAACGAAACGGCTTCAGGATCAGCGTCCTTGCCGTCTTTTGGCGTCGGCAGTTCATCCAACCGCTTCTCCAGTTGAGAGAGCTTGTCCATGACAGGCGCAAGCGAGGCGGCGGTAAACTCGCGGATGACAGGCGCAATTTCGGCCATCATCGCCTTGATGTCGGCGTGCTTCATTCCGTCATCCTGTTCTGATTTCAGGCCGCGAGCCCGAGTTCCTTGCGCAGCGTCGCGCGCATCAGGAGGGCTTTGGCTTCTTCGTCCAGATCGGCGGGTTCAGCAGCAGTAACCGCCGGCACCGGCTCCCCACTTCCGAACGGATCGGAC